>Ga0182027_10007321_pt1 | contig 16289 bp, 14 predicted proteins | sample 712E1DmetaG_FD_121300 | JGI IMG/M metagenome (GOLD analysis project Ga0182027, IMG submission 121300) | Permafrost microbial communities from Stordalen Mire, Sweden - 712E1D metaG (Illumina Assembly) | ecosystem: Environmental > Terrestrial > Soil > Wetlands > Permafrost | place: Sweden...
TGACTTAGGATCATGTGCCGCAAGGCGTGAGGGTTCAAGTCCCTCTTTCCCCACACAGTTATCTAGACCATTAATAGCGAAGGAAAATTACTTTGAAAATTGAAACCGAACTCCGTGATGATCACCAGATGAAGGTCGTGGCTGAATTCGAAGCCGACGTTCTCGAAAAGTATAAACATCAGGCTGCCCGCAAGATTTCCACCCGCGCCAAGATTCCCGGCTTCCGCCCCGGCAAAGCCCCCTATGAGGTCGTCCTGCGCCTTTACGGCGCTGAGGCCATCACCGAAGAGGCCAAGGGTCTGCTGGTGGATGATTCCTACCCCAAGATTCTGGATGAAGCCAAGATCAACCCCGCCGCCGCCGGCGCGCTCGAAGAGATTTCCGAAACCGAACCCATCAAGGCAACCTTCATCGTCCCCCTCGAACCCACCGTGGAACTCGGGGACTATCAGGCCCTGCGCAAGAAATACTCCGTCAAGGCCGTCACCGAGAAACAGGTAAACGAGTTTATCGACCGCATGCGCAAGAACTACTCCACCGCTGAGCCCTCCACCGCTCCCGCCGCGGATGGCGATCTGGTCGCTGTAAAACTGGACGCCACCCTGACCAAACCTGTCGACGATGAGAAGGCTGAAGTCCTCAAAGAATCCCCGCTGCAGGCCATCATCGGCGAGAATGATCCCGAAGAGAACGATTTCCCCTATCCCGGTTTCGGGGAGCACCTCAAAGGTCTCGTCGAAAAAGGCGAGACGACTTTTATCTACAATTATCCCGATGATTCCAAGTACGACCGCCTGCGTGGCAAAGAAGTGGAATTCCACGCCGTGGTCGAAAGTGTCAAGACCCTGCACCTGCCCGAATTGAACGATGAATTTGCCCAGAGCGTGGGTGATTTCGAGAACGTCGCCAAACTGCGCGAGATGGTGCGTGTTCAGCTCGAGACTCAGGCCAAGAATGAATACGAAAAGACCTATTTTGACGATCTGATTGAGAAACTGGTCAAGGAAGCTAAGATCAAGTACGCCCCGCAGACCCTGGAACACGAGATGGAGCACGTTGTCGAATCCATCCAGCAGGATTTGGGGCAGCAACACATGGAACTGGATACCTACCTCAAGACCATCAAGAAGGAAAAAGCTGTCTGGATGGAAGAGGAAGTCAAGCCCGCTGCCAAAAAGCGTCTGGAACGCTCCCTGGCTTTGGATGAGCTCGCCAAAATCGAAAAGGTCGAGGTCGGTAACGAAGAATTGCAAAAAGAGTTCACCGACATGATCAGCGAGATGCAGTACGGCGCTGATGCCAAGCAGTTGCAAAAAGAGTTGAAGTCCGAACGCTTTGCTAACGCCCTGGCCATGGAAGCCGCTTCCCGCCTGCTCAACCGCAAGATCCTCGCTTGCCTCAAGGATATCGCCACCGGCAAAGCGGCTGTGAAAGCGGCCGAAAAAGCGGTCGAACCCGTCGCTGAAGCGGAAGCTGCTGCCGAAAAGCCTGCCAAAACCAAAAAAACCGCCCCCAAAAAAGTTGAGCCGGCTGCCGTGAGCGACGCTACTGCTGAAAAACCGGTCAAAGCCGCCAAAACGACCAGGAAAGCGGCTCCTGAAGCTAAATCGGCTGCCAAAAAACCAGTTCCCGCTAAGACCGCCGCTCCAAAAACCTCCAAAACCGTGAAATCTGATAAAAAATAGATATTCATGGTGTATATTGAGTGAATGAAAACAGGAGGCAACGTGAACAGTTCAGATTTTAAATCAGTCATTCCCATGGTCATCGAGTCATCTGGCCGTAGTGAACGAGCATACGATATCTATTCCTTGCTCTTCCGGGAACGCATCATCTTCCTCGGTACTGCCATCGATGATCAGGTGGCCAATGCTGTGGTCGCACAATTACTGGTGTTGAGCCGTGAAGATCCCGAAGCAGACATTCAGATGTACATCAACTCACCCGGTGGGCAGATCTATTCCGGCCTGGCGATCTACGATACCATGAAAATGATCCCCAACAAGATCAGCACCGTCGCCGTCGGCGTCACCGCCTCGTTCGGGACCGTACTGCTGGCTGCTGGCACCAAGGGCAAGCGCTATGCTCTCCCTCACGCCACCATCCACATGCACCAACCGCTGGGTGGTGCCGAAGGTCAGGCATCCGATATCGAAATTCAGGCCAAAGAAATTCTCAGATTGAAAGCCAGCCTGATGGAAATACTTTCCAGTTCCACCGGTCAACCTCTGGATGTGATCGAACACGACACCGACCGCAACAAGTATCTGGATGCCCAACAGGCAGTCGAATACGGCCTGGTGGATCAAGTGTTGATTCCACCCAAAGCCTGAGCCTTTTATCACAAAAGAAAACAAACCGGCTGGCTATGCCTGTACCCTGTCAAATGGAAATTGATTCTCTTTCTTAGAACCCTTTCAATACATCAAAAAGAAAGGGTTCTATAAAAATCAGTTTGACAGGGCACTATTCGGTTTGTTTTTTCGGAGCCAGATTACATGGATATCCATTCGCTAAAGAACATCAAAGCCCTGATCCTGGATATGGATGGCGTTTTATGGCGTGAAAATGAAGCCATCGGCGACCTGCCGGCGATATTTGCGCGTTTTGAGAAAGCCGGCTTGAAGGTATTGTTGGCTACCAATAATGCCACCAAAACCCCGGAAATGTACATCGAAAAACTGGCCGGTCTGGGCGCTCATCTCAAGAAGGAGCAAATCCTCAACTCTGCCATGGGAGTCGCCTATCTGCTCAAGAAGCGCTTCCCCGATGGCGGCCCGGTCGATGTGGTGGGCGAAGTGGGTGTCGTCTCAGCGCTGCAGGACGCTGGTTTTTACGTCTCCGAACAAAATCCGCTGGCCGTTGTGGCCAGCATGGATCGCCAGATCAACTTTGCCAAACTAAAACAGGCCACCTTGCTCATCCGCCGCGGCGTTCCTTTTTACGGCACCAATCCCGACCGCACCTTTCCGACCCCCGAAGGGTTCATCCCTGGCGCTGGGTCGATCCTGGCTGCTTTGACCGCAGCTACGGAAGTCGAACCGATCATCGCCGGTAAACCATCTTCCACCCTGTACGAATTCGCGCTCGAAAAACTCGGCACCCTTCCCGCTGAAACTCTGGCCGTTGGCGATCGCATCGAGACCGACATCGTCGGCGGGCAGCAGATCGGGTTGCGCACCGCTCTGGTGCTCTCAGGCGTGGCCACCCGCGCCCAGGGATTAGCCTGGTATCCCAAAATCGACCTCATCCTGCCTGAACTGGGAGATCTGATCTAGGTGGTAACTACTGACGTCCGTCCCTTGTTCTATGACCTCTCCCAGGAGGAATTACAGCAGGCTTTGCAGGCTCTGGGCGAACCTGCCTTCCGTTCCAGACAACTCTGGCAGGCGATCTATGTGGACCTGATTGCCGACCCGCTCGAGATCACCACCCTGAGCAAACCGCTACGCCAGAAGCTGGCCGAGGCTTTCCGTTTTACCTCGCTCACCCCGGCGCGCAAACTCGTCTCTTCCGATAACCAGACCATCAAAACGCTCTTTGCCTTGCCGGATTCCCGTGCCATCGAGTCTGTATTGATGTACTACGAAGAACGGCAGACCCTGTGCATTTCCACCCAGGCGGGTTGCGCCATGGATTGCGTGTTCTGCGCTACCGGCCAGATGGGATTCAAGCGCAATCTCTCCGCGGGCGAGATCGTCGAACAGGTGCTGTATTATGCCCGCCTGCTCAAACAGGAAGGTAAAGTCGTTACCAATATCGTCGTCATGGGCATGGGAGAGCCCTTTATGAACTATGATGCCACCCTGACCGCCGTTGATCGCCTTAACGACCCGGCAGGGTTCAACCTGGGGGCACGTCGCTTCACCATATCCACCGTCGGCCTCATCCCCATGATCCACCGCTTTGCTTCCGAAAAACGCCAGGTCAACCTGGCTGTCAGTCTGCACGCTGCCAATGATGAACTGCGCACCTCTATGATGCCGGTCAACCGAAAGTACCCCATCGCTAACCTCATTCAAGCCTGCCGCAATTATGTCGATCAGACCGGCCGCCGCATTACCTTTGAGTGGGCGCTCATCAACGGCATCAACGACTGCGATAGCGATGCCTTTGAGCTGGCAGCCTTGTTGAAGGGGCTACTTTGCCACGTCAACATCATCCCCCTCAACCCCACCAGTAAGTTCAGCGGCCAGGCTACCCCCCGCGAACGAGCTCTCACTTTTCAGGGCATTCTCAAGAGCAAAGGCATTCCCTGCACCATTCGCCTTCGCCGTGGCATCGACATCCAGGCTGGATGTGGTCAACTGGCTTCGCTGGAACCTTCAGTCCCGTGATTGTATGAATTCTTTTTATGAATTATTAGTGTAAATTCGTCTACATTCGCGAAAATTAGCGAATGAGTTTTTGATCTGGCTCTTGAAAATAGGTGGATAAGCTTTTCTCGCATGATATAATTTCAATCCGATGGCAGAAAATATTTTCTCAAAATGGAAAGAATCGCTGGAGCGTACCCGCAAGGCCGGTTTTGGGCGGATCGCGACCTTTTTAGGCGCTTCCGAGATCAACTCCGATACCTGGGATGACCTCGAAGCATTGCTGATCCAATCCGATTTAGGAATCGAAACTACCAATTCAGTGTTGGAGAACCTCAAAAAAGCCGTACTTGCCGAAGGCGTCACCCAGTCCACAGTGCTGCTCAAGTTACTCAAGACGGAACTAATTTCCCGCCTCACTTCGCCTGCCGAGATGGATTTGAGCCATCAACCCACCGTCATTTTTCTGGTGGGAGTCAACGGCTCCGGCAAGACCACCACTGCTGCGAAACTGGGTCGGCTCTTTTCTCTTTCCGGCAAGAAAGTTCTATTGGCTGCCGCCGATACCTACCGCGCGGCTGCCATCGATCAGTTGCAGGTCTGGGCCGACCGCCTTGGTCTCCCCATCATTGCCGGTCAGCCCGATAGCGATCCCGGCGCAGTGGCCTTCGATGCCATCCAATCCGCCCTGGCGCGTAAATTCGATGTGGTTCTGGTGGATACTGCCGGGAGATTGCACACTCGCTACAATTTGATGGAAGAGCTCAAGAAGGTTCACCGCGTGGTCGGCAAAGCCCTCCCGGGGGCTCCCCACCTCGTCCTGCTCGTCCTGGATGCCACCACCGGGCAGAATGCCCTGTTGCAGGCCAAAGCCTTTCAGGCAGCCGTCCAGGTCAATGGCGTCATCCTGGCGAAGCTGGATTCATCCGCCCATGGCGGCATGGCTTTTGCCATCCAAAAAGAACTCGGCCTGCCCATTTATTTTGCCGGCCTGGGTGAAAAACCCGAAGATTTAACCCCCTTCGACCGTGTCGCTTTTGTCGAAGGTATCCTGAACCAGTAATCCGCGAGGAAGCATGGAAGACCTAGTATCGCTATTGAAGACCAGCCAATCGACGATCCATTCACTCATGGAGCGTCTTTGACTTACCCCAGAAAGAAATCCAATTAACCGACCTGCAAAAAAAATCTGAAGCCCCTGACCTATGGGATAACCCGCAGCAAGCACAGATGATGATGAAAAGCATGGCTGACCTGCGCGATGAGATCAACCTCTGGCGTACCCTCGAAAAGAAGATCGCCGATACCCTTGAATTGGCCCAGATGGAAGATCCATCGCTACAGGGTGAATTGGAGACCGAGACCACCACCATTAAAGACGAGTTGCACAAGTTGGAGCTTTCCACCCTGCTAGGCGGCAAATATGATCGCGGTAACGCCCTGCTCACCATCAACGCCGGAGAGGGCGGCACTGATGCTCAAGATTGGGCAGCGATGCTGGAACGCATGTATTTGCGCTGGGCAGAACGGCGTGGCTATACGACAGAAATCCTCGATTCCATGGAAGGCGAAGAAGCCGGCATCAAGACGGTCAGCATCGCCGTCAATGGCCCGTATGCTTATGGCTATTTGCGTGCCGAAAAAGGGGTGCATCGCCTGGTACGCCTTTCCCCGTTCGACTCCGCCCACCGCCGCCATACTTCCTTTGCCCAGGTCGAAGTGCTTCCTGAAGCCGCACAGGAAGATCCGTTAGTGGTCATCAACCCCGAAGATCTGAAAATCGACATTTACCGCTCCTCCGGAGCCGGCGGTCAGAACGTACAGAAGAACTCGACCGCTGTGCGCATTACTCATCTGCCCACTGGTATCGTCGTCTCGTGCCAGAATGAACGCTCACAATTACAGAACCGCGAGGTTGCCATGCGCGTGCTGCGGTCCCGCTTGCTGGACATCGCCCAACAGGCTGCCGATAAGAACCTGGCGGATTTACGCGGCGTCTATCAAAAAGCCGAATGGGGCAGCCAGATTCGCTCTTACGTACTGCATCCCTATCAGATGGTCAAAGACCATCGCACTGAGTTTGAGGTGGGCAACAGCCAGACCGTTCTGGATGGTGATCTCGATGGCTTCATCGAAGCCTTTTTACGCCAGGCAAAATAAATCAAGGTCGGAGAGGAAATCCTCTCCGACCTTTCTTAATCCAAAGTCTTTGCCAAAGCCAGATACGCCTGATCCAATGGTTTTGGATGATCAATGACCTCTTCAAGTGGGGTCACGGCGATATCGCCTTTGACCTCCCCAACGAGCACACCGTAGTTCCCTTTGACCAATTGCTCAACTGCCGCAGCCCCCAAACGACTTCCCATGATGCGATCCACCGCACTGGGAACGCCGCCCCTTTGCACATGGCCAATGATGGTGACTCGCAGGTCGAACCCCAACCGTTCACGATGTTCGGTGAAGTAAGCATCCAGAGCAGTTGCGTTATACTTGGCTCCCTCAGCCACCACGATAATGGCATGTGATTTGCCGCGTTCATATGCGGAGGACAAAGTTTCAGCGATCTTCTCTGGGTCTGTCTCGACTTCCGGCAAGACCACATATTCGGCTCCCCCGGCGATACCCGCCATCAAAGCCAGATAGCCACAATTGCGCCCCATCACCTCGATCAAGAAGGCCCGTTGGTGAGAAGAGGCGGTTGTCTTCAGGCGATCGATGGCTTCGAGCGCTATATTCAACGCGGTATCGACACCGATCGTTGTGTCCGAGCCAATTAAATCATTATCAATCGTGGAGGCAATCCCTGCCACCGGGAAGCCAAGTCGATGCAAAGCGTAGTTCCCCGTCTGTGATCCATTTCCCCCGATAACGACCAACCCTTCCATTCCGTTACTGTTGAGTTGGCGAAGCGCTTTTAATTGTCCGACTTCGGTTTTGAATTCAGGGCAGCGGGCGCTTCCCAATATGGTGCCACCACGCTGCAGGATACCGCCTACATCCCGGGTACCCAGAGGGTTGAATATTCCGTTGATCAATCCTTCATATCCATTTTTTACCCCGAAAACTTCCAACCTATTTGCCACACCAGTTCGAACGACTGCCCGAATGGCTGCATTCATACCGGGGGCATCACCACCGCTGGTTAAAACTGCAATCCTTCTCATAATTCCTCTTAACCTTGAATAGAAATATAGATTATTTTATCACGTAATATTTGCCAGGAATTATCAGCCTGTGACAATCACAGCCCTAAACTGGATAAACCTCTTTGTCGTTTTTTTTTATCTTTTTGGTACAATTGGCTGTGTTCGGTAAGCTACTTCCAAAATACAAAGGGAAAATATGGCTCAATACCGGATCGAAAAACATCCTATTTTATCCGTACCGGTTCGAAAGAAAATTGAATTTACCTGGCAAGGAAATAAGTTAATAGCACAAGAAGGCGAAACCATTGCGGCAGCTCTTTTTGCCAATGGCATTCACATTTTTGGGCATCACCATAAAGACGGTTCCCCACTGGGGATTTTTTGTGCCAATGGTCAGTGTTCGCAATGTATGGTCATCGCCGACGGGAACCCGGTCAAATCATGCATGGAGTTGATCAGGGAAGGCATGCAGATACAACCCAATGACGGAATTCCTGCATTGCCTCCTATTGACCAGCCGGTGAGTTTTCGACCGATCGAGGAAATTAAGATTCCCGTTTTGATCATCGGCGGAGGTCCAGCCGGCCTTTCTGCAGCCATTGAATTAGGCAAGCTGGGAATCCATGTTTTGTTGATCGATGATAAACACCGGTTAGGAGGCAAATTAGTTTTGCAGACCCACCGGTTTTTTGGCTCGATGAACGCTGTCTTCGCTGGCACTCGCGGAATCGATATCGCCACCCGCCTGGAAAATGAACTACACCAGTACCGTTCGGTCGAGATCTGGACCAAGTCCACCTGTCTGGCTGTCTTCAGCGATCAAAAGGTTGGGGTTTTGCATAATGGCATAACTTACACTCTGGTCACACCCGAAGTTATTTTGGTGGCCAGTGGTGCACGTGAAAAATTTCTGGCTTTCAAAGGCAATACTCTGCCCGGAGTGTACGGCGCAGGCGCATTTCAGACCTTGGTCAATCGCGACCTCGTTCGTCCAGCTGAAAAGTTGTTCATCGTCGGCGGCGGAAACGTCGGGTTGATCGCCGGTTACCATGCGCTGCAGGCCGAGATCGGTGTGGTTGGCTTGATCGAAGCGCTTCCCGAATGCGGAGGATATAAGGTACACAAAGATAAACTGGTTCGTATGGGAGTACCTATCTACACATCCCATACGATTCTTAGCGCCAACGGCATAGATAAAGTCGAATCGGTCACCATCGCACAGGTGGATCAGGCCTTCAAACCCATATCCGGAACGGAAGAATCCTTCGCCTGCGATGCGGTGCTGATCGCAGTAGGTCTGGACCCTGTCAACGAGTTTTATACCAAAGCCCTTGATTTTTCCATCCCTGTCTTTGTCGCAGGGGATGCTGAAGAGATCGCGGAAGCATCCTCGGCAATTTTCACGGGCAAAATTCGCGGTCTGGAAATCGCCCATTCACTCGGAAAAAATCCCGCTGAAGTACCTGCTTCCTGGGTAAAAACAAGTGAAATTCTCAAATCCCGTCCCGGGCAGGTGTACTCGGAACAGCATCCCGATCTCAATGAAGGCGTGGTACCTGTCTTTCACTGTAATCAAGAAATTCCTTGCAATCCTTGCTCCGGTCTTTGCCCAAACGGCCTGATCGTCGTCGATCAAAAGGATATCCGGGACATTCCTACCTTTGTCGGCAACAATTATTCCTGTCAGGTATGTGAACGCTGCGTGGCGGGTTGCCCCGGATTGGCCATCACTTTGGTGGATTATCGTGCCAATCCTGAACTCCCGCTCGTCTCCATCCCATATGAGTTTTCACGTGAACTTCTGAACAAGAAAGACATCGTCACTGCCCTGGACACTGAAGGCAATTCGCTCGGAACTCTGGAAGTGGCTGACCTGCATACCATTCCCGACAGCGACCGCACCATGATCATCGTCGTCGAATCGCCAGCGGAGATCGCCACCTCGATTGCCGGAATACGCATCCAGGAAAACCTCATCACCCAACCCATGCGCCAGTATGTGCACCATGTTGAAGATGACACGATTGTGTGCCGATGCGAACACGTCACTGCCGGTGAAATTCGCAAACTCATCCATGAAGGTTACCGGGACATGAACGAGATTAAGACGGTTACCCGAGCCTGTATGGGCGCCTGCGGGGCTAAAACATGTGCCACCCTCATCCATCGTCTCTTCCGTGAAGAAAACGTGCCAGTCAACGAGGTCACAAATCCCTCCAAACGACCAATATTTATGGAAGTGCCTTTGGGTGTATTCGCAGGAGAAAGCCACGAGGAATCACGCTCATGACCGATCCAACCTATGACGTGATCATCATTGGCGCGGGATCAGTGGGGACGCCTGCCGCCTATTATCTGGCTCGAGCAGGTTTCAAAGTTTTGGTGCTCGAATCAGTTGCTAGCGTCGGTCAAGGTTCTAATAAACGCGCCATTGGAGGCATCCGTGCCACCCATTCTGACCCGGCAAAAATTCGCCTTTGCAGTCGCAGCCTCCAAATTTTTTCCACCTTCAAAGAAAGCTTTGGAGATGATATAGAGTGGGATCAATGTGGTTATGCCTATGTAGCCTACACTCCCAGAGAAACGAGCATATTGAAAGAGTTACTTCCAATCCATCGCGAAGCTGGCATCAAGAATGATTGGTACGATGCAGCAGACTACCTCAAGATCATCCCGGATCTCAATCCACGAGGATTGATCGGCGGAACTTTCTCACCTCAGGATGGTAGCGCTTCACCCCTGCTCGTGAATCACGCGTATTACTCGCATGCGGTCGAATCGGGAGCAGAATTCCATTTCTACGAACAAGTCATTGGCATGGACGTTCAAAATGGCCAAATTATTCTTGTAAAAACCACCCATGGTTCTTATTCAGCCGCGGTCATCATCAATACGGCAGGCGCTTGGGCTGCAGAAATCGGTAAACTAGCCGGCGTTGATCTTCCCATCCACCCTGATTCGCACGAAGCCGCCATTACCGAACCGGTTGCCCGCTTTCTTGGGCCGATGGTGGTAGATATCCGTCCAGCTCCCGGTTCTACCAATTATTACTTTTACCAGCATATCACCGGGCAGATCGTATTCTGCATCACTCCTGACCCAAATGCGTGGGGGTTTAACGTCAGTGAAACCAGCAATTTCTTGCCCATGGTCTCGAAGCGTATGATCGAGATCATGCCCCGGCTGAGCAACATTCGTGTACGGCGCACCTGGCGTGGCCTTTATCCGATGACACCTGACGGTTTTCCCATCATCGGTTGGTCACCAGATATTAAAAACTTTTTGTTGGGGATTGGCTTTTGCGGCCAGGGATTCATGTTAGGCCCCAGTAGCGGGGAATTACTTACCCGGATGGTGCAACAAAAACTCACCCCCGAAGATGAGTCGATTTTGCCTTTGCTTGCTCCGGACAGGGTTTTTTCCGGGCAGGAACTCTTAAAATAAATTTAAGCGCCCGGTTTTCGTTATCAGTGATGATAAAATACACGCTTATATAGTTTGTATCAGTGGAATTGGAAAAACAATGGCGATCACCGGATTTGTGTTTGATTTCGATGGATTAATACTTGATACTGAAGTTCCCCATTTTATTGCCTGGCAAGAGGCATTTACGCAATATGGTTTTTCGCTCTCGTTGAATGACTGGTGGAAAATCATTGGAACTGATCGATTTGACTATGACCCGGAAGAAGACTTACGCCAAAAAACGCAGGGAAAAATAGATCTGCCCGAAGTCAAACGGCAAATAAAAAAGCGGACTGCTGACTTGCTCCAGGTACAACCACTGCTTCCGGGAGTAGAAAGCTTTATCGTGCAGGCTCACCGGCGAGGATTAAAAATGGCGATCGCATCCAGTTCTTCTTACGATTGGGTGCTCCCTTTTCTCGAAAAGTTTGGGCTCACCAATTATTTTGAAGCCGTATTGACCGCCGATGATGTAAAATTTGTAAAACCTGACCCTGGTTTGTATATCCTGGCCACAAAAAAATTAGGGCTTCCTCCAAATAAAGTCATTGCCTTCGAAGATTCCCTGAATGGTGTCAAATCTGCCAAATCGGCGGGGCTCTATTGCGTGGCCGTCCCCAATCTGATTACCAAAAAAATGGATTTCAGCGTGGCGGATAAAGTCGTCAGTTCTTTTGATCAATTATCCATTCAAGAATTGTGTTGTTTTGACCAATAAGCATTCTGCAAAGCGGTTACAATCAGCAGATAAACTGCACAAATTTGAGCTAGAATAGCTAAAATCAGATAATCGAAAATGGTCAGTACTGAAAAATTTGCTCCCTTACTTGAAAATTTGATCGAGACCCTCCCAGAAAGCTACTCTGTCGTGGATCGAGAAATGATCATGCGTGCCTATCGGTTTGCAGAAGAAGCCCACAAGGAACAGAAGCGAGCTTCCGGCGAACCCTACATCACTCATTGTGTGGCTGTTGCCATCATTCTGGCAGAAATGCATGTACAACCGGCTGTCGTTGCAGCCGGTTTGTTGCATGATACCGTAGAAGATACTACTGTCACACTCAACGATTTACGCCGTGAGTTCGGCGATGAGATCGCCAAATTGGTGGATGGTGTCACTAAACTATCAAATTTGCCACGCGTTTCAAGAGCTGACCAACACGTGAATGGTGTCGCTGATGATATTAGTACTCCTGATGTAGCGGAAATCGAAGATAAGGAAGAAACTCAAGTCGCAAAAGATCGCCACCGCGATTTGGCCAACGAAACCTTACGCAAAACGTTTCTCGCTATGGGTGAAGACATCAGAGTCATCCTGATCAAACTCGCTGACCGGTTGCATAATATGCGCACTCTGGGCTACATGCCAGAAAACAAGCGCCGGCGCATTGCTCAAGAAACCCTGGATATTTTCGCTCCTTTGGCCAATCGGTTGGGAATCTGGCAATTAAAATGGGAACTGGAAGATTTGGGATTCCGTTACACAAATCCAGAAAAATATAAGGAAATCGCTCAAAACCTGGCAGAAACTCGCCTGGAACGTGAAAACCAGATGGCGGCGATCACCCAGCAATTACAAAAGTTGATCGAGGATGCCGGTATCAGTGTTGAAACCAGTGGCCGGAGCAAGCATATCTACTCGATCTACCGCAAGATGGTGGATAAAGATAAAGCCTTTGAAAATGTAAGGGATTTGCGCGGTGTACGCCTGATCGTCTCGGATATTCCCTCCTGTTATGCAGCCCTTGGGATCATCCATACACACTGGCGCCCGATTCCCAATGAATTTGATGATTACATTGCTGCCCCCAAGGATAATTTTTACCAGTCTCTGCACACCGCTATCATTTATGACGATGGCAAACCGCTCGAAGTCCAAATTCGAACACCAGAAATGAATCAAAACGCGGAATATGGTATTGCGGCTCACTGGCGTTACAAAGAAAAGAACAATCCACGCGATGAACAATATGAGCAACGGATCAATTGGCTGAAAAAGCTGATGGATTGGCGACAAGAGGTAGGCGATGCCAACGAGTTCGTCGATGGCATGAAAACCGACGTTTTTCAAGATCGAGTTTATGTTTTCACTCCACGTGGCGATATCATTGATCTGCCTGCCGGCTCGACCCCGATTGATTTTGCCTATCATTTACATACTGAGGTCGGAAATCGCTGCAGAGGGGCAAAGATCAACGGTAAATTGGTCACCCTCGATTATGCACTCAAAACCGGCGACCAGGTTGAAATCTTAACCGCCAAACAGGGCGGCCCCTCCCGCGATTGGTTGAATCCGAACCTCGGATTGGTTCAAACCCAGCGGGCTAGGTCCAAGATCAAAGCCTGGTTCAAACGCCAGAATCGCGAACAAAACTTAATCCAGGGCAAAGTCATCCTCGAGCGTGAAATGCGCCGACTAGGCCTGACCGAAATGGATCTGGATACCCTTACCCATAGTCTGGAATACCATTCTATCGACGACCTTTATGTCGGCATCGGTTGCGGTGATGTTTCGCTCAATCACATCATTAATACACTTTCAGAAGAAGAAGAAAAAAACAATAATTTCCTGAATTTAAGACCTACGACTCAGACAAAGGAAACAAATAAAAACGCCGTCTCAGTTTTGGGGCTGAAGAATATTTTGACTACCTATGCGAAGTGTTGTAAGCCCGCCCCTGGCGATGAGATTGTGGGGTATATCACCCGCGGACGTGGTGCAACCATCCACCGCCGCGATTGCCCCAATATCTTGCGCATGAAAGATCGTGAACGTATTGTCAAAGTCAGTTGGGGTGAACCGAAGACCACTTTTCCGGTCGAAATTCAAATCAAGGCCTATGACCGCCAGGGATTGATGGGAGATATTTCGAATCTTTTAAATGATGAGAACATCAATTTAAAAGATATCAAACTTAACGTAACTCATAATTTGGCTTATATGACTTTGGTGGTGGAAATCTCTGACATCGCCCAACTCTCCAGAGTATTGACAAAAATAGAAAACCTTCCCAACGTAATGGAAGCCCATCGTTTTAGACCTGGTTAACCGGTGATATAATATTGCGGATTTTAGTGATATTGCTTATAGCTCTTTACGGGTTCAAATTGTTGGGGTAAAATCGCCCACATTCTAAACCATTGTATTTCTGGGGAAAGAAGATCGGTATTCTATGGATTTTCTGATTTATATCGCTTCAATCATCGGTTTGGTGGATGCTGGCTATCTATCTTATGCCAAGCTTACCGAGACCCAGTTGTACTGCTCTCCAGGTTTTGGTGATTGCGCCAGCGTCAATGCCAGTCAGTGGTCTCATATATTTGGAATTCCAGTAGCATATCTCGGCTTTGCAACTTATGTTGCCATTCTGGTATTAATAATTTTCGGTAAGAAAATCAAGTCCGTTGCCCCTTACCAGGAGTATCTTTTCTTCTTTATTACCCTGGTTGGAATACTGTTCTCTGGTTACCTGACATATATTGAAGCAGCAATTCTCCATACATATTGTCAATGGTGTTTACTGTCAGCGGCAATGATGACAATAATGTTCATAATTTCTGTGATAAAACTGGCCCGTCGCCAGCATTAATCAATATTCTTTTACAAGGAGGTTAGACAATGCCTCGGATTCGATGTCACTACTTAGATTGCGCCTTTCTCGACGATGGTTATTGCAGTGCAGGCATGGTCGAATTGGACCCAGACACCGGATGTAAAACTTATTCCGCAAGCGCTGAAACGACGGAAGATGACAACTGGGAAGATGAAAATGAAACGGATGAATGGGAAGAATTAGATGAAGAAGAAGAGGATGACGATAACTGGTCCGATGATGGAGAAACCACAGAAGAAGAATATTAACTTACCTCATTCTTGAAACAAACGTGCCTATCAAAACCCCGGAACATCTTTCGGGGTTTTTGTGGCAAAATTGGATATTGTGGCACTACCTGAAATTCAAAAAACCCTTAAGCATAATGTTCTTTTCAATCTCCTAGACGGAGCTTTTTTTGGTTTTGGTATCGGGTTTGGTTCATTTACCATGATCATTCCGTTATTTGTCTCGAACATGACCAATTCCGCTTTGCTGATCGGATTGATCCCGGCAATTCATAACGTCGGTTGGCAATTACCCCAATTGCTCACTGCGAATCGGCTCAGTCGAATGGAACGTTACAAACCCTGGGTTATGTTGATGACGATCAACGAGCGTGTTCCTTTTCTAGGTTTCGCTATCGTCGCTTTGTTGGTCCCCAAAATTGGTAATCGGGTAGCCCTTATCATTACTTTTGCTTTACTGGTCTGGCAAGGCCTGGGGGCCGGTTTTACCGCGAACGCCTGGCAAAATTTAATCAGCAAGGTCATTCCCAGAGAAGGACTGGCAACATTTTTAGGGGTACAGACTTCAGCTTCCAATTTACTTGGCGGTGTCAGCGCCATCCTGGCCGGAATTGCCTTGGTCAGGATAAAACAAAATTATGGTTTTCCAACTGTGTTTCTGGCTGCTTTCATTTGTTTTATTTTGTCCTGGCTCGTTTTAAATCAGACCAAAGAGTTACCCAGAGACATTAATCAAAAAATAATAACGCAGACTCCCATCTGGCATAACATTCGTAAAATTCTCAAACAAGAAAAGACCTTCACTAATTTCCTGGTCAGCAGATTTCTTTCTCAATTTGGCATGATGGCGTTCTCATTCTATACAATTTATGCGGTCAAAATATTGGGCATGGATAATCTTACCGTCGGGATCATGACCAGCATTTTGTTCATTACCCAAACGGTGACCAATCCGATTCTGGGTTGGCTCGCCGACAAATGGTCACGTAAATGGATCCTCGTGTTTGGTGGTGTATGCACAGTGATCAGCGTTTTACTCGCACTGCTGATTCATGATCCCGTCTGGTTTGCCCTCTCGTTCATTCTTTACGGTATTGCCAACACAGTTTATTGGACGATCGGCATGACATTTACTCTTGAATTCGGAAAATTTGAAGAAAAACCGACTTACGTAGGCCTATCCAATACCCTCGTTGCTCCAGCTACGATTCTGGCACCTTTGTTGGGAGGTCTCCTAGCAGATATGTTTAGTTATGAGGTAACTTTTTGTGTTTCCATCTTTTTTGGTGTATTAACTTTATTCTTTTTAATCTTCTTAGCCCGCTCACCTATTGAAAGAGAACCATCTCCTCCAGATTAGTGTATGTTACATAATAAATTGGTTAATTCTGGGAGAATGATTTAATCTCTAGAAGGAAGTGAGAAATTGAATTAAAAAAACCACTGGCTCTTTCGAGCAGATTCAGCCTGAGGGAAAAGGACATGCTTCCCCTGTGGGATGAGAACCTCGATTTAAACAAA
>Ga0182027_10007322_pt1 | contig 16288 bp, 15 predicted proteins | sample 712E1DmetaG_FD_121300 | JGI IMG/M metagenome (GOLD analysis project Ga0182027, IMG submission 121300) | Permafrost microbial communities from Stordalen Mire, Sweden - 712E1D metaG (Illumina Assembly) | ecosystem: Environmental > Terrestrial > Soil > Wetlands > Permafrost | place: Sweden...
ATCATTGAAGCTGTAAAAGATTATCTGAAATACTAAATAGCGCAATCAAAAAGACGCTTCTAGCTTGCTAGGGGCGTTTTTGTGTTTTTTTAACGGCTCTTTTTTAGGGCGGTACATTCGTGTACCGCCCTATTTATTTATGCCTAAGGAGTAATCATGGTAAAAGTTCCAAACGAGGAAACAATAATTATCCCGGACTATGACCCGTACAATCCTAAGCCTTATCCCGGAGACATCCAACCCGGCGGATACAGCCGGTCGGAGATAAAGAAGCTTATCAAGAAGCATAAAGATAACCCGGAAGCGCTCCAGTTCCTCCGGGACATGCTGGAAGTTTAGAAGGAAGCGATTTGAATTCAATGCCTAAGTATAGAGCCGTGACGTGTGACTCCTGTGAAGTACTGGTCATCAATAACGTTATCTGCCATGAAACCGGCTGCCCTAACGCCTGGAAAGACGAGACCAGAATATGCAAGTGGTGCGGGCGCTGTTTCAAACCGGCAGAAAAGAATCAGGAATGCTGCGATTCCGGTTGCGCGGAAGCCTATCACAGCTAATAAAAGAAAGGAGAAACAATATGGCAAGAAAATTTATTGTCGATGGCACGGAATACCCGGACCCTGGCCCCGATGTCACCCCGGAGCAGTTTAAGCAGATGATGGTGGGTTTCCTTCCGGAACTGGCTAATGCCGACATGACTTCGGAAAAACAGGGTGAGGATATTATCTACCGCTTTAAAAAGCGGGTTGGCGTCAAGGGTTAACTCATGACGGAGACTGAGAATATCGACAGGGTCGTTATGGCCCTGCTAAAGGTGCCGGAGAAGAAACTGCTGATCATCGAGCTTGCCAATACCATCCCAATTATCAACGGGGAACTGGACTACCGCGAATTGGCAGATAGACAGCTTACTGTCAACCTTGCAATTGCCGAAGCGAAAGTCTACGGTGCCCATACGCTGCAGGCGGTGGACTCGTTAGTCCGGCTCAGGGCAACTGTGGAGGCGTAATATCTGGGATTTGGACCAAATAGTTCGGCAAAACAACCAGGCCGCGCTGGAATGCATCATGCGGGGCCGGAAAGCGGAAGAAGCCCAATCTCCCCAACCGGAAGGATGGGCATTATCGCTATTGGCTGACATGCTCAAGGCAGGGCCGCCCATGCTTTCGGAAATAGTAGGATGCCTTGAGCAGATTGAGACCGTTAAGGAGTTCCGGGCACTGGTCAGAATGTTGCTGCCCGAATACGAGTCCGAAATCATGGGGGTGCCCCGCAACCGGCGGGTATATAAATTCTGTTATTACTTCGGGCAGGAATACTATCCCCTACCGGCAAATACGGACTGTCCTCCGTCAGATTGGGTGAGCGGCATGCCGGTGGAACTGATGGCGATGTCCTACTCGGCGTATCACCAATTGCAGATGCGTCCCGGGTATCTTCTGCTGCTGTCGCTCGTCATCTACCCGTATGAAGGCGATGAGCGGGATATTGAAGAAGGAAACGAAATTTCACTTGATGGCGCGAGGGTGCCGCCGCTTGACCTTGTGCAACGCATCGTCGGGGAAGAGATAGTTAACCGTATACCGAGAGACGGGTGGACTGCCGAGGAATTACACCGGATGACCGACGGCACTAAATATGATGGCGCCGGCGCTTTTGCTGATTGGGTCTGCGCGAGTACCGGGTGCGTGGTACTGGATTCGAGTTACGAAAACTGTGACTACGAGGAAGGCAGCGGCGAGCCAACTTTCCTCTGGACGAAGCATAACGTCGATATCCTGACCAGTGAGTGGCCGAAAGTGCAGGAGATCCGAGGGAAAATCGACTACCTCGTGGAATGGCTGGAGGAGGATCAGATAGCACATTTCCGGGAGCTTCTTGATTTTCTATTGAAAACCGAGCCAGTTAAAACTAAAAAGAAACAAAAACGAGGGTATTATGACCCTTTTGAGCACCACTGCGAATTAGACCAGGATACCGGCGAGGAGGAGGACGATGACCGAGACGACGAATAAAGCACCGGCTAAGCCGCCAGCTTTCAGTTGGGCAGTCCCAAAGGAATTAGGTATTCCCGCGGACCCGCTGCGGCTGCGGTTAGACTTCCACCACCAATCCACGGTGATGACTTATTTTCAGGGAGATATTGTCACCACCAAACAGATTGACGCCATGGATGTGGCCCATGCCCTTGCCAGCGACCTGTCTTTCGGCTCAGGACTGCTGCCGCCGGATACGCTCTGGTGGCAGAATACCAGGAGCGGCCCGGTGTTCGCGCTCTACGTTGAGCCGAAAATCTGGAAGGTTGCTTTGCAGGAAGATATCAAGAAGCCGCCCCAGAGGTTTAATATTCCGCTTCCGGGGCTGATCTTTCTCTGCACGCCGGGGCAAGCTCCCTGGGTATACGCGGTAAAGAAGAGACCTGTCAAAGAGACGGATACTGTCTACCGGGCGCCGCTTGCCAATATCTTTAATAACGGCCGCTCCTGTCCGGGTAGCCATCAATATCCCACACGGATAGCCGATGTGGTCCAGTCTTTCTTCATCTCATTCTTCAGCGCCACGGCGGATTTGTCGCACCGGTCGCACAAATACCCCAAGAACGTCCTCCAACTCTGGAAATACCTGGACGGCAAAAAGAAGTTTCCCAATGATGACCTCATTGAACACGGGACTATTTCCGATTTAATGTCGATGGAAATGTGAACCCAAAGGGTTGGAAAAGTAATGACATACACTGTTACATTAGCAAGTAATGATAGACCCAAACTGGTAGTGGTCGGCTGCGGCGGCACCGGCAGCCTGGTGGCAGAAGGGCTTTGCCGGCTGCTGATAAATAGTGATTTGACGCTGATGCTGGTGGATTTCGACCGCGTCGAGCCGCACAATCTACTACGGCAAAACTTCTTTGCCGGGGAAGTAGGCAAGTTTAAAAGTCAGGCTTTGGCCGAGCGGTTATCCCGGCAATACGGAAGGCGGATCGGATACAGCGTAATGCCTTACGAGCGCGATATGTTTGACGAGCCGATGGGCGCCGGAATGTATCACAAAGCAATGTCGCTGATTATCATCGGCTGCGTGGATACCGCAGAAGCCAGGCGCAGCATCGCCGACAGCATGAGCGCGAATTGGAACAACTGGTGGCTGGACGCCGGGAATGGCCATCATTCCGGTCAGGTGCTGCTCGGCAATACCGGTCAGCCGGAGGGACTCAAAGAGTCATTTGATATAGCGAGCCACACCGTTATCAAACTGCCGCTGCCGTCCTTGCAACTGCCGGCGCTTTTGATCCCGCCGGTTGAGAAGATAAGGCCGCGGGACTGCGCGGAAGCCATAGCCGATGACGAGCAAAGCCCGACCATCAATCAGGCGATGGCGATGCTGGTTGTGGACTTTATTTACCGTCTGCTCAGTGGCACCTTGACCAACATGGGGGCATATATCGACCTCGACGCGGGAACACTGCAAACCGTTCCGGCGACACCTGCGACCGTCGCCAGAATAGTTGGTTTAAAAGTAAGCGAATTGATGACCAATAAATGCGGAATGGGTATGCGGTGCCATGTATGACTAAGCCGGTGGGCTATTTAACCAATTCCTTGACGGGCATCGAGGGACAACCGGGAGTCTTTTATGACTACATCCTGGCGGCCGGTGGGATATACCTGAAGGCTAAGAATGCCCATCTCAAGGCAACTGTTTGTATCGCCGCCCAGGAAATCAGGGGACTGGCGCCGCTGAACGAGGAAATACAGTTTTTGCACGGCAAGATTCCGCTGAATTTCCTCAACCTGGCGCTGTCGGTACTTATGGCCAAACCGGATATCGAACAGTATCTGGCAATTACCTGGGAAAACGGTTATGGCGTAAAAATACCTTCGCAGCAGGCAACGGCGGTGTCCGTAACCTATGAGACTTTACCCGGTACAGTACTGGAAATTCACAGTCATACCGGCGGGGTGCCAGCTCACTTTAGCCCTGTCGACGACCGCGATGAGCAAGGGTTTGGTTTATATGCCGTGGTAGCTGGCCTTCGTGATCTCTGCCCAACAGTGGAACTGCGATTAGGAATATACGGTTATTTTCTGTCAATAGAAAGGAATGAAGTTTTTCAATAATTCAGATACTGAACAGGAGGCAATAATGGCAAGAGAAGAGTTAAAGGTAAACATCATCATCAAGGGCGACCACATCTTCCTGGGAGTACAGGCGACTGATTGCGACCCGAAGATGACCACATTGCAGGGCAATCTTCAGACGGCGCTGGAGCGCATCCCCTCATTTGTCGAGGAAGCTAACCGGCAGTGGGACGCGTCGCCCCATAATCCGAAATCCGCAATTCCGGAACCAGTGCCCGCGGCTCCCGTGAGGACAGCGACAACGGCACCATCAGCAAGCGCAAAACCCGTTGCTGCGGCGAAACCCGCCCAACCTAATTTCTTTTAACTTTTATGATGCAAACTAAGTTTGCCAGCTTGCTGCCGGCCTGCTATCCGGAGGCGTGAATTTGTCAGCGAAAGGAGGTGAAAAAGTTGGAAATTAAAGTTAACAAATTAAAAGATGTCATGGAACTGGTGAAACCGGTAGTGCCGAAGAAACCCACGGTGAAGTCTATTGCCTGCCTATGCATGGGTAGCGGCAAGGTAGTGGCAACCGATTTGGAAACAATGGTCATCGCTAACCTGCCGGAAGCTACTGAGCCAATGCTGCTCCCCTATTCCTCGATTGCCGAAATGCTGAAGTACGTCCCCGGGAGCGATATGCTCAAGGTGAAACTGAAGGGTAAAATAGTTTTTCTTTCCTGGAGCAACGGCAGCGCCAGCTACCCCACCGAGGACTTCGCGGACTTCCCCGTCCTGCCGGAACTGACTGCCAGAGCCGAAGCGTTAATCGACGGCGATATCCTTATACCAACCATGGTGGCGGCTCTCCCTTACACCGCCGAAGACGACACAAGGCCCATTCTGAGCGGCATCACAGTGGTTTTGGGGAGTCCAATCGAGGTCGCGGCCGGCGACGGCTTCAGGATGTGCCACAAGGCCTTAGGGCTATCCTTCCCTCTGGAGGAGAAGATCATCATCCCGCGGCAAGGCGCGGCAATTCTGGACCACGTCTTTGCCAAGACACCGCGGACTCCGCCGGCAACCGCTCCGTCCCTGGTTAAGGCGGTGACCGCCAAGCGGCAACTCCGCATGTCGATCATCGGTGACAACAAGCTGCGGCTGGACTTCGGGACGTCCGCATCCGTCATCATCAACCTGATAGCGGGCAAGCCGCCGGAATGGCTGGCGCTCATCCCTAAAGGCGAACCCATGCTGCAGAGCCAGATCTTTGCGCCGCAATTGGAAGCGGCGGTCAAACGGGTGCGCATCATTGCCAAGGAAGGCACCGATGCAGTCCGCATGGAGTTTGCCGAAGGCAAGCTGAAGATATCCGCAAAGGGCGGCGACCAGGAAATCAGCTCGACCATCGACATCATACATAGTCAGGGGGAACCCACCAGAATTGCGCTAAATCAGAAATACGTCCTCGGGTACCTGAGCGGCAAACAGGGTATCATCACGTTCTCCAAGTATACGGAGAGCGGCCCGGCGGTCTTCGAGGACCAGCAGTCTCCCCGGATGATCGTCATGCCGATGGTCGTGGCTTGGGGCGACGAGCCGGTCATTACAAAAGAAGAACCGCAAGCAGAAGCGGTTGCTGAAGCTTCAGACACCGGGGCAGCAGAAGAAACAGAATCCTCTGGTGAGGAAGAAACCGCGGAACAAGAAACCGGCGAAGAAGAACCCGTAACTGAATAAGACCATTTATGGAAATTGGTCAGGGGTGCCGGGGCTAGACCGCTCCGGCACCCCTCTTTATTGGGAAAATAACTAAAAGGAGAATTTATGACATTAGAGAAAAAAACTGAAGGCTGGATTGACGATCTGGTGAGGGCTTTGTGTGACCCGATCATCGTTTATCCCTCTCCCTGGAAAGACGACCTGCCGGACTGGGTCAAGCCTCAGATTACCCTGGAACGCCTGGTTATGAACATGAAAGCCATGCACGATGGCGGAGTGCCGGTGGGCGACACGGAAGCCCTGGCCTACATTTTCCCGAGAACGATGGAAGAGCCCCTGTCTGAGCAGTGGATGAGGATTTACACGTATGTTTTCACTTCTGCGATGAAATTTAAGAAAGCCGCAGTACCGGAAGACCTCAGGTGCGAGAGTCTCAATGACTACGACATGAGGGAGCTAAATGACCTGAAAACTTGGATCTATCAGAAGCGGGTGCAGCACAGGAAAGAGAAAGCACGGGCAGAGCGGCAGGCCAATAAGCAAGTCGAGGGCGAGGATGCCAAGTCCGAAGAACTAAAAACTGAGTCCGTCCAGCCGTCGTTCTTTTAGGGGCAGCATGGCAAGAACGGAGAGACAGTTACAGGCTGCTTATGAAAAAGGGAAGATATCCCTGGAGGAATTTCATGAGGCATTGAGCAAAATCGGTACGGCCCGTCATGCCAGGGATATTGCAAAGAAAAAGAACCGGGCCAGTATGTCATCAACTAAATGGTTTTAAAAAAAGGAGAAAAATGGAAACTAAATATCTAAGCTGCGCGGAAACAGCCAAACTAGTGCGAACCGCCCTGAAGAAGAACTTCCCCGGAGTGAAGTTTTCGGTGCGGTCCAGCGTTTACAGCGGGGGAGCTTCAATCGACGTGTCATGGGCGCTTGGGCCTACTACCAAAGAAGTTGACGCCGTCGCCGGGCAATATGAATCGGCGGATTTCGATGGCAGCATCGATATGGAGACGCGCTATGACCACTGGTTATTGCCGGATGGCTCCGCCATCATCAAACATGGCCCCGGTACTGAGGGCTCAATGGGTTATATTACGGCGGTGGAAAACCCAATGCCCGCCGGCGCGGTACCGGTATCATTCGGCGCGCATTACGTGCAGTGCCAGCGGCGGTATGCCGCCCAGTGGCAGGACGAAACAACTCTGGTCAACCAGGTGGCCGCGGACATATGCAAACTGCAAGGCGTGGCGTGGAAAGGCCCAAACCTGACCACGGGGCTATTCGGCGACGGCGATACAGAACAGGTCACGCAATACGCCTGGAGGCTGCTGAACGTCACCTCTTTCGGCCCCGGTGAAGTATACATCGATGTGCGGTTTGAGCAAGAGGGCGAAGACAATGGACTGAATCTGCCCATGGTAATTATCAAGCAGTCAAAGGTGTAGATTTAGCAAAAAATTAAATAAAAGGAGGTTAGTGCAATGGATGATATGGATGAGGAAATGATCCGGGCAGGAATGCTCTATGATGGCGGCAAAGGAATAGAAGAAGCAACGAATTTGAAGGTAGCGGAAACCGGCAATAAATTTCTTGGAGAAAAATCATGGGTTGCCGAAACTTATACTACCAGGTGGTACTACGGGAAGCTCCTCGCCTGGACGGTAAAAGGTGTCATCAAAACCCGCGGATGGAAGATCATGTCCGTCGAAGGGTGTAATTTTGACGAGCCGGTGATCCGCGATATTCAAATCGATTACACGCAATTTGAGAGTTGTGTCACCGACGGTCAGTTTCTGCTGGAGAAGAATAATATCCGTTTGATTATCATCATAAATGGAGCGAATTCCGTCCAGATTGAGGCGAGCGAAAAGCACCGTCGGCTGGTTAAATCGTTCATTCGCTCTATTAATGATTTCTTAAACAAACACAATTTCTACAAATGGAAAAACCTCAACTTTGACGGCGGAATCTCTTTCTTAAACGCCGGGCAAAGGGAATGGGACTCGGTTATCCTGGATCCCGCCATGAAAAAAGAAATACGCCTGAACACCATCGGTTTTCTAAAGAATTGCGCCCAACTCGAAAAATACGGTGTGCCGCCCAAGAGAGGTATCATCCTGGCCGGTGAGCCGGGCACCGGAAAAACAATCGTGTGCAAGGCGCTGATGTCGGAAGCTGATAAAATAACCTGCATCGCAACTACTGCTGAGGGTATGGTACAAGGTGGGTATATCCCCGAGCTTTTCTCTGTAGCCCAGGCACTCAGTCCCAGTATTATCTTCATCGAAGATATCGACTTCATCGGGCAGGAAAGACATGATTCCTACCGGGGAACTCCGCCATTAATTTCCTTGCTTGCTGAAATGGACGGTATCGCGGAGAAGAACGCAATCGTTACCGTCGCAACCAGCAATTCCTTTGAAACGCTGGATAAGGCGCTGAGCGAGAGACCGTCCCGCTTTGACCGGGTATTCAGGATAACACGTCCGGCTTATCAGCAGCGGACTGAACTCGTGAAACACATCTCAAAGAAAATCCCATTGTCCGAAGACGTCAGGGAATATATTGTAAAAGAGACTAATGGTTTTACACCGGCGCAAATCCAAGAAGTTTTGCATGGGATGGTTATTTCTCAAACCGCCGGAGGAGAGGATATCATGCAGTTTCACCAGAAGGATGTAGATTCTACTATCGCTTTATTAAACATCAGAAGAACAGGCATGATCGGTTTTAATGCCAAAGTGGGTCCGGATAGTAGGCATTAGTAAGTTTGTATGTGATAACAAACAAACAAAAGTGACATCTCAATAACTGCATTTTGGGTTACCCACCTTTCGTTTACAAAGTCAACACGTCCGTATACAGTTTCCTTAAATGATCATCGGACATATCCAATATGGGTTCGTACATAAATGAATTCAGGTGAATGTTCTCCGGTGTCATAAGAATCACCCGCTGCACGATTTCAATGGCGTTATTCTCTTTTGGAAATTGCGTCTTGAATTTTTCTAAAAGCTTGGGGGTTTGATTTGAATCTATGCCTTTGACAAAGTTGGGATCATTTATTTTCTCAACCATAAATTTTTCTGCAAATATTCTTATGGCAATCGAAAGAACGATTTTGTTCTCGAAGTTTACACCATCACCAGCTTTCAAACATTCACCAGCCTCGCGTTTGATATTATCAACAACTAATTCGTTCCCATTGGGCGATACTCCAGCCGTATTAAATAGGTCGTTGTAAACTTTATCAAGATCACTCTGCTTGATAGTGGAAGAACCATCTTTCCAATGAAGGAGATGAGTCAGTTTGTCGAAACTTGGATCTTTTTCGCCTTGTGTAAATTCTATGATGTTGCGAATAAAAGGGATTGAAGCAATCTTCTTTTTTGGATCGGCGAAGAAATTCTGTTTCCAATCATATACAAAAATATTTTTAATCCCTATTGCCTGTTTTAAAGAAATACCTTGGCTATTCTTCAAGACCATGAGGCAATGAGAATATTTGACAAACCTGCTGTTGACGGTTCGAAAGAAATCGAAATTATGCGTCAGTATGATTTGATTAAAACACGGTTCCTGTGCAATATCGTTTAGGTATTGAATGATGGCGTATTTATTCTTGTAGTCGAATGAGTCTGCAATATCATCGAAGATAAAAACGGTTTCTTGTTTAGCCTTTTTCCTGGCCTCAACTTCAAAGATAACGTTCAAAATATAAAGAGCTTTCTTTTCACCCGTACTCAAAACGTTCATTAACTCGGCCCTGTCAAGGGGTGCTGTATCTGGTCCATCCTCAAAACTGAACCCAAGCGTGAGCAGTGGCTCTTGACCTAAAATGACTGAGACTCTATTTTGGGGTACCAGTTTGAAAGGAACAAAAAAACGTCTATTAAAGATTTCAATAACAGACTCCCATTGCGTTCGTTGTTTTCCCGCTTCTTCTTCTATCTCTTTTTTCCTCTTTTCTGCCGCTTGATATTTACTGACTAAATCATTATACAAAGCATTCTGTGCCTTGAAGTATGATTTCCAAATCTCTTCTTTGAACACTTCAACGTTTGCAAGTTTAGGAAGAAGTTCTTCATGATTAGCCACAAAAGCGTTAAAATCCCTGACAGTAGCGTTTTTTTGCATCAGCTTTTCTAGTTCTGCAAACTTCTTTCGGAGTTCCTTATCATTTGAAATGCCTTCTTTCTCTTTTATAATTAAATCTTCGAGTTGTTTCTGGCTTGTGATCTCCAGCTTCTTGTCTGCGTTCAAATTAACCGTATGCTTGGCATCAAAGAATCCATTTTCTGCGAGGTTCTTTGCAATGGTGGCTGCATTATAATAGTTGAACGTACCTTTTTTAAAATATATTGAAGCAGCCAGTAGTTCGTTGTACTTCTTGATGTATTCTTCAATAGCTGTCTTGAAATCTTTGGTTCCGAGAAAGGCCATTACCTTTTCATCAAAAAGTGTGTCATAGGGTATTTTTGCAAATGGAGCGTCTGGCTGCGTCAGTAATTCGTCCTTGACACGAATCAGCGCTCGGAAAAAGTCATCATCATTTTTAGTAAACGTAGATGAAATCTCTTTCTCCAAATCCTTCTTCGAACTAGATTGCTCTTTGAGTGCCTTCAGGAACACCTCTTTCGATTTATCGATCTCGATATAAAGCGCTTCGTACTCTTTTCGCAATTTGGCGTCCACAAGTAATGTGGAAGTCTTTTCTGTATGGCCGAAATCTTCGTCATAAGGATGAACAACGAGCACATTTCCCTCGGGTAAATCAACACCATTCTCATCGGTTATTTTGCGATTGCAAACTCGTTTTGGGAATATCCGATCTTTGGACACAATGCCATCCGCCACATCCTTAAAAGTTAGCGCAAACGAAGACTTCATGGAACCGTTTGGTGCGTAGATGGCATAAGGTTCCTGACGCGAGAAATCGAACTCAGCCTGAAGTTTCTTGATCCCGTAGCAATTTTCCAAGTCAACAATCAAACTTTTCATCTTAATCCCTATAAATCTTTATCCGATTACAAACCATGATATGCCATTTATGTAGCAAAACCTCTGAATATTTGCAAAGTTGATAATAGATTCGGGCGTATTTTTATCCCAATGACTTTCAGTGAGTTTTAACCAATCACGTGTCGAATCGCCAATCCAGTTACCAGGTTTACATTCTTCAACACATACTTCATAAATTGAGTCCGCCAATTCTTTCAGTTCTTTATTAATGCGTTCTTTACTTACTTCGTTATCATTTAGAAATTTGTTTCCGTAATTGATGTCTATTAGTTTTTCAATGATATCCGTAAGTGGTTCCCCATTTATTTCTTTTGGATCAGAGCAAGCAACGCCATGTGTGCCCGGTCTGTCGTATGCCCAATGCCTATGATTAGTGAGTAAATTCACTTCTACAACGGTTGATTGTAAAACAAGACTCGAAGTTACGATATAATTGTATAAGTCTGTTAGTTTGTAAAAAGCAGGACTCATATAGCCCACAAACGCGCGATCAGCTACTTTCGTTGCAACTCTTTCAAGTACTACTTGCTGGTCATGATCTAATGTAAAACGGTAATACGGACATGAACCATGATATCCATTGGTTCGATTCATCATATAATATGGTCTTTTAATCTGGAGTAAGAGATTGCATCGAAAGGATGGAAGCAATCTTCGACGCCTTAATAATGATGCTAATCGATTCAATGGGACTCCCCGTGGAATTTGTTGACCCAATCCAAGTAGTTTCCAAAGCGTAGCGTCGTAAGTTAATTGAGCCCCGTCAATGCCAAGGGACTGCTCAAGAACTTGTCCGGGAGACCACAAGAAAGGACTCCCGTTCGCTAGCTCATTGTACAAAGGTATTTCGAATTCCTTTTCTTCAAATTCTGCAGGATCTGGCATTTCAATTTCCTTGTGTAATTATTCGGTTACTACCTCACCTCATACACCTTCAGCACTTCATCCCCATAATGGTTGATGACCTTGACCGCGATTTTGCCGGTTTTGGGCGAGGCAAAGGGCCGGCTGGTAGTGGCATAGAGTGATTCCCATGCCGATTCGTCGATTTCGGCCCGGAGGGTTCTCTTAAGCCGCTCAAATCTATCTGCACCGTCAGTAAAATAAGCATGGCGGACAAAGAAACTCTCACCGTTATAATCCGTATCAATAAACCAGCAGGCAATATCATTTGTGGAATTGCTGCGCACCTGGCCCGTGGTCGGGTCATAAATATCCAATCCCTTGATTTCAACGGTAAACTTACCGTCTTTCTGTTTATTGATGATTACATCAGGTTCACCAAAGACCATAAATAGATTGCCGGCGCCGGTGATTTTTAACAATTCATCCCCCATATAAAGTTCCGGGGTCATGCGGGTAATTAAAACAGTAAGATTCCCATAACGTCTGGCTTCTTCCGAGACATGAGGGTCAAAAGCAAAACCGCAGATAATCAAGACATCAAAACCAATACCCTGGACAGCTTCTTTAGCGGCTTCCTTGACCTGCTCCGGCCCGACGGTGCCGTACTGCGGACCGATACTGACTGCGACACGTTTAGTTTTGCCGTCTTTATCAATATATTCACCTGTCGCCTGAATGTTTTGCCCGGCATAGGAATTCAGTTGTTCAAACTTAATTCTCTCGTTTTTAATCGTATTTTGGACACCTGATTTCTTGAGATTTTCCAGAATCATGGTTTCAAAGGGAATAGCATCAGAACCCTGCTGCGCGGATTTTTCCGCTGCCGGATGTTCGTCTTCCAAAGCCATGAAGCGATGCGGGGAAAGACTTTCCACTGTGAACGGACCGGTAACCCGTACTCGTTTGTTGTCTTCATATGGTTGGTCAAATAGATTTTCATTTTCAGAATAGCGAGTGATGGTCTCTTGAAGCTCTCTTTGGGTCATGCCATCTTTAATATCAGGGTTATTGGCAATGGATTTTAGCATAATATGCGGGACCCGCCTATAAATGAAACCTTTCCTGATATCTCCTTCAGTTTTAAATGTAGATTGGACTCGCCCTGTAAGTTCGGATTCTTTCTTGATACCTTCCGGAGAATCTGCTAAATAATAATAAGGATATTTGGCTGACATCATTCGAGTGCGTGCTAATGCTAAAGCTACGCGGCTTGTATCAACCGTTATCCAACGCCGACCCCATTCTTCTGCCACAAAAGCGGTAGTGCCGCTGCCGCAAGTTGGATCAAACACTAAATCGCCCGGGTCTGTGGTCATAAGAATGCAACGTGCAATCACTTTAGTATATGTTTGTACGACATATATTTTATTTGCAGCGAAAGTACTTTCTTGAGTATCTCCCCACCAATTATTAATGCGAACTACGGGAAAATCATCCTCGTAACGTACATAGGCAAGGGTATTTTTTACTCCAATTAGACGTTTCGCCTTTCTAAGGTTTTCCATCCCTTTTTTATTTGTTTTCCAAAATGTTCCCTTTGTAGGATAATAAGAAATTCCATCGATAACGACTTCAAATGCGCTATTTTCACCACCACTTTGTGAATTCATGGGTGCTGAAATAAAACGCCTTCCTTCAGGGATTGGAGATTCACCGTTTAACTCACTGCTATTTAGTCTACGGCGTGAACCATCAGTTAGTTCAATCCAAGAATATCCTTGATCTAATGATTTTTGACTCCTGATTTGATGTAATTGTCTGTATTTTACTTGTTGACTAGACTTCGCATACCAAATTAAATAATCATTAACGGAATCTAGACCAATACCACCTTTCCCACTGGTTTTAATAAATGGAATTTGTGAACAAAAATTCTCACTGCCAAATACCTCATCCAAAATTGCGCGCACTAAGTGTACGTTTTCCTCGCCGATCTGTACAAATACACTGCCCGATTCGGTGAGTAAATCCCGTGCAACTACTAACCTATCCCGCAAATAAGATAGATAAGAGTGAATACCTAGTTTCCAAGTATCTCTAAAAGCTTTAATCTGTTCCGGCTGGCGGGTGGCATCATCTTTACTGCCATCTCTAACATCACGTTTTATTGTGCTTGCCTGCCAATTTGAACCAAAGCTGATCCCATAGGGAGGGTCAATGTAAATCATTTGAACCTTGCCCTTTAAGCCTTCTTTTTCGGCCAGGCTGGTCATAACCAATAATGAATCACCCAAAATCATGCGGTTAGACCACTTCTGGTCATGCCGATAGAATTCCACCATCTGCTCAAAGTCGATGCCATTAAAATCAGAAAAAAAGTTGAATTGGCTTTCCGGTTTATCCTTTTGCGATTGAGAGCGTAATTCTTCAATCAGGTATTTGGGATGGATCTTTTCCTGAATATAGATAGGCACCGCGGGCACTTCAAGGTCTTTAGAATCCTGCTCATCTTTCCCTTTCCAGACCAGTTGAGGGTCCAGAGACGGGTCGCGCGGGTAAAGCATTTTCTTGGGTTTATTCTCATCATCAGTTACGAAGCCGCGTAATTCCTCAGTGGGGATATTGGTGCGGCGGTCTTTGTGAACGTTGGCCTCAATCGGAGTGGTGGGTTTATTTTTGGATGCGCTCATAAAATTTGCTCCTCTAACTTGCGGGATAATCTTAGTAGTTCTGCCCGAATGGTATTCTTGGCATCCCAAGGGTCGCTGATTTCAATGAAAGCCCACCTGCCAAACTCACCATAATTATTGATGGCTGGAATCCAGAGATTACGGGCAGCGGCGGTCTTTGCGGCTTTTTCCCGTTTTTTCTCCCCGCTGACTTCAACAATCAGGTTTAATAATTCCCCATTCGAGTCTTTCAACCGGACGATAAAATCGGGATAATATTTCTTTTCATCCCCATCGATAATGTAGGGGATAACAAATTCCAAACCCTGATTTTTCACATAACAGGCAACCTCACTCATTTCTTCCAGCGTCTGAGCCATTTTCTGTTCCCATGACTGAGTATCGGCCACCACATAAGAGATATGGCATTTATTGGGATCTGTCGGATAAACGGGACGGGTTGTATCAAAATCTACATATCGTGTAGAACCAACGGCATCATAAGGACGCAAAATTGGCTTTAATTTTACCTGGCCGGCGTGGCTGCCAACCAATGAATTGTAAATACGTTCGGCAGCGAAGTGGCTTCTCTCGGTCATCATCAGCATCTGGATAAAAGCATTATCTTTGATGGTGACGCAAGATGACATCCAGCGGCGGGTGATATTCACCAGTTGCGGGAAAAGCCAGGGACGTTTATTGCCATCAGCATCGCTAAAATATTTGTCCAGTACCGTCTTGGCCACATGAAAAACGACTTCCTGTTCGCGTTTTTCCCCTAGAGTGGTATATAACTTATGCACTGTTGTTTCGCCGACAATCGGGGCATTGGTGGTACTGCTGGGTGTATTCTCCGTAGAGAGCACCATCCTTGAATCTTCGGTAAAAACTGCAACCAATTTATCAGGGGGCACGTCTTTTTTATAGCCGATGACGCGGGGGAAAGTGATTTCACAGGCAAGCCTCTCATCAAGGGCACGAACACGCGTAATCGGTTTAGGCGGTTTAGGATCGGTGCTCTGTCCGGAGCAGGGAATAAAGGAGAACGGCACGCCGTAGACCTCAGCATATTCCGCTTCAAACATGCCGTCTTCTTTAGTTTCATAGCTGCGGCGGCGTAACGCACGTCCGACAACCTGCTCACAAAGCAATTGAGTGGTGAAAGCGCGGACACCCATAATATGCGTGACCGTATTGGCATCCCAGCCTTCGGTGAGCATGGAAACTGAAATTACGCAGCGCACATTTTCCCCGAGTTTACCGGATTTACCGACGGTATTCATGACTTCACGCAAGAGGTCTTCATCCGTAAGTTGGTCGGTGCCACGTCCGGGAAAACGCTTGCGGTAATCATCTTTAAAATCTTCGATGGCGACCTGGGCCATCTGCTTGAATTCCTTGCTCATGGCTTCACCGGATTCCAATTGTTCGCTATCAATCAGGATAGTATTCGGAATCGACCGCCATTGACCATAATCGTCAGCATTATTAAAAATGTTCAGATTACCGGGCACAATCACGGTTTGGTCTTCCGTTAAAGGTTTTTCATATCCGGAAACCCAGTCATAAACCAACTTGGAAACGCTGGTATTGTTGCAAACAACAATAAAAACCGGCGGAGTCGCGCCCCTGGCTCTAGCCACGGTATTCTGTTCCCATTGCCGGTAATATTTTTCATAATTACCATAAAGACTGATGAGAGCGCCTTCCAATTCCTGGGGCAGTTTCGGGTCGACAGCGGCATTTTCATCTTTAGTACCGCGGCCTTTCTTCGGCAAATGGTCTTTAATACGGTACCAGATATCGCGATAGGTGGGCATGCCGGTTTGCATCGCGTCATCGGAGACAGGTACACGCGGCACTTTGACAATGCCGCATTCAATAGCATCAATCAAGGAAAAATCAGAGACAACCCAGGGGAATAACGCTCCTTCGGGATGACCGGAACCTCGCAAAAAGAAAGGAGTGGCC
>Ga0182027_10007323_pt1 | contig 16287 bp, 12 predicted proteins | sample 712E1DmetaG_FD_121300 | JGI IMG/M metagenome (GOLD analysis project Ga0182027, IMG submission 121300) | Permafrost microbial communities from Stordalen Mire, Sweden - 712E1D metaG (Illumina Assembly) | ecosystem: Environmental > Terrestrial > Soil > Wetlands > Permafrost | place: Sweden...
GCATGCTTGAGGCGAGAGTCTCTGCGAGAGCCGGATGCGGCAAACCCGCACGTCCGGTTCGACGAGGGGAGAGGCAGTCGTGCTTCGGCATCACTTACTCTCCTACTCTACCGCCACCCGCGACCATCTCATTTTTCAAATTGAGTCACTAACGCCTGGCCGTCTAGCGGGCGAAAATTGACACGCTCGGGTGTGTATGTTACGTTGAACTTCTGGTCATTCCCTCGATCGACTGGATGTAAGGCTCACACCTCAGTAGGGGGCAAGGACGCCGCTGGGACCCACGGCAGGCCGGGGCAAGCGGCGGCGCTACGGCAACGAAGCATGGGGAATCCTGAACGCTTTTTTTTCGACCGCTACGGATTGACGGAAGCCGGCCTTTCGCGATATCTGGCGACGGCGCTTTCGGAGGGGGGAGACTATGCCGACCTCTATTTTGAACATACTACAACCTCCTCCATTCTCCTGGACGAATCGCTGGTCAAGACGGCTACGGAAGGCATTTCCATGGGCTGCGGCATCCGCGTCCTGGCGGGCGAGCAGACGGGCTATGGTTACACGGATGACCTTGCCCCGGAGAGAATTCTCAAGGCGGCGAAGATCGCGGCGCGAATTGCCAGCGGTCCGGCGCACGTTTCCAGCGTTGGGTTAAGCACGGTTGAGAACGCCCACGACTTTTATCCGGTGGCGTCGCCGGCCACGGAACGCGAGCTCGCTGAGAAGCTGGAGCTGGTATTGAGCGCGGACCGCGCCGCGCACGCTTACGACCCGCGCATCAAAGAGGTTCGGGTCACCTTTGGAGACCAGGTTCGCCACGTGCTGATTGCGGGTTCGGATGGCCGCGTGGTGACCGATTTCCAGCCCTTGGTGCGGCTGGGAGTGTTTACCATCGCCAAAGACGGAAACAAGTTGCAGTCGGGGACGAGCGGGGGCGGGGGTCGGGTGGGTCTGGAATTCTTCCGCGGCGAGCGCTCTCCGGAGTATTTTGCCGGCGAGGCGGCGCGGCAGGCTATCGTTCAGCTCGCGGCCCGCGAGGCGCCGGCGGGTGAGATGGAAGTCGTGTTGGGGCCAGGCTGGCCGGGCATCCTGCTGCACGAGGCCATCGGACACGGGCTCGAGGCAGACTTCAACCGTAAAGGGATTTCCGCCTTCAGCGGCCGCATCGGACAGCGCGTGGCTTCCGAACTTTGCACCGTGGTCGATGACGGAACCATCCCCGCCCGGCGAGGTTCGCTGAATGTGGACGATGAGGGTGAGCCGACGCAGAAGACGGTGCTGATTGAAAATGGGGTTTTGCGGGGCTACCTCGAGGATAAGCTGAGCGCCGGCATCCTGAAGACCACGAGGACGGGGAACGGCAGACGAGAGAGCTACGAGCACATTCCGATGCCGCGCATGACCAATACCTACATGCTGGCCGGAAACGACGATCCGCAGGATATCCTGCGTTCGGTAAAACGTGGTCTTTACGCGGTATCTTTTGGCGGCGGGCAGGTTGACATTACCAATGGCAAGTTCGTCTTTTCCGCCTCGGAAGCATATCTGATCGAAGACGGCCAAGTGACCGCGCCCGTGAAAGGCGCCACGCTGATTGGCGATGGCCCGACAGTGTTGACGCGCGTGACCGCCGTGGGGAATGACTTGAAGCTCGACCCGGGAATCGGTACGTGCGGGAAGGACGGCCAGAGCGTCCCTGTGGGGGTCGGGATTCCCACCATCAAAGTAAGCCGGCTGACCGTGGGTGGAACGTCACTGGGAAGGTTGCAGTCGTTTCAGTAAAGTCAGTCAAGAGTCGAAGGTCGAAAGGACAGTTCACGCCAATGTGGCGCCAGGATTTAGACCAAGTCGGGTAGTGAATATGCATTGTGAATTAAACCCGAATTCGCAAGTTGAAGGCGGCCCCAACCTTCCTGGAATGGAAAAACCCCTCACCCGCCCTCTTTCGTCGGGCACCCTCTCCCCCCGGGGGAGGGCTGTCATTTTTCGTGCGCGGTCGAGTCAGGAAAACTGCCCTCTCCCTTGGGGAGAGGGTGTCCCGCTACCGGCGCTTTCACAAGCCGGAGCGGGACGGGTGAGGGGTCGGTTGGCAGGGGTGCGGAGCGCAGTCACCTTTTCCTGTTTATCATTCGCTATTCATAATTCTGCTCGTCACTGCTCTTATGACTTCTCTCGAACAAATCGCTAGCGATCTGGTGGACCGGGCAAAGCGTGCGGGCGCTACTTCTGCCGACGTGGTGGTGCGCGAAGCGGATGAATTCTCCACCACCTTGAGGCTGGGAAAGATCGAAAGCCTGAAGGAGGCGGCTTCCAAGGTGCTGGGATTGCGCGTCTTGCTCGGAATCCGAAGCGCCAATTCCTTTTCAAGTGATTTCTCGGAGCAGTCTCTTGGACGGCTTGTGGAACGGACCATTGCTATGGTCAAGGTAACTTCCGAAGACCCGGCAAGCGGTCTTCCTGATGCCAGCCAATTGGGATGCTATCCCGGCGACCTCGCTCTTTTCTCGAACGATATTGAATCGCTATCCATCGAAGACCGGATCCAATTGGCGCGTCGCGCCGAGGAGGCTGCGCTGGGGGCCGACGCGAGGATTCAAAACTCCGAGGGCGCTTGCTTCGAGGCGAGCCAGGGGACGATGGCCTACGCCAACTCGCTGGGCTTCGCGGGGAGTTGCCGCTCATCTTATTGTGCCCTGTCTGCGTCGCCGATCGCCCAGCAGGACGGGGGCATGCAGCGGGACTACTGGTATACGGTGGCGCGGGGCGCGGCAGGGCTTGAAACCCCTGAGGCGGTAGGTCAGAAAGCTGCGCAGCGTGTCTTGCGCAAGCTTGGGGCGCGCAAGGTTTCAACCTGCCAGGTGCCCGTGGTCTTTGATTCTGAGACGGCCCGCTCCCTGCTGGGCCATCTGTTCGACGCCGTGCGCGGGGACTCGATTTATCGGAGCGCATCATTCCTGGCCGGCAAGCTGGGTCAGAAGGTGGCCAACGAAAACGTCACCATCCTGGATGATGGGTTGCGTCCCGGCGGCTTCGGTTCGCGTCCTTTTGACGGCGAGGGAATACCTTCTTCCATTACGCCGGTTATCGAAAAGGGTGTTCTTCGGAACTACCTGTTGAATTGTTACGCGGCTCGGAAACTGGATTTGCGGACCACCGGCAATGCTTCGCGCGGGATCGCAGGCCCGCCCGGTGTGGGACTCAAGAATTTCTATATGCCGGCTGGCCCTTATTCCCCGGAAGAAATTCTGCACTCCGTGCAGAGCGGGTTTTACGTGACGGAACTGATTGGGTTTGGGGTAAACACGGTGACCGGGGATTATTCGCGTGGGGCTGCCGGGATGTGGATCGAGAGGGGGGAGCTTGCCTACCCAGTTGAAGAAGTCACCATTGCAGGTAACCTTGCTGAGATGCTGACTCACATCGAGATGGTGGGCTCAGACCTGGAGTTTCGGAGCGCCCTGGCCTCTCCTACCTTGCTGATTTCCGGCCTGACTGTGGCCGGGACCTAACCCTCGCAGGAAGTTCACTTCGACGATGCAAGTCAATGACAAAGGCATTTCAACACTTCATATAATTCTAATTGTTGGGGCCGCGATGTTGGCGCTTAGTGCCGTGGCCGTGTTCTTTTGGCACTCACACGGCGCCGTCCAGTACTCCGCCGGCGCCAGCGCTATACCGACTGAGGAGCAGAAGGCCTACTTTCCCCAACTCGAATTCACGGACGCGCGCATGAGCGCTGCGGAGAATTTCCTCGGGGCAAACGTGACTTACTTGGACGCGCAGGTGACGAACAAAGGAACGAAAACGGTGGGGAGACTGGATCTGGATTTGACTTTCGTTGATACGCTCAACCAGGTGGTCCTCCGTGAGAGGGCGCATCCCGTGACCCAGCGCACACCGCCCTTGAAGCCGGGTGAAAGCAGGGCGTTCCGCTTTACCTTTGAGCACATGCCTGTGGAATGGAACCAGGCAACTCCAACCATGACGCCCGTCTATGTGCAATTCTGAGGCGCTTCTGGAGTGCGGCAGCTTGCTGCCGCTTTTCCCGCTCGGCGGGACCAGCTTGCTGGCCGTGCGCTGCGGAAGTGCGGGCAGGTGTGGCCGCGAGCAAGCTCGCCGGATCAAAGCGGCAGCCCGCCACGGCGGGCCGCACTCCAGAGCACCCGACTTTTGACCGGGTCGCCCAATTTCGCTAATATGAGCAGACGGGAGACGTTTCCTAACGAAACGCGCAAGTGAAGCGATGTTACGTTTTCAAACTGCTGGCGAATCGCACGGGCAAGCCTTGGTGGCGATCCTGTCTGGATTGCCTGCGGGCTTGTGCGTGGACTTCGATTACATAAATAGAGAGCTCAAGCGCCGGCAGGGAGGTTACGGGCGCGGGGGACGGATGAAAATTGAATCAGACACCGCCCAGTTTCTCTCCGGGGTTCGCCACGGCCGGACGATCGGTTCACCCATCACTCTGCTGATATCAAACCACGATTGGGAGAACTGGAAGGAGGCCTTGGCAGTCGAGGACAATCCCGAAACCCGAGCCAAGCATAAGTCACTCACCCGTCCACGTCCCGGGCATGCCGACCTTGCGGGATGCCTCAAGTACAATTTCCCCGAGGCGCGTTACGTGCTTGAAAGGGCGAGCGCACGTGAGACTGCGGCCCGTGTGGCCGCCGGCGCCCTTGCCAAACTCTTCCTGAAAGAATTCGGCTTGGAAGTTGCCAGCCATGTAATTGCGGTGGGAAGCGTGGTCCTCGAGCCTGAGTTGGTTTCGTTTCAAAAGGTGTTGGCGTTGCGCACGGTTGAGGACATCATGCTGGGATGTGTAGACCCGGCGGTGGAAGCGCGCATGAAGGAAGAAGTGGACAAAGCTCTGGAAGCCCGCGACACCGTGGGAGGGACTTTCGAAGTCATTGCCCATGGCGTGCCGCCTGGTCTTGGCTCATCTGCTCAGTGGGACGAACGCCTGGATGGACAATTAGGTCAGGCGCTGATGTCCATCCAGGCGGTCAAGGCGGTTGAAATCGGCGGGGGGATCGAGGGCGCTGCCAGCCCCGGGTCCCAAGTCCACGACGAAATCGGATACGATCGGGAGAAATCCCGGTTCACCCGCAAATCGAATCGGGCAGGGGGACTGGAGGGCGGAATTTCAAACGGCGAAGACATCGTCGTGCGAGGCTATCTGAAGCCCATTTCGACGTTGCGCCGCCCCCTCGAGTCTGTCGACTTCGAAACCAAGGAGACGGTGAAGGCGGCTTACGAGAGGTCCGACGTGTGTGTGCTGCCCGCTGCCGGGGTGGTCGGTGAAGCAATGGTCGCCCTTACGATAAGCCGGTCATTCCTCGAGAAATTTGGGGGTGACTCGATGGGTGAAACAAAGCGAAATTTCCTGGCTTATATGGAACAAGTGAGACAGTTCTAATGATTTATCCAATTGTTAAGTACGGTCAAGAGGTGCTGGAAAAGCCTACCGCGCCGGTGACTCAGTTCGATGGAGGCCTGGAAAAACTAGTGGCGGATATGTTCGAGACCATGTACGCCGCCAACGGCGTGGGACTCGCCGCTCCACAGATTGGCATCTCCTGGAAACTCTGCGTGATTGACGTTTCATGCGGCAAGGAGCCCAACGCAAGATTGGTGCTCTTGAATCCGGAGGTCATTGCCATGGAGGGCGAGCAGGTGGAAGAGGAAGGCTGCCTGAGCCTTCCGGATTTCTGTGCCAAAACGCGGCGTCCGTTGCGCGCCACGGTCCGCGCCCAGGATCTCAGTCTCAAGGAATTTACCCTCTCCGGGGAGGGCTTGCTCGCCCGGGCTTTCTGCCACGAATCCGAGCACCTGGGAGGCAAGCTCTTCATCTCTCACCTGAGCAGGCTGAAGCGGGACTCCATCAAGCGCCAAGTCCGCAGGATGGTCAAGGCGGGAGAGTGGTAAGGAATTAGTCCGTTGTCCGTGGTCAGTTGTCCGTTGACCTGGTTCTTTGGCTTTCCGTTTCTAATCGCCAAATTGGTAGGGGCGCTTTCCTATCGGACCGACGCTGGGTTCTGAAGGCATCAACACGCAGTATCAACTTCAACTGACGACTGACGGCTGATAACTGATAACTGACTTTTCCCCCATGACCCTCATTTTCTGTGGCACTCCACAATTTGCCGTTCCCACCCTTGAAAGGCTGATCGCGGAGAAGCATGATATTGAACTGGTCATGACGAACCCCGACGAACCAAGCGGCCGTGGTTACGAGGTGAAGCCGTCACCGGTGAAGCTAGCGGCCTTGAAGGCGGGCTTGGAGGTTTTCCAACCGCTGAAGCTCAAGGAAGAATCGACTGCAGGGTTCCTGTCAAAGTTCCGGCCCGATTTCATGGTGGTTGTTGCCTACGGGCATATCATCCCGAGATGGATGATCGACCTTTCGAAACAGGGATGCATTAACCTGCATGCGTCGCTCCTGCCCAAATATCGCGGGGCGGCGCCGATTCAATGGGCGATTATCCGGGGAGAATCAGTAACCGGCGTCACCACCATGATGATCGATGAAGGGCTCGACACCGGGGATATTTTGCTCGAAAGAGAAATACCGATTCAAGCCGAGGACACCACTGAAACCCTCTCCGAGCGTTTGAGCGGCATGGGCGCAGATTTGATGGTGGAAACCTTGCCCAAGCTCATGCGGGCCGAGATTCGTCCCCAACCTCAGAATCACGCCCAGGCCACGTTCGCCCCGATTTTGAGAAAGGAAGATGGCCGAATCGATTGGAGGCTCAGGGTGGAGGAAATCGGGTGGCGGGTGCGTGGACTAAGACCGTGGCCCGGAGCTTACACGAGCTTTCGGTCCAAGAACCTCCACATATGGTCGGCAGCTCCCGTGATAGGCCAGGTTAGTCCGGGACAGGAGCCCGGCACGCTTCTCCTCGATCGCGGAACTCTGCGGGTGGTGTGCGGCCAGGGCACGCTCCTGGAAATCCACGAACTCCAGCTCGAAGGCCGAAAACGTCTGCCGGCGCGGGATTTCCTGAATGGTGTGCGCCCCTCACGCGGAGAGAGGCTTGGGGGTTAACCCGGATTTCTCAACACGATCCGCCGTTTTGAGTCGGGCGGAAGGGCGGGGTTTTAACCCCGCCGCCAAGCGCCTCCCAACCTTCTGTTCGTCTCGCGCCCCGCGCGGTGCGGGACGCGAGACGGGGGAACAATTAGAAGCGTCGGTAACGGCGGGGTTAAAACCCCGCCCTTCCCTATCAGTGGTGAGAATATTCGGTGGACCGAGGCCATCCTTGCCGATTTCGCCCGCCCGAACAACTGCCTATCGTATTCTCCGGTGCGTGCAAGCGGGCCGGGGGTTTGGTGTGGACCTGCTTCAAAGCCAGGAAGTGTCCGCGTTAAAGGAAGCTGACCGGCGGTTGGCGACTGAACTCGTGATGGGTGTTTTGCGGTGGCGTGGGGAGCTGGATTTCCAGATTGAAGGTGTTTCTGGAAGGCCTTTGGAACGCCTGGACCCCGAGGTGATGACGATACTGCGCATGGGGGTTTACCAGATTCAGTTCCTCGAAAGAGTACCGAAGGCTGCGACGGTCAATGAAGCAGTGGAGATGACGAAAGCTGCCCACAAGCGGTCAGCGACGGGATTCGTCAATGCGGTGTTACGCAAATGCCCACCGGGCAAAAGAAGAGTAAGGCTCCAACGCTTCGATGACCTGGACACAGCGACGCTGGCAAGTGTGCGGCGCGCCACTCCCGCCTGGTTGCTCGAGCGCTGGGCGAACAATTTTGCGCAGGCGGGGATGGCCGGAAATGACGTGGCCTTGCGTTTGGCCTGGACAAGCACGCAAGTACCTCCTACCGTTCTTCGAGTGGTAGACCTCGCGCAAGACATTCCCCGCCTGCGCGAGGAGTTGGCGGGGGAAGGGATCGAGACCAGGCTGGGGAGGTTCGCGGCTCGCGCCTTGGTAGTTGAATCAGGGGACGTGCAGGCGTCTCAAGCTCTGAGGGAATGCCGGGTGGTGATTCAAGATGAGGCCTCGCAGCTTGTTGCAGACCTGCTGGCGCCACAAGTGGGGTGCCGAGTCCTTGATTTGTGCGCCGCCCCGGGAATCAAGGCCGGCCAAATCGCGCAAAGTCTTGGGCGAGGGACGCTGGTGACCTGCGACAGGAGCGCCGCGCGCCTTCGCACTATGGCAAGGCTGCTTCCGCAGTGGCTTCCGAAAGAGGTCCGGTGGCTGCCGATTCAACTGGACGCGACCCGAGCGCTTCCTTTTCGCTGCCACTTCGAGCGAATTCTCCTGGACGCGCCTTGTTCCGGCACCGGAACGCTGGCGCGCAACCCGGAGATCAAATGGCGGCTTCGACCGGCGGACTTGAAACGTTTGGCAGAGGCTCAGGTTGGTATGCTCAAGAGCGCGCTCGCCTCTCTCTCCTTCGCGGGACGGCTGGTTTATGCCACTTGCTCGCTGGAGCCGGAGGAAAATCAATGCGTGGTCGAACGCGTACTCGAAGAATCTCCAGGATACCAAGTCGTCTCGCCGATAGAGCTCAAATCTGTTTATCCTGCGCTCAGTCCAATGTTTGATCCTAAGGGGTACTGGCGCACCCGCCCTGATTTGCACACCATGGACGGCTTCTTTGCTGCTGTGATCGTGAGGAAAAATCAATGTTAACCAAGGAGCAACAATGCTGAAACATAAACTGCTTTTTTCAATGCTACTTTCATTTGTCCTGGTGGCCTCCGTCCCCCAGGTGGGTTATTCCCGGACTACCAAGAAAGGTAAATTGCTATACATGACCCTGACCAAGGGATACCACCACCAAAGCGTGGAGTTATCCACGCAAATTGTGAAGGAAATTGGAGAGAAATCCGGCGCCTTTGACACGACGGTGACGGAAGATGTGGGCGCATTCACGAAAGAGAATCTGAAGACTTATAGCGCGGTCATGTTCAATACCACCGGAGAACTGCCCATGACCGACCAAGAGAAGAGTGCCTTGGTGGAGTTCATTCGCTCCGGGCATGGTTTCGTAGGCGTCCACAGCGCCACTGACACGCTCTACCAATGGGGCGTCTACAACAAGATCATCGGCGGCTATTTCAATAATCACCCCTGGCATCAACTGGTGACGGTAGACGTTGTCGACCCGAACAACAAGCTGGTGAGTTCGCTGGGAAAATCGTTTCAGATTACCGACGAGATTTACCAGATCGGTGATTTTCAGGCTGACAGTTCGCACGTTCTACTGACGCTCGATCCCGCATCTGTGGACCTGGCCAAGCCTGGGGTGCAGCGGCGCTATTACGGATGGCCCATCGCCTGGACTCGGATGTTTGGCAAAGGACGCGTCTATTACAACAGTCTAGGGCACGAAGAGGCGGTTTGGAATGATCCCCGTTACCAGGACATGCTTCTGAAGGCCATTAAATGGGTCATGCAGGAAGCAGACTGAGCTGCGACTTTGTGGGAACGCCGGGGAGTTTACAAAAAAGTCATGCTATATCGCTCCGGCTGGCCTTTTTTTCTTGACAGGAGAAATGCCGCGCTGCTATACGAACAGAAGCGGCTTCTTGCCCGCCGTGTTTTGGTGAGATGCCGTGGGAAAAGGTTCAACCTCGTTAGGCGAGGTTACCACGCAAACATAAGCCACTGCCCAGAAACCCGGAGACGGGCCAACGGGTGGAGCAGGCAAGGCCGGCTTAAGGCTTTGTCTAATGTGGCTGTTCCGGGTTACGGGACACTACGTTGCGTGGAGCCAAAGCTCTCACTAGGAGGTTTGAGAAACCGGGTTTGCACAACCTGGTGTTCAAGGATCGCCCCTGTGGAGTTTTCGCTCCCGGGGGCGTTTTGATTTTAGGGCAATTTCTGATGAAGCGGTAATCGCGTGATTGGAATCTATACATTCATGAACGGGAAGCGCGCAGTGTGGCGCATGATGTGGCTTGGATGGCTGGGGGCGATGCTGCTTCTTTTCGCCATGGCCATCCCCGCCGCGCGCGGCCAAGACAGTTCGACGCCGGACCAGGGCCAGGACTCGACCAAGTCGACGCCGCCAGATAGCCAGCCTTGGAATCTGCACATCCAGTCGACGGTTGGCACTCAAGGCCACCCTTCTTTCCCCGCTGAATATTCTGGTCTGAACAGCCTTAAGCCTGGCGTCGAGGTCAAAGACACCGTGTCCGTGGATTTGATGGGCGGCGTACGCTTGTGGAGGGGGGGAGAGTTTTTCGGGGACGTCGTCATCTGGCAAGGATACGGCCTGAGCAACACGCTCGGCATGGCGGGGTTTCCGAATGGCGAGGCGTATCGAATTGGCAAGACTTATCCGGATGCCTACGTCTGCCGCGCTTTTATTCGCGAGACGGTCGGCCTCGGTGGGGAGAAGGAAGCCGCCGATGACGCGCCATTCGAATTGCGCGGTGCAAAGGACGTTCGGAACCTGACGTTTACGGTAGGCCACCTCAGCGCTAAAGACATCTTCGACACCAACGCCTACGCCAACGACTCCCGATCCCAGTTTATGAATTGGGGCTTGGTGGCCAATGAGGTCTGGGACTATCCGGCGAACACGCTGGGGTTTACGAATGGCGCCGCGGTCGAATTGAATGACCGCACATGGGCCGGGCGGCTGGGCATATTCCAGGTGTCGCAAGTTGCGAACGGAATGCGAATGGACTGGAACCTGGCCAAGGCCTGGTCCGCGGTGGCAGAGATCGAAAAGAGATATTCACCTGGGGGACATGCGGGCGCTATACGCCTGCTCGGTTACGAAACGCAAGCCCATATGGGAAGCTATCAGGAGACCCTCAATAATCCGGGACTCGAAGAGGATATCTTTCTCACCGCGGCGTACCGATCCAAGTACGGCTTTGGCATCAATCTGGAGCAGGAAATCCGCGAGAATCTCGGCGTCTTCGCGCGCCTGGGTTGGAGCGATGGCAAGAACCAGACTTGGGAGTTTGCCGACGTGGATCGCGCAGCCACGGCGGGCCTTAGCCTGAAAGGGACGTGGTGGCGCCGCCCGCAGGACACTGTGGGCATCGGTTTGGTCGTTAACGGCATCACCGCCGTTCATCGGCAGTACCTTGCGGCGGGTGGTCTCGGAATTTTAGTGGGCGACGGAGCCCTCGACTACCGCTCGGAGCGCATCGGCGAAGCGTATTACAACTGGAAGATCGCGAAACACTTCCAGTTGACTCCGGATTATCAATTCGCCAAAAACCCGGCATATAACCACGTCCGCGGGCCTGTCAATCTCTTCGCCCTGCGGCTGCATACGGAGTTTTGATTTGGCCGAGGCAAACGACGAGGAGGGGGCAGAAGGCAGAAGGCAGAAGGCAGAAGGCAGAAGGCAGAACTTAAGAAACGGCGCGCTGGGGTAAAAACGAGGAAAGCAACGCAAAAATTACCATTCACCATTTACTATTCACTATTCATAATTCTCGCCCAGCCCCAACCTGCTTTTCAACGGACCACGGACAACTGACTACTGACGACTGACAACTGACGACTGACCACTTTTTCTTCCGGCCCAGCAGTCTTTTTTCTTGACAAAGGTTGGGCCACTTCGTATCAAGAGAGACGGCATCAATTTTGCCTGAAGCAATGGCGCAGGGTGTCTCTCGAATCATACGATCTACTGCCGAAGGCGGCAGAACGCGAGAATCGAATCATGATTTACTTCACTGAACTTGACCATCTCCCCGTCTATGGCGTGAAGGGAGAGTACCTGGGCAGACTGGAAGACCTTTGTGTGGACCCCAGCCAGAATGCCTTGCGGGTTGCATCGTATCTTGTCAAGACGCCCAAGAAGGCAATCATCTGCATTTCCCACGAACAGATGCAATCCCTCTCGGTGCGCGCCGGCCAGACCCGAGTTCCGCGCGAGGAAGTGCGTTGCTATGCTCCCGACGAGGGGATGCTCCGTGTGAAAAAGGACATCCTCGACCAACAAATCATTGATGTGAACAACCGCAAAGTTGTGCGGGTGAATGATGTTGACTTCGACATTCAACCCACTGATAACCACACGGAACTGCGCATTGTGGCGGTGAATGTGGGGCTGGCAGCGGCGCTCCGCAGGCTATTGCAAGGGCTCGTGGCCAAGCATACCATCCGCATGATCACCAGCTCATTTTCGACGAAAACCATTCCGTGGGAATTCGTTAACCTGATCGAGCTGGACCCTCAACGGCGGATCAAGCTGCGCCTATCTTACGACCGCGTGGGTGAGCTTCACCCTGCCGACATCGCTGACATTCTCGAGGGGCTGAGTCGCGATGAACAGAAAGCCGTCATTGAGGGGCTGGACGAAGAGACGGCTGCCCAGGCGCTCTCCGAGATTCCCACGCGCATGCAGGCGGACTTGCTGGAGAGCATATCCACCGAAAAAGCTGCCAATATCGTGGAAGAAATGCCTCCTGACGAAGCCGCCGACGTCTTGCAGGAGTTGTCGCCCGAGACCTCGGCCGAGGTCCTGGCGGACATGGAGAAAGACGAGGCCAACGAGGTTCGCGAGTTGCTGGGATTTGAGGAGAACACGGCCGGCGCGCTCATGACCACGGAATACGTGGTCGTGCACGAATCCGCCGCGGTGGAAGGGGCCATAGCGGCCTTGAAGAGCTATGAGGGGCCGGTCGAGTTGGTCCATGCGATTTACCTCGTGGACAGCGCCGCCGTCCTTACCGCGACGGTCCCCGTCGGCCGCATTCTACTTTCCGAAGCCGGCATGGCGCTCAAGGAGCTTGGGACGGACTCGCTGATTACCGTCCCCGCTCACGCCGCCGCGATTTCCGTGGTCGATCTGTTTCACAAATACAATTTGATCTCCCTTCCCGTGGTGGATGACAAGGGCCATTTGCTTGGCGTGGTCACGGCTGACGACGTGCTGGAGCTCGTAATCAATAAGAAGCAATACCGCAGAAGGGGATAATGCCCTGTGAATCGCGAACGCTTTCGCAACTTCCGCACGCGCCTGCTGATTTTCCTGGCCGTCCTCGGCCCGGGAATTATCACCGCCAACGTGGACAACGACGCGGGCGGGATTTACACCTACTCCGTTGCCGGAGCGAAGTTCGGGTATTCACTGCTCTGGACGTTGGTTCCCATCACCGTGGCGCTGATTGTGGTGCAAGAGATGGTAGCCCGGATGGGCGCGGTCACCGGTAAAGGGCTGGCGGACCTGATCCGCGAAGAGTACGGTTTCCGCACCACCTTCATCCTCATGATGATGCTGCTTGCAGCCGACCTCGGAAACACCATCTCTGAGTTTGCGGGCCTGGCTTCAGGCATGTCGGTTTTTGGCGTAACCCGCTACATTGCAGTCCCTCTTGGCGCCCTGCTGGTGTGGGCGCTGGTCGTAAAGGGCACTTACCGGTCTGTGGAAAAAGTCTTCCTGGCGGCTTGCGTTTTTTACGTTGCCTACCCCATCTCCTGCTTCCTTGCCCATCCCAAGTGGCCGGATGCGGTGATCAGCACACTAAAGCCCTCCTTTCAATTCAGTGCCGGGTACTTCTACATGCTCACCGGGATAGTCGGCACAACCATCGCGCCCTGGATGCAGTTCTATCTCCAATCGGCGGTGGTCGAGAAAGGCATCAAGGTGAAGGAGTACATCTATTCCCGCTGGGATGTCATCGTGGGCTGCATCATCACGGACGTGGTGGCCTTCTTCATCATCGTAGCCTGCGCGGCGACCATTTATATTAGCGGCAACCGGCAGATCAATGATGCAGGGGACGCCGCCTTGGCCCTGGCGCCACTCGCCGGGCATGCTGCCACCGCCCTCTTTGCTTTCGGACTCTGCAATGCCTCCCTTTTCTCTGCTTGTATTCTGCCGTTGGCGACCGCTTATTACGTCTGCGAAGGGTTGGGTCTGGAGGCGGGCGTTAACAAGCGCTTTCATGAAGCGCCGACCTTCTACTGGCTCTACACCACGTTGATCGTGGTGGGCGCGCTGGCGGTCATGCTCTTAAGCGAAGCCAAACAAATCCCCATCATCCTGCTTTCGCAGGTGGCCAACGGCATTCTCCTGCCCTTCGTGCTGATTTTCATGCTGCGCCTCGTGAACCGCGATGACCTGATGGGAAAGTACAAGAATTCACGCCTCTTCAACAACATTGCCTGGGTGACCTGCGTGGTGATGATCGCCCTGACGCTGTTGCTTGTGGTCAGCACCTTTTTCCCCAGTAAGTTGCCTTCCTAACCTTGTTCGGCTTACTCTGGCGGGATGACGCTGAGCCCCTCCAGGGCGGCCAGTCGAACGCGCATCTGACTTAGTTCCTCCTCGCCAAGCTTCTGAGCACAGCCCGCCACAATCCGTCGCCCCCGCTCCGTCAGCGTCCGATGGTAGGCGGGGTCTGGTACAGTGCTGGCAATGTCACTTAGCGCACGCAGCATCCGCAGGCTGACCGCGATATCCCCCTGCGAGTAGAGGCGTATTTGCTCAAATGCGGAGTCCAGCATGCGGTCAAAATCGGTCCACAGGATGATGACGCGAATCATGCCAGGCGGATCAAAGAGCATGGACTCGGGCGGTTCCCTGGACGCAAAGCGGATCAGTACGCGGCTCAATTGATCCACGCAGCTAATGGCGGTACTAGGGTCGTTGACGGCGGGCGAGATCGCTTTCAACGCGATGTCAACGATCTGCAAGACCCCGAACTCCAGGTCCTGTTGCAAGGTTCTGGAGGGGCCGAAATCAAACGCGCCGCGAAGCACGGCGATTCCCTCGGAGGAGAGGCGCTCCCCCTTGTACACCATCAGAAGTGGGATGCCTGCCGGTACGAACTGGCCGACTCGGCGGAGAACGTGGACCTTTACGCGGTAAGCCTTGGCCAGGCCGACGAGCTGCTTAGTGTCGATAAAGCGGATGTAGCCGGAGGCATCGCTCAACACCGGTGTCTCCCAAGTGCTTGGGTCAATCTGGCCGTTGTCTGCCATGCGGGTATCCCGGCGCGGGTGCGGCATCATCTCGTCGATCATGGCTTCGGTTTCCGAGGCGATCCTGTCCACGATCTGGTTGACATTGATGGCCTGCGAGGTGTGGTGAATGAAGAAGAGCAGCCACGCGACGCAGGCCAGGGCAAGCAACATGGCGCCCAGGACGGTGGCCACGGGCGCGAAGGGATGCGGCAGCGAGCGCGCCGCGGGAAGCGCTGCCATGCAATACAAGAAGGTGCCAAGGAATATGCCCAGCGTCCATTGCGTCACGCGGTCCCGGGAAAAGCTCACGATGATGCGTGGGGAGAACTGCATCGAGGCCAACGTGAGCGTCATCAGCAAAATGGCGAAAACAATGGACACCACGGTCATGATGGAGGCAGCGATGCCGGCGAGAATGACTTGCGCCATTTGAGGGTCAGCTTGCGAGGGGAAAAGCACCTTCGGCACCCAGGCGCTGAAGGTGGGGACGGTCTCTTCCAACCACGAAAGGAGTGCGCCCGCACAACCCAGAGTCAGTGCAATGGTCAGCGGGCGGACCAGGAAACCGCCACGCAGGTTATACGTGACATGGCGGAACAATAATGGCAGACGTTTGTTCACAGCTTCGCCCGCTCAACTATAGTAGCTCAGACTTGATCTGGCAATGAGATCCCGAATTCGGCGTAGCGCCGACCTCGCAAAGCGGGGTCGGCATTTTGGGGCTGCGAATTCGAAGCTCAAGAGGAAGCATGCCGTACTCACTGCTAACATGCTTGTTTTCTGTAACATTCCCGTAATTAGCGTGTAACTGCCTTTGTTTTCTATAACATTCGCGCTTTGACCTCGCCTGCGAAAAGCCGACCCTTTGTTTTCATGGACATCCCCGCATCGCTCCTTCACTTTTGAAAATCTCTTATCTCTTTCTATTGCGTGTTTACGACTCATTGTCCGCCCAAAAGCAGCGAGTTTTCCGGGCCTTTGGCCCCCCCCAGGAAACACTCGAGAGTGGGTTGGGGGGAGCGGGGTAGCATGGCAGCCAAGTGTTCCCGGCAGGCCATCGCCGCCTTCATCGCTTCAACTCACTACAATAGCCTACATTTGTGTGATTGTCAAGAGACAGGGTGTCCGCTTCGGTCTAAGGCTAGTGTCCTGTAACGTAAGTTCGTTGCTTAAATGCCGTACTGTGAGAACGGCTCTACAGCCCCGATAGGGGCGGTAGAACTTAGCCCACGGTCCCGCAGGGCGGGATGGCTAGGCGAGCCCTCCCTCACCCCCTTCCCCCATAGGCGCTAGAATAAGGTGTGTTCAAATGGCCCCGCAGGGGCCTACTCTGAATAGCCGCAGGTTTTAACCTGCGGATAACCAGGAACATACAGAATCAGGCAACCCCAGC
>Ga0182027_10007325_pt1 | contig 16283 bp, 9 predicted proteins | sample 712E1DmetaG_FD_121300 | JGI IMG/M metagenome (GOLD analysis project Ga0182027, IMG submission 121300) | Permafrost microbial communities from Stordalen Mire, Sweden - 712E1D metaG (Illumina Assembly) | ecosystem: Environmental > Terrestrial > Soil > Wetlands > Permafrost | place: Sweden...
CCTGTGGGCAGTTCTGGAAACGCCAAGGCTTAACCAATTTGTTAAGGCTGAGTGTCCTCTACAAAAACCGGGACGCAGACTTTCTATGGAATTAAACCCTCCAACAAATCGGAGATGCACGGCGCCGCTGGTCGCGTTTCTGAATCTAATTGTTTCCGCGTTCGATTCGTGTTCAATCGGTGGTTGGTGAATCTGTTCGCAAAGCTCAAAACGCGCTTCGCCGGCAAGGCGGAGCCGGAACATTTGAGGCGTGGCAAACTGGGCGAGCGGGCGGCGAAGAAGCATTTGCAAAGGCAGGGGATGAAATTCCTCACCGCCAACTTCCGTTCCAAGCGCGGCGAAATTGATTTGATTTTCCGGGACAAAGACCCAAAAAGCATTGGCAAATTATTTACGAGAAATCGAACAGACTGCCTGGTCTTCGTCGAAGTCAAAACCCGTTCCTCGGAAGACTGGGTCCGCCCCGCCGCTTCTGTGGACGCGGGCAAGCGCCGGCGCCTTTCCCAATGCGCCCTGGACTATCTGCGCCTCCTGAAAAACCCGCCCGTAAAAATTCGTTTTGATATCGTGGAGGTGTTGTTGCAGGACGGGGCGGTGCGGGAGGTCCGCCATCTCCCCAACACCTTCCCCCTCTCCGCCCCTTATCGCTACGGCTGAACGCAGGCGCGACAGGCCGGGATCAGCACATTGCAGCTACCTGTTAAAAGGCCATTTGGAGGCGTTCTGTGACCGCTATTGGGGTGTCCTCGGCCGGAATCTTCTTTCGCTTTCTGCCGGAAATGTCACGAGTTGAAAACTAATCAGCCGCGAAAAGGCGCAAAAGACGCAAAAGAAGAACGGACTTGCGGAGGCGGGCGAATGGTGTTTTTAGCGGCCAACCAAGAAAGGCGATCTAATGAAAGACATTGAATCAAATTGTGGACCCCGGCTATGCGGGTCGCGTTTTTGGCTTCCTCCTGTCCCTTTTTGCGCCTTTTGCGCTTTTTCGCGGCTGATCCTGTCTGGAGAACTGCCGGACGGCGGGGAATTCCCGAATGGTTAAGGCGATGCGGCGGACTCGCTAACCCGGACATTTCATGCTTCCGGGTTCGGAGCGCCGATTTTCAATCGGCTTTCAGCGTCTTCGCGGCCACAAAGCCGACTACAAGTCGGCGCTCCAGACTGTTGGCATTTCGTGCGGACCATGAAATATCCAGGCTAAAGTGTTGGGTGTCCCGCAATGGGTTTGGCGTGGTCGGAAGCGGCGATTTCGCGCACTACCTGGCCGGGACTCGTGTAGAGCGGCTAAACAGGGCAAACACATCGGAATTCTTGTGAACCTTTGAAAGGCAATAAAAGCATTTTCCAACAAGAGGAAACAGAGATAACGGAGTTCAACCTTCAGCCTTCAGTCTTTAGCCTTCAGCCTTCAGCCTTCAGCCTTCAGCGTTTAGCCTTCAGCCTTCAGCTTTTCCCCTCTCCGTTCTCTCTGTGTGCTCCTGTTCAAAATGCCTGCGTCCAGCGTTGCATGGCGAAAAAGGAGGAAATGCCGGTGATGGAACAAAAGCCGGGCCGGTATTGGGGCGTGATTGGCCGGGAACACCCGCCCTTTGGGTAACGAGGTCAGAGATCAGAGGTCAGAGATCAGAGGTCGGAGGTCAGAGGTCGAAGGGCGGCTCTGCTTTCAGTTTTCAGCTTTTCAGCTTTTCAGCGTTTGCATCGCCACGCCAACTGTGGTCGGAAGATTTCACGGCCAAGCTGTTTTGCAACGTCGAGTTCTGGCTTGAACGTCTGCCGAAATTGATTGAGCCTTGTGAGAATACCGCAGTGGTAATTCTGCACTCCGGGCTTGACGGTTTCAAGTAGCTTTGGCCCTCGTAAATCAATGTTGACGGTCGGGACTCGGCGGGTGCAACCTTATCGTATTATGACCGACATGTATTGGATTGCCGTCGGTTCTGAACAGAAAGGGCCGTACACTTTCGCGCAAGTTCAGAGCATGTGGCGTTCAGGCGGGATCACGGCGGATACCCTCTATTGCCAGGAGGGATTCGAGGAATGGGTTCCACTTTCAGGCCTTTCCGAACTTCTTGACGCGCAACCGCTTCGTGCCGTTGCGCAACAAGCGGTTGCTGCCCCAATGGAAAGCGATAAGCGCATCCTGCCCGCGCTGATTTTATGCCTGTTCCTCGGCCTATTCGGAGCGCACGCTTTTTACGCGGGACGGTGGAAACAGGGGATTGCGGTTATCGCCTGCCTTTTGTCACCATTCTTCTTGCTTATGGTGCTGCCGTTAAGGTTCGGGTTGATCGCTCTTTACCTGCCGCTCCTTCTTGTTGTTGTCCATGTACTTTGCGATCTGGTTCGGATCCTGGTCGGTGCTTACAAGGATGGTGCTGCGCGGAAGATTACGAAGTGGACGTGAAGCTGGTTTGGACTCGTGAGGCTGTCGCGTGAATGCCTTGACTTTCGGTGGTGGCGGCGACACCATTAGAAACAGATGACAAGTTTCGAATCACCATTCGCTCTGAGCCTAAGAGGAGGCGCGGCCGACGATCTCGAGAACCTTGAGCACCATACTTACCACTGGACCGGGTGGAAGCGCTGGCATTGGCCGGCGAATATCGTGCGCCCTGGCGTGAGGCTATACGGCCTCGACGTTCGCGACCGCAGCCTCCGTGTCCTCCTGGAGGTAACTCGAGGCGGTACATTCCTTTACAAGAGCAAGCGTGAGTTCGCGAGGAAGGTCGAGCAACTCACAGGGTGGAAACCAAGCCAAGACGACCCGCACTGGGCGACGATTCCCCCATTAGGCCGCGGGGGCGACAAGCGCGAGAACACCGGGCTTGCCCTCCGCTGGCGGGTGATCAAGCCGGTGCGTATACCAATCTCGGGGAGCTTCCCCCGGCTTGGGTGGATGAAGCTCGACGCCACCGCGCGCACAACGGGCGACATTGACCCGGCCCAAGAGTTCGAAGAGGGAGGGCGTCGGGCCCGTCAGCACATGCGGACAGAGCGGAATCCAGTTCTCCGTGCTCGGGCAAGAGATCTCTGGCGCGCTCGGCTCGGTGAGCTCAGGTGCATTGCGTGCGGGTTGGTGTTCGAGAAACGCTACGGATTGCTGGGAGCCGATTTCATCGAAATGCACCACGAGGTACCTGTGGCGGGTTTACCAACTGGTTCCATGCTGAAGCCGGAGCAGTTGAAGCCCCTGTGTGCGAACTGCCATCGGATGATTCATCGACAGGTACCAATGCTAACCATTGCGCAACTGATACGAGCCATTTCAGCCACATGCCGAACAAGCCGGTCCAGCCGACGTTAGGCGTCATCCGAGCCTCGCCGCCCCTCGCTGGGGCTGAGAGCGAGTGATGGACAGTCTGATATTCTGGCCCTCGGCGACAGCGGAAATCAAAGCTGACGCCCCAAGAGCGGTTTGTTCTGCCATGCTTGCAATTCCCTGGTGGTGAAGGCGGTGGATTCCATGTTGCGAAGGGCAAACAGGGCGCAAGCTGGAATCCAACGACTTCACGACCAGGCACTTGTCGGGGCGGAGCGTTCGCGTGTTGGCATTCGGCTTGGCCTTCATGCCTTTAGCAAGCCGGATGACGACACGGGAACGAGCCGCGGGGAAATGCCTTTTTCAGAGGTGGGGTGGCGGGATTGGGCCCGGCGTTCAAAATAAATGAAAATAGGGGGTTGACAAGGTTGCGAAGCATGTTAATATCACCAACGATATGGCATCGGAACATCAAACAGCAACGAGTGCGACTGACATCGGCCTGAAATTGGTCGGTCACGCAAAATCAACGGAGTTCACCGCAAATCGCGGGTTGGTGATTGAGCTTTTCCCGTTCATTTTCGAGGCGTCGCAAAGGATGAGTGCGCGGGCAATCAGCCGATTCCTCCTGGACGAGCAAGGCGTCAAATTGAGCGCCGTTACGATCACGAAGGCGCTCAACGACCCCAAAAAGAGTTGGAATGCGTTTTTTGAGACAATCGAGCCTTCCGCGCGGATCATTGCCAATTGGGTGAAGTCCGAGGCGTTCGCTTTCTTGTTTAAGAGCCGGGTCGCTTACGAAAGTCACATTGACAAGGCCATTGGGAATCCGCTTGGCCGCCTGGGTGCCAAGCTGTTCCTGAAAGAGGATGTGGTGACCGCCGGGACATACACCGACACGAAGCGGCTCGGCCTGCGGGCGGCGGTGGGAAAGCTGTCCTTGAAAGCCTCGCAAGGAGACTCACAAGGAGACTTACAAAAAATAGGCGGCGGCGGTCGTTCCGTGTCGCTGCCTGTCGCAAATGGGAGCCTGCAAGACCCGCACGAAACCCTTGTAAATACAGGGGAAAAGTCGCTTCCTGTCACATATTGTCACAATGTGGCAATGAATGGGGGGATGGTGCGCGCTGCAGGTTTCGAACCTGCGACCCCTACCGTGTGAAGGTAATGCTCTACCGCTGAGCGAAGCGCGCGCCCGATGGCTCCCATTTCCGCCCCTCCGCCACCGCCTGGAGCCATTTCTATGTCCGCGGCTCTAATTTCGCGGCTGACCCCGCGTCTGGCAAGCGGAAAGTGAGGCGGGACGCAGGGCGGGACAGGGCAAGTGACAAAGTTACCCTGTGCGGAAGCGGACGCCGCGAGACGCGGCTTGAACCCGCAGGCGAGGACACCGGCGATATCCGTGGTTTCATTCCAACGTTTGCCGCGGGCCGCCGCGGGCGGCCCGGCCTTCCACCCTGGCGTGGGCGGATGGCGCAAGTGTCCACGGCTCAGGGCCTTGCAAGAATCCGCATTTTCCGTCATTTTTCCCTTGACATTTTTGGCTTACATGCTAATCTTTCCGCGTGAGGGCAAGAAACGTATGGGAAGACGGGGACAGGACCATGACGGGGTCTTTTGGGGCAAAGCTGAAATTGGAAAAGCAGAAAGCAGAAATCCGGATTTCCCAATTTCAGCCCGCGCCAAAGGCGCAACTCTCTTTTGTTGTTCCGATCTCCCAATTTCTGCTTTTCCCTACAGACGGCGGCGGGATCCCGCGCCCGGCCTTCAATCCTTACATACTCTATCAATTTAGTATGCTTTATGATTCCATCGTTGCAAGCATGCTTTATTCGGCCAGTTTCGAGCCATTTTGCGGAGAAACGTCTCAAGTTCCTTTCCATGAACACTTTACGCGCACAACGAGTCTTTTCAAATCAAGTCCAGTCAAGGCTAATCAAGGCTAATCAAGTTATTTTTTGCGCCAGATTGACCATGAATCCATTACTCCATTACTCCACCACTCCAGTGGACTTTTCCCATTTCGCGGTCGAAAACCAGCCCCAATTCGCCTGAACAGGAGGTTCCAGGATCTTCATGAATCGGTCATGCGAGGGGCCGGAACCGTCACGAAAAGTCGCCACCCAAATCCTCGCCTAATGAAGGTGAACATCAACAAAAACCGCGAAAAATGGGGAGACTCAAAAACCATGCCAACAAAGAAAAGAGAGGGAACCGCGAAATACGCGAAATACGCGAACCCGGATCTGCTTTCGGGGGAAAGGTCTGGATTTTTCGCGTATTTTGCGTATTTCGCGGTTCAAAGAATTCCTTAGGCGAGGATTTGGGTCGCCACGGAAAAGGTTTGCCAAACGCCGGAACGAGCGCAGAATCACCCGAGTTTTCGATATGAACCCGTTTTGGCAAATCAATCACGATACCACCCCGACAACCATGAAAAGAGTGTTGATAACAGTCAACGGCGCGGCTTGCGCCGGCGCGATCCTGCTTCTCTGCGCGGCCGGCCTGAGCGCCTATGGCCAGAAGTTTGAGCAACTCGCCCTGACCCCGCAGATGGGCTGGAACAGTTGGAACAAGTTCCAAGGCCGGGTCAGCGAGCAATTGATCCGCGAAACCGCCGACGCCATGGCCACCAACGGCATGAAAGACGCCGGCTACCAATACGTCAACATTGATGATCTCTGGCAGGCGACCGCGCGCGATGCGCAGGGCAATATCGTGCCGGACCCGGAGCGGTTTCCGTCCGGCATCAAAGCCCTGGCCGACTACGTCCACGCCAAGGGCCTCAAGCTGGGCATCTATTCGGATGCGGGCAGCAAAACTTGCGGAGGCCGGCCCGGCAGCCAGGACCATGAAACGCAGGACGCCCAGGCCTATGCGTCCTGGGGTGTGGATTACCTCAAGTACGATTGGTGCAACACCCAGGGCGTGCAGGCCCCGGCCGCCTACAAGAAAATGAGCGAGGCCCTGCGCGCCGCCGGACGCCCCATCCTCTTCAGCCTGTGCGAATGGGGCAACAGCAAACCGTGGACTTGGGCCAAGGATGTCGGGCAGTCCTGGCGAACCACCGGCGATATATACGCCAGCTTCGACCAGGTGCAAAACCACCCTGGTTACAAGGATTATGGCGTGTTGCCCATCCTGGACATGCAGGAAGGCTTGCGCCAGTACGCCGGTCCCGGCCACTGGAACGATCCCGACATGCTCGAAGTCGGCAACGGCATGGCCGACAACGAGGACCGCGCGCACTTCACGATGTGGTGCATGCTGGCCGCGCCTCTGATTTCCGGCAACGATCTGCGCAATATGAACCCGCAAACGCTGAAGATTCTGACGGACAAGGACGTGATCGCGCTCAACCAGGATCCCCTGGGGATTCAAGCCTTGAAGCATTCCGCCAAGGACGGCCTCGAAGTCTGGTTCAAGCCTTTGGCGAAGGACGCCTGGGGCGTATGTTTTCTGAATCGTAACAAGGACCCGCAGAAGATCGCCTTGGACTGGAAAAGCGAGAAGGTGATGGACGACGTCTCGAACCGGGACACCAGGTTCGACACCACCACCTACCGCATCCGCGATCTGTGGAAGAAGCAGGACCTTGGGACGACACAGGCCCCCTTGAACGCCGAGGTGCCGGGCCACGACGTGCTGGCGGTCCGGCTTGACAAAGTCACTGTACCCGCAGCGGTGTTGGCGGATCAGACGGTGGAACTGAAAGGCGATGCCGGCGGCAAACGCTTTGACGGCATCGGCGGGGTCAGCGGCGGCGGCGCCACTTCCGTTTTGCTCAAGGACTATCCGGAAGCCCAGCGCGGGCAGATCCTGGACTTGCTCTTCAAACCCAAGTTCGGCGCGTCCATGAGCGCTCTGTTCGTGGAGGTGCCCGGAGACGGCAACTCGACGCAAGGCTCCGAGCTAAGTCACATGCACACCAAAGACGACCTGAACTACAGCCGCGGCTACGAATGGTGGTTGATGCGCGAGGCCAAGAAAAGAAATCCCAATATCACGCTCGACGGGTGCGCCTGGAGTTGCCCAAGCTGGGTGGGCAACGGCAACTTCTGGTCCCAAGATATGTGTGACTACTACGCCAAATGGATTCTGGGCCTCAAGTCCGTCTATGGCCTGGACATGGATGCCATCGGATGCCGGAATGAAAAGGGCGTCAATTTGGACTGGGTCAAGAAATTCCGCGCGACGCTCAATTCCAACGGCTTGGAAAAAGTCAGAATTCACGGCTTCGACAACTGGCAAAACAACAAATTCGATTTCGTCCGGGGAATGACCGACGACGTGGAGTTGAGAAATGCCGTGGATATTCTCAGCGCTCATACCATGGCGACCTCGCCCACGCCCGCCGACGTGCGGCAGATCGCGGACTTGTATAACAAACCGATTTGGAACTCGGAAGAGCATGTGTACAAGGACGGATTCGACTGCGAAATCAGCATCGTCCAGGCTTTCAACAACAATTATATTGTCAGCGGCGTGACCAAGATTGTGAATTGGTATCTGGTCGCCTCGGTCTATCCGATGGAGCCTTATCCCGAAACGCCGGCCTCCCTGATGGCCAATTCGCCCTGGAGCGGCCATTACGCCCCGCGCCTGGCGCTGTGGGGATACGCCCATTACGGACAATTCTCGGAAATCGGCTGGCAATATCTCAACGGCGCTTGTGGCAAGCTCGACGCGGGCGGCACCTTCGTCACCCTGAAATCCCCGGGCCAGGATTACAGCGTGATCCTCGAAACCAAGGGCGCCAGGACCAACCAAAACGTCACCTTCCACATCAGCGGCGGTTTGTCCACCGGGGAACTCTGTGTCTGGCGCAGCAGCGCCACAGAGCAATTTGTCAAGCAGGCGAGCCTGACCCCCAACAACGGATCGTTCGCCATCGCCCTGGACCCCAACTGCGTCTATTCCATTTCCACAACGACCGGCCAGCAAAAAGGTTCGTTTGACAACATCCCTGCTGAAAAGAGTTTCCCATTCCCTTATTACGAGACTTTTGATGAATATGCCCAACCCAGTCAATTCGGCTATCTGCCCCACTATACGGCGGACATCGCCAGTGCGTTTGAAATTGCCGACCGCCCGGACAAAACCGGAAAGTGCCTGCGCGCCGTCCTGGACAAGAAACCCCAAAGCTGGGCGCCGGAATGGCTGGCCTACACCATCCTGGGCGACCGGGACTGGACGGACTACGAAGTGAGCGCCGACATCGCCCTGGACAATGGCGGTTCGGCCGGCGTGATGGGGCGCGTCAGCAGCGTCGGCACCGGCTACGGTTGCGTCGCCAGGGGCTACTACCTGAGTCTGGCGGCGGACGGAACCTGCTCGCTGTTTCTGGCGGGCCAGTCCGGCGGTCGTGGCGCAGGAGCGCAGCCCGCCGAGGGCACGCAACTTGCCACGGGCACGGCCGCCAATTTCGCCGCCAGTCAATGGCACAACTTGAAGCTCCAACTCTCCGGCCCCAACCTGGCCGGCTTTGTTGACGGTGTCCGGGTTCTGTCCGCCACCAACAGTGTTTCTGTCAAAGGCATGGCCGGTCTCATCAGCGGCAGCAACCCCAACGCAAGAAACACCGCGTTGTTTGACAACCTGCTGATCAATGGCGTCGGAGCGCCCACACCCAAGCCCACGGTATTCTTGGACAGTCAAACACCGATGTACCGGCCATAATCCCATCTCATTTTGCGCGAGATTGAAGATAGGCGCTCCAGAGATTGCTCTGAACGTAGAGTTCCAGAAAGACGCCGGGACGCAATTCATACAGGCCGGTCATGAGGCCGGCCTTCTCCTGGTCCATCTCCGGTTCCAGTGCTGTCGAGACAATGGTCACGGGCGGATACGGCTCGGTGGGCAGATGATTGGTGCCCAGGCCAACGGGGTAAGCGTCTTCCAGCAGCCAGCGGTTGAGGCGAATGAGGTCCGGGCCGCGCGGGTTCTGGCGGCGCAACACCTCGGTTTCCAGCCGCAGGGGAATCCATTCAAAGCGATTGGAATCATAGAGGGACGGCCCGGTGATGATGTTGTTGAGATTGGTCACGAAAAGAGATTCCAGATGGTCTGGGTCGCCATTGGCAGGATGGGCGGCGTCCACATGGTTGGTGATGCCGGAGCTTGTCAGGAATTGAGAAACGGGATCAGACTTTCCCCTCCAGCGGCTTGCGAATTTCGGCAAGTCTTTGATTTCATCCGCTGAAAACGCCGGAGAATCGAGCAATCTCTCGACAAAGGCATGCATATCCTGAATGTCGCCCAGGGCAAATTTCGCGTACCCGGGCGCGTTGGTGAAATGGAAGTCGGCCCCGTTGTAGCGGCGCAAATACCAGGGCAACGGCCAAAAATCGTAATCGGGAGCGATGACGTCCATGCGCAAGCCGGCGCCGTCGGGCGACGCCTGCGCCACGGCGTCCACCTTGTCCACCAGTTCCAGGAGATTGGGCAGCGTTTGGGCGTAAGCCCACGGGTTGCGCGGATCCGCCGGGTAACGAACGGCGGATTGCCAGGCCTGGAAGCCCAGTTGGGCCGCTCCTGTCAATATCACAATCCCGGCGGCGATTCTCAGCCGGCGCCCCGCAAGCCAGCCCGGCAGCGCGGCGGCCCCGGCTCCCGCCAGGAGGATCGCCCCATGCCAGAAGCCCAGGGCGCTCCACGGCGTTTTGTAGGGGAGCACGGTGTAAATGACGGCGAGGATGGCGGTGTAAAAAAGGAGGAAACGCACGAACGCGGCACTGGCGCCGGGCGCTTCCCGGCGGGCAAAGGCCGCCACGCCCGCCCACACCGCCAGGAGCAGAATGAGCGCCTCGCTCCAGACCGGCCCGCCCGATTGGTGAAAGAACAGGAGGCGCTGCCAATAGAAGCTCCATCCGTGAACATGCGGCGAAGCCCCCTGGGCGCGTTGGAACCAAATCAGATAGGTCCCCGCCGCGTCGAGCAGGCCGGACCGGTTGGAGAAGAACGAGGAGAACAAGAGCACCGCCACGGCCAGCCAGACCAGGCCCGCGGCGACGAGGTGCGCGGGGCAAAAAAGCTTCTTCCTTGGAGCGGAGGCCGGCGCGGGATGCCGAACGTATTCGTTGAGGAGCAACGCGCCCATCACCGCCGCGACGTTGAAGACGAAGGTTTCCTTCGTCGCCTGCATCAATCCGGCCGCCGCGCCGGCGAGCAGAATCCAGCCGATTTTCCCCGTTTGGCAATAGCGCCATCCCGATGCCAGGGCCAAAAAGATAAAGAAAACAAAGAGAGTCTCGTGAATGTAGTCGCGGTTGTAATAGACCATGACGGGCGACACCGCGGTCAGCAGCGCGGCGGCCACGGTGGCGTTCCGGCCCAAGCCGTCAGAGACCAGGAAGAGCAACAGAACCAGGCCAACGCCGAAGAGAACGGTCAAGGACCGCAGGCGGATTTCGGTGAAGTGGGCGAAATCCCCGGCCAGGGTCAGTTTTTCCCAAGCGAGGGTGGAGTAAACCAGAGTCGGGCCGTGGAATTCGTTTGGGTCGTATCGGTATCCAGGACCCTCCCACAAATTGCGGAACTTGATGGCATTGACCGCCTCATCGTTGTGCATGGGCCGGCTGTCCAGTTGGACGGAGCGCAGGCCCAAAGCGAGAAGCGCCGCCAGCAACATCCACAGCGGAAAGCCTTTGGTCATTTGGCCGGCCGACCATAGACCTCCACCTCGGTGTATTCGTTAAACGAGGCGGAAGTGCTCCCGTTGGAATAGAGGCGGACGTATCGCGCCTTGGCTCCCTTGGCGTCTATCAGTTTGCCCACGAAGGTTTCGAAGTACTCGCGGTCCTTTCCAACGCCCAGGCCGGCTTTGTTTTCCACATCATTATTGAACAGCGTGCGCACATTTTGGGCCGGGGTGAAATCGGGGCCGTCGGCCACCTGGACAATCACGCCATGGCAGACCTTCGCCGAAGCGTGGTTATGCCAGACGACAATGGCGAAAATCTCCTGCGGGCCGGCCAAATCAATTTGCACCCATTGGCTGCCCTTGCGGAGCATGACGATGTTCTCCTCGTCGGCTTGCTTTTCGCCGTCGGTTATTTTGGCAAGCTCTTCGGGGCCGGCGTTGGTCGCGCTGCTGGTGACCTTCTTGTGCAGGGCCACGTTGACCACCCCCGCCGGCGCGAGGAAGGGCGGGCGATTGGTCGTCTGGCTCATCGGTTCAATGCCGGGATCCGGTTTTTCGTTAGACGGCGTGCCTTTGAAGGCTTCGGCGGGCAATTTAATGTCGAGCGGAACGAGGTTCTGCGCCCGGGAGCAGGAACTCCCGGCAAGCGAGGCCAGGCCCAGCGCCAAGAGGAGTGATAAACGGCGGCAACGATGGTTGTGCAAAATTGCATTCATACTTCTAATTAAGCCAATCCGGCGGCCAATGACAAGCTACTTTGTTTTGCTGTGTTTGAGGAAGGCCTCCAGTTGCTCGGGATGAGTGCGCCAGAAACGCACGAGCTTGGAGAAAACTTGCAGGGTTTCCGGTTTGAGGTGGTGCTCGATGGCCTCCACTTCCTCCCGCACGGTCGCGGGACTCAGGCCCAGCAGATTGAGCATTTCGGCGAGGGTTTGATGGCGCACCTGGATGTGGCTGGCCACAGCCCGGCCCTGGGGGGTCAGGGTGAAGCCGCGGTACTTTTCGTAATTCACAAATCCGCGTGCGGCCAGGCGGCGCACCATGTTGGAGACGGCCGATTTGCTCAGGCCCAGCGAATCGGCAATATCGCTCACGCGGGCATAGCCCTTCCGGTCCACCAGTTCCTGGATCCGCTCCAGGTGGTCTTCGGTGGATTCCGACCGGCCGCGGGCGGCGGCCGGTGCCCGGCTCTGTTTTCCTTTCACCGGCTGCTGTAATAGCAAACGGCGCGGCGGATGGCCAGTCTTTCCCGCGGGCCGGTGTTTGCCCCAATCCCCGGCGGCCTCTTCGGGAGCGCGGCCGTCCCGACCGCCGCCGCCGGCCTCCCGCCGGCGGAATCTTCCGTCACCAACTGACCCGCCGTTTCGGCGAGTCCTCAAGCGCAACGCTGATGATTGGGGGTGTTTGGGGTCCATCAATTTATTATGCTCAATACATTTTATTTGATTTAATATATTCCCTGCCGTAAAAGAAGGAAGTGACCGGAAAACACCTTGTTGCCCCTGGCGGGAGGCGGGAACGGTAGATGGAGACGCAGCCGCCAACGGATCTTGGCGCCGCGAGCGCGAAGGATGGCGTCGCGCCCTCCCCCGGACTTCGGTCGCTGGAAGGGATGCACCGCACGGTGGCGGTGCCGTCCAGCGAAGCCGGTTTCTGGCAGAACTGGCGGGCGTTTGTCGGGCCGGCGCTGTTGGTCAGTGTCGGCTACATGGACCCGGGGAACTGGGGCACGGACCTTCAGGCCGGGGCGCAATTCAAATACGGGCTTCTCTGGGTGGTGGGGCTGGCCAGCTTGATGGCCATTTTCATGCAGGTCATCGCCGCGCGGCTCGGAGTGGCCACGGGCAAAGACCTGGCCCAGGCCTGCCGGGATTGGTATCCGCCCTGGATGCGCTGGCCCAACTGGCTGCTCTGCGAACTGGCCATCGGCGCCTGCGATCTGGCGGAAGTCCTCGGCAGCGCGGTGGCGCTGAATCTTCTGTTCCATATCCCGCTGTTGTGGGCGGTCATTATCACCGGATTTGATGTCTTGCTCCTGCTGGCGCTGCAACGCTTCAGCATGAGGTACATCGAGGCGGTGATCCTGGTGCTGGTGGCCACGATTGCCGTTTGCTATTTTATCGAGATCTTTGTGCTGCCCCAGACCCAGCCCGATTTTCTGGAAATGGCGCGCGCGCTGGCCTCTCCGAATTTTCACAACATGAAGATGGTTGTCGTCGCCATCGGCATCATTGGCGCAACGGTCATGCCGCACAATTTGTACCTGCACTCCGCCTTGGTCCAAACCCGCCGCTTCGAGAAGGACGACGCCTCGCTGCGGCGCGCCATCCGGTTCAACACCATTGATGCCACGGTGGCGCTGTCCATCGCCTTCTTCGTCAACGCGGCCATCCTGGTGCTGGCGGCGATGGTATTCTTCGGCAAGGAGAGCCTGACGCTGCCGGGCGGCGGCGTGGTGAGTTTTGTGGCCAACGCGGCCGGCAAGGACCCGGATTGGATTCGGATCGCCTATCTGACGCTGGCGCCGCTGTTGGGCACGATGCTGGCGAGCTACCTCTTCGCGGTGGCTCTTTTTGCCAGCGGGCAAAGCAGCACCATCACGGGCACGCTGGCCGGGCAGGTGGTGATGGAAGGGTTCATGCACTGGAGGCTGCGCCCCTGGCTGCGGCGGCTGATCACGCGGCTCCTGGCCATTCTGCCGGCGGTTCTTATCATCGGCGCGCGCGGCGACAGCAGCGTCAACGACCTGCTGGTCTTGAGCCAGGTGGTGCTGGCGATGCAACTGCCGCTGGCCATGTTTCCGCTGCTGCACTTCACTAGTTCGCGCCAGCGCATGGGGCGTTGGCGCAACGGCTGGTTTCTCCTCCTGGCCGGCTGGGGCAGCGCCCTCTTGATCACGGCCCTGGACATTTATGGCCTGCGGGATTCGCTCCAGGACGCCTGGCGCGTCATCCTGGGAAAATGACTGGGGTGAATGAAGCATGGCGGATGGACTGCCCTCTGTTTTGCCCTCCGCAGGCCGGGCGCAGGAGGAAGGCCCGGTGAAGGAGGGCGGATTTCGCTGTGTCATTAATAAAAAAGCCTGCAGCCCAGGAGTTCGGAAACCTGGTCCAGTTGCAGCAGGTAGTCGGGCATGGCCTCCGCCGGCAGGCCATCCGCCAGCGAATCGTATTCTTGCTCCACCAACGCTTTTCCGGCGGAGAGGGTCACGGTCTTGTGGAAATGAAAGGCCGGATTATTCACGGCCCAGCGCCCCGGCTCAATCCGGATGGAAAGCGGCAGGGTGATTTCCGCGCGAAACATCTCGTGTTCGGGATAGTTCAACCCCAGCGGCATCGAGCGCGCCATCTCCAGCGGCTTTCGCAGGGCGCGGTCCACGTTGTGGGAATAAAAACGGCAGACATAACCGGGCGCCGCCAGCAGGGGACTCCACATGCTTTCGATCCGATAATACTCCGTCACCACCACTTCGTTCGCCCTTTCGTCGTCCGCGTACTCCTGCGGCGCCACGCTCACGATGCCGGGATACAGCGCCGCGAACGCCTTCAAATCCTCGGTCGCGATCGCGGAACGGCGCTCCGGCGTGGAGAATTCTCTCCGCATCATCTCCGCATCGGCGCCGTCCCCGATGGTCACCACCTGAAGATCGGTGGGTTGGCCCGGGACGCGGAGCAATGCGAACTCCAGCACCGTGGTTCGCGGCTGCACCGGGCACTCCGGGATGGCCGTCAGTTCGTTCGTTTTCGGACGGACGACCAAGCCGCGCCTGTAATTGGGCCAGGAGCGCGCCGCCAGCGGGCCGCGCTGAAAGCCAGCCGTCGGGTCCAGCCAATAGTTCTGGTTGGTCACCGACACCTGGACCAGGGCGTGGTCGAAGACGGTCGGGGTGGGTTGCCAGTCCTGATTGGTATGGCACAAATCCAGGGCCACCAAAACCGGATTGGCTTCGATCCTCAGTGCGCGCAGCACGGTCACGCAGAGCAGCGTCTTGTCCTTGCAATCCCCGCTGCGGCGGGCAAAAACCAGCGAAGGATCGGCCGCCCGGCGGGCTTGCGCCCCGGTCTCAATGGCCTGGTTGCGCACCTCGTCCTGCAAGAACCGCAGGACCGCCAGCACCCGTTCCTCCGCGCCGGGCAGACGGCCCCACTCCTGGACCTGCCGGGCCAATTCCGGCGACAGTGGCAGAGCGTTGGTGAAGATGCCCAGCGCCCACTGGTTGACCTCGCCCCAATTCTTATACTCACTCCATTGCACCCAGGGCAGCGGGTCGTACCCGGCTGGCAACGAGCTTTCCCGCCACACGCCCGGCACTTTCTTGTCATCCCAGGTGTACACGATCAAATCCCCGCTCTTGCCAACGACCGGCTTGGTCTCCGTGCCGTGGTTCTGGCGGTAGAGAGGCCGTTCCTGCGGCCAGACCAACCGGGTGGCCATGCGCTCCACTGGCTCGTACATCCGCAGCAGAACGCTGCCGGACATCTTGCCCCCGCCGGCCGGATCCGCTCCGCGAATGGTGCAGGCATAGTCCACAATGTCGCCCGCCTGCACATCGTCCAGAACCACCAGGGCCGCTTGTTCGCCGGTGAAAAGAAACCGCTCCGGATCCCGTTCCGGCTGGAGGATCCTGACGGTTTCCAGGTCCAGTCTGTTGAAGGCATTGGTGCCGCGCCAGATTCTGACCCAGTGGAGGACCAGCGATTGGCCGCTGGGATCAAAACCAATGGTCAAACGCGAGCTGCTTTGCGCGCCCTCCCGCGTCAACACCTGGCGCGCTTCGTGTTGAAAAGTCTCCCGCGTGCGGCCATTGACCTGCAGGTCGCGCAACAGCAGATGCGACGCCAGGCCCGAATTCAAATCTGCCGGCTTGATGAGCCGCTGGAACGGCAGCGGGGAAATCCAGGCCGCGGGAGCGCCGACGGACACCGGAGCCACGACGGACACGGGGGCATCAGCCGCCTGCGCCGCCACTGCGAAAATAGTAAAGGCCGCGAGCAAAAACCAGCCCCCTTTGCCGCGACACCTTCCAACGGTCTCCCGGCAAATTTCCGACCGCAAGATGACCGTGCCGGCATTCATGGATTCAAAAAAACCGCCTGCGGGACAATGCCGAAACATAGCATTTCCCCGACCCATTGCAAAGCCCCAAATGCGCGCCGGCAACGGAAGCAATCCGCGGATGGGGGCGAATTTGAGGATATTGAAACGCTGTGGGTCTTCATGGCATACCCCCCCCGGGGGGGGGCCGGAAGTGGAATTAAGTGGAATTAAGTGGAACCAAGTGGAATTAAGTGGAATTTCCAGCCTTCCGTTCTGGAATCGCTCCGCGCCCTCCACCCCGGTGCGTGGAAGAAGCGGCAGAGCCGTCCCGGCTCTGGTTCCGGC
>Ga0182027_10007326_pt1 | contig 16278 bp, 16 predicted proteins | sample 712E1DmetaG_FD_121300 | JGI IMG/M metagenome (GOLD analysis project Ga0182027, IMG submission 121300) | Permafrost microbial communities from Stordalen Mire, Sweden - 712E1D metaG (Illumina Assembly) | ecosystem: Environmental > Terrestrial > Soil > Wetlands > Permafrost | place: Sweden...
ATTGGTGTATAATTAGTTCAGACATATCAATGTTAAATAAGTTAGTCTCATGAGTGAAAACACGCTTCTGGTCATTGAGGGCAAACACGCAGACCATCCTGCTTTTGTCCCCGCCCTGCGCAAAAAAGGTTTCGTTGTCGAATCGGTTTCCAATGGCAGCGAGGCTTTAGCGCGTCTGGGCAGCGGGTTAAAGCCGGATGTGGTGGTGGTCAACGCGGCATCCTTGCGCGCCAGCGGGAAACGGATTTGCCAGTCGTTAAGAGACAAGGCACCACGATTACCGATTCTATTGATCCTGGACTCCGACCGCGAAGTTGAAAAGCTGGATGCCGATGTTGTTCTGTCGCTGCCTTTTACGGCCCAAAAACTGGTCAACCGAATCCGGCACCTACTGCCCGGAGATGGGCGTTCCAACATCCATGCGGGACCGGTGCGGCTGGATGTCGAAAAGCGGATCGTGCGCTGCCTGGACAAGCAGACCCGCCTGACGCCGCGTTTGATGCGCCTGTTGAAAACCCTGATCGAACACCAGGGTGAAGTAATCGAACGCAATACACTTTTCTCGCAGGTTTGGGAGACCGACTATACGGACGACACACGCACATTGGATGTGCATATCTCCTGGCTGCGGCGGGCCATCGAAGTTGACCCGCAATCCCCCAAGTTTTTAAGGACGGTCAGGGGAGTAGGTTACAGGTTAGACGTGTAATTGAATTTGTTCCCCGGTGATGGTCACTGCCCGTACGCACAGGTTGGTCAATGCGGCGGGCGATTTTATTTCCAGGGGGATATTTCCGGAACGGTTGGGCCGGCGCGCCTGCATGGCGCTGTGAAAGACTTTTCCATCCCAGGCGGGATCCACATCCCAATAATCCAACTCGGGAACATCCAAAAGCCGGACGGTTTCCGATAGGACATCAACCTTCATGGAAGTATTTGCTGAAGGAACGACACAGTTCTGCGCGTGTTGCAATGTAAAAGGCTGACCGAGTTCACTAAGACGGCTGCGGGCCGTGTGAAAAGCGCGCCAGGTACCATCGCAGGCCAGGAACCGGCGCCCATGCCGGGCAGCGACGAGCGGGAAAGTACCAGAGCCACAGAAGAAATCGGCAACCAGATCGCCGGGATTGGAAGACGCCAGGATAATCCGCTGGATGAGCGCTTCGGGTTTTTGCGTTGGGTAGCCGGTACGCTCGTTATGCAGACGCGCCACAACCGGGAAATACCACCAATCCTCCGGAACCTTTCCCCGCTGCAGGTCCGGGATTTTTCCGAAACCGGCTTTGGCGGATGACTCGAAGGTCTTAATGGTATTGGGATTGTAAGGCTCCCTGACCGCATCGGCATTGAAAGTATAGTTGTCGCCTTTGGTGTAGACCAGGATGGTATCGTGCTTACGGTTGAAGGCGCGCCGGATGGGGGATGGTCCGTGGTAGGTCCAGATGATTTCATTCAGCAGGCGGTCAGGGCCAAGTAATTCGTCCAGCAGCAGGCGGGCACAGGCATCTGCGTGCCAGTCCAGATGCAGGTAAAGGGTGCCATGCGGGGAAAGCAGGCGGGCCATCAGCGCCAGGCGCGGGTAGAGGAAATTCAGATAATCATCCATATCCTCCCAATGGTCGCCATAGCCTTCGGCCATCAGCCATTCCAGCGGGTGGCGGGAATCCTCACCGCGTCCGATACGGGCCGGGTAATGTTTGTTGGTGAAAAAGGGTGGATCCGCATAGATCAAATCGATGCGGCCTTCATATTCAGGCAGCAACGCTGCCATCACATGTAGATTATCCCCCATAAAAAGGTGGCTTTTGGGAACTTCTCCCGGATATCCGTGACCCTGCGGATAGATGACCGAATCAAGCGTCAAGGCGGCTGGTTCCAGGACTGGCAGGGCTTTGGATGGCCAGGTCAGAATGGGCATATTAATAGTGTACGTGGGCGGGGGTCCCGTAGCCTTTGACGTCCAGGGTGGATTTGTTAATATTATCAAAGGCGGCGGTCGGTGAGCTCCAGCGGAAAAGCCATAATGCGTCTGCATTGCGCATATTCACGCAACCATGGCTCATCGTGTAGCCAAAATTGTTGTGCCAGTACGTACCATGGAAAGCATGGCCTTTATCGGTAAAGAAACTGGTCCACGGAACACCCATCAAGGGAATGATATCATCCGCCAGGGGGCTGGTGGTGCTCATGTTCCGGGAGGGAAGTTTAACCATGATGTTGAAGTCACCGACCGGGGTGGCCAGCAAAGCACCCTGACCGGTGGAGACCTGGGTTGCAAACACGATTTTGTCCGATTCGTAGCAAGTGAGGGCTTGCCTGGTCAGGTCGACATCGATCCGTTTTTGACCCATTGGCACATCCGGAGAGAGCGGGGTGAGCTCGGCGGGGGAAATGGGGCGTAAATGTTCTGCCGGAACATAATAATAGAGATTTTTATCAGCCTCGTCTTGCACAACGTACCAGGCGTTGCCGTCCGGCCCGGTATCAATGCCAGTAATCCATTGGATGGAAGTGTAATATAGGCGGTTGTACTGGGACCAGCCATCCAACTTGCTAAAGCGATATGCATCGGAATATGGGACTGTGACCTCGGACAGGAGTTTGGTGCCTGCCGGTATACTGGAAAGCGGAATATTGTATTGAACGCGCACCTGTTGCAGCCGCCCGGCGTTCATATACCCACCGAAGACGCGATACCAGAGCGAGGTATTCCCATTGGTGGGAACCTGGATCGATTCATACACGTGAACCAGGTTGTCGCGCACCCAGGTATGCACAATCGCGCTTTTATCGGACGCCTTTTGATAAACGCTGACCGGGTCTTTTGCCACCCGCACCAGGTCCATATCTTCGAATTGGGTAAATTCCGGCAGGAAGGATGTAAAAGCCAGGCCGGCAAACGCCAGTCCGCCAAGTTTTAGAAAGTCACGACGTGAATATGTCTTCATAGGGGGGAATTGTACCTGAAAAAGCGACCTCCGAGGGCTGAAGCCCTCGGAGGTCAATTCGTCGGTATTGAGGACTTGCTCAGGCTTTCATGGAAACAGGGAGCATACCTTTCAGGAGTTCTTCGAGCGCCATCGTGTGAGTGCAGACCCCGTGACCATGGAAGTAGTCACAGTCACAATTCCATTTCCCATCAGTAAGGGAGATGCGATGAGGGTTGTTGGCGCCGTCGACGGATACTGTGAGAGCCTCAAAATGGAAGCGTTCGCGTTCCTGAGCGTACTGCTTGGCTTTTTCAATCTTGCCGATCATTCCAGAGTCCATTGATATATCTCCTTTAGAAGATAGAGAAAGGCACGCGAAGCGAAAGCGTGCCTTTCAGGAAACCAAATGGGTATGTTCGTTAAAAACTCGCATAGGCGGATACTCTGTTTTTAGTATAGTGCGAATCGAGACGAAAGTCAATTGCTTAATCGCCGGTTTGCTAAATTGTAGATGGACCGTTGGGCAGGCGTAGGGTAAAAGGGAAAAAAGAATTAATGTAATAAGTAGCGAGGAATTGTGAAGAGTGTTAAGATAGCTCTACAACAGGAATGGGCTCTTCGCGGTCATACATACGCAGTTGCGGCCATTTCAGGACGATAAGACCCAGGCCGACGATACAACCGATTCCGCCGCTGATGATGGCAAACGGAACACCGAAGAACTGTGCCACAACCCCGGCCTCCACTTCACCCAATTGCGGGCCACCCTGAAAGAAAATCTGGTTCACCGCAGTCATCCGTCCACGGATGTGGTCGGGAGTTTGTAACTGGCGGATGGTGTTGCGGATGATGGTGCTGACCGCATCGGCCGCGCCCATGAGCACAAGTGCCAGGAGTGCCAGGAAATAGACATGCGTTATCCCGAAAGCTACTGTGGCCAACCCGAAGACTACCACGGCCCACAGGAAAATGGGTCCCTGGCGACGGAGAACGTGTATTTGGGAAATAATCAGCGCTGCCAGTACAGAGCCGACCGGCTGGGCGGAGGATAGGAAGCCATAACCCACTTCGCCAACCTTGAGGATGTCACGTGCCACGATGGGCATCATAGTGTTCGCTGATGCAAAGAAAGTGGCAACGAAATCAAGCAGCATGGTGGAGAGGATGGTTGGGCGGGAGAGGATGAAACGGAAGCCATCCCTGGTTGCGGAGAGATTGACACCGGAGGACTTTTTTGTATCCTGGATCACCTGGCCGATCAAGACCAATGCGACGATGACGGCAATAAACGAAATGGCATTGAAGAGATAGGTATAGGCCTGCCCGAGCGAGGCGATGACAACCCCTGCCAGCATTGGGCCGATCACCGAGCCGGTGTTGGAGGCGATCGACTGCATACTGAAGGCGTTCGGCAGGTCTTTGGCCGGGACCAGGTTGGGAATCATGGCCTGGCGGGCCGGCATATCAAAGGCTATGGCAGCAGCTTGCAGGGCGGTCAGGGCGTAGATCTGCCAGAGCGTAATTTGGCCGGTAAAAGTCAACAGCGCCAGCGCCATGGCTATTAATGCCAGCAGGGTCTGGGTGATGAACAGGATCTGGCGGCGATTAAAGGAATCTGCCACCGGTCCGCTGATCAGGGAAAAAACGATGATCGGCAGGATGCGAGCCAGCCCGATCCCGCCCAGCGCAAGCGGGTCGGGGTTGCCGGTAAGGGTGCGGATATGCCAGAACAACGCCGTTATCTGCATTTGCGAGCCGGCAATGGAGATGAGCAGGCCGAGCCATAAGTAAAAGTAGCGGCGGTGCTTGAGCGCCGGAGGAATGTGAAGCTTCATCGGGGAGTGCCTGGAAAAAAGGAAAAGGAATTAAGTTCCCCAATCCCGCAGGTACAGGAAATCGTAACCGACCGTGCGGCTGGAAAGTTTGGCGATGGGAGGCAGGATGCGTTTGAACTGGTTGCGGCGGACCCGCTCGACGACTTGGTGGACGAACTTTTCGGAGAAACCAGCCTCGATACATTCTTCGGGGCGATAGCGCTGGTCAACCAGTAAATAAAGCAGCCTGTCGACATCTTCGTAGGTAAAGCCCAGCTCGCTTTCGTCCGTCTGGCCGGTCCACAGGTCGGCGGAGGGGGGCTTGGAAATGATGATTTCGGGAATTTGCAATGCCCGGGCCAGCTGGCGCACCTGGGTCTTGTACAGGTCGCCGATGGGGTTGAGTGCGCAGGCTGAATCACCGTACAGGGTGGTATAGCCAAGCAGGATCTCGGTCTTGTTGCCGGTGCCGACCACCAGCGCCTTGAACGCCTCAGACTGATCGTAAGCGATGATCATGCGAGCGCGCGCCATGAGGTTGCCTTTGCGGATGTCGGAAATCGCCGGGTCGAGTTCCATGAACGGGTCGACCATTTCCGTGATGGGAATGGTTACGGATGGAGAACCGAACTGGTCGATCAGCAGTTGGGCGTGTTCGAGCGAGTCGGCCGAGGAAGTTTTGTAAGGCAGGCGAACCGCCAGGACTTTCTGCGGACCGAGGGCACCGACTGCCAGGGCGAACGAAACAGCCGAGTCGATCCCGCCTGACAGGTTAATGACCGCCCGTGAAAAACCAGCGCGGCCAATCTCCGAACGGATGAATTCGGTCAATATTTTTCTGACAAGACTGGTATCTATGGAAAGGGCATTATCCATGTAGAATCCTTTCCAGTTCGCGCTGGACCAGATCCGGGCGCTCGTCCCGCAGCAGCGGCAAACGGGCGCGTGTGCGGTGTAACTGGTTCAGGTCGATCTCGGCGGTGGTGAGGGATTCTTCAAAATAGGGCGCCTGGACGACCAGCTTACCGTTTGGATCGAAGACGGTTGAGCCGCCCCAGAAATTCAGTCCATCTTCAAAGCCCGTCCGGTTGGAATGAACCACAAAAGTGGTAAACAAACTGGCATAGGCGCGGTTGGTATGTTCCACCCAGGCGGATGATTCGAGCTTGGGTTCGCCGTTCAGGCCGCGCCCAGGTGAAGCAGAGGCAAAAAGCAGCACATCGGCTCCATCCAGCCAGAGCAGGTATGGCGGGGAAGCGTGCCAGAAATCTTCGCAGATAAGCATACCAAAGCGACCGAAGCGTGTATCAAAGGCACGCACGGAGTTGCCCGGGGCGAAAAAGCGCCCTTCGTCGAACAAACCGTAGGTTGGCAGGTAGACCTTGTGGTGCACATGCGTGACCGAACCCTGCGAGAGATAGGCCGAGGCGATATAGAAGCGATGGCGGGTGTCTTCATCTACAAAACCGACCATCAGGTCGATGTCGCGGCTGGCATCCAGGAGCTGGCTGAAGACCGGGTCTTGCGCCTCCGGCCGGCAGGAAACAGACGGTACGAGATCCTGGAGCACATAGCCGGTGAGGGAAAGCTCCGGGAAGACCAGCAGATCCATTCCGGCCTGCCGGGCCTGCCCAGCCAGGGCCAGGTGTTTTTCCAAATTGGCCTGAATGTCTCCAAGCCGGGTGTTGATCTGGGCGAGGGCAATTTTGAGTTTCATTTTTATGCCTGTGCTTATCTTACCACAGAGGGAAGAGGGTAAATCGTAAAAAGTAAAACGTAAAGAAAATGGGAAAGAACCATTCGAGATTGTAAAAAACTGTTTCTTTTTCCACAGATAACCGCAGATGGAAATTAATTCTCATGAAAAAGAATGGAGGAAAGTAATAAAATGGAAAAAAACGGCATGCAAGCCAGCTCATGCCAAGGGTGCTATAATGAGGAAATTCATATGATGAATATGCTGGTAATATAAGAAACCATTTTAGAAGGAATATCCCTTGCCAAAAACCAACTATCAATACGAAAAGCGTCAAAAAGAGCTGGACAAGAAAAAGAAGAAAGCTGAAAAAGTACGGCTGAAAGAAGAAAAGAAGACGATTAAGCCGGAGGAGAATCCTGTCCCATTGCCTGAGAAGTAAAACAAGCCGGCTAAGGATACACGTATAAGCAAACCCTGAAGGGATCGAAACCTTCAGGGTTTTATTTGCGGAGAGGGTGGGATTCGAACCCACGGTGGCCCGAAGGCCACAACGGTTTTCGAGACCGTCCCATTCAACCGCTCTGGCACCTCTCCGAACAGCGGCGCGATTATATCTTAAATCCACAACCTATTCGAGTCGATTTGGAGAAACTCAAATTTTGGACTTGCCCAGGCCACTTTTATCAGGCAAAAAATTGACCCAGCGCCTGTGCCACCGGTCCCGGCCGGCCGCCTCGATCGGAATTCCATGAGGCAGCATGGCCCAGACCCGCAAATTGGACCCGTTCGGACTGGGGCAGAATTGTCTCCAGGGTGTCCAGGCCGGCTTTAAGGTACGCCGGGCTCCGACTGCCGCCAAGCAAAAGCACACGGATCCGAATGGCATGGAAGCTTGCCAACTTATCCCTCATCTCCACGATCAACTGAGAGTCATAGTGCAGTGTCGGGGCCAGCTGCTGCATCGTGATATATTCCCCCGAAGGGTTTCTGGCCTCACCTGACAGCATCTTGTTTGTGAGCGGCTCGAGCAACCAGCGCGGTAAGAGGTTGAAGATGGGTGGCCCCATCTGGGCGCCAAGCATGGCAGTGACCATTGCGGCAGCCACCTTCCCCCTGGCCATTTCATTATCAAAGCGCGCCAAACCCGCAGCCGGATCGTTAACCAACAGGGGCGGTTCGTAGATGGCGACTTTGTGAACGGCGGGTAGAATAAGGGCAGCCTGGAGCGCGATGATCGCGCCTGAACTGACCCCGAAGACAAAGTGGGAATCTGTTTTGGCAAGCAGGGCCTCCAGGTCGTCAACTTCCTGCTGGATGGTGTAGTCATTGCCAAAAGGACCGCTTAATCCCCTGCCGCGCCGGTCAACCAGATAGACGGTGAAGAAATCGGCCAATGCCCTGGCCAGCTGCATATGGGTGTAACCTGATGAAATAGCCCCATGCAGCACGATCAATCCCGGGCCATGGCCGAGTTGACGAAAGCCAATGGTTGTGCCGTCTTTAGACACTACCGAACCGGTTGTAACCTGCTGCAATGCGGCTTCCCCGGTTTGAATTTTAAAATTGGCTGAAAAATCTGACATGTTTATTCTCCTGCTGCTGAGCGCAGCTGATATCCTTTACCTCTAAAGTTTTCCTTCGGTCTCTGCTGAAAGCGCAGGGTGCATCCAAGCCTGATTCCAGGCAAGCCGGCCATTGCGCAAATCCTTGATGATGGAGCGAACCCATTTCAGTTCGGAATCGAGCATGATCTTCATATATTCTGATTCCAAAAGAAAGAGCCTGGAAATGCCTGCCGCGTTGGACTGCAACTCCTGATCGATCCGTTTTTTTTGTTCCGTGAGCCGGTCTACCCTTATCTCCAATTGGGAAATGCTGTCTTCGGGTGTCAGCAGGGGAAGAAGGGAGATCGCGGCTGGAAATTCCGGGAATTCCCGGGCGGGTGTGGCCAGCATTTCCCGAAGCCAGGTCAGGGCGGTTTGGTGACCTTCATCGGTCAATTTGTAGATCGTGCGCTCAGGGAATCCTTCCTGACGGCTATTCTCCCAGGACGTAATCAACCCGGCACGGAGAAGTTGTCCGATAGTCTGGTATAGACTGGCGCGCTGCTCGACATTGATGACTTGATCTTTGCCGCGGTCCTTGATCAGCCGCTGCATCCGATAAGGATGCATGGGTTCTTCATGGAGCAGCGTGAGTATGGCCAAAGCCAGGGGTGAGCACTGAAATTTTCTAGGCATAGTTATAATTATACTAGATATAAAATAACTATGTCAAGGCTATCTTTAACACTGAATCTCCAACCAGGATTTCCATATTACAGTAAGAAGCAGTACAATCACCCTCATGTCCATCAATGAGCCTGTCATTGCCGTGGGGGAGAGCGTGCGCGCCACCTGGGCCGAGGTCAACTTGACCCGGTTGAGCCGGAACCTGCAGGCCATCCGCGCATATGTGGCACCTGCCAGAGTGATGATTGTTGTCAAGGCCAATGCCTACGGCCACGGCCTGGCGGAAGTGGCCAGGCAGTTGGGGCCGCAAGCCGACTATATCGGCGTAGCGGTGCTGGAGGAAGGCATCTTCCTGCGCAATCTTGGAGTGAAAGCACCAATCCTGATCCTGGGCGGGATCTGGGGCGACCAGGTGCCGCAGTATCTCCAGCATGACCTGACCCTGACAGCTTCCTCAGTGGAACGCCTGGAACAAATTGACGGGGCGGCTGCGGACATGGGCGTTAAGGCCAAAGTCCATCTGAAAATAGACACGGGTATGGAGCGCATTGGTGTTCATTATTACAGCGCCCGGACTTTACAGGAAGCCGCGTTGCGGTGTAAGCATGTGATAGTGGAGGGAATATTCTCGCACTTTGCCAATTCCGACGCAGCTGATCTTTCACACGCCCGCCTGCAATTGGAACGATTCCAGGAAGTGCTGCGCTTTTACGAAAATAACAGCCTGGCAATGCCGATCCGGCACATGGCCAATTCGGCTGCCATTTTACAGATGAAGGAAAGCCACCTGGATATGGTGCGGCCCGGTATCATGCTCTACGGTGTCTATCCGGCCAGGGAAGTAACCCGTACGGTGGAAGTCCGGCCGGCACTGGCCTGGAAAAGCCGCGTGGTCTATTTCAAAGTGGTCAAGGCCGGTCACCCGGTCAGCTACGGTTCCGCCTGGCAGTCCGATCACCCGGTGCGCATCGTCACGGTGCCGGTGGGCTACGGCGATGGGTATTTCCGCAGCATGTCCAACCAGGCCCAGGTGCTCATCCGCGGCAAAAGATATCCACAGGTGGGACGCATCTGCATGGACCAGATGATGGTCAATATCGAGGCCGATTCGGCGTTCAACGGCGATGAAGTTACGCTGATGGGTGAGTCGGACAGCCTGGCGATCTCCGCCCAGGAGCTGGCTGATTGGGCTGGTACCATCCCGTATGAGATTCTAACGAATATCAACACGCGTGTGCCGCGCGTCTATATCACGGAGGATGAGAATTAATGAATATTCCCCAACCCGCAATGCAACCTAACCGGTTGAGACTGAATGCAATTGTGAGCTTCATCAGGAATTATTGGTTTGACTATGCGGTGCTGATCCTGGTGGCTGTGATTATCGTGACCAGCGACCAGTTGGCCAAAGTGTGGGTGCGGGCGCACGTCGCGCTGGGCGGCGACTGGCTGCCCAGCCAGCTTGCCTGGCTGATGCCGTATGCGCGCATCCGCTTCTGGTATAACTCCGGGGCGGCCTTTGGGATCTTTGCGAACGGTAACCTGGTCTTCATGGTACTGGCGGTCCTCGTCGCTGGGGCGATCCTTTACTACTTTCCACGCGTCTCCCGAAAAGATTGGTGGCTACGCCTGGCGCTGATGCTGCAATTCAGCGGGGCGGTTGGCAACCTGACCGACCGGATCCAGTTCGGGCATGTGACCGATTTCATTTCGGTAGGAAATTTTGCGATTTTCAATATTGCAGATGCGAGCATTTCGGTCGGGGTGGTGGTGCTGATACTGGGTGTTTGGATAACAGAAATGACCGATAAACGCCGGGCAGCCGCGCAGAAAGCCTCAGTACCTGCCTCAGACGAAGGCGAGGGCAAGGGTGAGTGACCGGCTTGAGGCATTCCTGTTCGAGAAAGAAGAGAAGGAACGGCTGGATGTATTCCTGACGGCCTGTCTGCCGGAATTTTCGCGTAGTCGAATTCAGGGCTTGATCCGGGATGGTTCCGTTAGTGTGGATGGTGAACCGGTCATGAAAACGGGCCGGGACCTGGAAGCCGGTGAGCGGGTGGAGATACGGATCCCCGCACCGGTGCCGAGCGGACTGGTGGCCGAAAACATTCATCTCGATATCATTTTCGAGAACAAAGACCTGCTGGTGGTAAATAAACCCGCCGGGATGGTGGTACATCCGTCGCCGGGCCACGACAGCGGGACACTGGTACATGCCATTTTAGGATATGTACCGGGATTGGAAGGTATCGGCGGCGAGGAACGTCCGGGCATCGTACACCGGCTGGATAAAGAGACCTCCGGCCTGATCGTGATTGCCAAGAACGAACAAGCGCACCGCTGGCTGCAGGACCAGTTCCGCAACCGAACCGTGGAAAAGGTGTATGTGGCGTTGGTGGATGGGAAACCGCCCACGCCGAGCGGGCGTATTGAGGCGCCAATTGGAAGGAATGGCACCCAGCGTAAATTAATGTCGGTGGTGCCGCTGGAGAAAGGCCGCGCGGCGACCAGCGAATACAAGACACTGGAAAGTTTCCCGGAGCATACACTGCTGGAGGTGCACCCGTTGACCGGAAGGACGCACCAGATCCGCGTACATATGGCGTTCCTGGGGTGCCCGGTGACCGGAGATACGGTATATGGGAAAAAGAAGCCGACTGTGGATTTAGACAGGCATTTTCTGCATGCGCGGAAATTGAAAATTGTACTGCCCGGGGAGGAAACTGCACGTGTTTTCGAAGCGCCATTACCGCAGGAGCTTGATGCGGTGTTGCAGGTGCTGAGGGGCAAGCAATAAATTACAAGACTGGAGTCCACCCATGAAAACCATTGATCTCCGCTCCGATACCGTCACTCAACCCACACCCGCAATGCGTGAAGCCATGTCAAAAGCCGAGGTGGGCGATGACGTGTATGAAGAGGACCCCACCATCAATCGCCTGCAGGAGCTGGCGGCGGAAAAGATGGGCAAGCCGGCTGGATTATTTGTCGCCTCGGGGACAATGGGCAATTTAATCGCGGTATTGGCGCAGTGCCAGCGCGGGGATGAAGTGATCGTTGGTAAGAAGAACCACGTGTTCGTGCATGAAGCCGGCGGGATTTCTGCGTTGGGCGGGATCCATTCGAACCAGATCATCAACCAGCCGGATGGTTCGCTGTTGTTGGAAGATGTGGCGGAAGCCATCCGCCCAGATGACCTGCATGAACCGTTCACGCGGCTGGTCTGTCTGGAGAATACACACAATGGCTGCGGCGGGGTCTACCAGACGCCTGCGTATATGCGCCAGACTGCAGAGTTTGCGCACTCGCGCGGCTTATCCGTGCACCTGGACGGGGCACGCATCTTTAATGCGGCGATTGCACAAGGCGTGCCAGCCAGCCAATTGGCCGGGCCAGTTGATTCGGTCACGTTCTGTCTGAGCAAAGGTTTGTGTGCGCCGGTTGGGTCGGTGCTGTGTGGGTCGCGGCCATTTATTGCTAAGGCGCGCCGTTTGCGCAAGATGCTGGGCGGCGGAATGCGCCAGGCCGGGATATTGGCGGCAGCCGGAATAGTCGCGTTGGAGAAGATGGTTGACCGGTTGGCTGAGGACCATGCCCGGGCCAGGAAACTGGCGGATGGTCTGCGGCTGGTGCCGGGGCTGAAGCTCGACCCGGAAACGCCTGCGACGAATATGGTGTTTTTATCCCTGCGCCCGGAAGTGCATTGCAATACCGATGAATTGATCGAAAAATTAAAGGAGCGGGGAGTGCTGATCGGTGCAACCGGGGAGCGAAGCTATCGCCTGGTGACCCATTATTGGATCGAGGATGCGGGGGTGGAGGAGACGATCGCGGCATTCCGCAGCGTGATTGGATAATTCACAACCTTGGGGTCATGCTTCAAGCATGACCTGCAATTGGGGCGGGAACCATGCGGTCCGGATTGCGTGGCTTTGTGGAAAACGTAATTCACCCTTGAAATGATATTATACGCAAGCTTTGGTTAAGATATAATTTGGATGTTTAGACGTGTTTTATCGGGAACCGGGAGGAAGGGCAATGCAAGTCAATTTAGAAATGATCGATGGTGTCGCCGGGGTAGTTCGTACGAAGATAAAAATCCAGCCGCGGATTGGCTTGATATTGGGGACGGGTCTGGGGGGATTGGCAGAAGCGATCCAACAGCCAACGATAATCCCCTATTCTGAACTGCCCGGGTGGCCGTTATCCACCGTTCAGGGGCATGCCGGACGTTTGGTGATCGGTAGCCTGGACGGACAGAATTTGCTGGTGATGCAGGGGCGAATTCATTTTTACGAAGGTTACGATATGGCCCAGGTGACACTGCCGGTACGTGTAATGCAGCGCTTGGGGATTGAAATTCTGATCGTAACCAACGCGGCCGGAGCGATTAACCCGAATTTTATGCCAGGCGATGTCATGCTGATAACGGACCACTTGAATTTCGTCGGGATGGCCGGGCTCAACCCCTTGATCGGGCCGAACCTGGATGAATTGGGGCCGCGTTTCCCGGATATGAGCCAGGCCTATGATCGCGGACTGTGTGAACTGGCGCGCAAGGTTGCAAAAGTGAGCAGGTTGGTACTGCATGAAGGGGTTTATGTCGGGCTGAGCGGACCGTCGTTTGAGTCCCCGGCGGATCTGCGTTTCCTGCGACTGGCCGGGGCGGATGCGGTTGGCATGTCGACTGTGCCAGAGGTCATTGTGGCGCGCCACGGCGGGACGCGCGTGCTGGGTTTTTCAGGGATCAGCAACAAAGCCAACCTGGACGGAAATACAATCACCTCGCACGAAGAAGTGCTGGCTTCAGGTGGTGTGATCGTGCCAAAACTGGAGACACTCATCCGGGGCGTTCTACAGGCGCTGTAACCGGGGCGGTATGACAGGCATCCTGAGTTTTTTTGTCAACCTGGCCCCGGTCATCTTTGCGTTGCTGGCCCTGGGATTGATATTTGGCCTGCGGCAGATTACGCGGGCGCGGACGGAGGAACGTGGGGCAGTCTTTGGAATGGAACGTGAAATTGCCCAACACCATATGCGCCAGGCGGCCGCAACCCTGACGGTAGTCACTTTCCTGGCTTTGGCAGAATTCGCCCTGGTTGTTTTTCTGGTACCCAACATCCCGGGCCTGACACAACTTGCCACGCCCACCATGAACCCTCTCTTAACGCCAACTGGAACATTTCCGCTTGAATTCATGGAAACCCTGGGCGTTGTGACTCCTGGCGGGCCAACGCCGACCATCCAGGCGGCCGGATGTATACCGGGCCAGATTGATATAACTACACCGAAACCTGGCGATACCCTGAAAGGTTCGATCGATTTGACAGGAAGCGCCAATATTCCCAACTTTGGCTTTTATAAGTATGAATTTGCGCCATTGGGATCAGATACCTGGGCCACCATTGTGGCAGATAATAAAGTCGTACAAGATAGCAAGCTTGGAATTTGGGATACATCCGCGATTACGCCGGGTGATTACCAGCTGCGGCTGGTGGTCAGCGACAATCAGGGAAATAGTTTCCCTGCATGCGTCATCCAGGTGCGGATAATAGCTCCGTGAGGTGTAGGATGCCTGATGTTGAGATACGCCGTGCTGTAGCAACTGATATTCCGACTGTGATGGCAATTGACCATACCTGCCAGACGGATTATGTCTGGCAGATGGATGTAGACCGCGAAGAAGGCCAGATCGGGGCCATTTTCAGGGAGATCCGCCTGCCGCGTTCGGTGCCAGTGCCCTACCCACGGCCAGTCACCAATCTGCCGGACACATGGAATCGCCGTTCGGGTATGTTGGTGGCGGTTATCGGCGGCCAGGTAATTGGCTATATCCGGATGAGCGACTTGATCGTGCCACACGCTGCCTGGTTGACCGATATCGTTGTCTCGCCCCGTTTCAGACGGCAAGGGGTTGGAATGGCTCTTGTTCTTGCGGCACAATCCTGGGCGGTGGACCGTAAAAACAACCGGGCAATGGTTGAAATGCCCTCGAAGAATAACCCGATGGTCGGGCTGGCCCGGAAACTCGGCTATGAATTCTGCGGGTATAATGACCTATATTATGAAACGCAGGATATCGCGTTGTTTTTTGGTCGTTCAATTCGGTAGCGGTACGAAAGGTTTGCATGCTTAGCGGTTGGACGCAGGATTTGCTAACGGGGATAATTACCGTTAACCAGATATTAACAGCCGGGATCGCCATCACGGCCTTTTCCTTATTCCTGTATGCCCTGTCTTTCAACTTAAGGGATCGGGTGGCGCGTTCTTTTGCCATTATCCTTTTGTGCGTGGTAACAGTTTTTACATCGGAAGCACTGGAAAGCGCCTCTGTTACCCCGCAGGTGATTGACCTGTTCCTTCGGTTGGAATGGTTGGGGATTATCTTCCTGCCAGCGGCTTACCTTCACCTTTCGGATGCCATCCTGGTAACCACCGGCCATCCCAGCCGTGGGCGCCGCCGCCTGGCCGTCAGGCTGATGTATGCGATTTCTGCCATTTTTATACTCCTGCTGGCATATGGTTACCTGCTTGGCCCGTTGGAGATGAACGGTAATCCTGCGCCGTACCTCGAGCGTACGATCTGGACAGAAATCTTTACGGCATACTATGTAGCCGTCATGGCGCTGGCCTGGATTAATTTTGGGCGCGCCTTCCGTAGAACCCTGACACGCTCGGGACGCCGCCGCATGCTCTATCTGCTGGCCGGAGCGACTGCACCTGCACTTGGCAGCTTCCCATACCTTTTATATGGCTCCGGCGTGGCGGCCAATTTCCCCTTCCTGTTCTGGGGTTTGGCAACCAGCAGTAATTTCCTGGTGGGTGGATTAATCATTCTTATGGCCTATGCAGTGGCTTTTTTTGGTGTTTCCTGGCCTGACCGGGTGGTTAAGAGCCGTTTATTTAAATGGATCATGCGTGGTCCCGTAGTTGCATCGGCTGCCCTGGGGATAATGACGATCGTCCGGCGCAGCGGAGAGCATTTTGGAACAGCTTATTCTGTTGCAGTCCCTGCAGCGATGGTGGCGACCGTACTAATCTTGGAGCATACCATCACATTGGCCGCACCGCTCTGGGAACGATTTATCTTCTTCGGCGGCGATCGGACTGACCTGGCCCTGCTGCAGAATTTGGAAGAGCGATTAATCACGCAGAACGATCTGCGTCAGTTCCTGGAGGCTGTTCTTGCGGCAGTGCGTGACCATTTACAGTCGCCCGCTGCGTTTGTGGCGGCATTGGATGGAGAGGAACTATCTCTGGTTGTTGCAACCGGCAGCTCACCGCTCTTGAAGGATTCCAATCTTTCGGAGGCCTTAAAGGTTATCGATCGCGATGGGAATGGAGATGGGGAGGAATATGCCTGGGGCGATTACTGGCTGTTTCCCCTGCACCAGCCGCCGGAAACTGATGAAGGTTCCCCGATTTTGCTTGGTTTGTTGGGGGTTGTCCATCAAACCGGCCAGATTATTGTAAGTGACCAGCGCCAGTCTCTGGCTGTACTTCTCCAGCGGGCACTGGTGGCACTGCAGGATCGCCGCCTGCAGAGGAGCGTTTTCCGCTCCCTCGAAGATTTACGCCCACAGGTGGATATGTTCCAGCGCCTG
>Ga0182027_10007328_pt1 | contig 16277 bp, 14 predicted proteins | sample 712E1DmetaG_FD_121300 | JGI IMG/M metagenome (GOLD analysis project Ga0182027, IMG submission 121300) | Permafrost microbial communities from Stordalen Mire, Sweden - 712E1D metaG (Illumina Assembly) | ecosystem: Environmental > Terrestrial > Soil > Wetlands > Permafrost | place: Sweden...
ACGGCGGAAGTCGAGAGCGCGCTGGTGAGCCATCCGAAAGTGGCCGAGGCCGCCGTCGCGCCCATGCCGCACGACATCAAAGGGCAGGGGCTTTACGCCTTTGTGACGCTCAAGGAAGGCGTCCAGGAAAGCGACGAACTAAAGAAAGAACTGGCCAACCATGTCCGCAAGGAAATCGGGCCGATTGCCGTGCCGGACAAGATTCAATTTGCGCCCGGCCTGCCGAAGACGCGTTCGGGCAAAATCATGCGCCGCATTTTGCGCAAGATTGCCGAGAACGCCGTGGACCAGATCGGCGACACCTCGACCCTGGCTGATCCGCACGTGGTGGAAGCGCTGGTGAAGGGCAAACAGTAATAATTGTTGAGAGTTGAGAGTTGAGAGCTGAGTGGCGAGTGACGGGAACGGCGGACTTCGCCGTGAATCGTCCTCGGTTTCATCCTTCGTCCTCGACGACAATAAAAACTGGGAATGTTCTGAATTCGTGTAGCGTCGAGCCTGTGGCTCGATAAGTTCGGCGCACAGCGCCGACACTACAACAAAATCAGGTCACTACCCAAAAACGAGAAAGAAACCAACCATGAGTGACACAGCGATAATTTCCAAGCCTCCCACGGCGAACCGCGGCTGGCTGGTCACCTTTTCCGGCACGGGCATCAACCTCGCCCTCGGCATCCTTTACACCTGGAGCATGTTCAAGGGCGCCATCGAGAAGGAATTCGGCTGGCAAGGTTCGCAGCTCAACGATCCCTACGCTCTCTGTTGCCTGGTCTTCGCGTTTTCCATGATCCTGGCCGGGCGTTGTCAGGACAGATTCGGGCCGCGCCTCACCGCGTCCTTCGGCGGACTGCTCGTGGGCGCGGGGTTTCTGCTCTGCTCGACCACGAACAGCTACGGTATCTGGTTGCTCGGCTTCGGCGTGCTGGCCGGCCTTGGCATCGGCTGCGGCTACTCGTCCGCCACGCCACCCGCATTGAAGTGGTTTCCACCGTCGAAAACCGGTCTCATCGCCGGCCTCGTCGTCGCGGGTTTCGGCCTCGCGCCGGTTTATCTCGCGCCAACGTCGCAATACCTGCTCGGCCATTACCAGATCAAAGCCTCGATGCTGATTCTCGGCATCGCGTTCGTCGTGATTGTCTGCGGCCTCGCGCAACTGCTGCGCAACCCGCCGGCGGGCTATGTCGCCGCGGTGAAGGGCGCGGCGGCCGGTACAGCCGCGAAGCCGGCTCCCGCCAGCAGCACCCCCGGCGAAATGTTGCGCACGCCGACGTTCTGGCTGCTTTGGGTGATTTATTTTATCGGCTCGGGCGCGGGCTTGATGGTCATCAGCAGCGTCAGCGGCATGGCGAAAAAGACCATGGGCGAAGCGGCGTTCATCGCCTTGGCGGTGATGGCCATCGGCAACGCCGCCGGCCGCATTTGTGCCGGACTGTTGTCGGACAAGATTGGCCGGCGCTGGACGCTCATGCTGGTGCTGCTGATTCAGTCCGCGCTGATGTTCATCGCCATTCCCGTGACGGCTTCCACCGAGGGTGCAAAGTATGTTATCGTGCTGGTGGCCACGCTGATTGGTTTCAACTACGGCGCGAATCTGTCGCTGTTCCCGTCGTTCACCAAAGACCTCTGGGGCTTGAAGAGTTTCGGCGTGAACTACGGCATCCTCTTCACCGCGTGGGGCGTAGGCGGGTTTGCTCTGAGCCGGTTGTCGCAGATGCTTTATCAGGCGAGCAAGGACGCGGCGGGCAAGGGCAATTACCAATCCTCGTTCATCACCGCCGGCATCCTGCTCATCGCGGGCGCGGTGCTGACGCTATTGCTAAAACCGCAGATGAAAAACAGCGGGGGTATGCCGACAAAATAACCGACGAAATCACCTGGACAACGCCTCAAGCGAGTAATGTCGGGCTCAAGTTTTACGCCGGCACTTTTTCCAGAACTTCTTTCAATGCTTTTACGTCCACAGGTTTGGCCACATAATCGTTCATGCCCGCAGCCAGACAGCGGTCGCGGTCGCCTTGCATGGCATGGGCGGTCATCGCAATGATCCGCACGGGAGATAATTTTTGCGCCGCTTCCAGTTCGCGAATTTTTCGCGCGGCCTCGTAACCATCCAGCTCCGGCATCTCGCAGTCCATGAGGATGGCCTGATATTTGCCCTTCTGCCAGGCTTCCACGGCTTCGAGTCCGTTTTTGGCGATGTCCACCACGCAGCCCAGTTTCTTGAGTTGCTTCGTCCCGACCATCTGGTTCACCGGGTTATCCTCGGCCAGCAGGACCCGCAGGCCGCTGGCAAGTTCGGAAGGCTTGGATGCGGGAGCCGCCGGTTTCGGGGCGGCGGGCGCGGTTGAATTTTGTCTGGCGTATCGCAAGGTGAACGAAAAGGTCGAGCCTTGGCCGGGACTGCTGGTCAGGGCGAGGGTGCCTTCCATCAACTCGACGAGCTTGCGGCAAATGGCCAGCCCCAGGCCGGTACCGCCGAACCGGCGGGTGGTGGAGGAGTCCGCCTGGTTGAAGGATTGAAACAATTTGTTCTGGTTTTCCTCGGAAATTCCAATGCCGGTGTCGCGAACAGAAAAGGACAGCCTGACGTCATCGCCGGTTTCTTCCAGTTGCGTGATTTCCAGGGAGACTTCGCCCTGTTCGGTGAATTTGACGGCGTTGCTCAACAGGTTCAGCAAAATCTGCCGCAGCCGGGTAGGGTCGCCGATCAACTGTGTCTGGACGTTGGGTGAGATCGAACAGTTCAGGACCAGCCCCTTGGCCTGAGCCCGCGGAGCGAGCAACAAGACGGAATGTTTTACGGTCTCGCGCAAATCAAAGGCCACTTTTTCAAAAGTCATTTTGCCCGCCTCGATTTTTGAAAAATCGAGGATGTCGTTGATGATGGAGAGCAACGAATCGGCGCTGACCTTGATGGTGTTGGCAAAATCGGACTGCTCCGGCGTCAAGGGGGTGTCGAGCAGCAGATCAATCATGCCGATGACACCGTTCATGGGCGTGCGGATTTCGTGGCTCATGTTGGCGAGGAATTCGCTCTTGAACCTGGTGGCGACGAGCGCGGTTTCGGCCAGTTTCTGGGTTTTTTCCGTGGCCTCCATCAATAGCTTGTTGGCTGAAGCCAGTTCGTTGTTGGTTTTTTTAAGTGCGACGGTCCGTTCGCCGACCATGGTTTCCAGCTCATCCAAACGGAGTTTGGCCTGATAATAAAGCCGCCATTTTTCGGTCATGGAGATGGCCAGTTGCAACACCTCGATGCTGTCGAAAGGCTTTTTCAAGATGACCAACCGGTCGGAGTAACCGAGTTTTTTCAACATTTCCTCCCACGAATAATCCGAATAGGCGGTGCAGATGACGACTTGCAGGTCGGGATACTTCTGCCAGATTTGCGCCGTGGTTTCGACGCCGTCCCAGCCGGGCGGCATGCGCACGTCCACAAAGGCCATGGCGTAAGGGGAATCCTGCTGGAGGCTTTTTTCGATCGAGTCGAGGCCTTCCTGCCCCTGAAACGCCGAGTCAATCTGAAACTCGGGCAGGTCAAAGTTCGGCGCCTCCTCATCAAACAGAACTGCCTCCGCTTCGGTCAGGTCGCCCACCGCGGCTTTTTTTGGCCGGCTCAGGATTTTGCGAAAATCCTCGTGGATGTCCTTGTTGTCATCAATCACAAGGATGCGATGGTTGTTGTTGGGATTGACGTTCATGCCGTGGCCGTTGTTTTTTGGACGGGCAGTTCGAGGGTGAAAGTGGCGCCGCGATCCGGTCCTTCGCTGAAGGCCGCCAGTTTCCCGCCCAGCTCCTTGGCGGCCAGGGCGCCGCTGTGCAGGCCAAAGCCGTGGCCGTTCTTTTTGGTGGTGAACCCGAGGTTGAAAATCCGGGTCATGTTTTCCGCGGGAATTCCCACCCCGTTGTCGGCCACCGATATTTTGACGGTGTGGTCGCCATTGGCGATGCGCAGGGTGATTTGTTTGTCCTCCCGGCCGGAATTATCGCAGGCGTACTTGGCATTGCGGATGACGTTCACGAGGATTTGCAGCACCTTGTGCTTCTCCGCCAAAATCGGCGGCACTGCGGCGTACTCGCGAACCACCTTGATGTGGTGGCGTTCCATCGAGCCGATGTTCATGCCGACGGCGTCTTCCATCAGGTCGGCGCCCGACAGCGACTCCCGAATGCCGGGAGATTTCGCGTAACTTTGCTGCATGGCGACAATCTCCTTGATGTGCATGATTTTTTTTGCGAGCGAACCGGCTTCCGATAAAATCTCCTCCTGCTCCTGCGCCAGATGGACGGCGAGATTCGACAGGTAATCCAGCAACTGTTTGCCTTTCGGGTCATTGGCCAAAAAGCCGGCGAGATCGCTTTCGTGCGCGCGCATCAGCGAAACGGCTTTGGCGATGTTTGGCACTTTGGAAGCCCGGATTTTCTCGGAAATCAAGGAGCTGGAAACGTTGACGCTGTTCAGCACGTTGCCGACGTTGTGGAGGACGCTGGTGGCCACTTCCGACATTCCGGCCTGACGGGAAACTTCCAAAAGCTGCTTGTGCGCTTCTTCGAGCTTGGCCTCCGCTTCCTTGCGCGCGGTGATGTCCCGGCCAATGCCCACCAGTCCGACAATCTTTCCGTCCGGATCGTGCAGCGGCAGCTTGCTGGTCAACAGCCAGCGTTTACGGCCCTGTTCGTCCAGGAAAAATTCCTCCCGGTTGATGACCGGCTGGCCCTGAATCACCCTCTGGTCGTCGGCCCAGAATTGTTCGGCAATCTCCCTGGGAAAGAGATCGAAATCGCTCTTGCCAACGGCCTCGGCCTCGGTTTTACAGCGGAGATTTTTCAGGTCGGCGGGATTGGCCATGGTCTTCCGGCCAGTGGCGTCCTTGGCGTAGATGCAATCCGGCAGGTTGTCAATGAGGGTCCGCAACAGCAACTGCTCGTGTGAAATCTCGGCGGTGCGCGCTGGAGAAACGTCAGCGCCGTTGATGACTTTGGAAGCGGGTGGATTCATTTGGCAGCTTCCGGTTGGGAATCAGATTTACTCAACCAGGAGCATCCATTGCCCGGGGTTTGCAACCAGTTCGGGTTTTGTCCGGCACCGATCTGAAAGTCGCGGTTGAGTTCCAGTGTCGGTTGAATTCCTGACAGCCCGGGTTCCGGCACTGAGCTGACGGATCCCCGAATGTTTTGACAGTTTAACATCACGACGATTTCCGCTCCGGCAGTGGACCGTCGAGGCGGGCAAACATTGCCGCGCAATGGAAAAAGGCTTGCCATTAATGAAGAATAACGCAGCAGCGGCTATGCCATTCCTCCCTCTTCGACCCGGAAGCTAAACGCTTGAAGTTACGCCAGAAAGGCGCGTCCGCCGGGCTTCAAAGGAGCAAATCCGACGAAGTGATTTCAGGGCCGCTGATTGTGAATGACTTGTGGATAACTTTTTGGACAATTCTCATTTTGAGGCACACCGTTTGCATACTTGGACGGTATGCGAAACCATTTCTTTGATGCCCCGGAAACTCGTGATGAGGTTGAAATAACGCTTGATGGCCTGCCGGTGGGACTGCCGTCCGGCTGCCACTCGCTCAATGCCATTCGCTGCCGCCTCGAAACGCTCGCCTTGGAAAGACAACGCATTCTGTGTTCATTGAACGTTGACGGCCAGCCGGTCAATCTTGCCCTGCCACTGATTAATCAAAGGGGGTTTTGCCGGGTCGAGGCCGGGACGGTCGCCTTGGAAGAGACGGCCCTGCTGTTGCTCAAGAAGGCGTATCAACAAACCGAGCACGCCCGGGAGTGTGTTGAAACCGCCTTCACCCTGGTCCTCATCAACGATGGCCAGGTGGCGCGCGAAGTCTGGTGGAACCTGGCCTCGGTGCTCAAAGAGCCGGTGCTCACCTTGAGTTTGATGCCGGAGAACACTTGCGAACCGTTTGACAATCGCACTTCACTCGTCCAGCTCCGCAAGTGGCAGTTGGAACAGATTGCCACCATCATCAGGGACGTGGAGGAAGCCTGCCATTCGGAAGACACCATTCCGCTCTCCAACGCGCTGGAAAACCGCGTGCTGCCGTGGCTGCAAAGTCTGAGCGAACTCATCTGCCTGTGGCATGAAACGGTCCTCGCCGGTTCACGGCTCGGAATCAGCCACGCGGTTTCCTGATCCAAGATGTGCCCGGCGGTTCAGGATTGAATGCGGTCCGGTTCTTCGACCGGTTTTTCTTCCCTGGATCGTTTCAGGTTTTTGAAGAGGAAAAACCAGAATAAAAGCAAAACGGCCAAGTTCAAGAGAACATAACCCAAAGATTCAATATACGATCGAAGTAAAGCAAGGTACAAGAAATTGGTGGAAAACAAGAGGTAGCCGCTGATTATGAGCACGTTTGGACGCAATTTGTCCATGACCCCATTCCGCAAGACTTCGCCAGTTGAAAAAATGTGAAGATAAGGCATCCAATTATTGTAAGGGCCGACGGCACTTCCGCAATGTTCACAAAACCATGCGTTGGGAGGTTGCTGATGGAAACAACGATGGCAGACTTCCATGGCTTCCGGATCCTCCAATTTGTGTTCAACCTCGGCATCCCATGGATTGGGCTTGAGGGGCGCCTCGCGTATCCAGATGATAAAGCGCCACAGCCCGGCCAGGAGCAAAAATACCACGCCCAGCCCGGCCACCATCTGATTTGGATCGCTGGTTCCCAACATGAGAAACTATGCCAATCTTCCACGAAGTTTCCCGCGGGTCAAGGGGACGACCGGATTTTTAGTTTTAGGAGCACGGACAGCTTTGTCCGCGGGTTCCTGCCGCATCGGCGCCTTCGTGCGGACAAAGCTGTCCGCGCTCCTTTGGTTGCGGTTGCGCCGCAACACGCACCCCTGCGGCAAGGCGGCCGATGACAAGAAAGTTATTTCTGCGGCTTCGGCTTCGTCGCGGATGCGGAAACGTCTTCAGGCATTTTGGCGGTGTCCTTGATGACTTTTGACAGCAGGGCCAGAGCCTGACGCGCCTTTTGCTCCTCCAAGGTCAGATTGCTGCCGTTGGCGAGACGATCCATGCGTTTTTCGACTTCTTTCAGTGTCGCAGCCATCTCGTCAATATGCTCTTTCAGCGCCTGGCCTTCGACATTGTTATTCAGGGACTCAATAATCACCTTGTCGAATTCAGGCAGGGTTTTTCGGATGGTGTCGCGATCACTGGCGTTCTCCAGCAACGTCTTGATTGCGGCTTTATTTTCATCAATCAGCTTGTCCAGTTGATCGCCCAACTCCTTGTTGAGTGAATTGCAATACGTTTCATATTCCGTTTCCAATGACTTCTGCAATTCCTTCCGGTAAACGGGCAGTTCCCCGATCAGATAGTCCGGCACCTCGTGGATGAAGTGGGGAATTGCCGACTCAACCTTCGCGGCGAGCACCGGGCCATCGGTGGCGACGTGCTGGGCCAGCATGCCGGTGGCGACCTCCGCGGCGGCCTTCGGCTGGAAGAAGTTGACCATGATGGTGCTGATGACGCCAATGTAAGCCGCGACAAATAAAATCAGGACGACGCCCGCAATCCGCGTGCGTTTGAGGGTTTGCCGGACTTTGGGCAGTTCTTGGGCGAGATAAGCGGCCACAACCGCTTCCCCGGTCTGGGGCGTTGCATCAGGCGTGGCGGCGGGAGAAGATTCGGTTTTCATTTCTTTATCTCCTTGGTTTTCTTGGGTTGAACAACTTTTTTTCCAGCGGCGGTCTTGGCGTTGGCGGGTTCCGGCGGCCCCAAGCCTTTGAATTCATGGACAAATACGTCCATGAACATGTAGGCCACCTGCCAGGAATCAACGTGCTGGCTGGCATCCACCGGCTCGGTTTTTTGAATTTTATCAAGACTGGCCAGAATGCTTTGAATGGAGTTCAAATGAGGGTTGAATATGTTCTCCCCGCTTTGGGCGAGTTGATCCTGGACTTCAAGGGCGAGGTTGTTCAGCAATATGTCTATCTGCTTGTCATAAACGTCCGGATACATTTGGCGCAATTTGCCCTGCCGCTTTTGCAACGTGCCGGTGACCGTCTGGTCGAGAATTTTCCCGGCCTGAACCGTAAGCTCGCCACCCATTTCATCCAGTTCCCGCAGGGCGACATCGGCGACTTCCGGCGCGCGCCCGTTCATTTCTCTTAATTCCTTCTCGATCGCCGGTTTGAGGGCGTCAACTGAACGGCCGGCAATTTTCTGGACGGTGGGCAAAAGGTTGGCCTCTAGATCGGCGCCCAGGTAGTGGACAAATTCCTCCTGCCTCGGCCCTGCCAGAGTGAGACTGTAAGCCGACTCAATGATGGCGCTCACGCCGGCAATCACGATTACGACCAGGGCGATGATGGTGAGAAGGCGAAAGCGCCGGGTTTGGATTCGGAGTTTATCCAGCTCTTGGATGAGTTGTTTGGCTTCTTCTGTGCTCATAGTTCAATTCCTTATTGGTGCAACAGTTTGAAACGCCGTAATGAACGACTGGCCTGACGGGATTCGTACCAAGCAGCAAACATGCCTGCAAGTAAAATCTGCATGAATTGATGTTGCTTTAAAAGTCGCATTTGCCGGAAAAACATGCGCATTTCTTATGAATATCCAAGGTTATTTTCCAAAACTTGCGCATTCCAAAAACTTGTTAAACCGGCCAATCCTCGTTGATGTCAAATGGTGGGACACCGAATGTCCCAAGGTCGCTCTCTCCGGCTGCCGTTGATGATGATCTCCCAATCAGGCCGGTGATAGAGGCTGTTTTTCGCTGCGAACCGGCGGCAAACCCCCGGCTTCCGCCAGTGTTCGATGGCGCAGGCGGTCCCCCGATTGCCGACCATGTTTTAACACCGTCTTCGGAGGATGATGCAAATGCCGGCGGCGCTGCCGGCGAAAAAGTATCGCCCAGGCGAAAAATCCCAGCCCAACCAGAAAAAGCGCGCCAAAAAAAATCAGGGCTTGGGCAACACTGGAGCCGGAGGGAATCAACGCGCGAAGCGAATTCTCTTCGCCGATACGGAATGCACCGGCTAAAAAACCTGGAGTAATCATAATTAAAAAAATGTTTGTGCCGTCCGAACGGCTTGGTCTTTGGTCATACCGATCTTCAAGTGCAGCATCCCGCAGGCCAGAATTTGGGGGCGATTTTCAACCGCCCGGCACCATGGATCCGGTTGAAATTATCGCGTTCCAGCACGGCTTGAGCGTGATTTCTTGCGATAATTCGTCGGTTTCGCTTCTTTGGCCGGCACGCCGCCATCCATCATCCGCTTGAGTTCCTTGATCTGGTCGCGCAGCAGGGCGGCCTTCTCGAATTTTAGTCCGTTCGCGGCGGCAATCATTTCGTCTTCGAGTTCCTGAATGGTCGTGGTGAGGTCAACATCCAGGCCGGCGTCCTTCAACACCGCGCCAGCCTCCTCGCGCTTCGATTCGTAGGTGGCGAGGCTCTCCTCCACGGCGCGGCTCACACTGCGCGGCGTGATGTGGTGCTCTTGGTTGTAGGCGATCTGTGTTTGGCGGCGGTGTTCGGTGACGGCGAGAAATTTTTTGATGCTGTTGGTCATCACGTCGGCGTAAAGAATTACTTCGCCGTTGAGATGGCGCGCGGCGCGGCCGGCGGTCTGGATCAGGCTGGTTTCACTGCGCAAAAAACCCTCCTTGTCGGCGTCGAGAATCGCCACCAGCGACACTTCCGGCAAATCCAGTCCCTCGCGCAAAAGGTTGATGCCCACCAGCACGTCGAATTCGCCCTTGCGCAACGCGCGCAAAATCTCGACGCGCTCGATGGCGTCAATCTCGCTGTGCAGGTAGCGCACGTTTACGCCAATGCCGCGCAGGTAATCGGTGAGCTCCTCGGCGGTGCGCTTGGTGAGCGTGGTGACCAGCACGCGCTCCTTCGCGTCGGCCCGCCTGCGGCACTCTTCAATCAGGTCATCAATCTGCCCCTTGAGCGGCTTGAGCGTGACTTTTGGGTCAATCAGACCCGTCGGACGCACGACGAGTTCCACCACGCCGGGTGGAGCGCCGGCCTCCGGCCCGGCAGGTTGGAGTTCAAGCTTCAGCTTGTCCGCCGGGCACGCTGAAGCGTGAACTCCAACACTCTCTTCGCGCCGGGTCGGAGACCGGCGTTCCGACGCACTCGTCCGCGCCCACTCGATTTCCCGCCCTGCCGGCGTCGCGCTGGCGTAAATCGTCTGGTTTTGCATGGACTGAAACTCCAGAAAATTCATGGGCCGGTTGTCCAGCGCGCTCGGCAGGCGGAACCCGTAGTCCACCAGCACGGTCTTGCGCGAACGGTCGCCCTCGTACATCCCGCCGATTTGCGGCACGGTGGCGTGTGACTCGTCAATCACGAGCAGATAATCGTTCGGAAAAAAATCAAACAGCGTGCAGGGCTGCGAACCCGGCGCGCGCCCGCCGATGTGGCGCGAATAGTTCTCAATGCCGGAGCAGACGCCCATTTCCTCCATCATCTCCAAGTCGTATTCCGTGCGCTGTTTGATGCGCTGGGCTTCGAGCAGTTTGCCGTGTTGCTCGAACCAGGCGACGCGTTCGCCGAGTTCCTCGCGAATGGCGAGGATGGCGCGTTTCATCTTGTCGCCGGTCGTGACAAATTGTTTGGCGGGAAAAATGGTGACGGCGTCGAGCGTTTCAATTTTGTTCCCCGTCAGCGGATCGAAACGAGTCAGGCGTTCGATGGTTTCGCCGAAAAATTCCACGCGCAGCCCGTCCTCACGCCCGGCGGGACGAAGTTCCACCGTGTCGCCGCGCACGCGGAACTGGCCGCGGGCGAACTCGATGTCATTCCGGTCATAAAGCAAATCCACAAGGCGCGCGAGGAATTGTTCGCGCGACAATTCCACGCCGGTGCGAAGCGGAATGATCATCGCCTCGTAATCCTCCCTGCTGCCGATGCCGTAAATGCACGAGACGCTGGCCACCACAATCACGTCCCGGCGCGAGAACAGCGAGCTCATCGCGGAAAGCCGCAGGCGCTCGATCTCCTCGTTCCGGCTGGAGTCTTTTTCAATGAACGTGTCCGTGCGCGGGAGGTAGGCTTCCGGCTGGTAATAATCGAAATAGCTGACGAAGTATTCAACGGCGTTCTTCGGAAAAAAACCTTTGAACTCGGCGTAAAGCTGGGCGGCCAGCGTCTTGTTGTGCGAAATGACGAGCGTGGGCTTGTCCAAGTTGCGAATGACATTGGCAATGGCAAACGTCTTGCCGGACCCCGTGACGCCGAGCAAAACCTGATGCTTCGCGCCGGACAACAAGCCGTCGGTCAGCTTCGCAATGGCCTGCGGCTGGTCGCCAGCGGGTTTGAACGGTGCGGTAAGCTCAAACATGTCAGGCGAAAGTAGGAGCGGAGTTGCCGGGTGTCAAACGCAGGCTTTGGTATTGAAACGGCAGCGGGTTGGCGTATGCTCCATGTCAATAAATGAAAACCTTGTTCGCCCTGGCAGCGGTGGCTGCTTTTCCGTTTCTGCTGCACGCGGAAATGCAGGCGCCCATCCCGCTCTGGCCGGACGGCGCGCCCGGTGCGCTGGGCAACACGGCTAATGACATTCCCACGCTCACGCCCTATCTGCCCGACCCAACCAACGCCACCGGCGCGGCGATGGTGATTTGTCCGGGTGGCGCCTACGGCTATCTCGCGCCGCATGAAGGGAACGATTACGCGTTGTGGCTGAACCAGCATGGCGTCACCTGTTTCGTTTTGAAATACCGGCTCGGCTCGCAAGGATACCAGCATCCAGCCATGCTGGAAGACGCGGCCCGCGCGGTGCGCCTGGTGCGGGCGCAGGCGGCGGACTGGAAGATTGACCCGAAGCGCGTCGGCATCATGGGTTCCTCGGCCGGCGGACACCTGGCGTCCACCCTGATGACGCATTTTGATTCCGGCAACCCGAACGCCACCGACCCGATTGAGCGGCAAAGTTCGCGGCCGGACCTCGGCATTCTTTGTTATCCGGTCATCACAATGGGCAAATACGCGCATTCCGGTTCAAAGAAAAACCTGCTCGGAATTGATCCGCCGGCGAGGCTGGTGAAGCTGCTCTCGAACGAACTGCAGGTGACGCCCCAAACACCGCCGTGTTTCATCTGGACCACTTACGAGGACAAAACCGTGCCGCTGGAAAACAGCCTGATGTTCGTCGAAGCGTTGCGGAAAGATCAGGTTCCGTTTGATTTCCACGTCTATCAAAAGGGCGACCACGGCATGGGACTGGATGACCAGCCGCCATTCACGCATCCGCATCCGTGGGCGGGCGATTGTCTGTTCTGGCTGAAAGCGCAGGGGTTCGTGAAGTGAAGTGGCGATTGATTTGCCGGTGGATACGGCATGATGCCTGCCGCTACAAATCGGGGCGGCGCTAGCCTGCGCCCAAAATGTTCCGTCCCATGCAATTTTGTTTGCCCACCGGTGGATGAACGCGCAATTTCTACCGCAACCGGTTTTCCACCGGAAACGCGCATGGCCTTCAAACTTTTGGCGAAACAAACGCGGGGCGTCGAGCTGCTGCAGCGCTCGCTCGCCCGCGGACGGCTGGGCCACGCCTATCTGTTCGCCGGGGATCAGCTCGAAGAATTGGAAACACTCGCCCGCAGGCTGGCCAAAACGCTGAACTGCCTGCAACCCGTCCAAACCGGCGGCGTGGCCACCGATTGCTGCGACGCATGTTCGAGCTGCCGGAAAATTGACCAGGACACCCATGCCGATGTGCATTGGGCGCGGCCCGAATCCAAATCGCGCATCATCACTGTCGAGCAAACGCGCGAGTTGATGCGCGAAATCCAGCTCAAACCCGCCGAGGCCAAATACAAGGTGGCGATCATCGCAGGGGCGGACCGGCTGAATGTTCAGGCCGCCAATGCCTTCCTGAAAACGCTGGAAGAACCGCCCGGCAAGTCGGTCCTGATTTTGCTTTCGACCGAGCCGCAGCGGATTTTGGAAACCATCCTGTCGCGCTGCCTGCGCCTGAATTTTTTTGGCGAAGGCGTCCGCCCGCCGGATCCGGCGCAAATGGAATGGCTCGCGCGCTTCGACTCGCTGGCGGCCGGCGATCAAAAAAGCCTGCTGGGCCGCTACCGGCTGCTCGACGTGCTGCTGCAAAAACTTGGCGAAATCCGGGAGCGCGTGGATGAAACCCTGACCGCGCGCTCGCCGTTGCAACAGCACGATGAAATCGAAAAGGATTTGCGCGAAAAGTGGGAGGATGAACTCACCGCGGCCATCGAGGCGGAATATCGCCGCCAGCGGGCGGAGGCGCTGCTGCTCGTGCAATGGTGGCTGCGCGACGTGTGGCTGCGCACCCTCGCCGCCGGCGGCAGCCTGCTGAAATTCCCTGAAATTTCCGGTGCCCAGGCCGTCGCCCGGCGCATCACCCCGCGGCAGGCATTGGAAAATGTGCAAACCCTGGAGCAAACCCAGCGATTGCTGCACACCAATGTGCAGGAGGCGCTCGCGCTCGAAGTGGGCCTGCTCAAACTGCATTTTTAGCCGGTGGCGAACCAGGCCGCGCAATGAATTCCGAAAAACCAACCTCCGGGACCAGGCTCTACGCGCTCGGGTTCGGGCTGTTTCTCGGGCTGGCGATTTTGAAGTTCGGCAACCCGGTCATTCTCGACCACAAAATCACGCCACCGGGTTCGCCGGCCGAATTTTGGACGTATGCCTGGCCCACGCACTGGGGCAACTGGATTTTGCTGCCGCTCGCGCTGGCGGGCGCGGCGCTGGCCTTCATCGGCAAACCGCGCTGGCCGGGAACACGCTGGCTCTGGGCGCTGCCGTTGCTGTGGTTCGGCTGGCAGCTTCTTTCCGCCACGCGAACTGTGGATGGCAGTCTCACCGCAACGACGCTCTGGCAATTGGCCGGATGCGTCGCGTGTTACTTTCTTGGCGCGCTGGTGCTGGGACGCGAGCAGGCGGTTCGCTGGTTGCTGGCCGGCATACTGGCGGCATTTGCCTTATGTCTTATAAAGGGAATCAACCAGCGGCTGGTCGAGTTTCCGCAAAGCCGCCAGTTGTTGCAGGAGGGCGAGCGGGTCGGCTGGACGAACATTCCGCCGGCAATGCTTGCGGAAATGAAACACAACCGGATTGTCATCACCACCAACGGCGTGGACGTGCCCAACCCGGTCATCCTCGCCAAATTTGCCAAAGGGCGCGTCAATGGCACACTGATTTATCCCAACGCGCTGGCGGGCCTGATTCTGCTATTGTTGCCGGTGTCACTGGTTTTGGCGTTCACCCGCACCAAACAACTGCGCCCGCTCATTCGCGCCGCGGTTATCGCACTGACCGTTTTTCTGGGCGGCGCGGCGTTCTTTTGGACCGGCTCAAAGCTGGGCTGGTTGATTGCGATGGCCATCGGCGGCGCATGTTTATTTCGCTTGCAATGGCCAATGCGATTAAAACTGGCAACGTTAACCGGTATTTTGCTGATCGGGCTGGTAATTTTTGTGGTCCGATTTCACAGCTACTTTGCCGCCGGGGCAACCAGCCTGGGAGCGCGTATTGATTATTCGCGGGCGGCCGTGCAAATTACGTGTCAGCATCCCTTGCTGGGCACCGGGCCGGGCACTTTCCAGCGGCCCTATGAACGCCTCAAGTCACCGGAAGCCGAAATGGCGCGCCTCGCCCACAACGACTACCTCGAACAGTTTTCCGATTCCGGCATCGCGGGCGGAATTTTTTACGCGGCATGGATTGTCCTGTCGCTGGCAACCATCGGACGGCGCGTGTGGCGGTCCAGCGACCCGGTGACATTCGCCCTTTTTGCCGGCCTGCTCGGATGGTTCGTCCAGGGGCTTGGCGAATTTTGCCTCTACATTCCGGCACTAGCCTGGGCGGCCTTCACTTTGTTGGGCTGTCTGCTGGCATTGGCTGGAAATCAAATCGACAAAGAACCGGTGACCGGCTATTCTTTTCCCCGCACATGAAGATACTTTTTCTCAATGGGCCAAATCTGAACCTGTTGGGACAGCGCGAACCGGAGGTCTATGGCCGCACGACCTTGGCGGACATTGAGGCCAAAGTGCGCGAACGGGCCGCACAGATTAAGGTGGGGATTGACTTCCGGCAGTCGAATCTGGAAGGTGAACTGGTGGATTGGATTCAGCAGGCAAAGGGCCAATTCGATGTGATTGTATTGAATGCCGCCGCTTACACCCATACCAGCATAGCACTGCGGGACGCGATTGCGGCGGTGGGCGTGCCGACAATTGAGATCCATCTCTCAAACATCTATGCGAGAGAAAAATTCAGGCACAAATCGTTGATTGCACCAGTTTGCTACGGACAAATTAGCGGTTTTGGGCAAAAATCATACATCTTGGCATTGGAAGCATCAGTTAACGTTACAGGTTGTAACAAATAGTGTTTTGTTAAACTGTTTTATCATTTTTTATTTAAATTCAAACTTTTCTATTTTGAGACTTGACGATGGTTTTTAAACGACTAGAATCCCCTCAACTTGAATGTGAATCAAGCAGAGTCGAACTTCGACGGCTGCTTTTTGGTTGTTTTTGGTTATAAAATAGGAATTTGAGTTAACTTTAACGAAAACGCACCGTGGATATCAAAGATATTAAGGCCATCATAGACCTGATGAAGAAAAACTCCATAACGGAGTTTGAGTTGGAACGCCAAGACTCAAAAATCAGGCTGAAACGCGGCACCAACGGCGGCGCACCTGTCGTTCAGTACGATGAACTTGCAACTGCTGGTACTGTTCCGGTGTTGCCACCGGTCGCTGTGGCCCCGGTGCCGGTTGGCACACCACCGGTTCCCGCCACAAACGAAATAGAGGTCAAATCGCCAATGATCGGCACTTTTTATCGTGCGCCATCTCCTGAGGCGGCGAGTTACGTTGAAATTGGCGCCGAAATAAACCCTGATTCCGTCGTTTGTATCATCGAAGCAATGAAGGTGATGAATGAAATCAAAGCTGAAGTCAAAGGCGTCATCACGCAGGTTCTGGTTGAAAACGCCAAGCCGGTGGAATTCGGCCAGCCGTTGTTTAAGGTGCGTCCAGCCTGACTCTGGCTGTAATAAACCTGTTTGCTTTCACTGAAAGCCCATGTTCGAGAAAATCCTGGTCGCCAATCGCGGTGAGATCGCCGTTCGGATCATCCGCGCCTGCAAAGAACTGAACGTCCGGACTGTCGCCGTTTATTCGGAGGCGGACGCCAATTCTATGCATGTTCAACTGGCCGACGAAGCCATTTGCATCGGCAAGGCTCCGGCAGCGGACAGTTATCTGCGGATTGACCGCATCATCAGCGCGGCGGA
>Ga0182027_10007330_pt1 | contig 16275 bp, 9 predicted proteins | sample 712E1DmetaG_FD_121300 | JGI IMG/M metagenome (GOLD analysis project Ga0182027, IMG submission 121300) | Permafrost microbial communities from Stordalen Mire, Sweden - 712E1D metaG (Illumina Assembly) | ecosystem: Environmental > Terrestrial > Soil > Wetlands > Permafrost | place: Sweden...
GATCGCCGCGCGCTCGAGCGGCATCCGCTCCATCGCGGTGCGGACCGGCATCACCCCGCCCGCCGCCCTGGTGGCGGAGCGTCCCGACTTCCTGTTGCGCAACCTGCGGGACCTCCGTCTGCGGATGGTGGAGGAGGGCTGAAGGGTGGCCCGCCCAAAACCCGCAGCTCCCCGAAAACCGGCCAGGCCGACCGAAGCTCCGGCGCGCGTCCCCACCGATTGGAAAGTGCGCGCCGCTCTGGTGGCCGTGGCCCTGGCAGCCTACGCGAATTCCTTCTCGTCCGGCCTGGTGCAGGACGCCAAAGCGCTGCTTACGCTCGACCCTCGTATCCGCGCGCTCACACTCCAGAACCTCCGGCTCATCTTCGAAAAGACCTACTGGTGGCCCAAGGCGGCCGACGGGCTCTACCGTCCCATCGCCACACTATCCCTGCTCTTCAACTACGCGTTGCCGGGTGGCGGCCAGAACCCCGCCGGATACCACGCGATCAACTTCCTGCTGCACGCCGGCAACGTGTGCCTGGTGTACGCCCTGGCGCGGCGGGTCCTCGGGGATGCGCGGGCGGCGTTCCTGGCCGCGGCATTGTGGGCCGTGCACCCCATCGGGGTCGAGGCCGTCGCCAACATCGCCGGCCGCGCCGACCTGCTGGCCGCCATGGCCGTGCTCGGCGGGCTGCTGCTCTACGCCCGTCTCGACGCGCTCGAAGGCTGGCGGGCGCGCGCCGCGGTGGCGGGCCTGTTCGCCATCGCCACCGCGGGCGTATTCTCGAAGGAAAACGCCGCCGTGCTGCTCGGCCTCATGGCGCTCTGGGACCTGTGCCGCGCCGGCGAGCCCCAGGTGGGACAGGCGCTTTCGCCTGTCAACCCGCCAAAAGCGGCTGTCCCACGAGACGCGAGCGAGCTGGGACACCCGCTGTCGCCCGCCACCCGCCGCCGGCTGCGCGCCGCCGCCTACGCCGCCGTGGCCGCCTCGCTCGCCCTGTTGTGGATCGTGCGCAGCTCCGTACTGGGCGCCCTGCCGTCGCCGCAAGTGGTGTACGTGGACAATCCCCTGCGGGCCGCCGGGTTCCTGGTGGCGCGATGGACCGCGATCAAGGTGATCGCCCTGGATCTCGGCTTGCTCCTCTGGCCCGCCGGCCTCTCGTGCGACCGCTCGTACCGCGAGATCCCGCTCGCCGGGCCGGGGGACGTGGCGGCGTGGATTTCGCTCGCGCTCGTGGCGGCTCTCCTGGCCGCCGCCATCGCGCGCTACCGCCGCGACCGCGTGCCGTTCTTCGCCGCCGGTTTCTTCGCCATCGCCATTTTTCCCACCTCGAACCTGCTCGTCCCCATCGGCTCCATCATGGCCGAGCGCTTCCTGTACCTGCCTTCGGTCGCGTTCGCCGTGGCGCTGGTGGCGCTGGTGCGGCGGGCCGTCCCGCCCCGGACCGCGACCGTCCTGCTGGCCGCGGGGGTGGCGCTGTGCGCGTGCCGCACCTTCGCCCGCAACTTCGCGTGGCACGACAACCTGGCGCTGGCTTCCGCCGGCGTCCAAACCGCGCCCGCCAGTTTCAAGCTGCACGACATGCTGGCCAAGTCGCTCTACGACCAGGACCCGCGGGGCAACCTGGACCGGGCGATCGCCGAAGAGGAGCGCGCCTGGGCCATTCTGCAACCGCTTCCGCCGCGGCTCTCCACCGAGCTTACGCCCTCGTATCTGGGCGTATATTATCGCTTGAAAGGCGATGCTTCGGGCGGCCCGCGGACGCCTCAGGGCCGCGCCTGGTACGAGAAGTCCGTGGCCGTGCTGAGACGCGCGCGGGAGATCTCGCAAGCCGCCGAAGCGGCCTTCGACGAAACCCAGCGCGCAGCCGGCAAGCCGCTTTCCGCCCGCGGCGCGTCGCCGGACCTGTACCTGAACCTGACCGCCGCCCTGCTGGGCCTGGACCGCTACGGCGAAGCGCTGGAGGCCGCCCGCTACGGCCTGGGCCTGGACCCGCGCCGCACCGAGGCCGCCGACGGAATGGCGCTGGCCTGGCTGGGAATGGGCCGCCCGCGGGACGCCGCCGTCGCCTTCCTGGAGCACGGGCTCATCGACGGCTTCGATGCCGCCACCCTCGGCGGGCTCGCCGACATCTACGGGAAGGTCCCGGAGGGCTCGTGCGCCGTGCGGGACGGGCAACTGAATGCGCAGTGCCCGGTGGTTGCCCGCGACCTCTGCCGCGCATCCGCCGAGTTGGCCGCGGCGCACCGCGAGGCGCGCCAGTAGGGCGGACCCCCTGGTCCGCGCGGGACGCCCCCGTCCCGCTACCAACTCGTAGAAAGCCGGCCAGGGGGCCGGCCGCGGACCAGGGGGTCCGCCCCACTACCGCTTATTGGGCGCGAATCCGAACGTCACCGTCAACATCACGCTACGCCCGGGCAGCATCGTCAACACGTCGCCCGCCGCCGCGGCCGGGTGCGCGCTGGCAGTCGCCGCCGTAATGCCGACGATGTTGTGGTTGTCCAGAATATTGTTGACGCTCAGCCGGAACTTGGTCCCCCGCAGCGGCGACGCGCCCTTCACCGTGTAGTTGAGAAACGCGTTTGTCAGGTTGAAGGGGTCGATGGCGATCGCCTGGTTGTACGAACCGGCGTCATTCCACATCGGTCCGATGCGCTTGTTGAAGAAGCCCACGTCCCAGGCGCGGTGCTGGTAACTCAAGCCCACCGTCTCCGTGTTCTTGGGAGCGTTCGCCACCCATAGACCCGTGTTCTGGTACTTGGCGTTGCCGGCGGTTCCGTTGACGTATAGGTTGAAACCGTAGTTGAGATAGATGTTGCTCTCAAACTCGACGCCCTTCGTGTTGGAGGGTCCCGTCTGGTAGTAGATCGGCTCGCCGTTGATGTCCGGCGTAGTGGCGTACGGGTTCTGGAAGTGCGTGTAGTAGGCGTCCACGTCCAGCGTGAACCGGTTGAACTTCCACTTCGAACCGGTCTGGTAGGTCTTTGCCAGGGTGGGCTTCGGCAGCACGGAAACCGCGGCGCCGGCCGTGTCGAACACGCTGCTGGGCGGAATCACGCTGCCGGTGGAGAACTGCGCGTACACCGACCAGTTGTCGCGTAGCGTGTAGCGCGCGTCGAGCGATGGCAGCCACGAGTTATACCCCGCGCCGTGCGTGACGAAAGCCACGCCGCCGGTGCACACGCTCTTGACCTCGACGCCGCCCGGGCAGCCGATGGTCTTCCCGTTATCGGCGTACTGGTTCAATTGCATATTGTAGTAAGCCAGCTTGACGCCGGGCGTGATGCTCAGCCTCGACGTGGCCTTGATCTCATACTCCACGAACGGCTGGAGGGATTGCGTGAGGAAATGCTCGTGGAAATTGGGGAACGGCGTGTCCTGCCAGGTGCGCGGGTCGGTCGGAATCTGGTAGCGGTCGGTGTACGCCCACTCGTACCACGCGCCGGTGCGCAGGACGCCGGACGGCGCATCGTGAGTCAGGTACATGACGTCGCCCATCTTCCGGTAGCCGTTGAGCTTGTCGATGCCGCTCGTCGAGCTGACCGTGGTGGCGCTGTTGTTGTAATTCTGTTTGTTCCAGTAACGATAGGTATACGCCTTGTTATCGAAACGCCAGCCGCCTCCCAGATCGGTGGTTACTCCGATATATTCGAAGTCGGTCTGCACGTGGTACAGACTGAATCCGTAGTAGTTCGGAGCCGTGGGGTCGCCGCTCATCAGGTAATCGTCTCCGAACTGGGCCGCCTGGGCCCGCGTAGGGCCTTTGGTGTTGGGCGTGTGGGTGAACAGGTCCGTCAGACCGCCGAAGATGGTGATGACGGTCTTATCGGAAAGCAGAAACTGGTACTTCAAAAAGCCGCCGTCGCGCTTCTGATCGTTGTAAGTCTGGTACCCATCCGACTTCATCTGGTGCAGGTCCAGCGTGAGGTTGCTCTTGCCGAACTGGCCGGAGTCGTAGTTCAGGTCGTACAGAGCCGTGTCGAAGGAACCGTAGGTGACCGACGCCCGGATGTCCTGGTCCGCGCGCACCGGGCGGGACAGCAGGTTGATCGATCCACCGAAATTCGTCGGCCCGATGGTCGCCGCCGACCCGGGGCTGCGGTCGAAGTTGGCGCCGCCGATCCACTGTCCGGGAATGAACGCCCAGGAATGGTGCGTGGGCGAGTTGGTGTCCTCGAACGGGATGCCGTCGAACGTCATGGTGTACTGCCCGTCGGCGAAGCCGCGGAAATAGGTCTTGCTGTCGCCCATGCCCACCCCGTTGGGGTTGATCCCGAACGTGCCCGGCGCCATGTTGAGCACTTCGGTGTAATCGGCCACCGGCGAGGTGAAGTTCTCGACGAAGTGTCCGCTGATGGACGATTCCGCCGAACGCGCCTCCAGCGAACTCTGGGAGATGGCCGATTGCGCCGCCAGCGATACGTTGGCTTCCACGCTGATGGTCTGCGGCAGCGCCGCCAGGCTGGCGGCGATGGAGATTTCCTCCGTCGCCCCGGCGGCCAGTTTCACGCCCTCGCGGCGGCTCCTGGCGAAATTGGGCGCGGAAACTTCCACGGTGTAGACGCCGGCCTGGAGATCCGAAACCGAGAACCGGCCCGTGCCATCGGTGGCGGTCTTGGAAACCGCGCCGGTGGACTCGTTCTTCGCCGTCACGGCCGCTCCCGGCAGGACGTTCCCCGTCTGGTCCACAACCGTCCCCGCAAGCGTCGCGGTGGCGGCGGCCTGTTGCGCAACCAGCGGCGCGGACAAGGCGGCCCAGAGGAACGCGCCAAGGCTCAAGGCTATGGCAAGACGATGCGTCAGTACTGTGGTGCGGACGGTCTGCATGGCTACTTCTCCTCCGCTCTTTATGAGTGAGAGAGGATGGTAGCAGTGCTCCCGTTACGGGCCTATGACGAAGTTGTGAATTGTGGAATACGGGGGCGCGGCCGCCCGCCCTGGCTGGACTTTCGGCCGCTCCCCAGGGCGGCTCCGCGGAACCCGGAGCCGCGCGCGGGGGCCGGAATGCCTACCGGTTTCCGAAGCTGTAACCGACCCAGACGGATTCCGACGTCGCCAGGTTGCTCCCGAACTGAATGAAGTTGGGAACGTAATGGATGTCGAATTCCGGGCGGATGAAGATATTGCCGCTGACGTAATACTGGAAGCCCACGCCGGCATGAACCTGGAAGTGGTTCGCGCTCTGAGCGAACTGGCTTTGGTTGGTGTTGCCAAGCACCGATCCGGTGCTGGACGACGCGACGTAGAACTTGGTATTGGCGCCGCCCACGCCGCCGATGATCTGGAAGCTGGCTTTCTTGGTGGCGTACGGCTGATAGGTTGCATCGAACTGGTAGAACGTGACGCGGTCCTTCAGCGTCTCCGTAACACCCGCTGCGCCTAGCGAGGCCGCCTGCGAGGATGTCAACAGCGTCGCGTAGTTGGACTGCGCCGCTTGAATGTTGGCATTGACTCCCAAGCCGAAATGCTTCCAAAGCATGAGATTTCCACCGATGCCGATCATGACGCCGCTCAGGCTGGACGGTTGCTGACAATAGCCGGTGGGGGTGGCGCTGGAACAGACGCCTAAGTTGGAGCTGCTTGTATCGATGCCCCCGGTCGCCGCCTTGTCTTGAGCGGCGCCTATGCCAAAATTGAAATCGAAGGTGCTCTGCGCGCTCGCGACCTGGATGCAGAACAGGATCAAAACCAGCACGGGAAGGTAACGGAAGATGCGTGTCACGTCAGAAGTCTCCTCTAGTCTCGCAAAATTCGCGCGAGATTCTATTATATTCCGGTTCGGTAGCTCTCCGGAGTAGCCTGTCACCACTACCGACGCTCCGCTGGCTGCCATGGTTTCAACGCTTGTGGGGCGGACCCCCAGGTCCGCGCGGGACGCCCCCGTCCCGCTACCAGCTCGTAGAAAGCCGGCCAGGGGCCGGCTGCGGACGGGGGCGTCCGCCCTCCCTCAGCGTTTCTGGCATTTCGGACAGAAGTGTGACGATCGCTGTGCCACCAGAATGCGGCGGATGGGCGTTCCGCAGGCGCCGCAGGGCTCGCCCGTGCGCTGGTAGACACGGTGGCTGAACTGGAAGAACCCTTTGCGGCCTCTCGCGTCCACATAATCCGAGATGGACGAGCCGCCGGCATCGATGGCTTCAGTCAGAACTTTCGCAATCGCTCCGTGGAGCTTGCGGGCGCGGTCGGCGCGCAGCCGGGAAGCCACGGCTAGAGGGTGGATCCCCGCCCGGAAGAGAGATTCGTCGGCGTAAATATTCCCGATGCCGCGCAGGAAGGCCTGGTTGAGCAGCAGCGCCTTGATGCGCGTCTTGCGCCGCTTGAGGGCGGCGGCGAAGTCGTCGAACCCGACCTCCAGCGGTTCCGGGCCCAGGCGGGCCACGCGCCGCGGGAACTCCTCGCTGAACTGGATACTGCCGAACTGGCGGCTGTCGTCGAACAGCAGAACGCCGCGGTCAAACGTGAAGATGGCGTGGGTATGCTTCCCGGCGTCGCCGCCCAGCAGCAGCCGGCCGGTCATGCCCAGGTGGATCAGCAGGTAGCCGCCGTCCTTCAGAGTGATTACGATGAACTTGCCGTAGCGCTTGATGGCGCCGATGCGGCGGCCCTGGAGGCGCGCGGCCATGCGCTCCGGGTCGCCGCCGCGCAGGATGCGGAGGTTCCCGAACTCGGCCGCAACCACCCGCCGTCCAATGAGCGGCGCCAGCGACCGGGTGACGGTTTCGACCTCGGGAAGTTCCGGCACTCAGGGCACCTGGAGGAAGATGCCGCCGTCCTCAACCTTGACTTCGAAGGTGGCCACGCGGCGGGCGGCATCGAGGTCGTACGCGCCCGTGCGGCAGTCGAATTCCCAGAGGTGGTACGGGCAAACCACGTGGCCGCCGTGGATCTGCCCCTCGCCCAGCGGCCCTCCGCGGTGCGGGCAGACGCCGTCGAGGGCGTACACGGCGCCCCCGGTGCGGCAGATGGCGTAGGGCTGCCCGCCCACCATGACTTCGCGCGCCGATTCCTCGGGGATGTCGGACAGCTTCGCCACCTTAAGAAACGGCATGCTTTCAGTTAGCGCGAGCCGGGGCGCGGTTGTCAAGAGGGCTTGTGGGGCGGACGCCCCCGTCCGCGGCCGGCCCCCTGGCCGGCCACTCCCGCGAGCCAGGCGCGGGGCGGGGCGTCTCGCGCCGGCCAGGTGCCCGCCCATAAGCCCCCGCCGCGTCCGCCTTCCCTACTGCCAGCCGCCGCCCAGCGCCCGGTAGAAATCCACGTAGGCCTGCAATTCCTGCAGGTGCAATTGCGCCTGCGCCAGTTGCGCTTGAAACAGGTCGCTCTCGGCGTTGAGCACTTGCAGGTAGCTGTCGGCGCCGCCCTGGTAGCGCAGCGTCGCCAGGCGCGTGGTCTCGGTCAGCGCCTGGACGAGCAGGTCCTGCTGGCCGCGCTGCTGGCGCGTGCGGTCGTAGCGGATCAGCGCGTCCGACACCTCGCGGAAGGCGGTGTATATGGTCTTCTGGTAGCCGATCAGCATCTCCCGCTTCTGCGCCTCCGTCAGGCGCACGGCCACGCGAACCTGGCCGGCGGTGAAGATGGGCAGCAGCGCGTTGGGAGCCAGGGTCCAGTAGCGCGCCGGGGCGGTAAACAGCTCGGTGAGCGCCCGGCTTTGCCCGCCGAAGGCGCCGGTGAGCGAAACCTGCGGGAAGTAGTAGGCCTTCGCCGCGCCGATCTGCGCGTTGGCGGAGATCAGCTTCTGCTCGGCTTCGCGGATGTCGGGCCGGCGGTCGATAAGCGACGACGGCAGGCCGGGCGGGAGTTGCGGCGGCAGCGCGAAACTGTCGATGGGCTTGCCGCGCGGGATGTCGCCGGGCAGGCTTCCCAGCAGCAGGCTCAAGGCGTTTTCCGCCTGTCCGATGTCGCGCTCCACGCTGGCTTCCCGCACCGTGGCCGTGTACAGGAACTGTTCCGCCTGGTGGACGTCCAGGCCGGTGGCCGCGCCGTGGTCGTGGCGCAGGCGGACCAGCTTCAGGTTGCGATCGGCGATGTCGTGGGTGGCGCGCGCGATCTGCAATTCCAGATCGCGCTCGCGCAGCGTGAAGTAGCCGCCGGCCACGTCGCCGATGAGCGACACCGTGACGCCGCGGCGGGCTTCTTCCGTGGCCAGGTAGTCGGCGCGCGCGGATTCCTTCAGACGGCGGATACGGCCCCACAGATCCAGCTCCCAGGAGAGCGCCGCGCCAACCTGGGAGTAGGTGATGGCCTCCGGCCGAGTGGACGCGGGATTGACGGCGGAGCCGATGGTGGAGGTCTGGGTTCCAACCCCCTGAATGCCGGCGTAGACGAATGGATACTGGTTGGCGCCGGCGATGCGATAGCGGGCGCGCGCTTCCTCGATGCGTTCGGAGGCCAGCGCCAGGTCGAAGTTGTGTTCGAGGGCGGTGGAGATGAGCTGCTTGAGCGTATCGTCGGGGAACGTCTCGGGCCACCTGGCGTCGGCCAGGGACGCCGCGGCGGACGCCGCGCCGCGATACGAATCGGGCACCGCAACCGATGGCCGCTTGTAGTTCGGCCCCACGGTGCAACCGGCCAGCAGCACAGCCAGCGCCATGACGGCGCAACCGCCCGCTCGGGTTGGCAGGCGGAAGCGCCCGCCCCACATTGCCGCCCAAGGGCTTGCGAGCGGGTTGGGCGGCCGCGGAGCCTGGGAACGAACCGGGGTTCTCACTGGGCCTCCGTCACGGGCTCGATGCCCGGTTTCGGATGGCGCGCGCCGATCCCTTGAATCACCGCGAAGAGCACCGGCACGATGAAGATGGCCAGCAGCGTGGCCGCGTTCATGCCGCCGAAGACCGTGGTTCCCAGCGACCGCCGGGAAGCCGCGCCGGCCCCGTGGGCGAACAGCAGCGGCGTCACGCCCAGGATGAATGCGAAGGAGGTCATCAGAATGGGGCGCAGGCGGAGGCGCGCGGCTTCCATGGCGGACTCCCGGATGGAGAGCCCCGCCTCATAGCGGGTGCGCGCGAATTCCACGATCAGAATAGCGTTCTTGGCCGCCAGGCCGATCAGCGTGACGATGCCGATCTGGGTGTAGATATCGTAAGGATAGGAGCGAAGCCAGACGGCGAAGAGCGCTCCGAAGAGGCCCAGCGGCAGCGCCAGAAGCACGGCGAACGGAATCGACCAGCTCTCGTACAAAGCCGCCAGGAACAGGAAAACCAGCACGGCGGAGAAACCGAAAATGAAGCCTTCGTGGCCCTGGGCCTCTTTCTCCTGGTAGGTGGTCCCGGTCCACTCGTAGGCGTAGCCGGCGGGCATGGAGGAAGCGGCCACCTCCTCCATGGCGTGGACCGCCTGGCCGCTGCTGAAACCGGCGGCCGGAATGCCGATCAATTGGACGGCGCGATTCCGGTTATAGCGGAACATCACGTCCGGCCCGGCCGTGGCCGTGACGGTGACCAGCGTGCCCAGCGGGACCATATCGCCATCGCGGGTGCGAACGTAGAAGCGGTCGATGTTGCGCGGCTCGGCGCGAAACTCCGGCTCGGCCTGAACCATAACTTGCCAGGTGCGGCCGAACGCGTTGAAGTCGTTGGCGTAGAGCCCGCCGAGGAACGTCTGCAAGGCGTTATAGACGTCGGCGACGGGAATGCCCATGGTAGCCGCCTTGTCCAGATCGAGATCCACTTTGTAGGACGGGACGCCCGGGCGGAAGGTGTTGACCACGGTGGCGATTTCGGGGCGGCGGCGGGCGGCCTGGGCCATCAGGTCGGCGGTCTGGCCGAGCTCCTCGACGCTGGCCCCGATGCGGTCCTCGAGCATGAACTGGAATCCACCGGTGGCGCTCAGTCCCTGGATGGGCGGCTGGCCGAAGGCGTTGGTAGTGAGTTCCGGCAGGCGCGCCGTGGCCCGCTGAATGTTGGCGATCACGCCGCGGTAATCCAGCTCGGGGGTGTTGCGTTCGTCCCAATCCGTCAGACGGGTGACGATGGTGGCCACATTCGGACCGCTGGTGCGCGTGGAGATGTCGGTGCCGCCGATGGTAAACGTGCCCAAAACGCCGGGTGTCCCGTTGATGATCTTCTCCACTTTGGCGGTGGCCGCATCGGTGCGCTCCGCCGAGGCGGCATCGGGCAGGCGGACGGCCACGAAAATGGTGCCCTGATCCTCGTCGGGAAGGAAGCCGGCGGGAAGAGAGCGGAACAGCGCGCCGGCGGCGAACCAGAAGCACCCGAGGCCCACCAGCGCCAGCGCCGATTTGCGCATCAGCGCGCCGACGCCCGTCAGGTAACGGCCGCGGGTCCACTCGAAGGCGCGGTCGAACCCGCCGAAGAAACGCCCTATCGGGCCGCGGGTCCGCATCTTCGGCCGCAGCAGAATGGCGCTCAGGGCGGGGCTTAACGAGAGGGCGTTGAACGCCGAGATCAGCACCGACACCGCGATAGTCAGGGCGAACTGCTTGTAGATCTGTCCGCTGAGGCCGCCCAGGAACGCCACCGGGATAAACGCCGCGGCCAGAATGCAGGCGATGGCCACCACCGGAGCGGACACTTCCTCCATGGCGCGGATGGCGGCCGCGCGCGGCGTTACGCCCTCGTCGATGTGGCGCTGCGCGGCCTCCACAACCACGATGGCGTCGTCCACCACGATGCCGATGGCCAGCACCAGGCCGAACAGGCTGGTCATATTGATGGAGAATCCCAGCAGCGGGAACAGGGCGAAGGTGCCCACGATCGCCACCGGCACGGTGAGCAGCGGGATCAGCGTGGCGCGCCAGTTCTGAAGGAACAGGAAGACCACCAGAATCACCAGCCCGGTGGCTTCGAACAGCGTCATCATGACTTCGTGAATCGACGAGCGGACAAACACGGTGGAGTCGTAGAGGATGAGGAAGTCCATGCCCGGGGGGAAACTCTTCTTGGCTTGCTCGGCGAACTGGCGGACGCGGTCGGCGGTGGCGACGGCGTTGGCGCCGGGCGAAAGATAGATGATGATGTTGCCCGAGGGCCTGCCGTTTACGCGGCTGAATCCGCTGTAACTGGCGGCTCCCAGTTCCACGCGGCCGATATCGCGGATGCGCAGCAGGCCGCCGTCGGGACGCGCGCGCACCACGATGTCCTCGAATTCCGAGGCAGTCACCAGCCGCCCCTGCGCGCTTACCGAATACTGGAACGCGGTGCCAGTGGGCGTAGGCTGCTGGCCGATCGATCCGGCGGGGTTCTGTTTGTTCTGCGCCTGAATGGCGTCGTTGATATCGCTGGCGGTGACTCCCAATTGCGCCATGCGGTCGGGGTCCACCCAGATGCGCATGGAGTAGACCTGGGCGGCGCCCAGCCGCGCCTCACCCACCCCGTCCACGCTGGCCAACTGGTTCAACAGGTTGATCTGCGCGTAATTTGCGAGGAACAGCGAGTCGTAACGGTTGTCCGGGGAAATCAGGCTGACGCTGGTGAGGAAGGCGGTGGAGACCTTCTTGACCGTCACTCCCGTGCGCTGCACTTCGGGCGGAAGCCGCGGCATGGCGAGGTTCACGCGGTTCTGCGTTTGCACCGCGGCCATGTCCGGGTTGGTGCCCAGCTTGAAGGTCACATTGATGCTGAGCGAGCCGTCGTTGGCGCTGTTGGACATGAAGTAAAGCATGCCGTCGAGGGCGAACAACTGTTCCTCGATGGGCTGGGCGACGGTTTTTTCCAGGTCCTGCGCATTGCCGCCCAGATAGCCGGCGCTGATCTGCACCACCGGCGGGACCACCTCGGGATAGCTGGCCAGGGGAAGATTGGGGATGGCGACGGCGCCCAGGATGACGATCACGATGGCGATTACCATCGCGAAAACGGGATGATCGATGAAGAACCGCGCCATGGACTAGCGGCCTCCCCTTGTGCCAGTGCTTGTGGGGCAGGTTTGTAACCTGCGGCCGATTTTCAATCGGCCCCCCGCGGACTCCGTGCAGATCCCGGCAGGCGGGTTGCAAACCCGCCGCAGGTTACCAACCTGCCCCACAAAGCCGCCCGTCACTGCCGCACCGCTTTCTGCACAGTGACCTTGATTCCGGGCCGCACCTTCTGCTGGCCCTCGACGATCACGCGGTCGCCGGGCGCGAGACCCTTTTCGATCAGCCACGAGTTGCCCACCCGGTCGCCGGCGGTCACCGGCTTCACTTCCACCGTGTTATCCGGCCCGACGGTGTAGACGGTCTGCACGCTCTGCAATTGCTGCACGGCCTTTTGCGGGATCAGAATGGCGTTCTTGCGCTCGGCCACCTGCACGCGGACGCGGCCGTACTCTCCGGGAAGCACGGTGTGCCGCGGGTTGGGGAAACGCGCCTGCAACTCCAGGGTGGCGGTCCTGGGGTCCACCTGGTTGAGCGAGTTCTCGATGTGGCCGGTGGAGGGGAATTCGGACTGGTCGGCCAGAAGCAAGGTGACCGGCAGGGCTGCGCCGGGCAGTCCGCCCTGGCGGGTCCACGAGAGGTATTCCGATTCCGACACCTTGAAGCGGACCCAGATGGGATCGAGCGGCACGATGGTGGTGAGCGGTTGCGGCGACGCGGGCGTGACCAGGCCGCCCACCGGGATCAGGGTATCGCCGACGCGGCCGTCGATGGGCGCGCGGATGGTGCCGTATCCGAGATTCAGTTCGGCGGCATCGAGGGCAGCTTGCTGCGCTTCGGCTTTGGCCTGCATGGAGTCGATCTGGGTGCGCGCCGAGAGGGTGGTCTGCTCCACGCCGGCTTTCAAGGCGGCCACGTTGGCCTGGTTGGCATCGAGCGCCGCCGCCGCGGCATCCAGGTCCTGCTTGGAAGCGGCGTCGGCCGCCACCAGCGGGGTAAGACGCTCGACGTCCTGCCGCGCTTTGACGAGGTTCGCTTCCGCCGACGCCAGGTTGGCCTGCGCCTGCAGGAGCGCCACCTGTTTGCGGGCGAACTCCAGGTCGGCCTGGCTCTGGTGGAGGTTGCCTTTGGCCTGCTGTACGGCGGCTTCATAAGGACGGAGGTCGAGCACGTACAGCGTCTGGCCGGCGGCGACCTCCGCGCCCGGCCGGAACTCCCACTTTTCGATGTAGCCTTCCACGCGCGCGCGAACCTCGACCATGTCGCGGGCATAGGTCTGCGCCGCGAATTCCGCGAAGATGGGGACGTCGGCGGCCGCGGCATCCATCACCACCACGGTTGGTGGCGGCGCTTGCGCCCCGGTCTTCTGGCCCGATGCCGCGCATCCCGCCAGCAGCACCGCCGCCAGCAAGCCGAACGCACCGGTTTTGGGCCAATCGTGTTCTTGCCCGCCGGCAGCGGCAGAGCCCGTGATTGCAGAACGTATTCCAGTTGACATTGTTCTTTCTTGAGGAGAAACCATTAACTCGGATTGCCCATCCCGGTCAGAATCGTCGAGACCACCAGATCGTCGCCGAGCTGCGAAGCGATCGACAGATCGTAGAGGTGCGGGTCGCGCCAGTTCCGGCCAAAATTCATCTGCACGTAGCGCGCGCGTTCCGCATCCACGGCGCGCGCCCATCCCGCGGCGTCCGCCGTGCCGCCGGTGTGCCGGCGCGCGCTGGCCACGCGGCCGGCCGCGGGCGCGAAGAGGAACACATGGAAGACGTCCGGGCGGCCATGCAGGATGCACTGGCTGCCGCGCCCGACGATGACGCAGTTGCCGGTTTCCCACGCATGCTCGATGGCCGCGCGCGCCAGCCGGGCCATGGTTTCGGAGTCGAAGACGGCCGTCTCGGGCAGCACCGCGACGGCATCGAAGCCGCCATGCCAGAGGGCGCGGCGGCTGACGCGGTGCAGCCACGAATCGACGCGCTCGTCGTACTCGCGGGCGAGTTGCGGGTCCACGTGGGCGAGATTGGCGATCTCCTCGATCAGGGCGCTATCGAGCAGCTTCCAGCCCAGGCGCTGGGCCACCTGCGCCGCAATGCGGTCGCCGCCGCTTTCGTATTCTCTCGCCACCGTCAGGGCGCGATACATGGGGGTAAGACCTGATTATCTTCGGTGGCGCGAGTGGAGTCAACGCAGCGGGGGTGTGCGACGCAGAAGTGGATGTGCCGGCGCATGGTGGGGCGGACCCCCTGGTCCGCGCGGGACGCCCTCGTCCCGCATCCGGAATTACGATCTCAGCCTCTTGCAGGAAACGAGCAGGCCGACGGGGGCGTCGGCCGCGGACCAGGGGGTCCGCCCCTCAATTTGTGCGGGTGTCCGGTAGCGGGAAAAGTATGCGGCATTGGGTTGACAACCTGCGCCGTAAGGGCGCGTCGGGCCTGGCGCATGGGTACGCTCGGATTCGAGAGATTTCATGGGTGATCGGCCTTGCGTCCACTTCTCTGCCGCACACCCCACGCAGCGGCAGCGGAATGCGGCCGGGGGCGCAGCGGGGAGGGCGATGGGGGCGTTTTGACAGGTTCCCTGTCAAAACGTTTAGTAAGTATAGCGTTTTCAATTACTTGAACAGTCCGTTTGACAGCGGTCCTGTCAAAACCCGAGCCCGCCGCCGACGCCGCTTCGCTGGCGCGGGACACGGCCGGCGCACAGATTTCCGTTGCGGCGGCGAATGGAGTGCGATAGCCATGACCGCGGCCCTGCGCGTTCAGGGTGACGCAGCCACGCTTGCATCGGGAGGCCCCCGGAGCGACCCATGCGCACCGGGGCCACTTCACGCGTGGCCCTGACGAACGCGGGCTACTCGTCCCGGGTGTGAATCAGGGTGAGGTCGGCCGTGGCCCGGCCCTTTTCCTCCACCGTGATTTTCCTGGCTTTGTCCTGGTATTCCTTCAGACCGTCCGAGCCCGTGCTGGATACCTCCGGCACGTCGTCGAAGGCGTAGACGGTGTAGTCGCCGGGCGCGAGCCCTCCGACGCTGTAGCGCCCGTTCTGGCCGGTGCGCCCCACCTTGCGGAGGTCTGCCCGGCCCGAGTCGGGAACCACGGTCACCAGCGCGCCGGCGGCGGGTTTGTCGTCTTCCGTGACCACACCTTCGACCCGCGCGCCCCCCGCGGACAAGACCACTTCCAGCGTCCCCGGCGCTTCTCCCACGCTCAGCGCCTTCCCGGCCGCATCCGCGCCGCCGTACTTCATCGTCTTGACATAGGCGTCCCCGGCCAGGGGATCGATGCTTATCCGATAGTCGCCTTCGCCGACATTGCGCAGCTCGAAGGATCCCTCGAGGTCCAACGCGGACCGCATCGAGCCGGCGAACCCCATCGACGCAACCAGCGGCGTCAGAGTGACCGACAGGCTCGTCAGGTCCAGGCCCGGCTGGGGATCGCCGTCGAACCGCACGCGCCCTTTCACGTCGACGTTCGGCCGGAACGCCAACTCGAGGCCGTCGATGTCGCCCGAGCCGGCCTCCACCGGCAGTCTCGCCCAATGCGGACTCCCATCCCGGTTCACCATCGCCGTGAGCAGGTAGGACCCGGGCGTCACGCCGGAAACCTCGAATGCGCCCCTGGCGTCGACTTGCACGGGCGGCCGGGGGCCCATGCTGAACGTGGCCGCGCCCCACCCGCCGCGCGGCGTGAGCATCACAAGGACTTCCCGCGGCCGTGCGGGAACCGGCGAAATGTAGCCGCGAACCCGGATGGCGCGCACCGTCGCGAGCCGGAAATCCACGCCCTGGCGTTCCTCGCCGGCGTGGAGCTGGATCGGAGCCGCCTGGGCCGGGTCCGCAACGCCGGGATAGAAGACCGGCGGGTAGCTCTCGTCGGCCGCGGCGGGCGCCGGGCCGCCCACCAGAATCCGCCCGCCCCGGCCGGAGCCGCCCATCCATCCCGCCGTCTCCGAGTACGCCGCACTGATGTAGTATCGCCCGGCATTGAGGCCAAACATCCGGTAGGCGCCCCGATCGTCGGTCGAGGCGGCTCCCCCCAATGGCATGAACTGCCGCTCGCCACTAACACTGACGTACTGGAACGGCTGGAGCTGCACGTTCGCCAGCGGCTCGCCGTACTCGTCCACGACGTGCCCGGTGATGACTCCGGCTGGAATCAGATTCAGGGTCAGGCCGTCCACGGTCTGGTTCGGCGTCAGGGTCAGCGGCGGAGGGGTCTGCCCGGATTTGGAGGCCTGCCGCACAAAGCCGTTCCGCGCCGCCGTTGCCCGGTACTGGCCCGGCGGGACGCCGTTCAGATTGAACCTGCCCGAGGCGTCCGTCGTGGTGGCGTTCGGCGCGGCGCCCCCGCCGTCCAGTCTCACCAGCCTCACCTGCGCTCTGGCGAGGGGCTCCCCGGTCCTGGCGTTCAGCACGATCCCCTTGACGGTGCACTGGTCCTCGGATTTCACTTCCGGCTGAGGGGACGGCGAGGGCGCACCCGGTGGC
>Ga0182027_10007332_pt1 | contig 16270 bp, 7 predicted proteins | sample 712E1DmetaG_FD_121300 | JGI IMG/M metagenome (GOLD analysis project Ga0182027, IMG submission 121300) | Permafrost microbial communities from Stordalen Mire, Sweden - 712E1D metaG (Illumina Assembly) | ecosystem: Environmental > Terrestrial > Soil > Wetlands > Permafrost | place: Sweden...
CCTTGGGTTCTCTTGGCCTCCAGGACCTTCGGGGCCGGCCTGCGGCCGAGGTGGTTGCAAGGATAGCTGAGCATCTCAGCCACGGTGCCACGGGAAGGCAGGCCGAAGTTCTTGAGACCGCGCTCCGCGACACGATATTCGATATCGCCGCAGTCGAGGGCACCGGATCATACGAAGATCTGGACGCCGCACTCGAGTCATTCATCGACCGCGAAGGGCTGGAGGGCTTCATCGAAGCGTTTCTGTCGCAGTACGTGTTTACGGCGGTCTGGTCGTATTTTGAAAGCCACGCGAACAGCAAGGGTGACGGCACAGCGGATGAAGCGCTCGCCTCGGCGGTGGAAAGCGCCTGTCACAGCCTCGTCTTTCAGGAATTGAAGGGCGTCCGGGACAGCCAGCAGTTCGGAAGCGTCGATTGGTTCGGGAGCGCCGGCAAGCGATTTGCGGAAAGGATCGTCAATCAGCTCCAGTCGAGTGTTACCGGTCTCCAGTAGAAATATGAAAGCACTGCGCTATGTGGGAAAGAACGGCTGTCGCGAGAGTGCCTATACCGACGCGCTCGCGGAGCCTTCGAGCGACACGGTCATTCTGGACCTGGCTTCGAAAAGGCCGAATATTACGCTCCGCGCCACAATTGATAAGCGTAAGCTCTACTTGCGTGGATCGCCGCTGGTTCGCGATTTCCGCGACATCGGAGTGATGGCGTATGTCCTAGATACGCTTTCGCGGCGTAAGGACGGCGTCGATTACTGGAGCCGGGAGTTCGACTGCACCTTCCCGGTACGTGATTGCAGCCTCTGGAAGTCTCAAGGAGAACTCCTGTCGCAGATGCTCGCGACCCTGGCAGGAGACCAGTATCGGATGGAATGGTTACCGGCGGGGACCATGCCGGCCCAGGCCAAGCATAACGCGCGAATCCCGAGAGGATTCGATGTCGTCTGCCTATTCTCCGGAGGCATTGACTCTCTGCTAGGCTCGTATCAACTGCTCCAGGCGGGAAGGCGCGTACTTCTGGTCGGGCACCAGTCGGAGCCGGCAACTGCCGCGGCGCAGACACAGGTCTTTGCGCACCTGATGCGCCTGTTCCCGAAGCGAGCCAGTCTTGTCCAGTTTCGTGTATCCGCGTCCCAAAGCGAACAGCCGCTATTTCCCATACCCGAAGGCGGCGAGGACACGCATCGGGTACGATCCGTTCTCTTCCTGGCCCTTGCGGTAGCGGTCGCCGAGTTGGCGGGCGTCCGGGAGATCTACATGCCGGAGAACGGCCTTATTGCGCTGAACCCGCCACTGGAACTGTCGCGTCTGGGAACCTGCAGCACTAGAACCGCGCATCCGAGATTTCTGGGTCAGTTCACGGCCCTCGCGAAGGCGCTCGGCGTCTTTACAGGCACCCTGAAAAACCCGTTCCTCTACCAAAGCAAGACGGACATGCTGCGCAACTTCGATCCGCGTCTCAAGCCGGCACTTCTGCGGTCGGTTTCGTGTTCTCGTCCCAGCCGATATCAGGATAAACACGTCCGTCACTGCGGGTATTGTGTGCCCTGCGTGTACCGCCGCGCGGCACTTGCCGCCTGCGGCCTGGACAGCGCAGCTGATTACGCCTTCAACGCCTTCACCCAGCTGGATGCGCTGACAGTGACCACGCGTGCCGACTTCACGTCGCTAGTCCGCTTCGCGCGGCGGTACCAGTCTCTTTCGCCGTTACACAAACAGGCGGCAGTGCTGTCACAGGGCTACTTCCCGCCGAGCGCAGGAGGCGAGATTGGGCCGCATCCGACGACCGACTATTCGCCGTGGGTCCAAATGCTCGATCGTTGGACGGGCGAGTTCTCGGACCTCATCGACGAACGAGCGTCGGCTTCGACCAAGAAGTCACTTCGCTTGTCGTCTTCAGCAGTCGGAAGAGCGAGTAGACAATGAAGGCTCTTTCCATAAAGCAACCGTGGGCCAATCTGATCGCGAGCGGGCAAAAGACCATCGAGACGCGCCTTTGGCCGACCGACTACCGGGGGCCACTGCTCGTCGTGTCGTCCAAAACGCCGAACATCCCGCCGGCGGGCTATGCCCTGGCGATCGCCGATCTCGTGGCGTGCTGCCCTATGACAAAGGCAGACGAAATCGCCGCACATTGCGCGAGGTATCCCGGCGCATATTCTTGGGTTCTGCGAAACATCCGTAAGATTCCGACCTTTCCGGTTCGCGGTAGGCTCGGGCTATACGAGGTTGAAGTTCTGGGTGGTAATCAGAGTGATCATTAAGCGGGGCGGCGCCGATGGTCGGCACCGAAGGTCTAGCTCTAAGGCTGTGGCTCGCAAAATGTGATTTTGCCGTCTTCGACCGCGCCGGGCGACCTGCTATCTTGACCAGAGGTTCAAAAGGGAATGTGTGAATGCCGGATCGCGTAGTATGCGCGGGCCGCGTAACTTACCAAGAAACTTCGCGCCACTGCCCAGGCGCGCGACTACGGAGTCCAGGCTCCTGCGACGCAATCGCTTAGGAATTTCAACGAACACAACTCCGGACCGCGACCGCCCCTTCCGATACTCTTCGATGTGGAGAACGCGCCCCTCTGGCGAGACCATGCGCTTGTTAGCCTCATCCGTCACTTGAACCACAATGTGGCCCTCACCCAATCGGCCAATCAAATCGGAGCCATGCCAGAAGAACTCGTCGACATCGGAGCCCCGAGGGGCCTTCATTCGCTCGCGCGCCTTCGGTCTACCCTCATCTGCATGAGCTAGGTCCGCCTCGTCCAGGTGTATGCGAGCGAGCGGCACGGCCCACAACGGCGAGTGTGCGGGTTGGAGAGTCGCTTTTGTCCTGCGCTTCTGGTCTCCCATCCCGAAGCGCGGCGGTCGGTAGAGCCGTTGCATCCGCCGTGCATAGGCCTTGGAGATGGCTTCGCCCTTGAGGGATCTGACGAAGTCCCGGCAGAGACCGACAGCTTCCCGAACGTCCGTTTCCACGAGTGCCTCTATCAGCGCGTTTGCGGAACTATACGAAACATTGGTCGAACCAACCAGCGCACGCGTTCCGATGACAAAGACTTTAGCGTGCAGGTTCTGGACGCTATGAACTTCCACGCCGTTGTTGATTAGGCTCAGGACTTCCGAAGGCTTGGTCTGTCCGGACCCCACTGCACGTTCGCTCATGTCGACGACCAGCACACTCCCGCTCTTCAGCGGCAGCAATTTGCTTGCGCCGGAGCCGAAATACGCGACTGCAACGTGGCACTTCCCCGGTTGCCTCTGGACAAGGCCCTGGATATGATCCCATGGTTCCGAAGTGATGAGGGCGATCATGTGATTATTCTTTTTACACAGCGCGAACACATACGTGCTCGCCGACCATGGCATCAAAAAACTCCGCCGCTTGGTGCGCTAGCGTGGCGGACTTGACCAGCACCCCGACTTCGATGTTCCGGTGCTGGGCCGCTTCGGTGAAATTGGCCGAGGAGATGAAGATTTCCCGTCCGTCAACGACGATGCACTTCGCGTGCAGGGATACGGGCCCTTCGGCGGCGGCGAGCGAACGGCGGTCGTAATATAGCTCCGGCAAGCGACACCCGGCCGGCCAGTTGTGGGCTTTAAACTTCCGTACGAATCCGGATACGATCTCGGCGACGCTCCCTACAGCCTCCGGCTTGCGGGCGACATTCAGGAAAATCCGCACGTGCAAGTCGGGTATTTCATCCATACGCCGGCCAAGCTCTTCGAACACTTCCTTCCCTTGATAGAAGGCGTAGCCCGCAACCAGCACGCTTCGTTCTGCCCGGCGGAACAAATCCTGCACAACAACGGCGGTGTCGCGGTGATACGCCTCACCCTCGGGTCCCGTCATTACCAACTGGATCTCGTCCGCTACTGTTGACCGAGCCGCAACCGAATCAGCGACCATCTCCAGGCAGGAAGCCAGTCCGCCGGGAGTAGATCCTTCCAACGAAAGCATTGTCAGGGCCTCGGCGACGGCCGCGGCCATTGATGCTCCCGTAATCCGCTGTACCCCCGATACGCCGAACGGCGGAACCAGCCGCTTGGACCTGATTGCCGTCGCGAGCGCCCGTAGATCCGCCTCGCCCAGCTTCGCCAGCGCAGCGCCGGGACTCACGATTCGGACTCCCGGAAGAACTCGGCGCCTTCGCCTTGCACTGTCCGCACGACGAGCGCCCGATCCAATAAATCGTTTTGCTGCTCGCAGCTTGTCTCGGCAAGCAACAGGCAGCCGTGACATGCAGCGCCTTGAAGGAATCGACGCTCGTGGAGACTTTCCGGCGCGTGCTGAGCGCAGACAGGATCGTTGGAGCACAGCTTCCCCAACTCCAGAGCACCACGAATTGAGCCTGCGATCCGCCGGCCGACCTCGATCAGGCCGCCCAGCGTTCCCTCGGCGTCGGAGCTACCCGTGTACAAAAGCACGCCGTACCCGAGTTGTGGCAACGCGTAAATTCGCTCGCGGATGGAACTAGCCGGATATCCGCATTCCAGCGCCACGGCCGTAATCAGCAAATGCGAGAACGAATGTAGCAGAATGTACGCCGGATGCGGAAACTCCCGCCGTGACGCACCGTGTTCGGCCTTCCATGTTTCGAACCCGCGTTTCAATTGGAGGATTCGTGTAAGCACCGCTTCGCGCCGAAGCCACTCGTCGATGGCGCTCTTTTGGAACTGAAGAAAGACTCCTTCGCCCTTATTCTCTACCGCCGGCACCCACGTCAGCTCCCGCGCCAGTTCCGCGCGCTGGACCCCCATATCGAGTTCACCCTCGGTGTCCGGCGAGGCGGCTTCGAACCGCGTGAAACCCACCAGCGCCATCACCTCGCGTAGGCGCTGCACCAGGACGACCTTTTCAAGTCCCGTCATCCATGGCCGATCCCATTCGGCCTTTGGCAGCGTTCGAGCGTAAAAGATACCCTCGGGACGGTCCTCGCCGATTTCATCCGCCGTGGCGAGCAGCGTCTCCAATTCCGCACCCTTAACTGATTTCTCCTGCCGGGTCAGCGCACCCCGCCGCGCCTCAATCTCCGCCCATACCTCCGCGTCCGATACTCCTTCCAGCGCGTCTCGGACCTTGGTCTTCCGCCGCTCGCGGGCGACATCCGCCTCGCTTTCCGCAGCCTCAAGAAAATCCCAAGCAGCCGTAACGACCTCACGCACTGTCTCATTCCGTTCCGGGATCGAGATCACGCTGATGCGCTGCGGAAAATATGCGTTTGAGGCGGTCCGCACCAGCAGCCGGTTCATTTCGTCGCATCTTTCCTTCATCGCCGGCCCGAGCCACGGCCGCGCGCCGTCGCATCGTCCGAACACTTCAGCCTTCTGGATCGCCACCTGCGCCATGCTGCGTTCCTGTCCGCAGTCGCAGCGAATCCAGATCTCTGAAAGGTCTCCGCTGGTCCCGCGCTCATCCAAAAACAGCGGCCTGCCTTGGTTTCGGCACTGATTATCATTCCCGTGCAGGAAGAAATACCAATCGATGTCTCCGATATGCCCGCGCCGGCAAGCGCGCACAAAGCGGACTGGCACAACCTTCAGCCTATTCCCTGTGTCAGGGTCGATGAATCGATTCCCTCTTGCCAGGGCGCGCAGGTGCACCAAATACCGGGTGCGCCGCCCGTTGCCGGCAAACAGCCCACGCGAGTCCTGAGTGACGAACCATTCCGGGAAACGGAACACCGGCACGCCGCTCGGCCGGAGGTCGTCCACATCGCCGGACTGAGGAGGCGTCTCCAGCCGCACTGCCGGAACCTGCAACAAGGTTGCAAGCTTACCGCTCAGTCGCGGCTCGCTGATCACGGTCCGCTCACCGAACCAAAAGTCCAGACCCGAAATGAGCACCGACCGCTCAGGCAAATCCGTCATCGCTCCCGGCCCGAACGTGGTGATGAGCTGGCTTTGCCGGATCTCGCCCTGCGGTCTCTTTCGGTTCGTGCCGCTCATTGCTCGTCTTCCAAGTCGATGTTGTCGAGACCCCGTACCCAGAGGTTCACGCTGGCCTCCACATCGCGTAGCGACCGATTGGCGCGGAACTTCATCTTCCAATTACCGGCGGGCAGCGCCTTCAGCGCCGGGTCCAAGAAATCCTGCAACAGCGCCGGCCCAGCTCCCCGCTCATGCGGGTTGTATTGCAGTGATGCCCCAACCTTCTTCTGTTCCTGCACCACACCCGTCCAGTCGTCCAGCAAGTCTTCGCACCGCTGCCGCACTCTTTGCCGCAACCGCGTCCGGACGCTGGCGTCAAGTTTGGCGTAGTTGAAAGCCCTCTCGCCGAAGCGGTCCACCACAGAACTCAGAGCGTTGCGCGTGTTCAGGATCTCCATGGCGCCTTTGGGCGGTGTCATTGCGTCCAGACCCAACCGCGATAGGGCAACCAGCGACGCCGCGAGGCCGCGATCCAGCGCCCGCGGCGAGAACGGCGTCACGCTGGTGGCCTCCACACTCCGATAGAACGTCTCATGGTAGGCCGCGAAGCGCTCGTAGTGCGAACGGTCGCGCGGCTTGTGCACGTTCAAGAGCGTAACCACCAGCCCCGGCCGCACCGGATCGCGCCCGACGCGGCTTGTCGCCTGAATATATTCGGCCGAGGTCTTCGGCTGCCCAAACACCACCATCAATCCTAACCGCGTGATGTCCAGACCTACCGAGATCATGTTGGTTGCGATCGCCACATCGACGCTGTTCTTGTCCACGAACACCAGCCCCAACCGGCGTTTGGCCGCCGACACCCGCGAAGTATCCACGCGGCTGGTCAGTTCCACCGGCTCGTAATCGATCTCCCGATTCGCGAACAGCCCGTCCGCCTCGCCAACCCGTTTCCGTTCCTTGTACCGCAATAGCCCCCAACGTACTTCATCTTCGATAATGCGGCGTGCGCCCCCCAGCTCCCGCAGCGCGTTGAAGTAACCCACCAGGGTCATGTAAGGGTCGGCTGGATTATCGGACTGGCCGCGCGTGGAAAGCTGCTCGAACCACTTCTGCCCCGCGCCCAAAAGCGCAAGGTAGACGCGCAACATAGCGACTTTCGGGCTTCGTCCCTGTGCCGCCACACCCACGTATAACCGCGCGTTGGTCTTGGGCTCCTCTTCCTTGGGCTCCAGCGTGTGCGCGAAGAATGAATCCCGCCGGTCCGGTCCGGGCGGCGGGAAGATGTCCACCTGTGCGCGGCAGAACAGCGCCTGGATCTGGCTGTCCGCCCGCCGCACTGTCGCGGTGGATGCCACGATCTTCGGCCGCACCTTCTCGCGCACCGCCAATTCCTCCAGCGCGGTCTCGTACAGCCCGACCATTGTGCCGAGCGGGCCTGAAATCAGGTGGAGCTCGTCCTGTATGATCAGATCGGGCGGCAGCAGCCGGCCGCTTGGCAATATTCCGCCGCGGTCCGGATCGCACGCGCCATAGAACCCATCCCGATCAAATCGCTGGACGCGCCCGAAGAAGCCCGCGATCGCGCCGGTCCATGGCATCGCAGCGAACTTGTCCACCGTGGCGATCAGGAAGCACGGCAGCCGCCGGTAGATCGGCTCGTCAACTGCAATTATCGGGAGAGGGCGGTCGCGGTTGAAATCGCACCCGCGATTCATGCAGGCAATTAGCAGGTCGGTTGGATAGTCACGATTCGGCCTGCCGTTTGCCACCAGCCGGAACGATTCGCGCTGGAATTTCGTGCCGCACCAAGGGCACTCTTCCAACGGTACGGGCGATGGCTTGCGGTCATCGTTCCAGAACGCGATGGTCCGGCGCCGCGCCGTCTCCGGGTGGTCTTTGTCCTTGCTGCCCATCTCATTCGGCGTGGCCGCCCGTCCCACCCACAGCCCAATCTCAAAGGGCCAATCGCCCAGCGCCGGTGTTTTCTCCCTCTCCAATTCCAGCGCGCAGATCAGAGTGGCCGCACGGCTGAGTTGGTCGAGGGTCAGCAGCCGCAGTGTATACCGCATCAGCACACTTACGCCTGCGCCTGTCACCCCGGAGTTCCGTAGTCGCCGCAGCACCAGCGTGAAGGCGGCTAGGCCCAAGTACGCCTCCGTTTTGCCGCCGCCAGTAGGGAAGAACAGGAGATCGACGACTTCGCGGTCGTCGCTCGACGGCTCCGCAATGCCAGGCAGGTTCATGAGCAGAAAGGCGAGCTGGAATGGACGCCACTCTGGAGCCTGCACCGATTCCAACGCTTTCCCTTGCATGGGACCGAAGCGCCGCCGTGCCGCCGTAGCCATCGTGCGATTGGCAATCTGAAACGCCGCCAGGCAGTCGGGCTGGTCAAGGAGTTCGATGCCCCGCGCGATACGATCCGCCGCCACGCCTGCGCGATTCAGCAGATCCCGGCCGGTCGCCTGGCGTTTGGCGGGCGTGTCGGGCACCAAGGCTTGCTGGCCGCGAATCCATTCGCGATACCGCTCCACCAGCGGCATCAGCTTGGCCTTTGCATCCGCACCATCCTGAAGAGCGGCCAACTCATCCATCCCGAGCGTTACGTCCCGCATCTCAGCGGGCGCAACGCGCTTCACTTGCGCCTCCGGAATCCAGCAGGTGCGGACGCAGGCGGCATCGCCATCGGCTGCGATGTTGTGACCCACGGCATACTCGCCCACATCGCGGTACTGCAGGTCGGCGACGTTTTCGTCCCATTCGTCGGAAAGCAGGCCGCGAGCATCGGGTCGCGAGAGAAAAGGCGCGTCGGCGTGCAACTCCAGCTCGGTCTGAAAGGCGAAGGCTTCGTCCTTCAGGGCATCCAGTTCCTTCGGCGTGCGGCGGTTCACCAGAAAGACCGAGACGGTTCGACAACCGGCAGGCAATCCCACCTGAGAATCGAACGCGCCGACCGGCTGGACCATCAGGGCGATTCGCAGGCCGTCACTTCCGGGGACCTTATGTTCCTGCGGACGCGCCAACCGCAGCGGCACCGGAAGGGAAATCTCTTCCTCGCGCGGCGTTCGTCGCCAGGTTTCCGATCGGTCGTCGCCGTCGCGCCTGTAATCCCCCCAGCGGACCCGGACCTTCAGCGTTTTCGTTTCGGCTGGCAGCAGAATGCTCAGTCCAATTGAGCTGGGAAAGAACCGCTGCTTCGCCGCCGCCGCGGGTTCGGGCGTGAGGTCGTCATCCAGCCCGGCTTCGCCAGCGGCGCTCACTTCATCGTCGGCATCCACGCTACCCCGCTGCTCGGGAGCGGCATCGAGCGGCGCAAGGAAGCCGGTGAGATACCAGCGCGAGGGCGATTGCGGCAACACTTCTGCCGGATCGCCCAGCCCGGCGCCGGGACCGACCAGATCGAGCATGAGCGCCTCGACCAGTTTGTGGCGGACCTGGCCGGCTGTCATTTGTAATGGCATCGGGAACCTTCAATATAAGCCGGGCTGATCCTCATTGCTGGAGCTTCTCTTTCGTTTAGCGGTTTTCTTTGATTGGGACGGAGGTGGCGGTTCCTCTATCGCGGCAAGACCTGCCCGCTCGCGGTTGAGTGCCAAAAGCCGCGCCAAAACGTCGTCGTGGATTTCGTCCGGCCAACGATATCGATACTTCTTCTGCCGATGGTGCCCGGATTCGGCCTCGTCATCTTCGTCGTCATCGAACTCGGGGAAGAACTCACACTGGGGCTGGAGGTTGTGCCAGCCGTACGCATCGAGAACGGCGCGATCCATCGCATCGTGCAGTTCGCGGAGCTTGAGGATGTCGCGCGAGCACTCGTCGGGGCGGTGGAAGCGGTTGTAGGTCTTGGTGAGGCCCTCGTCGTTGCTGATCATGAGGGCAGCGCGGTGGTCGTAGTAGGCTTGGCCAGCCGACTCCAGCGATGGGTTGTGTCCGTAGTCTACCGGGAAGGGGTAGGTCTCGAAACAGTCTGATGGCGTGTATCGAAGGTCGTCTTTCATCGACGAGGCCATGAAGCGCGCCCAGATTTCGTGGGGGCGGGACTGAAGAGCGGCAAAAGAGGACCAGTCCGGGAGCGTGAAGAGAGTAAGTGTGTGGGAGAAGACCCTCCCGGTGGGCAAGAAGGCGAGTGCAAGATGTGGGGTGGCTCCGCAGTTCACACCGAGAACCTTCGGAAGGTCCCTTTGCCTGACCTGGTCGGTCAATTTGACCGCCCGCTCCGCGAACAGCCACCATAGCCTCCTGTATTTCTCGCGGTTGCTCTTCTCACGCTCGGGGCGCACTTTCCGTTCGACGATCTTTAGTAGCTCGGGCCAGTCCGAAGCTACAGGACCGGGGTAGTCGGATGGAACTAACCCCGCCTGTCGCCACATTCTTCTCTGCCTCTCGTCGGCTCCTAGCCACCGATTAGGTGAATCGTCGCGGCAAAGAGGAAAGTCCTCAAAGTTGATCACGAATCGGTGGTGAATCTGCGTTGGGCTGTTGTTCAGTTCCTCGCCACCCAGAAACGGGAAGATGCGTTCGCGGTTTGTCTCATTGTTTTCAGCTAGCCGCCCCATCTCCACGAGAGGCGTCGCAATTCCTTTCGCGTCCTGGTCGTCGAACGTGAAGCCCATCCCCAGGACAACGTTGCCTATGAAAGCCTTATCCACATTTTCACTAAGCGCCGCGGGATCTTCGTCACCCCCGCTATGAAAGAGATAGGCTGTGATGCGGCTAACCTCACGACCACTAAGCCAATACGGCTTCGGGTGCTCGCCCTTGCATGCATGAACCACGCTGACAACCACCGCTGCCTCGCCGGGCCACCTCAACCGTTTGACCGCGCGATAGATCGTCCCGCCGTTGAGACAGATCCATCGCAGGCCTGTCGAGCGCGTGTCGCCTTGTCCGATGGTGTTAGTCGCGATCAGCCCGAAGCACCCGGCGTCCCTAAGCAGCGTAAACGCCCGGCGGAAAAAATGCGCCACCAGGTCCGCGTTGCCGTGTGATTCGTCATGCTCGGTCTTGAGCCAGTCTAGGTAGGTGCCTCCCATTCGCTCATGCAGCGTCTTGCCACCGGCGAATGGCGGGTTGCCCACTATCGCATCGAAGCCGCCGCGCACGCGCAGGAGATCGTCGAGATCGAACACCTCGGGAAATTCGATCTCCCAGTGGAATGGCGTGATCGGTTTCTGTTGCTTGCGCAACCCTCGCGCCAGATCTTGCAGCCGAATGCCCGCTTCGTCGCGGCCATCGTGCAAGTACTCCCTCAACCCAGCTTCATGTTGCTTGCGCGCATCCTCTCGTGCCACCCTTTTCTCGCCAGAGAAGAACGCGGCCAGAACGGCATCGCCCGCCATCCGCGCCAAACTGATGGCCTGATCGGCCATTTCCAGTTCCTGCGCAAGCTGGGCGTAGGGCGTATCGTCGCGGGCATCCAAAATCTTCTTTCGGTAAGCCGCTGCACGAGTAATCCGCTCCCGGAGATCCTTCTCCAGGAACGTTTGCATGGGATTCGGCTCCCAATGAAACGCAGCGATCTGCCGCGCGGTGAGGCCCGCGAGCGAATCGCCGTGCCGGAGTGCGTGATTCAGGAAGGTGAACTCGTGGTCGCGTGCCAGTGTCGCCAGCCAGAGAGAGAGCTTGGCCAGGTCGGCGGCCATCTCGTTCTTGTCCACGCCGTAGAGACAGCGCTGGGCCACGATGCGGCGGGCGTGCAGCAGTTCGTCTTCGTCCGGCGGCAGCGGCGGCGCTTCATTGTGAATGTGCCAGGCGGTGACCAGAGCATCGCCCAGTTGCCGGCACGCTTCCACCAGGAACGCGCCGGATCCCATGGCGGGGTCGCACACTTTGAGCGCCAGGATTTGCTCGGGCCGCGGCCGTTCGCCCAGCTTCTTCAGCACCGGCGCCAGCGCGGCCTCCACGATAGGCTGCGTCAACGAGCGCGGAGTGTAGTGCGAGCCGCTGCGCCGCCGCTCAGGCGAAGGCTGAAAGATCATCGCGCCGGTGGGAACCGGATCCGGCGTGACGTTGCGAGCGATGCGACGGTCGAGCGCAGACATCAGCCCATCGATAGTCGCGGCTTCCTTTAGTGCGCGCTCGGCCTGGCCGGTGACCTTGTGGTCCGTGGTTTTGTTCAGCCACTCGTTGCGCTTGGCAGAAGCTACGCCAAGCAGTTCAGACAGGTTGATGGTGACGGGAGCGCCATTCCGCTTTTTCGGCTTGATCGCGATGGAAGGCCCCGCGGCGACGTGCAGTTCGAAACCCATCATGGCTTCGTAAACGCTGCCGATCTGCTCGACATCGAGGTTGCGGTAGCTGAGCCGCTCGCCATCGAGCACTAGCAGGCGCAGCAAGACGCGATAAATAACGCCGTCGGGAACGCGCGGAATGCGGGCTGCTGAATCGCCGCCACTTTCACGGCCTTCCAGAAATGGGTAGCGGTCTGGGTCGAAGAGGTAGCCGCGGCGGCCGGGGATTTTCATGCTGCCGTGATTCGCGCCGCGCCAGATCAGACGGAATAGTGCCAGCAGATGCGCCCAAGCGCCAAAGCGCGAGTCCATGGTGTCCGGGTTATGCGCCTGGTCCTCGCGCAGGCGCTCGAACAGCCCAGCCACGGAATAGTTGTTCACAAAGATGGGGTTGGAGGAAAGCAAGCCGCGGTCTTCGGCGTAGAGCACGAAGACCAGGCGCAACAGAACCGTAAGCAGACCGGCGTAGACCTGATTCGGGTCGGTGCGGAGCACGCTTTCCAGAATGCCGTTCTGATCGTGCGCAGCCTGGAAGCCCCGGAGCAGGTCGAAGAGCGCCTCCATCACTTGGCGGGAGAGCTTGGTGGAAACCAGGTTCTGATATTTGCGACTGGCAGCGAGCAGTGCGGGAAGGCGCTGCTCGGTTGCGAGGCTGAACAGCCGCTCGCTGGAGAGCAGCATGTGCAGCGCGGCCAGCATGGGCCGGCCAGCCACTTGCACCAGGTCGCTGATCTTGAACGTGATGTGACCGCTCGATTCGCCCTTCGGCGCATAGACCAGTCGGATGGCTTGCGGGCTGACCAGCAGGCCCGCGGGTACGCCGGTTTCGCGTAGCAGGCGCTCGAAGCGCAATTGGGGTGCGGCGTTCCAGCGGCGGTGTTCGGGAGCGGGGTCCTGGTCGAAATCGTCGTGTGTTTCCAGAATCAGCAGGACGGGGGTGTCGCCATCGTTGACGACCCAGGTGGGCTGCAGGAGATCGTCATAACCGGGCAGTGGGATGGTAAGGCGATCGGGCGGCGCTGCGAGATCTCCCGGCTGCCAATTCAGGACATCCGTGGCGAAGGCAGAGAAGCTGGTCAGTTCAGGAATCGGGTTGCCATCGCGGTCCTGCGGCAGGACTGCCAGGAACGCACGGTGCAGCGGGACGAAATTCCGATTGATGGCGGCGCCGGCTTCGAGCAGCGCCGGGGTGGACACCACCACTCCGACAGGCTGCACGTATCCGATCCATTCCTGGTGCGAATAGGCGGTGGAATCGTGCGCCATGTCAGTTGGTCACCGGCCAGAGATAGACCAGGCCCACCGGTTCGATGCGCCGGGCGCGCACTTCGTAGACATCGCGGATGCGGGCGGGCTCGGTTTCCAGCTCCGTTTCGAGTTCTGCCAGGCGGCGGCCCCAGTGTTTGCGGTTGGCTTCGAGCTGGCGCAGCTCGTCATCGCGGAAGGGCAGCGTTGCCTGGCTCGATTTTTCGGCTGTGGCGCCAATGTGCTTCCGCTGCGACTCCAGAATCTCGCGCATCTGCTTGGACTCGTCCTCGCCGCGCTTGGCGAGCTTGCGGATAGCGTCCTCGGCATATTCCTGGCCGCGACGCTCCAGATGCGGGAGCAGTTCGGCGATGTCGCGCGCGGCGGCGGTCTGAAGGTTCGTAACAATGGTGGGCTGTATCGAACCGGCGCCGGCCACGAGTGACTGGTCCAACAGTTCCAGCGTCTTCAGTTCCGCCTCCCGCGCATACGGCGTAAGAGGTGATTTTCGGATGGCTGGGTCGATCCACCGGGCGGTCACCGGGATGACCTCTTCGTGCAGGCGGGCGGCGCCCGGCCCATAGAGGGCCAGGCGTCCGAGCAGCAGCACGCGCGGGATGGCATCCCGAGTCTGCGCGAGGCAGGCCCGCGATAGATCATCATTCACGAACCCCTGAGAGAGGAAGCGCCCCAGCAAGCGCTGGACTACGCGCTGCTCCAGGTGAAGTTGGACGACGGCGTCGGTGACGATGCCTGGGTCGTGAAAAACCACGGGGCGAATGGGCGACGTGCGGCGCCATTCGTAGAACCTCTGCTCGCGCGGCCTCGGCGCGCGGAGGCTGTCCATGGTCGCAGCCCAGGAAGCCTGGGTGTCATCGAGCTTGGGAAGAATGTAGCGGCCGTCCCCCGCAGGCTTAAGCGGCTCAGCGTGCAGCAATTCCAGGGCGCAGGAGATGGCGGAGCGGAAGTGCTCGTCATCAAGGCCCACTTCCTTCTTAGAGCGTTCCATCATGGTGCGGAGCTGGTCGATAGATTCACGCAGCTCGTTTTGCCTCTGCCGGACGGATTCGAGGTCTTCGTCGAGGGACTGGCGCTGCTCGGGGTCGATGTGAGCCGCTTCGATTTCGTCGCGCAGCCGGTTCAGTTCCTTGCGCCGGATGCCCTGTTTGAGGAGATCTTCCAGTTCGGCATCGATGACCTGAGAGAGACTGCCCAGCTCGTCGTGAATGGTCTTTGTCTTTCGAACAACGGTTTCCAGGATGTGATCCTCGGGCCGCTGGTAGTAGACGAAGTAATAGCAGAAGACGTCCGACGCGGGCTGCAGTTTGCGGTCGATGCGGCCGTTGCGCTGCTCCATACGTGTGGGGTTCCAGGGAATATCGAAGTGGACGAGCTGGTTGCAGTGAGCCTGGAGGTTGAGACCTTCGCGGGCTGCATCCGTGGCGATGAGTATGCGGACGGGATGATCGCCGGGATCGGCGTTGAAGGCGCGTTTGATGTCCTCGCGTTCGTCGTTGGGGGTGGAGCCGCGGTACGTGGCGATGCGGTCGAGGGCTCCGTCGCTCTGGGCGATGGCGGCACGAAGCTGCTGCTCCAGGTAGCGCAGGGTGTCTTCGTACTCGGTAAAGATAATGACGCGCGTGCCGTTCCATTGGCCGCCGGGACACATGCGGGCAGCGATCCAATTGGTGAGATAGGCGATTCGTGCGTCGGGCAAACGGCGGCTCGCTTCGGCGAGGTCCGCCATCTGCTGGAGGAGGCGATCCTCGTCCGAATGCTCGGCGGGCGCCTGGGCCGCGGCTGTGGCGGCTTCTACCTGGGCTTCGGTTTCCGCAGTGAGTTCAGCTTCGCCGAGGGTGGCGCGGTCGTCGTCGGCGCCTACTCCGCCACGGAGCAGGTCGAAATTCGCGCTTTCGCCCTTCTCGGCTGCGGTTTGCCGCTGCTTCTCGACGGTCCGGCGGTGAACCTTCAGCGTTCGGGCAAACGCCTCGACGGAAGAAAAGAGGCGCTGCTGCAAGTGGCACAAGAGCAGGCCGGAGGCCGCCTGCACGCGCTTCGATTCACCGCCTAGGCGTTGCTCCCGAGCCTCCTGGTATTGGCTGAGCAGGGTGGCAAGCTGGAGTTCGGGCGTTTCATGCGGAAGGTCACGAAGCGTGATCTGCTCGACGTGGCGCTTGGGGAAGCCGCCCTGGATTTCGCGCAGGTCCTCTTTGATGCGGCGGACCATTACGTCATCGCGATTCTGCTTCGTGACCTTCACGCCGCGGCAGAATCGCTGCGGGTCGAGGATTTCGAGCAGCGCCGAGAAGCTGTTCGAGTGGCCGTTGTGCGGCGTGGCGGAGAGGAACAACCGGTGCTCGAAGCGATAAGCCAGCGATCGGACCGCGTGCGTGATCTGCGAATCGATCGCGTACTTCTGGCCGCTGGAGGGAGCCGCGTGGTGCGCTTCGTCCAGCATGAGCAGCGTGCCCGCACGGAAGTCGCCCAGCCAATCGCGTAGGCCGGCAGTGTAGGCTTCGTCGATGAGGAGCCGGTGGGAGACGAGGAAACGCGAGTGGGTGTTCCAAGGGTTGACGCTGAAACCGCGCTCGCGTCGGACACGCTGAACGTAGTCTTTATCCAGAATCTCGAATTGGAGGCCGAAGCGACTGGCCAATTCCTCCTGCCATTGCAGCAGCATCGAGGGCGGGCAGCTCACGACGATCTCACGCACCTTCTTGCGCAACAGCAGTTCGCGAGCGATCAGGCCGGCCTCAATGGTTTTGCCCAGGCCTACGTCGTCGGCGATGAAGAGGTTTACACGAGGCAGCCGGAGCGCCTTGCGCAATGGTTCGAGTTGGTAGGGATCGAGCCGGATGCCCGCCCGGAAGGGCGATTGGAGAAGGCGCGGATCGGTGGACGTGACGCAGTTCCAGCGGAGGGTGTTCAGATAAGCAG
>Ga0182027_10007333_pt1 | contig 16269 bp, 15 predicted proteins | sample 712E1DmetaG_FD_121300 | JGI IMG/M metagenome (GOLD analysis project Ga0182027, IMG submission 121300) | Permafrost microbial communities from Stordalen Mire, Sweden - 712E1D metaG (Illumina Assembly) | ecosystem: Environmental > Terrestrial > Soil > Wetlands > Permafrost | place: Sweden...
ACGCGACCCAGGTCAGAGTTGCTTCCAAGGTCGTCGGACGCCTCGACAGCCTGACGGTCCATAAAGGAGATGCAGTGAAAAAGGGACAATTACTGTTCACACTGAAAAGCCCCGAAATAGGGGCAAGGCTTGATCAGGCCAATGCTGCATTACTGGGGGCACAGGCACAGAACGATAAAGCCATCACCGGAGCCGAAGCCGAAGACATAGAGGCTGCAAAAAACATGTATATGAAGTCCCTGGCTGCTTATGAGTTTGCACAGAAAACCTATGAAAGGATCAATAACCTTTATAAAGACGGGGTTGTTCCCGCTCAGAAAAAAGACGAGGCTGAAACACAGATGAGGGCGGCACTTGAAACCGCGAATGCAGCAAAAGAAATCTGGAATAAAGCCAAAAAAGGTACAAGGCTTGAGGACAAGGAAGCTGCACAAGCTATGGTATCCAATGCCCAGGGTGCTATAGAGGAAGTGAAAAGCTATCTCAGCGAAACCAGTATTATATCACCAATGGACGGGGAAGTTGCCGATATAATTGCAGAATCTGGGGAGCTTGTTTCGTCCGGATACCCGGTACTGACCATTGTCAACCTGAGTGACTGCTGGGTTACTTTTAACATTCGCGAGGATCTGCTTGCTTCCATCAGGATGGGCAGTACGTTCAGTGCCAAAGTGCCGGCCCTGGGGAATAAGGAAATCCGCCTTAAAGTAAGTTATATACATCCCCTTGGAAATTTTGCCACGTGGAATGCCACCAAAACCTCCGGGGATTTTGATATGAAAACTTTTGAAGTCCATGCCAGGCCCGATCAGGCAGTTGAAGGCCTGAGGCCGGGAATGAGCATTCTGGTTGACTGGAAAAATGTTAAAGAACCGTCAGGAAAATGAAAACTCCCCGGAATAACCGGTTTGCTGAAGTTCTTGGCAGGGAGCTGAGAAGGTTGTTTTCCGATAAGATTTACCTTTTTATCGGGATCATCGCTCCTTTTATTGGCTTCAGCCTGATCACCTGGATCTTTTCCTCTGATGTCCCCAGGAAACTGCCTGTTGCAATAGTGGATCTGGACCATACTGCTCTTTCAAGGCAGATTTGCAGGATGGTAGATGCAACGGTTATTGTTTCCGCCGATAAGGGCTATACGGACCTCCTGGAGGCTTCACAGGCGATGGTATCAGGCAAGGTCGATGGAGTGATCTGCATTCCGGAGCATACCGAAAAAACTATTCTTAACGGGCAGGGTGCCGATGTGGCAGTTTATATTAACAATGCTTATCTCATAAAAGCAGGCTTGTTAAAAAGCGGTATACAAAAGGCCCTTACAAGCCTCTCGACAGGCATCAGGGTAAGATCGCTTATTATGACAGGTGACAACGAGAACCAGGCTTTATCAAAAACTATGGCTGTACGCTTAAGACCGGTATTACTGTTCAATCCTTACACAAGCTACGAGTACTACCTTACATTGCTGCTTCTACCGGTCTTGCTTACGGTCTTTGTGCTTTTCGGAACCATTTATGCCATAGGGACGGAGATGCAGTATGGAAGCGGACCGGATTGGTTCGCTGCATCAGGCAATAACCTGTTCATTGCAATGTCAGGTAAGTTATTGCCATACAGTATAATTTTTTATATGCAGGCAATGATCATGAATCTGGTATTTTTCAGTGTTCTCGGACTGCCTTTGCATGGTCATCTGGGGTTGATAATGACATCAGAATTATTGCTGATCCTTTCCTATCAGTTTATGGCAATCTTTTTTACAGCGATCATGAAGAACATGAGGCTGGCTTTATCCCTTGCCAGTGCATACACCATGCTGGCTGTGACTTTTGCAGGTCTGACATTTCCTTCATTCGGGATGCCGGATATCGCCAGGGTTTTCAGCAGGGTTTTCCCTTTTTCATACTGGCTTGAATTATTTGCAGGCCAGACTCTGAGGGGGGAGCCATCAGCAAACGCTATTATCCAGATGTTGTATATCTGTTTCTTTATCCTGGCGGGGGCAATGCTGGTACCACGTTTAAGGTATATTTTAACATCAAGCAAATACCTGGGGAAAATCTAAGAGGATCATGAAAAAAATAATAAAAAACAGCCTTTCAAATATTTCAGGGATTTTCGCTTCCGAGCTCCGGGAATCATTTATGGATGCAGGGACTGTATTAATATTTATTGTTGCTGTGATCCTTTATCCCATGTTATATTCGATCGGATACATCAACCAGACCATCAGGGAAATTCCCGTTGCGGTAATAGACCAGGACCATTCTTCCCTCAGCCGGCAGTATACGAGAATGCTGGATGCAACTGAACAACTCAGGGTGAGCTGCGAACCAGGAAGCCTAAAAGAGGCTGAAGTTTTATTTTACCAGGGGGCAATTCACGGGGTTATACTGATCTCGGAAAATTTTGAAAAAGAAATACTCAGCCGCAGGTCGGCCGATGTTACGGTTTACTGTGATGCCGGTAAGTTCTTTGTCTACAAGCAGGTCTACACAGGCACTGCATTTGCTACAGGAACATTAAATGCAGGAGTCGAAATCAAATCCCTGCTGGCTCAGGGCAAGTCGTGGAATGAGTCTTTTAACCGCGTTGAAGGACTTAATGTCCAATTTTTCGAATTGTATAATCCTTCATCAGGATATTGCACCTTCATCGTACCGGGAATCCTCCTTATCGTCATCCAGCAGTCCCTTCTTGTGGGTATTGGCCTGCTTTTCGGGAAAAACAACGAACGCAGGAAGTTCATAGTTGACGGTGAATACGTTCCTTCCGTCACTCATAATCTGGACGTAGTGCTGGGAAAGGCCACAGCATATGTTGTTCTTTACCTCTTCACCAGCCTGGTCACTCTTGTCCTTCTGTACCACTGGCTGTCGTTCCCCGAAAAGGGAAGTTTCTGGCCGGTTTATCTCATGCTTATACCCTTCCTGTATGCAGTTTCTTTCATGGGTATTGCAATAGGATCATGGTTTAAAAAGAGGGTCCATGCATTAATGTTCCTGGTATTTATTTCACCTATGGTGTTTTTCCTTACCGGAGTGGCCTGGCCTTTTGAATCCCTGCCGCCCCTGATGAAAATTCTGGCTTATGTGTTTCCTACAACACCGATGATACCGGCCTTTATCAAGTTAAGGCTGGTGGGTGGAGGCATCCATTCCATAACCCATGAATGGTTTGTACTGATTATCCAGACTTTAACTTATTTAATAATAGCTTTATTCTCTTACCGCTTTGCCATGAAAACAATTGAACAGCCTGAAGCGGTTGAGTGAATTTAAAGACTTTAAGACACAGGATCTATATGGTTTTTGGTTAATACAAACGTTCTTTTATACCCTGATCCTGTGTCTTTTTTCTTAACTCTCCGTATCTTTATCCGGCTTTTCTATTTCGTCCTCTTATATTTTGATATGTCTCCAGGTGTGGATAGTTTTTTTTCGGAATGTAAGCTTAAAATAGGACCGATAACTTTTGTTTTGCCTTCTGAAGTACCAGAATTACTTAAACGGGGTGCTGTCATTGTGGATATCAGGTCCGAACTGGAGACAGAGATCAAGTCGTTTGGTCCAGATAATGTAGTTTACCTCCCATATGATGAACTGGAAAATAATTGGGGGTCCCTGCCTCTTGAAAAGCCGCTTATTTTTGCCGATGCCGTTGGTCTTTACAGCAAAGTAGCGGCAGAAAAGATGTATCAGAGTGGATATCCTGAAGTTGCCAGCCTGAGCGGAGGAATTGCCGATTGGGAAAAAGATGGCATGCCGTTAAAAGCTGGAAAATACCAGTCCTTGAACGGCCCTTGTCCCTGCATGATCAAGCCTCACGAAAGGAAATAAAAAAACTTTCACAAACTATTTAATTTCATGAGTTTGCGAAAGTTTTTTGTGGAGTATAGGGGAGTCGAACCCCTGACCTTTAGACTGCCAGTCTAACGCTCTAGCCAACTGAGCTAATACCCCTTGGGGCTGCAAAATTAAAAAATATTTACTTTGCAGCGACATTATAATATATCCGGAAATGAAACGCATTTTTACCGCTGTCAAAATTGACCCTGGGGAGAAATTCCTGCAATCATTCAGGGAGCTAAGATACAGGCTTGGTTCAGAGCCTATAAAATGGGTTGAAGAGCAAAATATCCATATCACAATAAAATTTTTCGGTGAAACTGAAGAAGGTTTGATTCCGGCTATTTCAGGTACCCTTGATAAAATTGCCCAAAGCCGAGGTCCGCTGAATTTCCGTTTGTCGGGGCTCGGCATCTTCGGAAGCCGGTATCAGCCGAGGGTAGTCTGGTCAGGGATTGATCCAGTTGAGCCTATGGCCGGTTTAATTAAGATAGTTCAGAAAGAAATGGAGCAGTTTGGTTTTGACTCCGACCGTCAGAATACAGTGCCTCACCTTACCCTGGGAAGAATAAAATTTCTTAAGGATAAGCAATTGTTTCAAAAGGTTACAGATGCGAACAGGGAACTTCATTCCAACTTAATACGAACAGAAGAATGCATTTTGTATGAAAGCATTTTACAGAGGGAAGGACCCCGCTATATCGAGCTTGGGAAGTTTCCATTCGGGAAATAAAAATGGCCGGCTTAAAATTTAAACCGGCCATAAAAAAACTGATGAGCAAAAAATCACTGATTATTTCAGGTTTTATCCTTGTCTTTAATGCGGTTCGCAATAATATAGAATATCATCAATGCGATGCCACCGAAAAGGCAGATCATGGAAAAGAAAGCAGCTTCCTCTTCCATTGCAGTCGAGGTGGAAATAATTTTTCCTGCAATAATGCCAAGGCCTAAGCCTATGAAAATCATTCCCCATTTGAGGGATCCGAGAATATTGCCTTTAGTTTCAAGATTAGAGGCGTTAACTCCGCTTCTCATCAGTGCTATTCTTTCTTTGTGCCGTAAACTCATGTAAATAATGCCAACCACCATGGCAAATACTGAGATCGGGACGATAATTTCTGTATTCATATCCGTGTGTGTTAATGATTTTACGTGTATTCTGTCCCTTATGACGCAGATGTTAATAATAAGTTACAATGAAGGTCAATGAACGATAAATTTTGCAGTAAAGGAACCGTTCTCATTAAACAGTTTGAGAAACATCATGCCACGGGGAAAACGGGAAGCATCGATTTTCAGAATATGTTCTGACCCTGACCATGTAATGCGGGAATGATAAAGTATTTTTCCAAGCTGATTCAGGATGGTTATTTCAAAATGATCCTCTGTTCCCCTGCTGTGAATAAACAAATTTTCTGAAACCGGATTGGGCGAAATGGAAATTTCAGAACCGAATTTATTTTCCGTGATACCACTGCAATTCTTTACAATAATCTGTTTTATTGCTGCCTGACCATTACCGCATGTATTGATGCCGAAAGCGGTAATAGGTCCCGAAACAGCATCAGTTCTGAACTCTACGCTGGCTCTGTTTGTATGCTGCCCGGAACTGATTACAGCACCCTGCGGAAGAGTCCATCCGTAAGAAGTTGCAAACCGGACCGGGGTTATAGAATAATTATAACCCCCTGTTCCGATGCATACGGTATCCGGACCGGAAATAGTATCTGCGATGGACGGAAGTGAATCCAGCGCCACCGCCGCTATGACCGGCGGACCGGTTCCGCATGAATTCACTCCTGAAACACTTACATCACCTGCCGAAATACCCCATTTTACCATGATTACAGCTGTTCCTGCACCGCTAAGAATGATCGCATCGCCCGGAACACTCCATTGATACGTTACGGCATGAGAAATTGTATCTGTATAATAAACTCCGGTATCAGACTGGCAGAGATGCATGGGACCTTCAATTCCCGAAGAGGCAGGAGGAATGGATGTTACATTGACCGTAAGAACACTGGGCACGCTGGTACCGCATTTATTACCTATAATTACAGAAATTGTGCCTGAATTATTTCCCCATTTAAGCTGAATAGCATGTGTATTTTGTCCCGATTGGATTATAGCCCCGGAAGGGACTGTCCATGAATAGGAGGTTGCACCTGTGACCTGGTTGACAGAATAGTTGCAGATCGAAGCAGCGCAAACCTGAGAGAGACCTGAAACCGGCGATGGGGGCATTGGAATAGTCTCTACGTATACCATAATGCTGTCGGCGGATGTATTGAGCATCTGGTCGGTAACTTTCACATGATACATAGTATTGACAAGGGGTGTTGCAATTGGATCGGATATAATGGGATTTGATAACGTTGCTGCCGGAAACCATAAATATGTCATCGGACCCGTCGTTCCTTCTGTAGTAACAGAAAGCTGGGAATACTGACCCTGGCATATAGTATCGGGTATGGCATGTGCCTTTGCAACGAGAAGCAAAGGCTCCGTCTGTCCTGCAAGCTGACTTGACAGAATTATAAGAAAAACCGTCAGTATTGAATGCTTCATAGTAAAATTACCCTTGAACCGGGTTCCAGTTCAATACAAAATTACAAAAAACACACTGGTTTCCAACAGGTTTTGTACCTTTACAAAGTATCTTTTTATCAATAAACCGAAAAGAACATTATTTCTATTCCGGCCTTGTAACCTGATTCATGCTTAAACGTCTAAACTCTACATGAAATACCAGGACGACAATTTTTATATTGAGAAGGTATTAAATGGTGATTCTTCTGCATATGCTGCCCTGGTTGCTAAACACAAGAACCTGGTATTTTCGATCGCTCTTAAAGTTCTGAATAACCGTGAGGATGCCGAAGAAATAGCACAGGATGCCTTCGTAAAAGCCTATCACTCGTTAAAATCATTTGAGAAAAAATCAAAATTCTCTACCTGGCTGTACCGGATTGTTTATAACGCAGCTATCTCCCGCACAAGAAAAAGGTTCCTCGAGACAATTCCAATGGATAATTATGTGATCCATAACTATTCCGAGGAAGACATGAGGCCTGGAGTTGACGAGGTTGATAAAAATGAACAGCAGGTTTTGCTTGGAAGAGCATTAAAAAACCTTTCGGATGAGGATAACCTGCTGATTACATTGTTCTATCATAATAATAACTCTATTGAAGACATCAGTGGTATTACAGGTTTGTCGGCATCTAATGTCAAAGTACGGCTGCACCGGATCAGAAAAAAACTATACGACGACATGAAATCGATGATGGTGGTACGATTGAATTAAATACACTTTATTTACACGGATATGGATACGGATGATATGTTAAAAGATGATTTCCTGGCTGACCTTATAGGAAAAGTGCCACTGGAAAGTCCTTCGGATGAGTTTATCAATAACGTCATGGCCGCGATTGGGCCACTTTCTTCACATGTTATTGAAAAACGGCCTTTTTACTTGATGATCAAATCGTTGCTCCCTTATATTGCCCCCGGAATCATCATTGTTTTTATTCTTTTTTCTTCGGATATTCCTTACCTTAACTATATTTCCGGGAAAGAATATTTTTCTGCAACGTTTATAAAAATAGTTCAGCCCTTTTGGATCTCCATGAAAACCCTGATATCGTCGAGGTTTATAACCTATTCTCTTTTGATCGGTGTTTCTGCCGGGTTTTTGTTCATTATTGATAAATTGTTTTCACGCAGGTTTGTTGCATGACGTCTTTATCCAGATGATCCCGGATCAGATACTCAACGCACTGGCAATTTATTTTAATAAGTATCAACATTCTGATTTTCAAATTCTTTCTTCAAGACCCCTGGGAGGAGGATCAATAAACGAGGTATATTGTCTCAGAACGACCACCGGTAATTTCTGCCTGAAATACAACCGCAGCGATGCCTTTCCAAAGATGTTTGAAACTGAAGCCATGGGCCTGAAGCTTCTTTCATCGGCGGGAGCAATAAGAGTCCCTGAATTTATTTTCCACGAATGCCTTCCCGATTATTCTTTCATTTTGCTTGAATATATCAAGGAAGCGCCAAAGGTTAAAAGGTTTTACCAGGATTTCGGAAGCAGCCTTGCCCGGCTTCACCGGACTAACGGCGAATTATACGGACTGGATTACAACAATTATATGGGATCATTACTTCAAATCAACTGTTACCATTCGGGCTGGGTAGATTTTTTTGTGGAAGAAAGGCTTGACAAACAGGTACGGCTTGCTGTGCAAAAAGGATTGCTGGAAGTCTCGGTTCAAAAACTATTTGAAAAACTATATTTAAGGCTGGATGAGATTCTGCCCGAAGAGCCTCCCAGTTTGGTACACGGAGATTTGTGGAGCGGAAATTTTATTGTATCGGAAGAAGGAAGAGCTTGTTTGATCGATCCTGCGGTTTATTATGGAAACCGGGAGGTGGACCTTGCAATGTCTACATTATTCGGCGGTTTTGCTCCGGAATTTTATACTTCATATAATGAGGAATATCCCCTGACCAAGGGATGGACCGACAGGCTGGATCTGTATAACCTGTATCCCCTGCTGATTCATTTAAATCTTTTCGGCACCAGTTATATGCAATCGATCTTAAGTATTTTGCGAAGATTCTGATCTTTCCTTCCAGAGTTCTTTAAAGGGTTTAGGGGCAAATTTGGGTAATACCCTCCTGGGTCCCCAGAGTTTCTTGCCAAACCTGCTGACCATCCTGTTTTTCAGTTTGCTCCCGGGTTTATCAAGCATCCACCGGTGCATCATGATTGTTTTCCAGCCGCTGTTCATTTTTCTCCAGAAAAAAGAAATATGCTTCATTGCAACTGCTTCCGCACGGTTATGGAGCAAAAGCTCGTGTAAGGGAATTTTAACCGGGCAAACTTCGGTACATTTTCCGCATAGACTGGAAGCAAAACTGAGATGGTGATATTCTTTAAACCCTTTATAATGAGGAGATATTACAGAACCTATAGGTCCCGAATAAGTGGCAGCGTAAGTATATCCCCCGATGCTTTTATAAACAGGGCATCCGTTCAGGCAGGCCCCGCAACGGATACAGGATAATGCCCTTCTCTGTTCTTTCCGTTTTAAAACATCCGTACGGTGATTGTCAAGCAATATTACATACATTTCTTCCGGCCCGTCAATTTCCCATTCGGTTCTGGGCCCAAGCAGGATATTATTATACACTGTAATATGCTGGCCGGTTCCGTGATGTGCAAGCAGAGGAAGGAAGAGGTCAAGGTCGTCAAGGGAAGGAATGATTTTTTCAATACCAACAACAGCAATATGAATACGCGGAAACGCTATTGAAAGCAAACCATTTCCTTCGTTCTCAGTTAAAACAACAGCTCCCATATCGGAAACAAGAAAATTTCCACCCGTAATCCCAACATCGGCCCGGATAAACTCTTTACGTAGCTTGTCACGCACAAATAAAGTTATTTCTTCAGGTTTGCTGTTCTCAGGTAAACCGAATTTCTCATGAAAAAGCTTTGCAACATCTTCCTTGGATTTATGCATTGCCGGAGTAACAATATGATATGGTTTTTCGCCGGCGATCTGAACAATGAATTCTCCAAGATCGGTTTCAAACACTTCCCTCTTGTTCTTTTCAAGCACCTCATTGATCTCTATTTCCTCTGAAATCATTGATTTCTGCTTGACAATAACCTGCGCCTTTGCCTTTTTTATAATATTAAGAATCTCTTTCTGAGCTTCTTTTTCACCCGTAGCCCAAATCACCTTACCTCCCCGGCGTTCAAAATTATTTTCGAACTCCACCAGATATTTGTCCAGGTTGTTGATAACCTTATATTTAATATTGGCCGCTCTTCGCTTTGCCAGCTCAAGATTCTGGAACTGTCTCAATCCGCGGGCAACAGCTTCATCATATTTTCCAATATTAAAATTCAGTCTTCGCCTCTGCTCTTTGTCAAAAGCCCGCCTGCCTGCATCTTCGAGAAATTTGTGGTGTGCCTGGTTCGTCATCGGGTTTTATAAGATTTGAGATATCTTTTCCACTCTCCTTAAATGCCTTCCACCCTCAAAATCAGTGCTTAGAAAAATCTGTAAAAATTCACTACCCTGCTCCAGACTGATAAACCTTGCTGGTAAAGCGATTATATTTGCATCATTATGCTGCCGTGCCAGCTTTACGATTTCATTATTCCAGCATACAGCTGCACGAACCATACGGTATTTATTAGCAACCATAGCAACGCCGTTTCCGCTTCCGCAAATAATAATACCATTTTTAAATTCTCCTCTGTTAATGGCATCCGCTAATGGATGTATCGGATCAGGATAATCTACGCTTTCTTCTGAATAGGTACCAAAATCTGTAATTGTATATTGCTGTGATTCAAGATATTTCTTTAAATGCTCCTTAAGTTTGTATCCTGCATGATCAGATCCTATTGCAATTCTTTTTAAAGAATCTAACATTGTTAATTGTTTTTTTACAAAAGTAATCATAATGAAATCATAATGAAGCAAAAGCAAAATTTTTAAAGAAATATATGCCTTAAAATCAAATTTTTAAAATTTCAACATTTCCTTGTTGACAAAGTTTAATTTTGTTTCAAACTTTTTAATAAAAACATGTTTTTTCAAGTCTTCGTCCATTTTAAGTGAATAACTAAAAGTCAGTCATAGATTATCAAATAGAGTGAACACTGATCTACCTGTAATTTGAACTTAAGTTATACACGACAAGAGTAACTGACAAATGTTGAAAAACAAAATAAGAGACTGCAATACAATAAACTATATTTAAAAATGTTTAAGTATCACTGTTAATTAACAGTTGATTTCAAGTTTTCCAAATTTTAAATGATTTTTTAATCAACAGTTTCAACAGCTATTATAAATAACAATAAAAAGAAACTTTCTTATTATTATGAAAACTTCCTCTTTTCCAAATATTGCCGATGATATCTTAAAACTAAAGAATCAAAAAAATGCAGTAATATTGGCTCATTATTATCAGGTTCCTGAAATACAGGACATAGCAGATTTCATAGGCGACAGTCTACAGTTATCACAAAATGCAAAAAACACCAATGCCGAAATAATCGTATTTGCAGGTGTACATTTCATGGCCGAAACAGCCAAAATACTCAGTCCTCAAAAAAAAGTTGTTCTGCCTGATTTAAATGCTGGTTGTTCACTGGCCGATTCATGTCCTCCTGATGAATTTAAAAAATTCAGGGAAGATCATCCTAATCATATTGTTATTTCCTACATCAACTGTTCTGCAAAAATCAAAGCATTGTCCGATGTTATATGTACATCAAGTAATGCAGTAAAAATAGTTGAATCGTTCCCAAAAAATCAGAAAATCATCTTTGCACCCGATAAAAATCTTGGAGGTTATATTAACCAGATCACCGGAAGAAATATGGTTTTATGGAATGGAAGCTGTGAAGTTCATGATATTATTAAGGCGGAAGAGGTTATCCGTTTAAAAAAGATGCACCCGGATGCTAAACTCATTGCTCATCCTGAGTGCAAGGAAATTATACTTCAGATGGCCGATTATATTGGTTCTACAACAGCATTATTGAATTTTTCAATAAAAGATCCTTCAGAAAAGTTTATCGTCGCCACTGAAACTGGTATTCTTCACCAGATGAAAAAGTCATCTCCAGGCAAAGAATTCATAATTGTTTCCACCGATGAGAAATGTTCCTGTAATGATTGTCCTTATATGAAGCTGAATACACTGGAAAAGCTGTATCTTAGCCTGAAGAATGAAAGACCGGAGATCTTACTGCCTGCCGAACTAATTAAAGCAGCGGAATCCCCGATATTGAAAATGCTGGAACTTTCTTCATAATCAAAAAGATGAGCCGATTTCTGAACATTTTTACAGGCCTTAATCTTCTGTTTTTACTAGGGCTGAACCATCCTTCATCAGCTCAAAAAAATGATACTGTTATAAAAAACGGTTACCAAAAATTCAATTATCCCGGAGGTAAAACTTCCAGTGAAGGTTTTATCAGGGACGGAAAACCAGACGGATACTGGAAATCTTACTATGAAAACGGAAAATTTAAATCCGAAGGAAACCGCAAGGAATTCGAACTGGACTCACTCTGGAAATTTTATAAAGAAGACGGCAGGCTTATACTTGAAATAACGTATAAAAAAGGGAAGAAAAACGGAATCAGGACCAGTTACCTTGATAAAGAAACGATCAGGGAAAATTACAGGAATGATGTTAAAGATGGATATACAAGGTATTATTATTCCGACGGCAGACTGAAACTTGAGATCCCGTTTGTAAAAGGATTGGAACAGGGTTTTGGAAAGGAATTTGCTGCCGACGGAACTATCATTACACTGACCGAATACAAAAAAGGCTTTATTGTCGACCGGTTGAGGATAAACAGGACCGACAAGAACAAACTGAAACAGGGGAAATGGTTTTTATTCTATGATAATGGGAATATTAAGCAGGAGGGCAATTATCTGGATGATCAGAAAGACGGGTATTTTAAGGATTATACAGAAAATGGGGATCTTCTGAAGATCAGTAAATATGTGATGGGGGAGCTTCAGCCGGATGCAGAAGAAATAGCAAAATTGCAGGTTCGGAATGAATATTATCCCGACGGCAAGCTGAAAGTTTCCGCAATGTATCGCAACGAAACACCGGAAGGCATGCGAAGGGAATATAAACCCGATGGAAGCCTTGAGAAATCAGTCATGTACCATAACGGACTGATTACAGGAGAAGGCAATATGCTTGATGACGGAAATAAGGACGGCCACTGGAAAGAATATTTCACCGATGGTTCATTGAAAGCCGAAGGGAATTACGAAGATGGAAAACCAATGGGAGAATGGAAATACTATCATCTGAACGGCAAAACGGAGCAGATGGGGAAATTCAGTAAACAGGGAAAGCCCGACGGGAAATGGAAATGGTTTTACGAAAACGGCAAATTGCTTCGGGAGGAAAATTACCGGAACGGGCTAAGGGATGGACTTCTGAGTGAATATGACGAAGATGGAAAACTCATTCAGGAAGGTGAATTTGTAAATGGAGAAGAGGACGGGCCATGGTTTTACCTTACAGGTGACGACTTTGTTAAAGGAAGTTATCATGATGGATTACGCACAGGGATATGGTATACATTCTCCCTGCAAAAGAATGGCGACAAGACCGATTCCCTCGTGATGTTTAGGGGCAATTTCATTGATGACTTTCCTGATGGAAAGCACACCTGGTACTGGGACAATGGAAAAGTTCACGACGAAGGGTTTTATGTGATGGGAAAGAAGGAAGGGGACTGGGTGATTAATAATTCCGACGGGACTTTGTTCCTTGTAATTACTTATAAAGATGGAGTTGAAGTCCGGTTCGACGGTGTGAAAATTAAACCGCCGTTTGAGAAAGAAGAATAAAAGTTTATTCCGGTGAAATTGCCGGTAATTTTAAATTGTAGAAAATGGAAAATAATAGTCCGGGAAGAGGGGGCAGGAGTAAACCGGAAAGAACCCGGAACCCAGGGAAGGAAAATTCAGGCAAACCCGAAAGAAGAGGCAAACCGGAAACAAAACCCTGGCAGGAAAGCAGGCGAGGGGATTATGGGAAACCTAAACCTTACAGGAAAAGTTCCCCGAAAGAAGACCTGATCAGGCTGAACAAATACATTTCCAACGCCGGCGTATGTTCCAGGAGGGAAGCCGACAAACTCATTCTCGCGGGAGTTGTTCGGGTCAACGGCAAAGTGGTCACCGAACTTGGAGTGAAAGTTTCGCCCGGCGATAAAATACAGTATGAGGAACAAACCATCAGCAAGGAAAGAACCAAATATATCCTTCTCAATAAACCAAAAGGTTATATCACCACTGTTGATGATCCCGAAAAGCGAAAAACAGTAATGGAACTTATCCGTGGAGCTTGCAAGGAAAGAGTTTACCCGGTTGGAAGGCTTGACAGAAACACAACCGGACTGCTTTTATTTACAAACGACGGAACTATTGCAAAAAAACTGACTCATCCGAAGTATGGAATAAAAAAAATATATCATGTTGAAGTAGATAAATCATTAAACAAAGCTGACTTTGAAAAAATAAAAGCAGGACTGATATTGGATGATGAAAAAATTGAAGTTGACAAAATAGAATATATCGAGGGTTCCAAGTCGAAGAAAGAACTGGGAGTCGAATTGCATTCAGGCAAGAACCGGGTTATCAGGAGAATATTTGAACACCTGGATTACAATGTCACCCGGCTCGACAGGGTTTATTATGCCGGGCTTACCAAGAAAAATCTTCCCCGGGGCCACTGGCGTTTCCTTGATGAACATGAAGTCAATTTATTAAAGATGATCAGTTCCTGAATAAAACCCGGGTTATAAGATGAACCAAATCAGTATTTTCATTGTTGAAGATGAATTGTTAATTTCGGCCAGCCTGAAATCCCAGCTGCATAGTTTCGGGTACCAGGTATTGGGATCAAGTACCAGGGGGGAGCAATGTATTGAAGAGATAGAAAGACTTTCAAACGAAGATAAAGAACCTGAAATCATTCTTATGGATATACATCTTCGAGGAGAGATGGATGGGATAGAGACCGCAAGAAGACTTGTCGAAAAATTTAACTGCGCGATTATCTTTCTCACCGGACAAAGCTCTAAAGAAATTTATGAACGCTCCTTTATGATCAAGCCCTTTGGATATCTTCTGAAGCCCATAGACATGGAGCAAACGAAGATGACAATAGAAATTGCAGCTTACCAGAGAAATCTTGAAATGAACAATCTCGTATACCGGCAGAATCTCGAAGTACTGCTTGAAGAAAGAAAACGTGAAAACGAGGAGATCAAGTCAATGTATCAGACCATGGTGAACAATTCGCTTATGGGAATGACTATAACACAAGAAGAACAAATAGTATTTGTCAATAATCGTATAACCGAAATACTTGGTCTTACAAAGGAAGAGCTTATCGGTATGGGTATACAGAACCTGATTGATCTGATACATTCGGAGGATAAAGAAACTGTAATAAACAAAAGGTCAGCAATATTGCGCGGACAGGAAGTCCATAGTTCCAGCAAATTCAGGGTAGTACATAAAGACGGAAAGATCCGCTATCTTGAATCATATGCCGAACGGATCCATTATAAGGGGCACCCAGCCATTCATCAGATCTATTTCGATATAACCACTTACTGTGAAGCTTTGAATCAAAAAGAGAATTAATTAAACCTTACCTGAAAATTATGAGAACAATCCTGATCACTTCAATGATGATGCTTTGCATAACAATTCATGCCGGCCCAATCCAGGATCTTATTGCAAAAGCAGGAGATGCATCAAAATATCCTGCCGATGCCCGGCTGGTAATTTTCGACAGCACGATTGTGGACATGCAGGAAAGCGGGCTCACCTATGTCGTCTCTCATAACCTTTCCAAAGTTTTGAATTCAAAAGGGGCCCTGGAGCTGAGTTCAGTAAAATACGGCTATGATCCCTTGTCGGCTTATGTCGAATTCCGGGAAGTGAACGTTTATAAAAAAAACGGAAATGTTATCAGCATCAATCTGAAAAATGTGATGGATTATCCTGCTCCTGCACATTCAATATATTGGGGAGCCCGTGAGAAAATGATCCCGATCGGCAGGCTGGAACCCGGTGACGCAGTGGAAGTGGTGTTATTTAAAAAAGGCTTTACCTATGCCCTTTTGCAGGATGATGATGACAAATACATTCCTCCTATGCGGGGCCATTTTTATGATATTGTCGAATTCTTTGACTCAAACCCCGTTTCAGAGAAAGTATATAAAGTTGGTATTCCAAAATCCAAAACACTGCAATTCCAGTTTTATAACGGTGAAGCCCAGGTCTCATCATGGCTGGAGAATGATAAAGTTATTTATACTTTTTCGAAAAAAAACCTGGCTCCGATAAAGAGCGAACCCAGGATGGTTGCTTTATCCGATATTGCACCAAAATTATTGCTTTCAACCAGTCCCGACTGGAAGACTAAATCCCTTTGGTTTTTTAAAGTGAATGAGGATTTTGGAAGTTTCGAGTCGACCCCTGAGATCAGAGCGAAAGTAAATGAAATCCTGAATGGGGCTAAAGACGAATACGATTCAATTTCCAGTCTGACCCACTGGTGTGCTGATGAAATAAGGTACTCAGGGATATCAATGGGTTGCGGAGAAGGCTTCACACTGCATAAAGGCTCAATGACTTTTACCGACCGCTGCGGGGTTTGCAAGGACAAAGCCGGAATGCTTATCACAATGTTAAGGGCAGCGGGATTTAAATCGTACCCTGCTATGACTATGGCAGGATCCAGAATTGATTATATTCCTGCCGATCAGTTCAACCATTGTGTTACTGTGGTAAAACTTCATAACGGAAAATACAGTTTA
>Ga0182027_10007334_pt1 | contig 16268 bp, 19 predicted proteins | sample 712E1DmetaG_FD_121300 | JGI IMG/M metagenome (GOLD analysis project Ga0182027, IMG submission 121300) | Permafrost microbial communities from Stordalen Mire, Sweden - 712E1D metaG (Illumina Assembly) | ecosystem: Environmental > Terrestrial > Soil > Wetlands > Permafrost | place: Sweden...
AGGAATAGTTTACGATACATTAAAAGAAAAACGGGTATTTACTGACTTCCCTAATTTTAAATATGTAACACCTTGAAAATATGCAAGTTGACATAAATAGAGTAGACATTTAAACATAGGAGATTGATAATGATCTTTGCATTCGGTGTGGGGCATGTTCGCGTAAATGCCCAGCAGGCGTTCTCAGCAATTATTGGATGCCAAGCTCTAGTCCGATACTTGAGAGGCTTGATAAGGCATGTGGTGTCAGAAAAGAACCCATTGTCTACCTTTCTTGAAAGTGGCGAATTCTCGTGATGTGTGCTGTCAAGCGGCCAGGTGGATGGGTAGTGGGTTTTGCGCTTTCAGAGTAAGCGCTTTTCGATCACAGGTGTTTATTCAACATGACAATAAGGTCATCGCCTTCAAATCATTGCCCGATGACCGATCCGCTCCAAAATGACCGCTAAATCCGCCCCAATTTGACCTGTCTTGGGGTCTCACGTCACGAAACGGAAAAAATCGTACGTTTAGCGACTTGAACGCGTCAAAAAGGACATTGGAACCCTGTTTCGGTGAAAAATAATGGGCAATATATAATTTTCTTAAAGTGGTTGATAGGCAAAATGCTGAGAGGCAAGAAGGAAGAGCTGAGAACCTGGATGCGCATGACTTCTTGAGTTATTGTTTATTGCTTAAAGCAATGCAACGGCGGTTTGATGAAGATAACCGAGCCACATGGTTTGACGATTGCCTGTTTTTCCTTCGAGGGGGGTACACTTTTTTTTGCTATCTTAACCTTGCTTCGGACCTCAGGATGCGCGGCCGGATCTTCGGCGGTCTAAACCACGCTCATAGACCTGAAGAACGACTTCGCGTCTGGTTGAATCGCATTGTTTCTGAAGCTATGTTGCGAAATATTAATCATCTTGACATATTTGTTGCTGAAGAAATTAATAGTGGTTCCTCTGCTCATCGATTCCTTAATATTGTTCGAGATCACTTGCGAGACAATAACGGGTTGTCAACGGATTTGACAATTCGCTTCGTTCTCTACTTGGCATGTACCGACGAGAGTATTTTTGATCCTAACCGCTTTGCTGCTGAAGCAAGATCCAAACGTCACTACAGGGCAGGGGCAATGCAAGTTTTTAACGAGTTTAGGCTGTTTCGCGGTCCGCTCTTTACCTATGATGCCGAGCGGTACAGCGGCCTTCGTAGGATATCACGAGAGACTGATTCCATTGAAAGATATCTACCAATACGTTACCAAACGCCTGAATTCCTAATTCGTTGCCCAACTACTGGTAATGCGATCTATGATTGTATTCCTGGAGAAAATGATCTTGCCAAAGCAATAGGAGTGTTGATCTTAAATCTTGTCAATATTAATAGAGAACGAATCAGCTACGAGCACATAAACGAAAGGGTTATTCAGAACCATTGTCAAGAATGCTCTGGTTTGTTTTCTTCTCTTCGAGCCACCCAAGGAGGTTGGACGAGTACTACGCTATGAACTATTCTTTTTCTGAAAGATTACAACATGTTTGGGATTCTATCACTTCCTAAGGTGTGCCGTGCGCAATAAAGCCCCAGCACGCTGCTGCAAGATGTACCCAAGGACATCCTTACCGGCTTCGCCTGGAAACAGTTGTTGAACACCTCTTCTATTGCCCCGATTTCTACCACACTTTTGCCCGGAATTTTGAATTCGACCGCTTTTTGACCCCTGGCCAAAATCTATAGATTTTGGCTACCCAATTTTTTATATTAAAAAAGGCTTAAATTCGTGAAATTTCGCCGTCTGCCGGAACGGGGTTTTTGGCCAGAGGGGTTAATAATATTGCACATATGACAAGTAATCTTGTCTTGACAGATTGTCTGCCGTGAGATTAATTTAAACAACAAACGGTCATTGTCTAAAAAACGCGCCGAAAGGAACCTATATAATGTCTACCCGACAACTTTTTGAAAAGAATACACTCGCAGGTATTGAACTTAAAAATCGCCTAATCCGCTCTGCGACCCACGAGGGGATGTCTGATGCGCACGGAAAGCCACTCGAATCAATTGTCGATTTATATCTGAAACTTGCCAACGGGGGCGTTGGAATGATCATCACCGGATTCGTTGGCGTTAAAAAAAACGGGCGATCATCTTCAACTATGAAAGTGCTAGATGGCGACGACCAAATTGAAACCTATCAAAAATTAATGACTCCTGTCAGAGAACTTGGAACACCGATCATTCTTCAGATTGCTCATGCTGGCGGTCTTGCATCTCCTTCTCTTGAAGGCAATCGACAGGTAGCTCCCTCAAGAATGCATTACAAAATGAATCGAAGCACCGCAACCGAACTTACAAGTTCCGAAATTGAAGATATTATAGATGCATTTGTTTCATGCATTGTACGTGCAAAGAAAGTAGGCTTTGACGGTGTTCAACTCCATGCTGCGCATGGTTATCTCCTTTCGGAGTTTTTGTCCCCGTATCTTAATAAAAGGAAAGACAAATGGGGTGCCTCCACCGAAAAACGTTTCAGTATTATAAGGGAAATATTTTCCCGCTCCAGGGACTTAGTCGGCTCTTTTCCGATATTTGCCAAAATCAGTGGGCATGATGATCAGAAGGAAGGTATGACTCCTGATGAAGCAGTAAGAATCGCTTGTCTATTTGAGAAAGCTTCATGCGATGCTATAGAGGTATCATGCGGAAATGGCAATTTCCTTGATACTGTCCGAGCGAAACAAATTCCCTTTGACGCAATGTTTCATTTTACACCCGGACTCCACAATGTGCGTGGGTTGAAAAGAAATATTACTTCGTTTCTTATTAAGAAGAGTTTCAAATTACATACGGAAAGAGAAAATTATAATGTAGCTGCTGCCGATAAAATTAAAAAATCGGTTTCAATACCTGTTATCGTTGTTGGTGGAATCAGAAAGTTAGAATCGGCACAATGGATTATCGAATCCGGTGCATCGGATTATGTTTCTTTATGTAGACCCTTAATTATTGACCCAAATCTTCCCGAAAAATGGAAGTCTGGGAAACAATTGATATCGCAGTGCATCGATTGCAACTATTGCTTGATGGGTTGCTTGAACGAGCCGTTGAAGTGTTACTTTGGCAAGCTTCCGAACATGACAAATTAAAATTTTGGCTATGTGCCCAACCCCTCAAAAAGGCAAAGATTCTCATGCTTTTTTCCAATTCAGATTTTTTAACCTCTCCCCAATGAATTAATCGCCCGCCGTTCCGTACTTTAGGATACAAATAGCCCCACTTTTAGGTTCTGTCGGTTGGGAGGGAAGTAGGCCGAATGGCAAATTATTTTGGCTTTGTACGCTTTTTAAGTTCCCTATTTGGGAACTTTATTGTATATTTATCTTATGCGTGTCATTGCAAAATCAAGGCTTGAACACTACTGGTCTCAGAAGGCCTATCGAACAGCAGAGCAACCCCTTAAAGCATGGCACGATGAAGTTCAAAAGGCTCATTGGACAAATTTCAATGAGCTCCGGGCCCAATTTCCAAAAGCCAGTTTAGTGGGCAACGGAAGGGTTGTTTTCGATATACACGGAGGAGTTTTTAGGTTAATAGTAAAGGTTGAATTCAAAATGAACGCGGTATTTATTCGCTATTTCGGTACTCATAAAGAGTACGATACCATAAAAGCAAGTGAGGTATAAATGAACTTGAAACCGATCCGCACAAAAAAAGACCTTAGTATGGCCCTTGCTCGAATTGATAATCTCATCGATGCTAAACATGGGACAGAGGAATATGACGAGTTGGAGATTTTAAGCACTCTCGTTGAAGTCTACGAGGAAAAACATTTTCCTGTGCCTCCACCGGACCCTGTTGAAGCAATAAAATTCCGTATGGATCAAATGGGACTAAAGCAGTCTGATATTGCAAAATATTTAGGAGGTAAAAATAGGGCCTCTGAAGTTTTATCAAGAAAGCGTCCGCTAAGTTTACGCATGATCCGGAATTTACATAATAACCTTAAAATTCCAAGCGAGAGTCTTTTGGGGGTAGTTTGATATTTCTTGGTATTTTCTTATTTTATAAATTCACGATGAGAGATAAAACTACGGTATGAACTACGGAAAAGCTGTAGAAGAGGTTTGGGCTTGGCGTGAGAAAGTAGCAAAAGACATTCTGTCTGTGCCACGCAATAAACGGGTCAAATATATTAATGATACAGCAAAAAAAGCGTGTATAAAACTTGGCATTAAATGTCGAAGGTTGGCCGACCGAAAAGAGAAATGAAAATGACTAAAATTCTTTTATTGGCAATCATCCTGACCGGAATTCCTCTGGCGCAAAACATATCCGAACTCGCTAGAAATGTACCTCGGGAAGTTCAAGAAATTATTGATAAAGAAATGAGTGGAAATGGATACTTTTTAAGATCTCATAACGCAGCCGCGGTTTTTAAAGCAGGCGATCCTTTTCTGAAATGTTGGCTCTCGATTGACTCGATTAGGAAGTATAATGAAAATACTCCTATAAGTAAACTAATAACGCCATATTATCCTAATTCTTCTCATCTTATTGGCGAATGGGTAGTTCCTTTATTTAAAAACAATACCATTACACATTATTTATCTATCTCGAAGTATGATAGTTTGCCCGATCAGGATGATACGGTAAAAAAATATTATAAAGATGGTTTGTGGCATTCAGGACCTTTTGGGGGTGGACCAGTCAAGGATGCTGTGTGGGAAAAAGTAATTAAAAAATGGCCGCCATTAAAAGGATACCACCCTGTTCTGATTGAATTATATCCCGCTGGAAGAAGGTTTGTTTATATTCCTGAGCAAAATGATAATAATTTAACCTATTTATTATTGAATCAAAACGATTCCCTATCAATGTTCACAGATTCCTCATTTTCCACACTGTCGGATAGCAGAATTGTTTTGAAATTTATTAAAGACCATTTAAACAAAAGGGGTTTATTAAATAAGAAACTGCAATAACAATCATAAGCTGCCGTTAGGCAATTTTTAACCCCTCCCCAATGAATTAATCGCACTCCGTTCCGTACTCAGATACAAATAGACCCACTTTTAAGGTGTTAAATAAGCTATTTTAACAGAGATTTATGAAACATAGATTGAAATATGCGTTAAAAGATATAAAACGAAGCTTTTTAAAGGCTTTTTTCACTGTCTCACAAACGAAGGTTTGAAATACACATGTTAATCGGCTATGCACGAGTCTCAAAAGCGGATGGGTCCCAGGTCCTCGATCTCCAGATCGATGCTTTAAAAAAGGCCGGCGTTAAGGCGAATCACCTTTACCAGGACCGTGCCTCCGGAAAGCTCGACGACCGGCCGGGGCTGGTTGCGTGTTTAAAAGCGCTAAGAAAAGGCGACCTTCTCATCCTCTGGAAGCTCGATCGCTTGGGCCGGGATCTCCGGCACCTGGTCAACACCATTCAAGATCTGTTAGACAAAGGTGTCGGGTTCAAGGTCCTTGCAGGGCAAGGGGCGGAGATCAACACGACGACGGCAAGCGGGAAACTCGTCTTCGGGATTTTCGCGGCGTTGGCCGAGTTCGAGCGGGAGCTTATCCGCGAGCGCACCATAGCCGGACTCGCTGCGGCGCGCGCACGCGGCCGCAAGGGCGGCCGGAGGTTTTCCCTTACCAAGGCTCAGGTCCGCCTTGCCCAGGTCGCGATGGGAAAGAAGGAAACCGTGGTAGGGGATTTATGCAAGGAGTTGGGGATCACCCGGCCGACGATTTATCGGTATGTTGGGCCGGATGGAAAGATTCGGGAGTATGGGAGGAGGGTGCTGGGGAGGGCGGGGTAATGGGGAAGGTTAAAGTAGGCTCTCCAGCAGGTGAACCACCTTAAAATCTTTTCCTCTAACTAAAAGAAAACAGAATTCTAATAACCTGCTAATCAGAATGAATTTGATTCTTTAGGACGCTTTTTAGTCATTTTGAGAAACGACCAATAAAAATGAATATTCTTGCATCTGAAAACATGAAATGTGCTTATTTTCAACCCAAAATAGGCGGGCTGTTTAAGGGCTTAAATAGCAATGTGGTTTATATAAAGGGAATTACCAATGGCCCGCTCTCCCTTTATTTTCGGGCAAGACAAGGGATTTTAATTTGTGAAAAAATAGTCATTTTTTTGGTGTTTGGCATCATTTATATAATGGAACAAGAAAAATCAATAGAGCAATTATAATTCTTTATTCCACCAGAAAACGGTATTTATTCAAATGTGTTGTTTCAGTAATAGGTCTATTTTATTTTAATGATTTCAAATTTTATGGTTTCTTTCCATTTTTCTCCCACGAATATAGGGAAAATCATTTTCAGTTTTCAGCCAAGCCCCTTGAACAGGAAGGAGAATAAGAAAAACACTCAGAGTTGAACCGTTTGATTAATAAAAAAGAGCCTCATAATTCCTTCAAAAGAGCTTATGAAGCTGCCGATTTTGAAGATTTACTCAAAAGGATTATCAAGATCCGTAATCGTTTTCAACAAAAAGGAGATTGTCATGAAAATAAGCATTAAAAAACATGGCGCAAATTTTGTGATAGTTGGAATGCTCTTCTGTTGCACATCGGTATTTGCAAGCACATCGGTTGAACAACAAATAACTCAGATCAGCTCAGCGGATGCAATTCAGACGATTTATGCTTCTTCATCAAACAGCGCTTCTCGAATAACAATTTTAGGATATCTGCCCGGTGTAATAAGCCGATTTAAAGTTAACCCGTCTCAGTCTGCCCCGGCATGGCTCAATACAATGCTTTCACAATCTCTTAATAGCAGCAATTCGGCTGAAGTAATTGCAGCCATTAACCAAATTGGGACTCTTAATGTCACCTCCCTTTCGACCAATCTTATTGGAATGTATGGGAAATCCAATAATATTAATATTAATGTCAATCTTATCAAGGCCCTTGGAGACATGGGAAATCAAAGCGCAATGTCCCTTTTACAGAGTATTATTGATGCCCAAGTAGTTAGTCCGGTAACCGATCAAGCAATAATCTCAGCGAGAAAACTATGCGCTTCCACATTGATACCTGATATTAGCGCTTATTGCACAAATCTCAATTCACAAATTCAAAACGGCGCTTTTTCAGACACAATTAATAGGCCGCTCATGGATCCAGACGTAGCGCTTATGGATGCAAAGGGTTTATTGCAAATACTTATGAATGGGGCTTGCGGCCAATAAGGCGCCAGTTTGCTTGTTCAAAAATTGCGATGTTTCTAAATAATCAACGAATGAAGTCAAACTTACTTTACGGAGGTTAATAATTATGAAGTCTTTTTCCTTAAATAAAAAACATTTTTCGAAAATAGTGTATTCTAGTATTGTTTTAGCGGGTTTTTTTACCAGCTCATCTTTCAGTACTGATGCAACCTATGGTAATTTAACGGTCACAACAGCCATTGGGGTCGGCGGGGTCGCACCCAATCCAGGCGCTCCGATCTTCCTGCCTCATCCAACAACGTATGGCCCCGGCTATTGCGATATTTATGCCTATAGAAACGGTGGTGCTGCCGCCGATTCAGGAAACAGTTGGGACATTAATGGAGTGGAGTCCGGAATAAAATCGTATAGTTTTAACGGCGAAAAATACTCTGCCGCAATAGTAGCTTATAATGCGGTAGGCCCAAATGGCGTTAACGGCACCGGCAATAGCCCTAGCTGCGCTCTTGTTGCCTCCGCGGACCGAACCGGGATTAATCATGCAGCTTACCTGAGTTATTGCGATCCTTTAAGCGCCAATGGAATTTATTCGGCGTATTTGACGAGCAATATTCTCATGGGGCCGCCAACAGCGGGGCAACGCTGGATAGTTTACACGACTAATTCAACGAACAGTTTGTTTATTATTGCCCCCGATTCCTCGACAAATTTTGCTTGGGGGAAGAATTTTGCGATCAACAGGACCAATGGCCAAGTAGGCATAGGGCTAAATCCTTCCAATACCAGTTCTAATAAACTTGAAGTTGCCGGCAACACGCAAATTGACGGCAAGCTTGGAATCGGGACCGCTCCGGGTTCAAACGTGTTGGCGGTTAACGGTAATACCGCGGTAAAGGGCACGATTTATGCAAATGCGCTTACGGTAACGACCACCATTTCCCCTTGGCCGGATTATGTTTTCAACAAGAATTATAAAGCTCGTCCGTTGGCCGAAACCGAATCCTTCATAAAGAAAAACGGTCGTTTGCCTGGAATGCCCTCGCAAAGAGATGTTGCAAGGAATGGGGTAAACGTAGGGGAAATGCAAGCAAAACTACTGAAAACCATGGAAGAGATGACGCTGCAGATGATTGTGCAGAACAAAAAAATTGATGAACTAACAAGAGAAAACGAAGAGCTCAATAAGAAAATAACAGCGCGAAAATAATCGGAATAATTGTTTGCAATTTAGATATATGTAGTTTATTAAACTAAAGGATTTATATGAATATAAGATTCTTCATTAAAGCAATTGTCAAGCGGAGGTCAATAATTTATTTCTCCAGTTTATTTGTGATAGCTTTAGGAACATATTTACCTGTTGTAAACGCTTCCAACGATTCAGTTTCAACGGATTTGACAAAAGGAGCGGAGGTGCCGGCAGGAGTTAAAGTTATTGTAGATGCGTATTTAAAAAATAGTAAAGGAGCGTTTTTCTTCGATAATGCTAAATCATCTTTTAATAAAATGTTTCAGGATATTGATTCAAATGTTGAGTTTTCAGAAATTCAGGCAGGCACGCCAGTACATGTATATAGATTGAATATTGATAAATTAGTGCAGGAACCGGATTCATTTAATATCAGCTTATTAGTAATTCCTACGGATGTATGGCTGGTTCCAATTATCACCCATGGAAGAGTTTTGTATATAGTACATATAATTAAAATAGAAGGATCAACCAATGCATATCGAATTGTTGAAAATACAAGTTCTAGGGATCAAAGTCGAAATTGGGAGAACGCAATAAAATTGTGGCCGAAATCTTCCGGATTTTATCCAATATATATTGATTGTGATCATTCACAATTTTTCCATTTTCCACAAATAGATGATCATAATCTGTTGATGTTAAATAAAGGATATGTGAATCCGGATTCATTTAGCCTTTTATTTCATGATGCAGGCCGTGAAAACGACCCATCATATGGAGAATTGAACCACATTATAAATAATGTTGGAGATCTGACAGATAATAGAAAAGCGTTCGAAATATTGCGAGAGCAGGAACTGGAACGAAGAGAACACTCGAAAAAAGTACAAGAAGCGCACTAGAATAATAAATAGCGTTTATTCGGCAAGGCAGGCTTCTATCTTTTAAATAAATTATTATTAAACATAATTAAAAGGCAGCATTATTATGAAATGGAAATATTTTTCGCTTATCATTCTTTTTTGTTTATCAGTTAATGTTCTGGCACAAAATTCCCCTTACCTTGATTCTCCTATCTTAACTTCTCCAACTGATGGTGAAACAGATGTGAATCCGAATACAACTTTAAGGTGGGATCCATCTGACGACCCTTCATCTGACGACGTATCATATTATACTGTCGAAATAGATGACCCCGACGGAAACGCAGTTTCAGGAACACCTACAAATGTTTCCGGGACAACATTCACAGCGTCATTGAGTGGTTCAACAACATATACTTGGTATTTAACCGCTTATAATACCCAAGATAAGATTCAAAGTTCTGCCACAGAAAGTGACTTTACAACGGCAGATGCCACCAAGCCCCTTCCAAGTGCGCCTGTAATTCACGAAGCGGTTGCATTAGACGACGGTATTAGCGCAAACTTTTCATGGGCAGCTTCTGATAACGGATCGAATACTTACACAGTTACCATTAGTGTTAATAATTATTTGATCTACAATATTACTTCCAACGCAGATGCAACGTCTTTAACTTATTCGCCTCTTTCTCCGGGTGTTACTTATTCATGGTATGTAACGGCAACGAATTCGACTGGTCAATCACAACCTAGTGCGCCGGGTACGCTTTCTATGCCTCCTGGAACAATAACGCCAGGCAATATTGTTTATGGCCCAGGTGGTCCTGGTACTTCTATTGCATTTTTTAATCAACAGTATTCTGCTTGGTGTTGGAATGCTTGCTGCCAAACGCTATTAACTCTCTATAAAAAGCCTAATGTTGTTCAAACTGACATAGCCACATATGCTCTCGGGAATTCTCAAGCGAATTATGGTGTTCCTCTTTCGTATGGAAAAGATGAAGATGGTAATCCTATTTATGGAATAGGCACGATTGCTAAACCGCATGCTGATGATGAAATATTGCATCATTTTCAAAGTGCTTTGTCACCAATCTATTCACCGGGCTATTTTACAAGAGGAGGTATTCAGACCGCTATTATCAATCAGCAGCCAATCATGGTGGCACGAATAGCTCCTGCAGGTAGCAATACTGTTAATCATGCTGTAGTAATCTATGGGTATAATAATGTTCAATACAATGACAATGGTGGAAATATTACCGCCGGACAATTGGTATATTGGGATCCAAATAGTAATACGATCGGGACACCATTATATGAAGAATTTGTAGCATCGACACAATATAACCTAAATTGGAACGGCAGTCTCCAAATGAATGTGTCACCCTCATCTGTTCACGACGGTATAAAAGATTATGTCCAAGTAAGCCGACCTGTTAAAATACCTGCTATCAGTGACACGGCAACGTTTGCCGCTCGCTTTGTTGATTCGGATCATTCGGGAACAGTGGCCAAAAGCTGGGATTGGCGCTTGGTTTTGTTTCATGATAAGGGTGATGTTACCATCGTTCCGCCCGTTAAAGGGATGATCTCTCAAGACCCTTTATATTGCAATTGGAGTGCTAAAATTGGGACATTGCCCCAAGGATATAACTGGAAGCGAGATGCCGATGGCCAAATAATTGGCGAGGTTGAGGTTGGGTGTTTGGATTCAGATCCCCCATTTTTTTATCATCATGCAGCAATCAAAGTTGCATTTAACGATGGTTCCAATACCATAATTATAGGAGATAACAAATGAATAAACTAACCTTTTTAATACCACTTATTTTAGCGGCAATCCTTTTCCCAAGCATTATTTCCGCAAGAGTACTTCTTATTGTTGATAGTCATTATTATTCCATTGATTCAACCAGGATTATTCAATATGCAAATGATATTCAACAAATTGACGGCAAAACCGTCACGGTAGATAAATGGACACCGTCCACCGGTACAAATGTTCAGCAATGCAAGCTGTTGTGGTCTTATCTGGAAAGCCAATATAGCTTAGGCCTATCAAATCATGATCTTCTTGAAGGGGCAGTCCTAATAGGAAATATTCCGGTGCCACAATATTATTCAGGTTCATCTCTTTTTCCTTTCGATTACTACTACATGGATATTTGGGATTCCCGGAGCAATGCCGAATATCCTAATCATGATATGACTCCATTTAATACAGATGCAGTAAATACGGGGTATTTTTTAGCTAAATATAATGTTGGTAGCGGCGATGGCCTGATCGATATTTGGGTATCACGGATTTATAGCCATTTCCTTGGTATTAATAAGCATCTCAGGAGTTCGGCCCCGGGTGGAAATGCCTCCACCATTTTGGATACAAATACTATTATTAATGAATATCTTGACAGATTGCACAATCGATATACAAATTCTGCGCTCGTACCTTCCCGCGGATTTGCAATGGGAGGAACTGCCGATATGATTGATTCATTACAGGATGCGTTAAGTATGCAGCTTCTGAATTTACCTATGTATGTGGAATTCAATAGCGGTTCATTTAAAAATACCGGTGAAGCAAATCCATTTAATTTAATGTCGCAACTTCAAGTCGGCCCTGCAGGTGGAACTACGTATGGGGCATATAATGGCACGGTCTTCCCAAATCAACGAAATGCTAGAAATTGCAAATATACCCAACTCACCGATGCTCGTTCTTATTCCCCATATAGCAATAGAGCTTATTCAAGTCTTGACAGTAATGGATGGGAATGGGCGGGTATTTTTTCACATTCGTCAAATTATCAGTTTTCATTCGATTATTCTTCTGATAACGGCCCTCGGAATAATGGTTCTTTTTCATCAGGAACATATGGACCATTCTGGGGTGACAGCTTGAGGAATACTGGCGGATATCCAGCAATTGGTAATACTCAAGGTTATTATTATTATTACAATGACACTGGAATTAGCACGGACCCTTATGACTGGACTATCTGGAGAGGCAAACAAGCATATTTTAATTATAAAATTCATGCAACAGGAACGTATACTGTCAATGTTTATTATTTAGCTAATTTGAAGAATTGTAGCAATGGCATGCTTACTTTAGTTGAGTCGAGTCTTAATTCATCTGGAAATCCTGCAGGGGGTACGCCAATATTAAATTCTCCATATATTAATTTTAATATGCAAACCCATTTAAATGAAGTTGGAACCACTAATTGGGAAACGGTTTATTCTGGTGTACCTCTTGATTCCGGTTCTATGGCAACATTAATAATAGAGGCAAATGGACAAAATGGGATAGTGGATGCTGATGCGGTTCAATTTGTTCGGAATAATCCGGCGTCTCCAGCAATAAACGATATAGTGGATAATTCCGTTCCAACAACAAATCCGACCGGCTCAACAATATTTTCAACCCAAGGATTTTATACGAATGATTGGGTAGACAGAAGTTTTGAAAGCATGCAAGATGAAAATAGCACTCATAATAAATATTCCAAAGTTCCTTTTTTCCTTGTTTGCGCATGCGAAATTAATAATTTTCTCTATCAGAATCCATCACCGGGAACCATGGACAATTTGGGAAGTCTCTTAGCTCTTGGTCATAGCGGCCTTATTTGCATGGGTACATCCGATGATAATTTTCCCGCGAGAAGTTATGCTCCCTTTATGATCGATTTGGCATTGGGATTGAGTTTCGGCAAGGCTTTTATAGACCAGGTTAATTCAAGTTTTAATCTTGATGCGTCAAATAATTTATCTGGAATGTACGCCTTACTTGGAGCGGGAACCCTTCGCGCAAAACAATACGTTGAGTACGGGTCGGAAATTGAACAGAATAAAACCGTATCAACCTCGGTAAAGGATAGTGTTACAAGCCCCGTAAAGATTACCGGTGTAACCGTATCCAATACCGGAACCTATACTGTAGACTCTAAGGTTACAACATCAGGCGGAATAAATTGTTCTCATTCAGAAATTGATATTCGACCTCAAACAGTATTTCAGTATGGTTCAAAAGTAACCATTAAGGCATATTAATAGAAGAATTTCAAAAGAGATGGATTTGTTGCAACCCGCTTGGATAATTTCAATCCGAGCGGGTTTGTCTTCACAAGAGGTATTTCATTACTTTCACCAAGAATTTATAAGGTTGGAATCTACGCGAATCGAGGACCCAGGTAACCGAAAATGGATACTCCGATTCCGCTCAAAATTTGACGGTTTGCGAGGAATAAAGATAAAAAACCGATTTGAAGTTTTAAAACATTTTTGATGTTATTCGATTTCACCCGGTACGCAAAACCGCTAAAGGAGAATCGTTTATAGGGGTAGGAAAAAAAGAAATGAAAAGTTTAATATTATTGGTAACATTTTTTATCTGTATTCATGCACAAACAGTCGATGAATTTGCAAAAACCATCGAAAATTATTATACTTTTTTGAGACAAAAAGAATTTCACAAAGCTTATAACCTTTTATCTCATGCAATCGTACAAGATACGAATCATTCACATAAAAATAATCCAAGCAATATTCCTGACGGATATAATTATTGGTTTAGTTTAGTCAAAAATAGCAATCTGGATTCAGTTTATATTTTTAAACTTATAGAATGCAAATCCGATTCTAATGATAATAAAGAGGGCGAACTGATAGATTCAGACGAAGAAAAATGTTATGAAACTGAATTTTTAAAAATAGGTGATAAAGATACCACTAATATTCTTCAAAATGTTGGTGGTTATATTTGGGTAAAAAAGGGATCTGATGAAAAAATTAAAATGGTGGGAATGCATGGTCTTTTTTGGGGTACTGGTCCATAAGGGTATTAGGGGTCGCCTCACGAAACGGAAAAAATCGTACGTTTAGCGACCTGAAAGCATCAAGAAGGGCATTGGAACCCAGTTCCAATCATTCATCCACTAAAAAGCGCATTTCATTGTATAATAAGACAGCAGGAATTATCTTTAAAATGCGGCAAAATCAGTCTGTTTAAAGTCCATAGAAATCATTATTGGGCCGATCATTCGATCAGAGATATGGATTTTTTACGGGGGAACGACTAAACGGGCTTGAGGAAATGGGGAATTCACATGAAAAAAATACTGTTTGCTTGCTTGGTTATAACGTTGGTGATTTCTTTCTCCTGGGCGACGGAAGGCTATGATAATCTTTCAAAACTCGTGAAATCAAAAGTGAGCGAGGATGTAATCATCGCTTTTATAAATTCTTCCAATGTCAACTATACTCTAACGGCCGAGGATATCATCCATTTGACGGAAATGGGCGCTTCAAGTAAAGTGATCACCGCTGCAATTCAACATAAGGCGTCAGCCCAAACGGTAAGTGCTTTGCCGCAGGTCGCTGCTCCTTCCGAAAGTCCGGATAATTCGATTGTTTATGAATCCATGCCTCCGCAAGCGGATTATTGGTATAACGGCTATTGGCAAGATCCTTCCGATGTAATTATCTATCCAACCTGGCAACCCTATTACCACTATCATTCGAACCGAGGGTATAATTACGGGTATTCCGGCGGGCACGGGAGTGTAAACCGAAGTACTCGGACGACCAGCACAACGTCATCCAAATCCACATCAACAAGTAAAAGGTCAAAATAGTATAGTGTCATTGAACTTAGGCGGCATGTTTAACACCATGTCACGTTCATGGCCTTTTTTGTAATCTTTATTTTCGTCTAACTTTACAGGAGGGGTTTTTTGCAGCTCAAAAGACTTAATGACGTGCTTATGCTCGACATCGGCGACGGTCTTTGCGTGCCTTTCTTTGAAGAATGGGTCGAGCAGCTCCGCGCGCTTCCTTACGAAGAGTTCGGCGACTTCATGCGAGACACCATCTACCCTGCATTATCTGATAAGGAACGAAATCTCTGGCATAAAGCAACCATAAGTAACCGTGACCTTCAAAACGCGATCCAGGCCTTTTAATGACCCTTCCCGCTGTCCAAAGCAGTGACACGGCCCTTATGGGTAAAGCGGACCGTATCCTTGCCGGCTGGCTCGCTGAGTCCTGCCCGTCCGAGGCCAGCCGAGTAATCTACCGCAATGACCTTAAACATTTTGGCGCATACCTGGGGAACTTGGGCAAGGATATTTTCCACCTTGACCGGCAAGACATTCAAACTTACCTTGAATTTTTGCGTACGCGGAATCTCTCGGCCGCCACGCGCGCGAAAAAGCTCACCGTCATAAAAGGACTGGTACGCAATCTTTCAAGAGAAAACCTTTTTGATTTTAATGACGCTCAGAAAATCGATGGGGTTAAAGCTCCCAAGGTTTCGCGCGACGGCCGTACACCTGGTCTTTCGCGCATGGAAGCGCGAAAGCTCCTTGATGCTCCGCCGCTCAATACGGTCCGCGGCCTACGCGATCGCGCTCTTCTTGCCGTTCTTCTCTACACTGGCGGCCGCCGATCCGCCATATGCAATATCAAAGTCGGTCACCTACTTCACGAAATGGGTGTTCACTATGTGCTTCTCCACGAAAAAGGTGATCGCAGAATCCGGGCGCCGCTCCACCCGCAGGCTTCGGAACGCATTCAAGCATGGATGGCAGCCGCAGCAATCGCCATGGACGATAAAGAGGCTTATTTGTTTAGGCCATTCAACAAACGGGGAACTATGCTCCAGGCAAAGCCCATGCATGAGTTTATGATATGGCATACCGTTAAAAAATATGCCCGGCAAGCGGGATTGCAGGTGGATCGCCTCGATGAGCGCGGCATCTGCGCTCACTCAACGCGGGTAACGGCCATTACAGCCAGCTTCGAGGGCGGGGCAAAGCTTGAGGAAATCCAGCAGCTCGTGGGGCATAAGGACCCGAGGAATACGCTGCGATACCGGCGATCAAGCCCCAAGGACGCGGTCAATGCGGTTATAAGGATAAATTATTAGGTTTTAAAGCTTGGCGTGCTATTATTCCCGTTTATTCACCGGAGGCTCAAAATGATCTCTTCAATGTACTCGCCGGAGAAATTGAAAGAATTGGAAGCCATGGAC
>Ga0182027_10007335_pt1 | contig 16266 bp, 10 predicted proteins | sample 712E1DmetaG_FD_121300 | JGI IMG/M metagenome (GOLD analysis project Ga0182027, IMG submission 121300) | Permafrost microbial communities from Stordalen Mire, Sweden - 712E1D metaG (Illumina Assembly) | ecosystem: Environmental > Terrestrial > Soil > Wetlands > Permafrost | place: Sweden...
AAAGTAAAAGTTTCCCGCTTTAGCGATGATGGAAGAGAGGTCATACTGGCAATTCTTAACGAATCAGATCTTTTTGGAGAAATGTCATTACTTGACGGATTCTCACGTTCTGCAACTGTTTCCGCTATGGAAGATTCAGAAGTATTTCTTATCAAAAGAGATGACTTCCTTGAACTCCTAAAGAACCAGCATGATGTTGTTATTTCACTTCTCAGTGAATTAACCCAGAGATTAAGAGCAGCTGATATGAAAATTAAAGCACTAAGCATGAAAGATGCTGAAGGTAAGATTGCTACGGTTTTGATTCAGCTCGCTGATGAAATCGGGAAAATCAAGCAAGGTCAGGTTGAAATCGAAAAGCTGCCATATCAGCATGACATAGCCAATATGGCTGGCACATCAAGAGAAACAATCTCCAGGACACTTCATACATTTGCTAAAAAAGGATTTATTGAACTGGAAGGATCAGGTTTGCGCATACTGAACTACGAAAAATTCAAAGAGACTTATATTTAATAAGTCTCCTATTTAAATCTTTCCTTTAATCTTGTAGAATATCTTCTGCTCATAGGGAATGGTTCAGGAATTTCATGTACAAAAACCTGGTATGAATAATTGAACCACCTTTCGATCTTTTCTACATATTCAAGGTTCACAATCGTAGAACGATGGATTCTGACAAAATGCTTTGGCGTTAATCTTTCTTCCCATTCGGCCATTGATTTGAGCACAAGAAACTTCTTCCCGCCCGGGGTAACAATATATGTATAATCTTTTTCCGCAGTAATACACAAAATTTGGCTTATCTTCAGAAACCTGCAGATGTTATCTGTCGTTATAAAAATTCTGTCGTCATATTCAAGAATTTTATTTCCGCTATGAGTTCGTCTAACTAATTCAATTTCTTTTTCTTCGGCTATTTCATCATCATCTTCATCATATAAACTAATGATGGGACTATTACTGTTATTAAACCCTAACTTGCCGTTTCCATTGTGTCCATTGCCATTATGACCTTTATTTTCATTATGCAATTTGAAATCAGATATCAGTTTTTGTACGGTTTGATCAAGACGTACTGCATCGAAAGGTTTTTTTATATAATCAAAAGCATTCATTTCAAATGCTTTAAGCGCATATTTGTCGTATCCGCTAACAAAAATCAGCCTTGTTTCCTCAGGTATTTGGCTCACAAGATCAAAGCCATTTTCGTTTTTAAGCTTAATATCGAGAAACACACTGTCTGGCTCCTCAGATTTGAAAAGGCTTAAAGCCGAGTTAATATTCTCTGCCTCACCAATGACATTTACTTCTGGATATTTTTTAAGCATCCTGAATAATATTCTTCTACAGCCGGGATCGTCATCAATTATGAGAGATTTACAGTGACCGTTTGATTTATTTAAACTATTCATATTAAGTCTGATATTTTATCATTTATTAAACAAAATATGTTCCAGCATTCGCTTTTGCCTAAACCCTTGTATTTTGGGAAAAATCAACGTTTTTTATAAATATCGGAAATATATAATGAGAGGGCGAACAGAAATGACTTAAAGTGATACAGTTAAAAAAGGAGCGTCCATAAAACATAATCTAAAATAAGTATCAGCGCTGCCGAAAGAACGAAAGACCTGATAGTAGAAAGACCAACACCTTCAGCGCCTCCATGCGTTCTAAACCCGATATGACAGCCTAAAAGTGAAGTTACACCCCCGAAAATAACCGCCTTAAATAAACCCCCGATAAGATCTTTCAAACTGAAAAATCTTCTTACAGATTGAAAGAATACCGCAAAAGATACATTCAGAAAATAATTAGAAACAACAAAAGCGCCCATAACGGCTATAAAGTTTGCAAACATCACAAGGATAGGCATCATTAAAATTGCAGCAAGGAATCTAGGCATTGCAAGATAGCGAATCGGACTTATAGCCATAGTTTCAAGAGCATCAATCTGTTCGGTTACTTTCATTGTACCTAATTCAGCAGCAATTGAAGCGCCAACCCTGCCGGCTATTACAATCCCCGTTAAAACGGGGCCTAACTCTGTAATAATTGCCCTGGCTGTAGTTCCCCCAAGAAAAGAAAGAGGTGCAAGACCTTTTAACTGGTACGCTGCCTGCCAGGCTGAAACTGCACCTGTAAAAACAGCAATAATTATAACAAGAGGAAGTGAGTTAACCCCAATATGCTCCATCTGATAAAATATAATATCCCTGCTCCTCGGTATTGTCTTTAGGTTTTTTAAAATACCAAAGACAAGATTGGAGAATTGGCCAAACTCCTGGAAAAAATCCATTACTTTCTGGCCGGATGTCTTAATAATCTTTACCATTACCTGAATATAATTAATCTGCTGTTTCTAAAATAACAAAATTTACATTATTAAATATTTGTTTCAAGACTCATTATGATACATTTGTTTATTGTGTGCAATAAGATTTCTTTTGTGAAATTTTATTATTATGTTAAAAACAAGTTAATTTTGCATGTTTTTATCAAATCTACTTATAATTATTTTTTTAGCACCATAATTGATATAAGAAATGATAATTTTTTATTAATTGTAACATATGGTCGGAATCACGGAAAAGATACTACTTCATAATGTTGAGGAATGGTCAAAATTGCTTCAAAAAGCACCGGTTGGCATATTAACATTTGACGAGTCGTACAAAATTAAATTTGTTAACGAAAATCTCACCAATCTTGGACTTTTATACAATTTTAAATATGAAACTCTAACCGGAAAAAGCATACTTGATACAGAGATTTTCCCCGGATTGGATCTAAAAGAGGAATTGCTTGATATCCAATCGGGTTATTCCTTCGAGAAAGAATTCTCCCGAATGGACACCGGAGTCGCCTCTATTTCTGTTATTATTAAATGTTCACCCATTGCGGAAGAACATGAATTCCATGGGGGAATACTAGTAGTAGAAGACCTCCGAATCTTACCGAAAATACTGGAAGAGGGGACACTAAAAACCGAACATTTCGAAAAAGCAATTAATAAAGCAAATGATCTCCTTTTCATAACTGACAGTGAAGGAGGGGTTAAATTCTATTACGGAAGGCAGATACGGAAACTGAATAATGAAATTGCACTTGGTTTCCAGATTAACAAAATCTTCTCCCCGGATGCAAGGAATGAATTTGATAAATACTTTGAAATTGTTACTGTAAAAAGACGATCTGAAAAATTTAATCTTGAACTGGTTGTTGGTGAAAACAAACTCATATATGAATGCAGGATCGAACCCTTACTAAACAAAAAAGGGCAAATCCAGTTTATCTTTTTTTTCCTTAATGAAATTACCGATCTTCTCCAGCATAACGAGAACCTTGCAAAACAGGTAAATGAACTGATACAATATCAGTACATTGCCGAAACAACTTCAGACAGCATAATAGGTGTGGATACAGGGGGCAAAATTGTCCTTTGGAATAAAGCATCTGAAACATTATTCGGTCATTCCAAATCTGATGTTTCCGGTAAGTTCCTTGGGAAAGCTCTGGGTCTCTTTGATGAAGAATATTTTAATACTATTGTTGTTGAACTTAATAAGAATAATATCTGGAAGATAAACCTGACTTTCAACAGAGGGGACGGGAAAAAAGAAATAGTTGAAGCCCGGTTCTCAAAGCTTCCCGGCGGTTCAATGATAGTTGTGCTCTTCACAAACATTACTGAACGTTTTAATGTTGAACGCCAACTTCAGAGTTCTGAGGAGAGGTACAGAAATATTCTTAGTCATACTGATGATCTTATAATTACTCTTGAGCCGGATGGTGTTATTACTTTCATCAACGAAAAATTTACCACGGTTCTTGGCTACTCCGATGATATTGTGGGCAGAAATTTTAAAGAGCTGATCAACCCGCATTATTTTGAAAAAAACACTTTTGACCTTAAAGAATTCAAGAACAATCCTGATAAAAAAACCGAACTTCCCTTAATTTCAAAGTTTGGAACAGCACTTTTTTTCAATGTTAGATTTGCACCCGTTATGGCTGCTAACAAGATTATCAGAAACTATAACGGGTTCCTTAATGAAATAACATCGGCTAAAAAAACCGAGAAAGATCTTTCCCTTTTCAAGACATTATTTGAATCATCTCCGGATGGTATTGCCATCATGGCAGACGGAAAGATTGTTTTATCAAACGATTCTTTTGCCAAGATATTCGGATACAGGAAAAAAGAAGAACTTATCACTTATAATATTCTTGAATTTGTCTCAAGCAATGACAGCCTGAAAGTCGCAGAATATTTTCAGGAGATTGAACGAAGAAAAGATGCTGCCGGCCGGCTTGAATTCCTGGCCAGGAGAAAGGATAGGTCTGTTTTCTATGTTGAGATTTCCCCCTCTGTTTTTAATATTGAATCAAGGACCTACACAGTTATTGTAGCCCGTGATTTTACGGAAAGAAAACGTGCACAGCAGGCAATAAGGGAATCAGAAGAAAAATACAGGAATATTACAGAGAACATTGATGACTTCCTCTTTACGTTTGAACGTATAGATCATATTTTAAGACCTTTGTTCTATACATCCTCAGTAGAAAAAATAACCGGTTATACACAATCAGAATTCCTGTCCGATTCAATCTTATTACTGAAGCTAATCTACCCCGATGACTTTATGAGGGTTAAGAAAAAACTAAAATCTGTAGTGCGCAGCAGGATACAGGTTTCCGAAGAAATGGAATTCAGGATAATCAACCGGCATGGTAATGTGGTCTGGATCAGAACGAAAATAAATATTGTAAGAACTACAGCCGGTAAGATTTCAAAAATCTATGGCCTTGTCAGTGACATATCTTTGAGGAAAAAAGCTGAAGATGAACTTACCAAGTCAACTGAAAATTTAATAAAGCTTAATGACACCAAGGATAAATTTATATCAATAATTTCACATGACCTTAGAACTCCATTCAGTTCAATATTAGGGTTTACCGATCTTCTGTTGGTTGATGAAGATCTCAGTGAGAAAGAGAAGACTCAATATGTAAAGTTCATTCAGGAATCTTCCAAGTCAATGCTTGCGCTGGTAAATTCTCTGCTTGACTGGACAAGGCTTCAGACAGGCAGAATAAAATTTGAGCCGGAAAAGATTCTCGCTGAACATGTTATTAAAAGCTCTATTAATTCTCTCTCAGGCACTGCTTTTCAGAAAAACATTAACATTGTTTCACGGGTTGGTGAAAATATTACCGTATATGCAGATGAAAGCTTAATGATGCAGGTTTTCAATAATCTCCTATCTAATGCAATCAAATTTACCAAACCGGGTGGTGAGATCGTAATAACAGCTCTTCCTTCTGTTAAAACCCGGTTTTATGAGTTTTCAATAAAGGATAACGGCGTTGGAATTAAACCCGAAAACCTTCCCAGTCTTTTCAGAATCGATGCCAAATTTTCCTCTGAAGGAACTGCCGGTGAAAGAGGTACAGGACTTGGTCTATCTCTTGTGAATGAAATTATTGAGAAACACGGCGGTATTATCTGGGTTGAAAGCGAATACGGACATGGTTCCGAATTTAAGTTTACTTTCCCGATAGCTTCTGCTAATATTCTCCTTGTAGATGATAGTAAGACAGACCGGTTATTGTATTCAAAGATAGTTAAGAATATAACACCCGATTACAGTATCGAGCTTGCCCAAAACGGAAAGGAAGCTCTTGAGAAAATAAAAGACCTACCTCCGGCGCTTGTTATCTCTGACCACCTTATGCCCGAAATGAATGGCTATGAGCTTGCTTTGGAAATAAAGAAACTTGATATTAAAGGGAAACCGCAGTTAATAATTCTCAGCGGAGATATCGACAGAAGTACAATTGAGGATTATAACAACATCGGAATTGAATATGTATTTCATAAACCGGTGAACCTGAGCGAATTCAAGAACGCGGTGGAAAAGTCACTCCGAAAAGGACTAACCGGTTAAAGGTATATTTTCAATCTTTATCTTATAGTTTTATTTTGTCTTTCAGCTTCCCCTTTTCATCTCTGAAGATTATCTGAAGTCAGAATTGTACTTTTATTATATGGAGACCTGCTTCGTACCCATAAGTAACCCCGAAATTATAAGTATCACATATTTGCTTTACAAGTGAAAGTCCTAATCCTAAAGATTCATTCGAGGCACTCTCTTTAACAAATCTATCAAACAATCTTTTGGGTTCAATTTTCAGGGGACTACCAGTGTTGGAAATCAGTAACCCTTTTTCATTAAGTGTTATATGAATACTCCCCCCATTTATATTATGTTTTATTGAGTTGTTTAGAAGATTGGAAACCAAAATATCTGCCAGGGTGATATTCATTGTAATAGAAACATTTTTATCTATTTGTGTTTCTAATTTTATATTTTTCATCACAATCAGTTCATTAAGTCTTTGTAGTTTAGATTCGATTAGTTCGCTTAGATTTATCGCTTCTGAATCCTGATATTGCCGGTTCTCAATTTTCATTAATTGCAATAATGCGAAGTTTAACCTGGAAAGCCTTCCCGCTGCTTCATTAATATTCAGGATTTCTTTAAGCACATCTTCATTAAGCTCTTCGTGCTGCATCAATATTTCCAATTTGGTTTTTATTACGGCAAGCGGCGTTTGTATTTCGTGGGAGGCATTTTCGGTGAATTGTTTAAGATTGATAAAGTCATCTTCTACTATTGTTATTAATCGTTCAATTGCCAGGTTAAGAGTTCTGAATTCTGATATACTGCTTTGGGGAAGTTTAACCACAGATTTTGATGTAGGCCGGTATTCTTTAATAATTTCCAAAACATTGTAAAATGGTTTCCAGATTTTTTTAGAGATAAAATAATTAAGTATCGCTCCTCCTCCCAGTAATAATAGAAATATTATTAAGGTGGAGGTTACAATTCCATCTCTAAGACTTTCCGAATCAGTTGCAGAACGAAGAATATCTATTTTGTATATTACCCTATTCAAAGAAGCAAAAAACGTAATACACCGAAACGGTTCCCCTTCCCTTTGTTCCGGAGTAAATACCAAAGTATCCCGAAACCGGAAAGGCATTATTGATTTATCATTTGATTTAACAATCTTAATTACTTCTCCGGGAACAGATTCATTAAGATAACCATCCCCCTTAATCTCTAATTGTTTTATGATCAAATCTTTTCTGGCAAGAAGTGCTTCATCTATTTCTTCATAGATCTTATTCTGAATAATGTAGAAAAAGGCAAATCCTCCGATAATAAAAATCAAAAGTGCAAAGAAGGTATAATAAAGATTTGTTTTAGTGAGTAATTTCATTTGGCAATAAATTTATATCCCATGCCATAAAGAGTATGAATATGATCTTTCCCGCCAAGGTCCATAATCTTTTTTCGCAGATTTTTAATATGAGTGTAAATAAAATCAAATGTATCAGCCGAATCGATAGAATCTCCCCATAAATGTTCCGCAATAGATTCTTTTGTAATAACCCGATTCAAATTTGCAGTAAAAAAAAGGAGCAACTCATATTCTTTTTTTGTCAAATCCAGAGGTTTATCATAGATATGGATCTGATTGTCATTGAGAGTAATCCTTATTTCATCAACTATAATTTCTTTATTACCGGAAAAATTTCTTCTTCTTAATATGGCTTTAATCCGAGCATTTAATTCCGACAGGTGAAAAGGCTTTGTTAAATAATCGTCCGACCCAATATCAAGTCCCTTTATTTTATCATCCAGTGAATTCTTTGCTGAAATAATTATTATGCCGGTTTGAAGGAATTTTTCCTTTACCAAACGGATTAGATCCAACCCATTTCCACCAGGAAGAGTAATATCTATTAATGCACAGTCATAATCAAAAAGTAACAGCTTTTCCCGACCTTCGTTATAAGTTGCTACGCTTTCGATTAAATATCCTTCCTTTATCAGATATTTACTAATATCGGAGGCGAGTTCTTTTTCATCCTCTACTAAAAGCAGCTTCATAAATTTTACAGTTTCTTAATAATATAAAAAATAATTCTGTATTAATTCTGTTTTATTTAGTCTATATAAGATACTTATATTGATGCCGAAAATTTTAATTCTTTTGGTTCTAAAAACGAAATATATCAATATAAAAATGATACAAAAACACTACTTATACATTCTTATTCTGACATTATTGTCTATTAATATCCAGGCTCAGAACAAATCCGGAACCGTTTATGGTATAGTACTAGATGCCGGATCAAACAACCCCATTCCTTTTGTTAATGTGCTCCTTTTAAAAACATCAGACAGTTCCATCGTTAGCGCTGTAACAACCAATAAAACCGGCAGATTTAATATTGTAAATGTGCCGGATGGGAACTTTCTGCTCAAATTTAGTTGTATCGGCTTTCACGAATTAATAATTCCGGGGATTAAAATAAGTCCTGCCGGAAGAAAACTAAATACTGGTACAACTTCCCTCTATTCCTCAATTACTGATCTTGATGAAGTCGTTATAACTTCAAAAAAAGAAACCTTTAATAACTCAGTCGACCGGAAAATTTACAATGTCGAACAGGATATAATGAGCAAAAGCGGCACGGCAGGGGATCTTCTTCAGAATATTCCTTCTGTATCGGTCGATATTGACGGTAATGTTAGTCTGCGCGGAAACCAGAATGTAATGATAATGATTAACGGAAAGACCTCTCCAATGATGGACAAAAACAGTGCCTCTGTTCTTGATGAACTCCCCGCAAATTCAATCGAAAGAATTGAAGTGCTTACCAACCCTTCGGCAAGTTATAAACCGGACGGAACTTCGGGAATCATTAATATTGTTCTTAAGAAAGACGCGGGCATCGGCTTTAACAGCAATGTTACTTTTAATTTGGGGAACAGAAGCAGATATAATGTTAATCTAAATTTTAATTATAACCCCGGAAAGTTTAATATTTTTGGGAATTACGGCTATCGCCAGGATGACCGTATCAGGATTTCCACCGATAACAGGAGACAAACTGATTCATTAGGAATCACAAGTTATTATGATGAAAATAATAATTTTCATGGCCGCCCTTATTCTAATCTTGCAACTCTTGGCGCCGAATATGATTTCAATAAGTTCAACAAACTAACTGTAACCGGAAATTATTTTTACCAGGATGCTGAACGATCAGGGGTTGACGCCCAGTCATATTCTGACGCCAACCGTATTGCAGCTGAAATTTATAACAGGGACAGAGTTAGTTCGGAAACTCATAAAGAAACTGATGGTATTCTGAGCTTCACTCATAATTTCGGACAGGAGGATCATGATATTGATTTCGATTATAAAATCTCCCGTTCCCCTGAATATGAAACCAATAATTATCAGGACATTTTTTCGTTTCCGGTTAACACTCCGACAACTTTTGATGATGATAAAATCACCACGACTGATAATAAACAGGAAGTAACATTAAAATATAAACTCCCCTTTTCGGAAAAGTCTTTCCTTGAAGCCGGGTACTCGGGAGAGTTCCTTTCTTCCGAACAAAACCTTTATGTTGATTATTTTGACTACTCGGTTAACTTTTTTGTCAAGGATTTGGGAAAATCAAGCGACTTTCACCTAAACCAGTCGCTCAACGCTCTTTATGTAACTTATCAGAATGAAATTGGAAATTTTGGATACATGGCGGGGCTTAGATTGGAAAATGCCTCCGTTAAACCGGGGCTTGCTTCAATTGATACAACCATTACTAATTCATATTTAAATCTTTTTCCTACTCTCCATTTGAAATATAAATTGACAGATGATGCGAGCCTACAACTTAACTATAGTAAAAGAGTCCACCGCCCGCGGGATGAAGATCTTAATCCTTTCCCAGAATACCAGGATCCGCGAAACGTCCGGGCCGGAAACCCGAATCTGCTTCCCGAATATACACATTCACTTGAGTTCGGATGCCAGTTACAGTATGAAAATATAAATTTTATTCCGGGTATCTTTTATAGATACACGACTAACCGGTTTACCCAGGTAACCACACCGTTGAATGATACAACCTTACTGACCAGCGAATTTAATCTTAACACCGACCAGTCGGGCGGACTCGAATTGGTTGTTTCCGGATCAATCGCAAATTTGTTCAGCACACAGGTTAGCGTAAATGGGTTTTACGATCAGATCGACGCGTCCAATCTTGGTTATAATATTAAATCCTCCGCCTGGTCATGGAGCGGAACATTCAGCTTTAATTTCAATATTACCAAAACAACAATGTTCCAACTCAATTCTAATTACAGATCTTTGCGGTTAACGCCGCAGGGAGAAACGGCTCCTTCGTATGCGGTTAACTGTGGAATGAGACAGGACATTTTTAACGAAAGGATTTCATTAGTCCTTACTGCTTCCGATATATTTAATTCAATGAAATCCAAAAACACACTTGATACTCCGGCACTGTACGATTATTCAGTCCGCCAAAGAGATGGACGAATTGTTTATTTTGGAGTTACATATCATTTCGGGAAATCAGATAAGAAAAAAGACAAAATGGAATACGATGATAACCTGTAAGTGAAAAAGTAATATAAGTATAGCGAGGTTGTCTCAAAAGTAACTGAACTGTCATTCTGAAAGAGCGAAGCGACTGAAGAATCTCATAAGTTGCTTATAAAATGCAGATTCTTCGCTTCGCTCCTAATGACAAGGTAAGAAATTGTAAGGGGATGAATCCCCTTCAATTACAATTTATATTTATATTCAATGATCCCAGGCATAAATGCCTGGGCTAGAACAGGTCATTTCATTTTCAATAAAGTTTTGAATTATTAATCTTAATCCTTAGTTGAATTCTTTGGTTTGTTTTTCAGATTTCCATTTCCATCATATATCAGATCCATTCTGTTTTTTCCCTTTGTTACTTCAGCTTCATATGTAATTGTACCATCTGACTCAATTTTAGCTGCTTCTGTAATTTTATAACCATTATAATCTTTTTTGACTGAGGCTAAAATATCCTTAGGTAAATCACTTATTTTTAATTCGGTTTCGGTTTCAAGTAATTTTCCGCTTTCATTAAAGGTCGCTGACTTCTTTTCTTTCCCGATCTTAAAATTTGCTTCAAATTCTGTTTTTTCCTTACTCCATTTCACGTTTTTAACTTCTTTGAACGTAGCACTAAACTTATCCTTTACTACTTTAGGCACATCCTTACTACCGGATTTTTGTGCAAAACTGATACTGAACAAAGACAAACAGACTAAAATAATTAAGCGTTTCATTGTAACTCCTTTTTTTTAATTCGTTACAAAACTATAAAATAATTCTGAGGAATTTCTGTTGTCAATTCTGGATTAATTCTGATTTAATTTCTCATGCTAATTTGATTATATTTATTACTTAATTTTTTGTTTTTGGAATAATGATTAAAGTATCTGTATTATCCCGCGTCATTCTATTAGGTCTTCTGTACAATTCATTATTTGCACAGAACAACCTGCAATATTATCTCAACTCTGCTTATAAAAACAATCCTTCAATCAAAGAAAGCGCTAACAATATCAGGATTAAGCAGCTCGATAAATCGCTGACGGAATCAGAACTTTCATTGCCGCAGGTTAACCTGAATGCGAATTATCTGTTTGTCCCTTATTTCAATAATGGTAAACTGATAACTTCTAATCCACCGCCGGATGCTATCGGATACGACCCTTCCCTTTCAAATGGCGGTCTCTATTCAGCACAGGTAAATGTTTCGAAAAACCTCTTTAACTCCGGCTCTGTTGATGCATTTAATAATCAGGCTGATGTTTTGATTAAATCCAATGAGTCAAATATTGACCTCATTAAACACAGCCTGGAAAAAGATGTAACGGATCAATATATAAACTGCTGGCAGGCACAGGAATTATATTCGCTATCCATGTCAAATGCCGACACGCTTAAGATTCAGCTTGACATAACTGAAAAACTGATGCTCAAAGGACTTGTAAAACAATCCGATTACCTTCTTCTTAAAGTTGAATTTGTAAATCAGCGCCTTGCAGCTGGTCTGGCCTTGAATTCTCTGAAGAGCAGCATTTATCAGCTTAATACACTTGCAGGTATTAAAGATACCTCAATAGTTCATTTTGACAATACTGTAATAAGTATGACAGAAAACAGCAGCTCATCAAAATTCTTTAATCAGTTTATAAATGATAGTTTACTTATCCAGAGCCAGCAGTCTGTTTTGGAAACAAAGTATGCGCCGCAGCTTAATGTTTTTTTTAATGCCGGTCTCAGTGCGGTTGAACTTAATGACATACAACGGAAATTCGGTATGAGTGCCGGACTTAATTTTACGCTTCCTATCTATGACGGCAGCCAGAAAAGCATTACTCGGCAGCAATCAATAATTTCTCTTAATTCTGTTTCTTCCAACAAAGAGAACCAGGAAATACTGGTTAAAAATAAACTTAAGGAAAGCTCTGTTTTGATTGAGTTAAACAAAACCTCATTAGAATCCATCTCTGGTCAGCTTAAAGATTACGATAATATTATACTTCTAACCCGGGCTGAACTTTCCCGGGGACAGATTTCAATGGTTGATTATATTACTATTATAAAAAATTACCTTAGTCTGAAAAAAAACTGGATAACCACAAACGCAGCCCTCGGGCAGGCCATCAATCAATTTAATTACTGGAATTGGTAGAATGAACCCAAACACGAAAAAAATAATTCTCCTTCTGATCTTTGGTATATTCATGTTTGTTCTTTCCTCATGCACAAAAAAGCAGACAGAAGAGACCGAACCACTGCTGAAAGGAGTAGAAGTTTCAGCCGCATTCCCAATTAAGGGAAGAATGACCGAATATTCCGACCTTAATGCAAACACATTCTTTCTATACCAGGAAATTATCCGCGGCACATTTTCCGGTTTTGTTTCAAAGACTTATAAAAATCTCGGCGACAATGTAAAGAAGGGGGATCTTCTTTTCTCCATCAGAACGAAAGAATCATCAGCCATGGACAGCACAAACCCGGGAAATCAGTTTAGCGGACTTGTAAATATTAATGCGCATTCTGACGGTGTGCTTATTGAACTAAACTACCATGCGGGTGATTATATTACAGAAACCGACCGGCTTGCCCTTATCGTTAATCCTTCCTCTTTAAGAATTATGTTAAATGTTCCTTTTCGATATTCTGACAAGGTATTAATGTCAGCCCGTTATTCTATAAAGCTTCCTGATAATAAAATAATGTCTGCTGAGGTTGTAAAAAAGATCCCTTCAATTGATCCGGTAAACCAGACCCAATCATTTATTCTTAAGCCAGTTACAGAAGTTAAACTTCCGGCTAACCTTAATTTAATTGTGCAGATTCCTCTGCAGACTATCGCCGGAGCAATGGCGCTTCCCAAAGCTGCAATAGTTACAAATGAAACTCAGTCGGAATTCTGGGTAATGAAAATTCTGAACGATTCAACTGCCGTTAAACTTAATATTACCAAAGGGATAGTAACTGATTCACTTATCCAGATAAAAGAACCGGTAATCTCTGAAAGTGATCGTTTTATTACGGAAGGTGTATATGGACTTCCCGATACAGTAAACATATCAATTAAGAAGTAATGAAAAAATTTTATACTGAATATAAGAGTCCGATAGCCGCGCTTTTATTCTTTATTCTCCTGGGCGGGGCATATTCACTTACAAATATCCAAACGGGACTTTTCCCTGATATCACTTTTCCAAAAATCAAGATCATTGCAGAGGACGGACAGCAGCCTGCCAACAAGATGATGGTAACTGTAACTGTACCTCTTGAGAATGCGATTAAGAAAGTTCAGAATTTACATCTTATCAGGAGCACCACAGCAAGAGGAAGCTGTGAAATATCTGCTTTTCTTGAATGGAACACAGATATAGATCTCGGCAAACAGCGTATTGAAGCACAGATAAATTCTATAAGACAGAGCCTCCCCCCGGATATAGAATTAACAATTGAAAAAATGAACCCGTCAATACTTCCTGTAATGGGTTATTCGCTCGAGGGAGACGGGAAAAGTCAGATTGAATTACGCCAGATTGCCGAATACACAATTAAACCATTCCTTTCAAGGATTCCCGGAATAGCTGAAGTAGCAATCATTGGCGGAAAGACAAAAGAATACCGTGTTGTTCTTGATCCGTTCAAAATGACTAACCTTTCAATAACACCGCAGGTTGTTGCATCAGTTCTTAACCAGAGTAATTTTATTACATCCAATGGTTACCTGAATGATTATAATCGCTTATATCTCAGCATAACAAATACTGCTGTTAACAGTAAAGAACAGCTTGAGAACGTTATAATCAAAAATACTGATGTCAGTTCCATCAAGCTAAAAGATATATCAAAAGTTGAAATAGCTGAAAGGAAAGAATACATTAAGATCAATGCAAACGGAAAGGATGTTCCTCTGATCGCCATTATCAAGCAGCCGGATGCAAACCTTGTGGATCTTTCCAAAGAAATATCATCAAGGATAACAGAGCTAAGCACACTACTCCCCAAGGGAGTGAAAATGGTTCAGTATTACAATCAGGCTGACTTTGTAAATAGTTCAATCCGAAGTCTTCGTGATGTACTATGGATAGGACTATTCCTTGCGCTCATTGTAGCTTTTCTTTTTCTCCGTTCACTTAAAGCAAGTTCCGTTATTCTTGTAACAATTCCGGTTACACTTTCGCTGACAATTATTATTCTAATGGTTGCCGGTTATACATTTAATATAATGACAATCGGCGCGATAGCCGCAGCTATAGGATTGATAATTGATGATGCGATAATAGTTGTTGAGCAGATACATAGAACACATGAAGAAAATCCTGATAAAAGCAGTTTTGATCTTGTGAACGCTGCTATCCGATATCTTTTTCCTGCAATGGTCGGTTCTTCTTTAAGCACAATCGTAATCTTCCTTCCATTTGTTTTAATGAGCGGAGTAGCAGGAGCGTATTTCAAAGTAATGACAGACACAATGATAATTACTCTTGTCTGCTCATTCCTTGTAACGTGGCTTGGACTGCCTGTGGTTTATATTCTTTTTTCAAAAGAAGAACACAGCATACAGGCGTCAAAGGAAGTAAAACAGCGGAACTGGATAAGTTATTTCATAATGCGTCCCATAATTTCAATAGTGTTTTCAGCTCTGCTAATTATACTTGCGCTTATAATTCTACCGAAACTGCCGAGTGGTTTTCTTCCTGAAATGGATGAAGGTTCACTCGTGCTTGATTTCAAAAGCCCTCCCGGAACTTCGCTTGAAGAGACTGACCGTATGCTTCAGCAGGTTGATAATATACTTAAGAATAATCCTGATGTTGAAAAATATTCAAGGCGGCTCGGCACTGAAATGGGGTTCTTTATAACTGAGCCCAACAGAGGGGACTATCTTATTCAGCTAAGTTACAAACGCACGAAATCAACAATGGATGTGGCAGATGATATAAGAAAAGATGTTGAATCAACTCTGCCTGCATTGCAGGTTGACTTCGGACAGGTAATCGGTGATATGCTTGGCGACCTGATGAGTTCCACACAGCCGATTGAAATTAAAATATTCGGCGATGACCAGGAAGTCCTTAAAAAACTTTCCAACCAGACGACTGAAATAATCGGGAATATAAAAGGCATTGCGGATTTATTTAACGGAATCACTATTGCCGGACCCGAAATGGTAGTTGAGCCTGATCTTCCGAAACTAGCGCAATACAATATTTCGCCAACGGACTTTCAGTATCTGCTTCAGAATAAAATTGAAGGTAATATTGCCAGCAGTATACTTGAGAACAACAAACTTACAAATATCCGTCTGATTGAGACGAACAAAAATTCTGTAACACTAAACGATATAAACAATTCACAGATAGCCATTCCAAACGGGAAGTTGATACCGATAAGTGAATTTGCAAAGATTACCTTAAACCCCGGTGTAGCTGAAATTGAAAGGGAAAACCTGAAACCGATGATCGCGATAACCGCGCGTTTGAACAATCGTGATCTTGGCAGTACGCTTAAAGAAATTCAGCAGAAGATAAAATCGCAGGTAGTACTTCCGGTTGGATATAGTATTGAATACGGCGGCGCTTATGCAGAGCAGCAGAAGGCATTCAGCGAGCTGCTGTTAATTCTTATCAGTTCTGTGTTTCTTGTATTTGTTGTAATACTATTCTTATTCAGGGACATAAAAGTATCATTATTAATTATACTTATAGCGGTACTTGGAGTTGCTGGAAGTTTCATAGCGCTATTTCTAACCGGCACGCCGTTAAACGTAGGAAGTTACACGGG
>Ga0182027_10007336_pt1 | contig 16263 bp, 11 predicted proteins | sample 712E1DmetaG_FD_121300 | JGI IMG/M metagenome (GOLD analysis project Ga0182027, IMG submission 121300) | Permafrost microbial communities from Stordalen Mire, Sweden - 712E1D metaG (Illumina Assembly) | ecosystem: Environmental > Terrestrial > Soil > Wetlands > Permafrost | place: Sweden...
AATAATGCTGGCCGCCAGATGCGCATACTTGCAGAATCAACTTATGCTCGGTACCGGCAATTGTTTGATTCTTCATACATATTTCCAGAAGATGGCTATCAAGGCGATTATATCCGCGAAATTGCAGATGATTTAAAGAAGGATCGAGGCGATTCCATCGTCACGATGTCATTAGAAGAAGCATTGTCAGTATGCAAGGAATTTGCAGAACAGAAATTGTTTCGGGCAATTAAAAAAGTGCTTGCAAGAATGGGCGTCGTACATGATGTTTTCTTCAATGAGGATTCGCTTTACAAGAGTGGAAAGATCGAGGAAGTGATTGCAGAATTCCGCAGTAAAGGACTTGCGTACGATCAGGATGGTGCTGTTTGGTTAAAGACGAGTGCGCTCGGACTTGATCAGGATCGCGTTATTGTCAAGTCCACCGGCGAGCCGACATATCGCTTACCTGATATTGCATACCATCGCGAAAAATTTCGGCATGGCTTTGAACTCATTGTAGATGTCTTTGGTGCAGATCATATTGCTACGATTCCGGATGTTCTTGCCGGTATAAAAGCGCTTGGCTACGATCCTGAGAAGGTGAAAGTTGTCATTCACCAATTCGTAACACTTATGCGCGATGGTGAACAAGTTAAAATGTCTAAGCGGCTTGCAAATTTTGTAACACTTGATGAATTGATAGACGAAGTTGGATCGGATGCGGTACGATTTTTCTTTCTGATGCGTTCTACATCCAGCCACTTAGAATTCGATTTGAATCTTGCCAAAGAACAATCGGAAAAGAATCCAGTTTATTACTTGCAATATGCGCATGCCCGAATTGCCAGCATACTTCGTTTTGCTGAAGAACAAGGGACGTTTAATGCGTCAGATTCTCTTACAGGCATCGATTATAGTTTGCTAAAGGGAGCGACTGAAATTGCGTTAACAAAGCTGCTACTTGATTTTCCTGAAACCATTGAATTTTGCGCGCTGAGTTTTGAACCGCACCGACTTACGACGTATTTGCAGGATGTTGCAACCGCATTTCATAAGTTCTATCATAAACACCGCATTGTCATCCCCGAGCTGGATATAGCGAAAGCACGGCTTGCCCTCTGCCTCGCAACTAAGACGGTACTCGCAAATGGGTGCAAAATCCTCGGGATTTCCACTCCTGAGCGGATGTAAAGTAAGACGTTGACATTTGTAAATTATTTCTGTAGCTTTTTATCAACAAAAATTAATAAAAGGTTATCGAATCCTTCCATCGTTACTGCGTTTGTAGTACTTCTAATGTTACATTGAACGTTCAGATTCGTCCCTGAAGTGGCGAGTTGCGTTTTCCTTCATTAAGAAAAAGTGTAATTAGATGCCGTGTTTTGAAATGCAGGCATTCTTTTGTAAGTTTATGTGAGAATGGCAATGATTAGCTTTAAAAATGGTAATATTCACGATGTAATTATCCGCGATTTGATGAAATACCAAGATAATCGCGGCTGGCTGATGGAATTATTCCGGAGCGACGTTATTGTAAAAGAATTTCTTCCTGCAATGTCTTACATCTCGCAAACAGAACCGGGCATTATACGCGGACCGCACGAACACAAAGATCAGGCAGATTTATTTTGCTTTATCGGACCATCTACATTTCGGTTATATTTGTGGGATGCTCGAAAAGGTTCACCCACATTCGGACAGAAAATGGCATTTGATGCTGGCGAGCAAAAACCGCAAGCAGTGATTGTCCCGGCTGGCGTTGTCCATGCGTATCGCAATGTAGGAAACATTCAGGGATGGGTTATCAATCTTCCCAACAGATTATATGCAGGTAACGGGCGTAAGGAAGCAGTTGATGAAATTCGTCACGAAAGCGATCCTCATTCACCGTTTAAATTGGATTAATTCTCAATGAATCTTCTTGTCACAGGTGGCGCAGGTTTCATCGGTAGCAATTTTATCAGGTATATTCTGGATAAATATCCTGAGTATCGCGTTATCAATCTTGATAAATTAACCTATGCAGGCAATCTTGAAAACTTAACCGGTGTCGATAAGGACCCGCGATATGCGTTTGAGAAAGGTGACATCTGCGATAAAACCAGAGTGCAGATGTGCATAGTGCGATATGAGATTGATGCGATTGTCCATTTTGCAGCAGAGTCACACGTTGACCGCAGCATACTTGGTGCGGCAGAATTTGTGCAAACAAACGTAGTCGGCACAAACGTGTTATTAGAAGTTGCAAAAGAAATGAAGATTAAACGATTTCTGCAAGTTTCTACAGATGAAGTGTACGGATCGCTCGGAACAACTGGTTTATTTACAGAAGAAACATCTTTACATCCGAATAGTCCATACTCGGCAAGCAAAGCATCGGCGGATATGCTGGCGTTAGCATACCATCATACATTTGGCGTACCAATTGTTGTGACACGCTGTTCAAACAACTATGGTCCATATCAATTTCCAGAGAAACTGATTCCTTTGATGATTGCAAATGCGCTTAACGACAAACCATTGCCGGTGTATGGTGATGGAATGAATGTACGAGATTGGCTGCATGTGCGAGATCATTGCTCCGCAATCGATACAGTGTTTCATCGAGGTCGGTCAGGCGAGGTCTACAATATTGGTGGCAATAATGAGAAAACGAATATTGAAATTATAAAATTAATACTACAACATCTCGGAAAACCTGAATCTCTCATCACCTATGTTGAGGATCGTCTTGGGCATGATCGCCGGTATGCAATTGATTCTCATAAAATTCAGAGTGAGTTTGGATGGAAACCTGCATACATATTCGAGCGTGGTATCGAAGAAACAATAAAATGGTACTTGGATAACAAACAATGGTGGGAACGCATCATCAGCGGTGAATACCAGAAATATTATCAATTATTGTATGGCGGCAGAGAAATAGTGAAGAATTAAATAATCGAAAATGAGAATTTAGAAAATTGAAATCACAGCTCAGTAAAAGGCAATGCAAATATGACGATGAAAACTAAATTATCTCGGTTTTGGAATATCAGATTCGTTATTCTCAATCTGATTACTTTATTCTGTTTAATTTCAATATCCACCGCACAATGGACGACAGATACAAAGAAAGAGTCGCAGTCGCAGGAATCAAAATCGGACCTGAAGAGCATGATACAAGCGCCCGTAAATAATGTGCCTGCTTTGGAGGGACCTGTAGATCCAGAAAAATATTATGTTGGTCCGTCGGATGTTCTTTCGGTGAATATTTGGATAAGTCCGCCTCTCAATTTTACTCTCACTGTCACACCGGAAGGAACCCTCATTATACCGACGGTGGGAGAGGTTCGTGTGACCGATTTCACCTTACAAGAGGCAAAAAAAAGGATTATCGATGAAATCAAAAAGAAATATATAACTGGTTCTCCATCCGTTACACTTATTAGTCCAAGGCCTATTACCGTAACTGTCACTGGTGCAATTCGCTACCCGGGTAAATATACGCTGAACGCCACAGATCGAGTGGATAAAGCGATTGCAATGGCTGATAAATTCCAAAAAGATCAACAGTTAGAACCAATTGAAAATATAGAGGATTGGCAGCGGATACTCAATGAGCGTAAACAATCGAGGCGAGATATTCACGTAACAAGACGCACTGGCGATATATACAGGGCAGATATCCTTCGCTATTATGCTACACAAAACGATTCATTAAATCCATTCCTTCGTGAGGGAGATGAAATATTTGTCCCTCGGATAGATCCTAAAAAGAATGTTTTTGCTGTTTACGGCGGTGTCAATGTGCAAGGAGTTTTTGAATTAGTTGACGGAGATAATCTGCTTGATGCTATTGAGTTGGCATATGGCTTTACTGCGCGTGCCCAAACAGACAGCATAGTGCTCTATCGTTACAATGTGAATACAGGGAAACAAAATTTATCGTACTACAATTTTAGTCAGGTTAAAAAAGGCTCTTTAAAAAATGTAAAACTTATCGCTGGTGATCGTATTGTTGTGAAAGAGCCACCTGATGTTCGTGAAGATTATCGTGTATTCCTAGAAGGTGAGGTTCAATTTCCGGGACTCTATCCGATTACAAAAGATAGCACAAGCTTATTAAAAGTCATTGAATGGGCTGGTGGATTTACGGAATATGCGTCTCTCACTTCAGCCCAGGTTTACCGTGGCACAATTTCGCGATATGAATTGGATATTGAAAAACTCTTAAGCATGCGCGGAAATATAACACCGGAAGACAGTGCATATTATCTTCTTGAATCTGAATTGCGTACAAAACGTGAGGTTGTCAATGTGGATTTTAAAAAATTGTTCATTGATAAGGATTCTACAGAGGATGTGTTCCTAAGAAATGGCGATTATATCTCTATCCCTTCAATTCGGCGTACCATTTATGTTTTTGGTCAGGTGGTGAACCCCGGCAACATTCCCTTCGTACCAGGTATGGATTATAAGTATTACATACAGAAATGCAGCGGTTTCACTGAAAATGCAAGGTCAGGCGATGTTATGATTATAAAAAGGGCAACCCGCCAATGGTTATCTCCAAAGGAAACAAAAATTGAAGAGGGCGACTATGTTTGGGTTCCAAAAGAGCCACAACGCAGTTTTGCATATTATATGAATATTTTCAATCAAACCGCTGGTGTGATTACTGCAGCAGTAAGTATTGCGTTGTTAGCGATACAATTAAAGAAATGAGATAGCTCAAGAGACATCGATAATTCCTTTTCTTTTTTAATTTAATGGTTACTTCAAAATTGAGTGATATTCACAACAAACATGAAGAGATTAAAATGAACGACAAGAATGATAGTAAGATGGTAGAAGTAAATACAGTCGAGCACTCTTCTACAATAGAGATGTTATTAAATCTTCTCGCGCGCTGGCGCAGGGTCTTTTTGGCTTCTATCCTCATCGGCGTGGTAGTCTCTGCTATTGGGGCGTTTTTAATAACTCCTATGTTTAAATCTACAAGTTCTGTATTCCCTTCCGAACGAACCGATCTTTTCGGTGCTCTAGAAGGAGTCTCTTCGCAATTGAAGTCGTTGTCTTCTACCCGAGGTCTAGCCTCGTTGGCGGGAAATACAGAATTAGATAAATATATCATCATTTTAAAAAGCGCACGTGTTCTTGGTGCTGTGATAAATAAATTCGATCTCGTACATGTGTATAAGATCAAATCGTATCCGATGGAAAAAACAGCATTAGAGCTCCTAGACAATGTAGATTTTTCAACTGAGCAAGAGAGCAGCCTCTCTATCACCGTTTATGATGAAGATCCACAGCGCGCGGCAGACATGGCTAATTATTTTGTTGAGATGTTGAATACGATAAATACAGAACTGCAGGTGCAAAATGCGCATGGTAACCGGCAGTTTATAGAAGAACGCTATAAAAAGAATTTATCTGATCTTGATGCTTGCGAAGATACTTTAAAAGCATTCCAAAAAAAATATGGTGTTATAGCGTTGCCTGAACAATTGGAAGCATCCATAAAAACATTAGCGGAGATTACGGGGCAGCTTGCGATAAAAGAAGTCCAGGCAAACGTTCTCCGCAGAACCCAGTCTTCAGATAATCCAACTCTCGTGGCAACCCAGATTGAAATTAATGAAATCCGGAATAAACTGTCACAAATGAATAGTGGACTGAGTTTTTCAAAGAACGAAATGAATGTCTTTATACCGTTTAGTAAAATGCCAGATATTGGTGGCGAGTACTTCCGAAGATTTCGCGATGTTGAAATTCAGTACAAAATTCTTCAGTTTATCACTCCCATCTATGAGCAAGCGAAAGTAGAGGAACAACGTAATACTCCATCTGTTGTTGTGCTGGATCGTGCGTTTCCAGCAGAGCGAAAGGCAAGACCAAAACGACTCCTAATCATTTTAGGCGGATTCCTAGTGGGTTTAATAAGCGCGTTTTTATATGCTATTATTCTTGATCGCTGGGGGCACGAGAAAAGGATGAATACATCCTTATATAAATCATCGTTACAGCTTCTTGATGGTATTCAATCTGATTTTCGTTCTATAAAAGAGTGGATTCGACAAATCCGAAAATAATTTTAGTTAGCATCTATGAAGTATTTTCCAGTGACCATTGAACAATCAGATGAGACGTTCTTTGTTTCTCCAACAAAGAACGTGTTACCGATTGCATTGTTATCCTTCCCAATTCTTTGTTTATATTTGACTAGTATCGCTTATAATTGGGAATTTTACTTTTTCCTTGTGTCTTTCTGTTTTATAGTTTTTGTTCTTGCTCTTGTCAGTTTTGATATAGCGTTTCTATTTGTACCTCTCACGCTTACTAATCCATACACACTTTCAGAAACCGGAACAAATCTACATATTTCAGAACTCGTTCTACTCATTCTTTTTTCAGTATGGATAATTCGAATGGCGATGTCAGGCGAACGGATTATCTTTCCGAAGCAATTCCTTTTTCCATCGTTGGCTATCATTGTTGCGGCTCTACTCTCGCTTGTCGTTGCACGCTATTTCGTAGCAGCACTTCAGCAGGTTGTACGATATATCGAAATTTTAATAATATTTTTTATGATTGTAATACAATATTCTCGAAATGAGGCACAAATCAGACGAATTTTTCTTCTCCTTATTATAGGCGGCTTGATTGCTTCATTAATAGGATTGGGTCAATTCATCACTGGAACACTTACCGTAGGTGTTACGCGACGTATTTTTGGGTGGCATGGCGGTGGGTATGGTGCTCTTATAGCTTCAACATTACTGCTTTCAATTAGTGCGCTGCTTTACCAGCGTTACAAGGTGATCAAAATTTGGGCTATCATTACAATACCATTTGCGGGGTTGGCGTTAATTTTAAGTCAAACAAGGGCATGGATTGGTGCTTTGATATTAGTTATTGGATTCATGCTATTTTGGTCTAAACGAGAGATTATTAAAAAAGTTCTCATGATGGTTGCATTAGTGACTGGTATTATTGTGATTGTCATACAGACTAATGCATTTGGTTTGATTGAAAATAACTATTTTAAAGCTGCAATAGAAAAGGCATTTAAATTTGGAGTTACTTCAGGGAAACGATCGGCTGATAATTTCTCTTTACTTCTACGGTTAAATGTGTGGCGAGAGGCTATTAAACAATATCTAAGCCATCCTCTAACCGGTATTGGTGTCGGGAATTTGCGAATCACTGATTATTTAACAGCGCGGCTCGGTAAACCTGCAGAAGGAGTAGGATATATTGATAATCAGTATATCCAATTTTTTGCCGAGGCAGGAACAATTGCAGGGATCGCTTGGATTCTCTATATCTATCAAGCTTTACATTTGGGAATACAAAATATCAAACGTACCAAGGATTCCTCCCTTTATGCTCCGGCAATTGGATTTTTCTCATGTCTTCTGATATTTGTCATTGGGAGTTTCTTTTGGGTGATCACACCTCAACATGAGTTGTTTGCATTGATGGGCTTATATATCGGTTTAATGTTCAACATAGGGCGATTAATCAAGCGTAATGAGGAAGTGAATGAGAATACTCAAAATCATAGTGTTGAAACAAACTGACAGATGCGCTTCTATATAAAAGTAACAATGAGATGCATTCTCTCTATCATACTAACAATTGTTTTTTATGCAATCTGTTGTACTCAGACCTGGTGGAAGCAGGATCGATTTATTCTAGGCACGTTTAATGACCCTCCATACAATTTTATTAAAAGATCTATAGAGGAAGATAGTGCACGATTTCAATTAGCTAAAGATGCGCATTTTAATTTATTAACAGGCACGCAGGAAGAAGGAGGTATAGATCACAGTTTCGAAGGAATGCGTTGGGCGATCATGGTTGCTCAACGAGTAGGTCTTCAATATTTAGTGAGCGATCGTAGAATTTTTGAGGCTTACAATAATAGTTTCGACTCAACAGTTGGATACATTTTAATTGATCAATATAAGCGCCTATCGATCGAATATCCTAATACGATTTATGGATTCAATTTGTGTGATGAACCCCAATATAGGATTTCTCATTTTAAGAATGTGTCTGCTTGGAAGTGGTTCGTTGAATCTGCGTTCACAGACAAACTTGTCTATTTAAATCTAGCTCCTTCATATGCGGCGGACCAAAATTGGGGAGGAATAAAAGGTGGAAACCGAAATGGGTCTTTAGAGGATAATGAAAGATTAAATTACGAAAAATACCTTAATTTATATATTGACAGTCTACAACCGGCAGTCATTTCATTTGACCATTATCCCTTTTTCCGAAATGGAGGTATTCGCCGAGATTATTTTTATAACCTAAGAATAATTCGACAAAAAGCAGGATTTAAACCATTTTGGGCCTATCCTATGACGGTTGACCATTTAATATATATCGATCCTCAAGAAGCGCAGTTAGCTTTCATGTATTTTTGTCCTATTGCATATGGTGCAAAGGGACTGGTTTGTTTTTCATTCTGGCCATATTCCCAGAGAGATTATCGTACATCCTTGTTCGATCTGCAAGGCAAGAAAACAAAAAAATATGAGATTGTCGCTAAATTAAATCTTTATATTCAGAAAGTTATTGCCCCAATTGTCATGAGAATTCCCAATGTGGCGGTATATCATTCCTCCAACTATCCGTATAATCAACAATTCTTAATAGATACTATAAATGCAGATTCGAAGGTTGTTGCATCCATTAGTGATGAAAAAGTGATGCTGGGAGTATTTCGCAGTCAAAAGGAAACCTATCTGTTCATTGTCAATAAGAGTTTGGATTCTGTTATGCAAGTCCAAATAGGAGTCAAAGGTATTATGCCGTACGTCTCTATAGCACCCGGGATGAATGAAATTGATGAACACAAATCGCTGCAATATGAAAGAATATCGACTTCCATAAATACATCAAAGGCTATTTCATGTTTTTCCATTCCACTGCTCCTTGGTGGAGAAGGTAGACTTGTGCGAATACGATAGCGTTCGCACAACAATCTCATAGAGGTTCCAGCTGACATCATTTGAATACACTATACATCCGAAGAGGATATGCTGTTTATTAAAGATTGAGATCAATGTGGTTCGATGAGTAAAGCACTATATTTATTACGAAGAAACTCTTTTTTTGCATTATCCTCAGCGTGCATTAGATTATTTTCTAATGCCGTACTATTTGTATTGATTGCCAGGTTTTATGGACCGGAAAGTTTCGGCCAGTTTACGACTGCTCATACGTTAGCAACAATATTTATTCTGTTAGCCGACTTTGGCTTTGATCTTTTACTGACCACTCAAATAGCAGCGAACCGCGATCAAGCTTCATTCTTACTCCCTCGGATGCTCGCTCTCAAACTTGTCTTTTCTCTGACTGCTTCGATTATTATGTGTGCTGTTCCCGTCCTAGGTCATCTCTCTCCTCAAGCCGGTAAATTGACTTATATATTTTGTCTCTATGTATTCTTCTCAGCAGTTCTTAATTTCTTTTTTGCTCTCTTCAAAGGTCACGAAGAATTTCAACATGAAACATTTATTTCATTTGTCTTGAATATATTTTTGCTTCTCGCGCTTGGCACACTTGGATTGATGAAGGCGAGTTTGTATTGGATTGCAGTTGTTTTCATTGGCTCACGGATACTCGGATTAGGATTGGCTGTTTTTAGAAGTAAAAAGTACCACATAGCAATCACACCAATATGGGATGCAAAATGGATTTGGCATGTGAAAAATCAGGTCGTGTTCTTTGGATTATTTATTATTTTTGGCAATCTCTTTTTCACGCTCGACACAATCTTGCTCTCGTTCTGGAAAGGAGATTATCAGGTTGGTATTTATCAGGCTGTGTTCAGAATTATTGCCATCACCTTGGTTGTCCCAGACATTATGATAAATACACTATTACCGACGCTCTCTAGATTCTATACAGCTGACAAATTTAAGTGGCGCCAATTAGGAGCAGTAGCAAGTAAAACTCTGTTTTTTATTGCCTTACTGCTCGGGTTTATTATTATTTTTTCAGCGAAAGATATCATCGATATTGTGTATGGCTATGCGAAGTACGATGATGCTATACCAATTTTAAGAGTTTTTGGAGCAATCATCATAATAAGATATTCAGTCGAAGTTCCAGCATTGATGCTGACGACGTCAGACCGTCAATTCATTCGAATGGTTTTAGTGATCATGGCGACAGTTTTGAATTATGGAATAAATAGATTTACTATCCCATCCTATGGTGCGTTGGGTGCCGCCTATGCATCTCTTGCCACCAACCTTTTGCTTGGAATAGGATATTTTATTGCAATACGGAAACGGGCGCCTGAGAATTGGCTCACAAGGGAACGATTGCTGCCTTTAGCTATTATCGTCATTGGGGTTATTATAATGCTGTATAGTCCTCTTCCAGGATGGAGCGGAATATTGGTTGTGACGGTACTCTATCTTGTTGCTGTATTCTTTATGGGATATTCCGCGAAAGAAAAAGGACTGTTAATCAAAAATATCACCTCACTTAAATTATCATGAATCCTCGAGTAATAACTCTAATACTAAATTACAATGGGGCTCAAGATACGATTGAGTGCGTGCAATCGCTGAAAGAAACCAGTTATAATAATGTTGATATTATTGTTATCGACAACGGTTCAACAGATGATTCTGAGAATATTATTCGATCTGCGCATCAAGATATAACGATTGTTCAAACTGGCAGTAATCTTGGTTTTTGTGGAGGCAATAACTTCGGAATAAATATAGCTATAAAACGAAATCCTAAATATATTCTTCTATTAAATAATGACACTATAGTTGAACCGAATTTCTTAGAGCCCATGGTAAGTGCTTTGGAATGCGACGAGAAGGCAACAGTAGCGGGTGGAACGATTTGTTATTATCCAGAGAAAGAGAAGGTTTGGTATGCCGGTGGAAAATTTGTTTTCTGGAGAGCTTCAAGTTTTTCTTATTATTCTGGAAAAAATATTAAAAGAGTGAATAAATTAAGGACACAGAAAGTATCTTTTATCACAGGCTGTATGATGCTTATTCGTGCTCAAGTGTTAAGGGCTGTTGGATTTCTTGATGAAAAATATTTTATGTACTTCGAAGATGCAGAATTCTCATTGCGTATGATTCATGCGGGATTCCATTTGTTATATGTTCCTCAATCACGGATCTATCACAAAATACATAATCGTAACGACCAGCTTTTGCCGATGTATTATACTGTTCGAAACAGATTGTTATTGATCAATACTGCAACATATGGAGTCTCTCGCATGATTGCCAAAAGTTATTTCTTTTTTACCTTTACATTAAAGATGATGTACTTAAAAACAAGAAAACCAAAATTGTACATCGCTGCCAGATATGGGTTGGAAGATTATCGAAAAAAAATATTTTATGAAGGTAGAGGCTTATCGCTAAACAAGTAATAAGACAATATGATAACACATGCGCAAATAGAGAGCGTTCACTAATTATTCATCAAAACAAAGTCGAGAATTTAATACAGTGGATTCAGAGAGATATATTCGAGTGTTTATTGACCCGGGGAATGCCCTTCCAACAACAGGTACAGGCGTCTATACGCGAAGTTTAATTGAAGGGTTGCATAAATATGGATCTTCAAATATTAGAATTGTAGAGAGTGACATCTGTAGTTATTCTTCTTCTTTACGACCTTTGCATCGTTTAATATATTTACGGCGCTTAAGGAAAAAACAATTACAAGTTATTGACGCACCTCACGTATTTCACTTTACCAATGTTTATACACCAAAAAAACTTCGTCACGTTGGGTTTGTCACAACGATTCATGATATTGATCCAATTGTTTTGCCGGAAACTCATTCTTATAGGTTCCAACTCTATTTTAAAAACGCGGTAAAAAATAGTGCATTGCATTCGGATATCATACTAACTGATACAGAAGCGAGTAGGAGCTTGTTGATAGAGTACCTCAATGGATTTGAAAAGCAGGTAAAGGCCATACCCATAGGCGTATCTTTGGAATTTGCAGAATATGTAGATTCAGCGTTGCAGGAAGATCAACAAAATGTACCTCTCTTGTTGTACGTAGGCAGTTTATCGAGGAAGAAAAATACGGCATGGCTCATACGAACAATATGTCAAGGGGTAAGAAAGGGTCGTTTCCCAAAGCTTAAACTCGTTCTTGTGGGAAGTGCTGGGTATGGATTTAGTGAAATAGAAAAGGCTTTACGTGATGCGGGAGATATTGTTCAATGGAAACAGGGAGTGAGTAAGAAAGAACTCGCTTCAATTTATATTAATTGTAGTATTGTTATATTACCTTCTTTTACAGAGGGCTTTGGTCTTCCATTAATCGAAGCGATGTATTGTGGAAAGCCAATTGTTGCAAGTAATATTCCAACAAGCAAGGAAGTCGCTTCCAAAGCTGCTCTTTATTTTGATCTCAATGATAATGAGGGTTTTTATGCGGCCGTGCAAAGTGCATTAGAAGACTCGAGTCGCGCCGAACGATTAACCTTTATCAAAGGCCATATAAAAAAGTATCTTTGGCAAAATATAATTCATGAATATGAGACGATCTACAATAATGTTGCTCCAAGAAATGATTAACAGAGGATTAACAAATTATTAAAGTGGATAAAATGAAAACAGGTACATTGGATTACTTTTATGTTGGAAGCTATACTACTCGGGTATCGGTTTGCAAGTATTCGTTTCATAAAAGTTTCTGTATTGAATCCAAGTAATTGTAACAGATTGCATCATAGTATATGATGAACAGCATAGGCGCAATAATTGATAGCGGTAGGGAACGCCTCGATAAAAAGGGTGCTTCAAAATTGGATATCGGAATTTTTGCATGATAATCTTTATTAGTCTTTTTTGGTTGGTGGTTGTATCGATAATATACACGTATTTTATTTATCCATTCATCCTGTTTATTTTGTCTAGGAATAAGAAGTGCCCAACACAGTTAAATAAATCGCTATATCAGCCCAATGTATCGATCGTTGTATCTGTATTTAACGAGGAAAAGACCCTGTTCAACAAAATAGCTAATCTAAAAATTCTCGACTATCCGAAATCGCAAATTGAATTCATCTTTGGTTCTGATGGATCTATCGATAAATCGGTTGAAGTGTTAAAAAGCATGTCACTCGAGGGAATGCATATTTATGACTTTAACGAAAGAAGAGGGAAAGCTGCAGTAATAAACGATTTAATATCAACGGCTGCCGGAGATATTATCGTTTTTACTGATGCAAATACTGAGTTTGAGCAATATACGGTTCAAGAACTTATAAAACATTTTCATGATTCGGATGTAGGTGCGGTGTCTGGACAATTAATCTTACGATCAAATAATAAACATTCAAACACTGGAGAATATTCATATTGGGCGTTTGAAAATAAGCTGAAACTCATGGAAAGTAAGATTAATTCAATACTCGGTGCTACAGGAGGAGTATATGCAATTCGTAAGAGCTTATTTAGCCCTCTACCGACAAACATTTCTGTTACGGATGATTTTTTAATTCCGATGAAAATCCTATTGAAAGGATTTCGTACTATTTATGAGCCCAGGGCAATTGCATATGAGGAATTAGAGACTTCGATAGCTGGAGATTATCGCCGAAAAGTTAGAATTGGAGCTCAGAATATTAATGTCCTTCCTTTGATTGCTCCATTATTGCATCCGCGCTATGGTTTCTCAGCTTTTTCTTTATGGTCACATAAAATATTTAGGTGGTTAGTGCCGTTTTTCCTTGTTGCAATCACTCTTTTATTATATTCTTTAAAAGATCTATCTCCTTTTTATGAAATTCTTTACAAGATAACTCAAATATTTTTAGGGATTGGACTATTGGGATTCGTAGCAGATCTTCTAAAAATATCCGTAGGATATCTTGGATATCCATATTATTTTTTGGCCATGAACTTTGCACTATTTATTGGAACTTTTAAAGCGTTTTTTGGTCTGCAAAAACCCACTTGGACTGTTGTCCGTTAACTATTTTATTCCAACACATAAATAAAAATATTACATACTAATTGAAAACCATTCTTCTTGTTGCCGGCACGCGCCCGGAAATTATCAAAACAGTGCCTCTTGTTATTGAGGCGCGAAAAAGAAATGATATCAAGGTGGTCTATTGCCTTACAGGCCAGCATAAAACCATGGCGATGGAAGCACTGTCTATTTTTGGAGTTACACCGGACGACGACCTTCAAATTATGCGACCGAATCAGACCTTAAATAGTATCTGTGAATCAGTCTTTGCAAAATTACCTTCAGTCATCGACCTTGTAAAACCGGATGTGGTGATGGTGCAGGGTGATACAACTACTGCGGCAATGACAGCTCTATGCGCGTTTAATATGAAAGTCCCGGTCGCGCATATTGAAGCAGGGTTACGGACATTTAATTTAGAAGCACCATATCCTGAAGAATGTAACAGACGGCTCATTGGAGTAGTGGCAAAATATAATCTCTGCCCCACATCAATGGCGCGGGAAAATTTGCGACGTGAAGGCGTTCCGGAGAAAACGTTGTATGTGACAGGCAATACCGTTGTGGATGCGTTGCGTCTGATTCAAGAAAAACATAACCTTGATAAACTTGAGAACATCCTTCCGGATTTAAAGCAGCCATATGTCCTCATCACTGCACACAGGCGTGAGAGTTTCGGCGGCGGATTTAAAAATATCTGTACAGCAATCCGGGAATGCGCTTTGCGGTATCCTAATTTCCAATTTATTTATCCTGTGCACCTAAATCCAAATGTCAAAGGACCAGTGCATGAAATGTTAGGGAAAACCAGTAATGTAAAGTTGATTCCACCGATTCCGTACCTTGAAATGCTCACGTTGATGAAACACTGCGAATTTGTGCTTTCCGATTCCGGTGGCATCCAGGAAGAGGCACCGTCGTTTGGTAAGCATTGCATTGTGATGCGTGAAGTAACGGAACGGATGGAAAGCGTGAATCTTGGAATGTCTGAACTTGTAGGTACGGATGTTACGAAGATCCTTAGTGCAGTTCAGCGCACAATTGAAGGAAATATCAAGCATGATCTCGGCAAGAATCCTTATGGCGACGGTCATGCATCAGAAAAAATTTTAGAAATATTAATGCATCATACTACCACGATCCAATGAACGCTCGCCGTGAACATATTGTTACGCTGCTGATTGATATTTTCACTATCAATCTTGCTTATCTCGCTTATTACTATTTCCGCGTGCGAAGCGGATGGATTCCATACAGCATTGAACCGGAACTAATATTACCGATGGTGTTCGTTTGCATATACTGGCTTATGTGGTTCGGCATTTTTGGTCTTTATCATGCATGGTACGAACAATCCCGAATCGATGAGATTCTCACGATTGTTAGGGTAACCGTCATTGGTACATTGATTTTATTCTTTTTGATTTTTATTGATGATACATCCAGCGAAACAATCGTCCACTCTCGGCTTCTGATTCTCGGATATTGGTTTGTACTAATGGTATTAGTCATAACAGGCAGAATGACGAGGCGGTTTGTTCAACGGAAATTACTATTAGCCGGAGTCGGACTTCGCAACACAATTATTATTGGCTGGTCAGATAAGGCATTTGAATTGTGCGATATGGTACTCAAGTATCCTGCATTGGGATATAAAGTAATTGGATTTGTGAAAGTAGGCGCAAAAAGTGCAGTCACTTTTCATACGAAAGAAATAGACTATAAAGGCATTCCTATTTTGGGAACAACGAAGGAATTGTCGGCGCTTATCAAAATGCATGCAGTCAGTGAAGTGCTGATTGGACTTGATCCTTCCGAACGAGAACAGCTTACCGATATCCTGCGTCAATGCGACTCTGTTGACGTAGGCATGAAAATAATGCCGGATTTGTATGATATCGTCAGCGGACAGGCACGCATCAGTTCTCTCTACGGTTTACCGCTCATGGAAGTACGTCCTCAATTGATGAAGCCGTGGGAAGAAGTTGCAAAACGTACACTCGACGTCCTTTTTTCTTTATCAGTTTTAATTGTCGGGCTCCCGCTCTGGATTCTCATAGCGTGTTTCATAAAACTTGATTCTCGAGGTTCTGTACTCTATCGTCAAGTGCGTGTAGGCAGGAATAGCAACTATTTTAAGATATTTAAGTTTCGCTCGATGCTCTCGGATGCTGAAAAAAAATCTGGCCCCATCTGGGCTTGGAAAAACGATCCGCGCGTTACAAATGCCGGGCGCATTCTTCGGAAAACACATCTTGATGAAGTTCCACAATTCATCAATGTTCTCAGGGGAGATATGAG
>Ga0182027_10007337_pt1 | contig 16262 bp, 8 predicted proteins | sample 712E1DmetaG_FD_121300 | JGI IMG/M metagenome (GOLD analysis project Ga0182027, IMG submission 121300) | Permafrost microbial communities from Stordalen Mire, Sweden - 712E1D metaG (Illumina Assembly) | ecosystem: Environmental > Terrestrial > Soil > Wetlands > Permafrost | place: Sweden...
ACTCAAGCACGCCGCCGCATGGGCCGCCAGGGTGTTCAAGACCGGCAATTCCGCTTCGAAATCCGAACAAAACGCAGGGGTTGTAAATATCTGCATCATTGCGATGCATTTGTTTTCCGCGCACAGAGGAATTGTCACGTAACAGGAAAGATTGGTTATCTCAGGCCAGTCCAAGGCCGAAAACTGTGCATTCTGCGGCCAATCCTTGATGATCATCGTTTTTTGAAGCCCCTCCTCTTTCAGAAAGCCAAGGGCAGTGCGTGCTGACAATTCAAAGCGCGGGTCGGAAAACACTTTTGTTGAACCGACGATTTCCAGTCTTCCCTGATTCCGGATAAACAACGCAGCCTCTGCCTGAGGAAACCGGTGCGTAAAGGCCTTGATGATTTCCGGGCCCAATTCCGCGACCTGAAGCAACTGAGACAGCTTATACGACGTTCTGTTGAGAAAATGTAGTTGAGAAAGTCCCTCAGCCAGGAGCTCGTTGACATTTTTCAAATCGAGCGTACGTTCAGCAACTCGATTTTCGAGTTCATCTTTTGCCGTCTGCAGGGCCTTTTCGAAGTTCTTTCGCTCCGTGATGTCCCGGCTCATTCCAACCAGTCCCGAGATCCTGCCATCCGGATCGCGCACCGCGATCTTGGTCGTCGAAAGCCATTTTTCAGTCCCGTCACGGGTGTTGAACGGCTCTTCCCTATTCACGACCGGCCTTCCCAACTGCAAAACTATCTGCTCGTCTGAATAATAGCGCGCTGCCATGTCTGCAGGAAAAATATCAAGGTCTGTTTTCCCTGCAACGTCGGACTGGGTCTTGGCGCCCAGGACCCCCAGGTGCGCCTTGTTATTCATGACAAAACGGCTTTCTTTGTCTTTAATGTAGATGTAGTCCGGCATATTATCTATCAAGGTCCGGAGAAGATTGCGCTCTTTTTCCAGGGAGGCTTCCGCCGCTTTCTTTTCTTTGATCATTGCATTCAGGCTTTGTACGGTTTTTTCAAGCCTAGCAACTTTTTTCAGCACGGCAGGGAGTTTGTCGCGAGGCGGTTTCTTTTCGGTAGAGGTTTTCTTCTTCATAGAAACATGCATTGCGTGAAAGAGTATTTCTGTTGGCAGAAGACGAGATTCCTCAGTGGGGCGTCTGAAACATCAACCCACCCCTTGATCCATAGCAATTATACTGTTTTGCGGATGGTTATGTCACGTTGAATTTTGCAAAGGCGTTCGTTCAATCCAACCCCAGGAACATTCTGCGGCTGAAATTGCATTGAACGCCTGCAGCCCTGACCATATAAAACCCTGGGGCAAGAGCCTGGGGCGAGTGAAATGAAGCGGATCCCGCAGAAGACATGCTCCCTCCTAAATCAAGCACCATTCGGCCCTGGAGGTCGAATACAGCGAAATGATACTGGCCTGCAGCTGGCAGGCTGAGGCGGAAGGTACCCGACGAATACCCGATACTCGCCCCGGCGCGCACTCCTTTGGCCGTTGGAGCCTCGACAGGCACGGGGCTGCCCAGCGCAACCGGATGCCGCACCCAGGTGAGAACGACCCGGTACGAAACGATGCGTATGTTTTTGTCAAGCCCAAGGGCATAGTTGATGAAATCTTCAACTGCAGCACGCCTGTTCTGCCAGGTCTCCTTTGCCCCCTGACTCGGATCGTTGGCAACGGTATTGTACTGGGAATAATAGTCCGAATGCATACCGATAAGGAATGGGGCGCGGTTGTTGGCAAGACGGTTGGCAAGAGTCATCTTGAGGCAATTCTCGAACTGGGTCTTGTACATGGCTTTGGAAACCCACATATTCCAATCCAGCCCTGTCACGGCTGACCACAGGGTGTCGGTCATGATTTCGTATACCGGCATTTCCCACAGCCCCGGCGCGCTTGTAAAGCTTGGGTCGCGAATGTAGGCGGACGGCGCCTGGCCCTTGTCCATGGTGTACGGCCATACGAACCGCTGCGTTAGGAGGTCCTTGTAGTGCTCGATGCTGCAATCATACAGGAAATTGTGGTCGACCTCGGATTGCATGGACTCTTTTGTGAACATGAGAAACGGGGTGCGGAACCCGACGATCTGGGACCGCGGAACGCCCACCTGATTGACAAGGATGTCGATGCATGTGTTGTTTTCCCAGTCCCAGACGGATTTGTCGTGATTGAGCTCAAGGGCGTCGGAGTGCGTGTGCGTGTGGTCGCCGACGTCGTTTCCGTCCGTGTACAAGCGTTTCCAAGCGTTAAGAACGTCGACCGCCTTGAATTGCGTACCGTCACCTGCCATGAGCGAATCGGTACAATACCCTGTCGTGATAAAGAACGAAGCGTGCAGCGTCGCACCGTCAAAGGTTGACGGATTCCCGTTACCTGCAGGATTCTTCTTTGTCTTGAGAAAATCCGCAGCCCAGTTGATGCCGTCAGGATATCCATTGTCGTCAAATCCGAATGAAATGAACTGCGGGCATTGATTTATCGCGAGCCCGCCGGGCGGGTTTACGCTCGGGGCAACATTATCGGCTGCTTTGACGCACAATGCACCTGCAAGAACACACGCAACCAGAAACTGCTTCATATTTTGATAGCCCTTCAGAAAAACTCCTGTCCACCCTATATTATAATAACAATTTGAAATTTATATCATATAATAATGAATGATCTTAATCTTTTGAGCAAGCCTCGTTCATAGCTTATTTTAACCACCCTATGACCAAAAAGGTTCGTACCGGCGCCCACCTGCGCCTACTCTATTTTGTGTTCTTCATCGGCATGGGATCAAGCGGTCCGTTTGCCAGCATTTTTCTCAAGAGGGTGCTGGTGGGACCATCGGGCCGCCCGGCCATCGAGCTCATAGGAATTCTTTACACCATTCTCCCGTTTGTCGGCATTCTCGCGAGCATGTCCGCAAGCATCGTGGCCGACAAATTTCACCTGGGCCGCAAAGTAATAGCATATTGTTGCATTATTGCCGGATTATCCGCGATCATGCTGGGCCAGAGTGCCGAACCCTGGACCGGCGCGTGGGCCCTTGACAAACGCTTCATCTTCATCCTTGCCTCTTCCCTGATTTATGGATTCGGGGTCGGTCCGATCAACGGCCTCCTGGACGCAGAGACCTTGCATTTCCTGAACGCCACAAATGCTCGGGAAAAATATGGAAACTTTCGCCTCTGGGGAACCTATGGCTGGTTCGTTTCCACCATAGTCATGGGCGCACTTCTCACTCGTTTTCTGGACTTGGCACTCATCTATTACGGTGCCGCGGCCGGATGTCTTATGCTCGGCATCGCTACCCTATTCCGTATGTCAAACGCGGGCGTACCAAGGCTTGACAAAATTCCCTTCAGTCATCTCCGGGACAACCGCCGGTTCCAGATTTTCCTCGTCTATATTTTTCTCTACGGCCTGATTTACAATATGACATTCAACTATCTGGGGTATTTCTTCGATGATATTATGAGCTCGTTCTGGCAGATGGGCCTCATTTTCGGCACCTGGACCATATTCGAGATCCCTGTCATGATGTTCTCGCACAAACTGATCAGACGCTTCGGCAACCGCCGCATCATCGTTGTCGGCCTGACGATCAACGCCGTCAGGCTAATCTTGTTTGCGACGTTCACCATGAAAACTCCGTACCTTTACAAATTCCTTGTCGCACTTTTGCAGGGCCCGGGTTATGCTTTTACCCAAATTGGAGTCATCGATTACATCGACCGCCAAGCCCATCAGAACATGCGGGCAACGTATCTGAACGTTGCAAACCTCGCCCAGAACACTCTGGGAGCTTCAGTCGGCGGGATCCTTGGAAGCGTTATCATCAAAGAACTCGGCAGCACCGCAATGTTCCGTTTGAGCGGCATTGCAATTTTAGGGCTCGTGATATTTTTTCTGGTGGCGGTGAAATCAGAAAATATCAAATCTGTTCCTTGGACGACTGATACTTAAGAAATTCCGGAAGTCGTGAAAATTTCAGGAACCGAACTACCGAAAAATTGCCCTATCTACAGGATTTCATCAAAAACCAATGCAAAAAATCAATTCTTGAGAATTTAATCAATTATTTATGCGGATAATTCAAAGTGTAGAAATTGTTTTTGAGATATCTTATAATCATTACAAACTAGCCACAGAAATTGAGAAGCATTAAATTCTTGGAAGGATGAAGTATGAAATACTGTGCTTGGTTGGCCTGTCTTGGAATCGTGGTTAAATGCCTTTCCGCAACAGTAGAAGGAAATGTAGATCCGAAGAAATTGCTTGCTTGGGTGGATCAACAGAAAGCGATTGCAGCAAACTTGGTGATTAGAGCCAATGGAAAAGATATGAACAATGGTGGAACCGGGTTCTGCACCCAATGCAGTGACGACAACTCAAATCCCGTAGCGGCACCCAAAACCATAAGCTTGTTCAAGACTTCTAGTACTGTTTTCTTTGATGCTGATATGGACATAGACTGCGATGGAAGCGACAATGGGGTTTGCAGTGGCACTGATCCATCCCATCAGAACTTCTTGAGCTGTGATGATGCTGGAATTGGGGATGGACAATGTAGCGACAACAATGGCGGGCCGGTAGACCCAGTCGTCACGCCATTCTACGTTCTTCCGGGAGGATCGCCTTTTAGCTATAGCAGCAGAGGAATTGCAATCGGCCAGGTAGCCGCAGTAATCAATAGAAGGTCGAATCCGGTAAGTATCACGTATGGCCCACTTTTGGATGAAGACGGTGTCAGCCAGGAAATTGGCGAAGCTTCTGCCGCCATGGCTCAGCTCCTTGGAGTTCCGAATGACCCCAACAATGGAGGCACTGATACAGGCATTGTATACATTGTCTTCACAGGCACGAGCGGCAGGTTAACATCCATCGCAGATTTCGCTAATCATCAGAAGGCAATTGCAATCGGTCAGGCTTTGGCCGCACCGCTAGTACCAACCGAAGTTTCCATTCCCCTTTCTGAGAAACAGCAAAGAATACTTGATAGCTACCAAGTAACCGGCCATTTTGTCAACATCAAGTCCTCGGGAAGCCACTCAATCACCGTCTACAGTCTCAACGGGGAAAATGTGATGTCCGTGAGGGGAACCGGCATGACCAGTTGCAACTTGTCTGCCTTGAGAAGTGGGTCATATATCCTGAAGATCAGCCTTGAAACCGGATTGTTTACAGATAAGATTTTGGTAAACTAACCGCACGAGTCTTAATCAGGCCTTGCGACTTTCTGCGGGGCCTTTCATCAAAATTAGGGATTGCACCGAACTAAGGCAAAGAAGTCGGCAGAGTGGTTCGGAAGATTCCACCCGAACTTGCACCGTCCCCAAGAGCAAAAACGTAATTGCCGGAAATTGCAAATTTCGAAACTATAACACCAGTAAATCCATAGTTTGCCGCGGAAAATGAATCACCATTGTTTACTGAAAAGTAAACACCCCCATGAGTGCCGGCAAGAACATAATTTCCGCTTGAAACAAATCCATAGACTTGCAATGGAGATCCCATTTTTGTCCAGCTTATCCCATTATCTTTGGAGCGGTAGGATCCGAGCTTATTGACTGTGGCACCATATAGAAAGCCATTGTTTGCGTACAGTTTTCCTAAGCTAATTGCAAGTTGTCCGGAATTGGACCAAATTGCACCGAGGTTTGATGAATAGTAAACGCCATTGAACGCACCACTCGCAAAAAGGTAGCTCTGGGCTGTAGCCAAGCATCCTATGAATTTCCCGCTTAGTTGCGCCCCCATTCCATTTTCTTGGATGAAATTCGCGCCATTATCCGTTGAAACATATACACCGCTATCATTGGTTGCAGCGCAAACTGTGTTACCGTTCGCAACAATGGAAGTAATTCCGTCAGGCGGGAGTCCATTTACTGACAACCAAGTTTTTCCAGTATCGAGTGAACGAAACATGCCTCCGCTGTCCCCCGTGGCGGAATAAATGCTTGTGCCGGCAAAAACATTTGCACCATTTACGGCCATTGTCGCCACATTTTCAATGATTCCCACAGAATCCCATTGGTCGCCGTTATTCGTTGAACGAAAAATGCCACCCGCGCTATTTGCCTCAAATAGGATTCCGGGACTTCCACTGAACCAATAGATATTGTAGTTCGTCAACCCGCTATTGACAGCCGTCCATTGCAGCACAGAAATAAAGCTGTCGGTTGCCCAAGCGCTTTGTCCACCAGCATTGACAGCGCAAACCCGCCAATAGTAAATCGCGTTGGCTTGAAGCCCAATTACTTGCCTGAAAGTATCCATGATTCCTGATGTACTGTCAAAGAAATTGTTGCTAAAGGATCTACTCCTGGAAATTTGTACCCGATACGTGACATTACTGCCACTCGCTTTTTTCCAAACAAGGGTATCGTTCAAAGGAATCCCGCATGTATCTGAGGCGGGAAAGACCAGAACGGGAACCGAGGGAGGAACATTAACGGCCAGCTTGGTAGTTGACGAATCCTTCCCCGCTGCATTGGAAACAACGACTCTGTAGGTTCCAGTGTCCGCTATTGTCCACGTCTTTGAGTAGGAAGCCGCAGTAGCGCCGTTTATTTCGCCATTGTTAAAGAACCACTTGTAAGCTGGAGCAGGCACAGCATCCGAATTTACAGTAATGGAAATTGGTGTGGCGGCGCCGGAATTCACTGTTGTTGTCGCTGCAAGCTTCGGAGAAATGACTGGAGCATTTTGCATAATCAATTTTGCCCCGGATGAATCTTTTCCGACCGAATTGGTCACAAGAACATAGTAGAAGCCTGAGTCCGAGAGTGCCAGACCGGTCTTCTTCCAGGAGTTTGTTCTTGTGGAATCAAGGAAGGTTCCTGCCTTGAACCAGGAATACAAGGGCGCAGGAAAAACAGTTGCATTTATTCCAACAACAAAGGTGATGGAATCACCTTTGTTCAGAGTTTTTCCGATCAGCGGCTGCGTTATCTGAGGAGCGATTTTGTTCGTGTCTACGCGAATGCTTACCCTGGCAGAATTCAGGCTTAAAAGGCTTCCGACAGCGCATTTGAACGTGAAATAGTCTGTTCCCATGAATCCTGTTGACGGAGTGTATGTCACAGTCGCCAAACCGCTATTGATCCCCATTGAAGTGGTGCCGTGGGTCGTCTGCGTATCGATCGTCCATGCTGTGATTGAGTCACCGTCCGGGTCAATTGCAGTCAAAGAAATCAGGAGAGGCGTGTTGCGATTTGTGGAAAGGCTTTGCAATTGCGGCTGCGGTGGACGCGGAACATTCACCACATGAACATATAGGGTCAGAATGCTCGAATCGATCCCGTCAGAGGCTTTGATTACTATTGTCTTCTTGCCTGAATCAGAGTAGGAAGGCGTGAATTTCCATAGGGATTCGATTAGTGAATCATTCACTCCTCCGGCTGAAACCAACCTGAAAGTAATTGCGTCACCATTGGTGTCCTTACATGAATCGGCGCAATCAAACGAGAACAACGATCCTTCGTTGATGTTCAGGCTGATCGTTGCATGTGACCATTTCGGGGCAGTATTGATTTCCGTTGAATGAATTCTCTGGGAAGGCGACGATGATCCCTTGGAATTTGTCGCGACGACATAGTAATAGAACGCTGTATCCCCAATTGCGTTAGTAAATGTGGTATCCGGCGTCGTGGCATACAACGAAAAGCCAGTTGTGTCTTTGGAACGGTAGATCGCATACTGGTCCGCATTCTTGGATTTGTTCCATTTAAGAACAAAACTCCCACTAAACCTCGAAACTGCAATAAGGCCGCGAACACTATCTGGCGGAAAAATTTTTGCACTCACAACGATCACCAATTTCTGGGTATCGCTCAATGCTGGCTGGCCATTATCAGTGACCATGAAAATAGCTGTATCTGCCTTGGTCGAATCTGTTCCAAGATAGCTTGCAGGAGGAACCCAAACAAACAGGTTGTTTGCAAAAGAATAGCCTGACGGTCCTTTTGTAACTGCAAAAGAATGTATCTGACCTGAATCTGGATCAGTGGCGGAAACGGTTAGTGAGCAAATTTCCGTTGTAAGAATTGATGCATGACCAATAACCGAAATCACCGGTCTAGCATTGACCTTTGGCCTCAAGGAAACCGTGAGGAATGCGGTATCAGAAAAGGCCGAATCTCCCCATTTGTCCCTAACCAGACATTTGTATCTACCAGAGTCGGACAACGAAATGTGGCTTTTGACAAAAGATACTCCGTTTTCCCCGGCCAGTGCAGCCGTGTCATGATACCACTGATATGAGAATGGCGCGTCTCCAACGGCCATTGCACCAAAGGAAGCAATTGAATCTACTACCCTGTTTTCATTCCCAGGTTGAATTGTCGCAGAAACAACTTTCCCAAATATTGTGATATCTCCGCCTAGCTTGTATGCGTTGCCTCCCTGGATGAATGCCTTGGCGGCAACGGTCCATTTCCCGACTTTGGTGAACGTGAAGCTAGACCATTGTGTGTCGATATCGGAAGAAAAATTCTTAAGGACATAAACAGAGTCGAGGTTGAGTGGGTATTTGGGAATTGTAACAACAACGGAATCGATAAGGTTTGAAAGATGCGGGCAAACACCAATCTTGACCGTATTCCCCACCGTGTCGCTAACCGCAAGGTCTGCGCCTGCTTGGCCTTTTGAGTCCTTGAAAGTAATTGAGATCTTGGCATTGCTTGCGTCGCCAAAGGGATTTTGCGGGTTTGTGCAGGTAAAGATGACAACTGCAAGAACTACGATACTGCTTGAAACTTGCAGGATCCGATTTTTCATATGAGATCTCCCTGGATTTTACATCACCATAAAAATATAATCCAGCTTAAGCAAAAGTTGTGACTGCCGTCACTAAACAGGCATTCCCCAGTAGATACAGTTTTAGGCCCGATTTTGCCTGCTCAAGTGCGTAACCGGCTCAGTTTCAAAATCGTTCAAAAATTTATTTCTAGGCTATCCCAAATCCCGACAAAATCCTTCCCCGAATAATAATGAAAAACAAAGATTCCACTATTTCTGAATATTGCCGTGTCAATTACCGTTGACATTGTGGCAGAATGGGAATAGTCCCGATTTATGGCTATCAGCGCTTTTGTCGTGTCAAATATCGCCGCTATCTTTATGTTGCTTGTATCGCAGAATGCAAGGTATCCGCGCAATGTGTCTACCGCTAAGACCATAAAGAAAGGCATTGATTTCTTACCTGATGCCAAGTCGACGAACGATGAGTAGCTGCAGGGGCTTCCGCAACTCACCAGTATTTCAAGCAAATTTTGAGATACAGATCGGCAGGATGGTTCCTTGGGATACGCCGCGACGAACAACTTGTCCGAATTCTTTAGGAAAACAAAGGTGCTGCAATTTCCCCTCGAACATCTTGTTTCACAAGGAATTTTTGGAGTAGCATCCTTCTTGATATTCTCAACGCTTTGGCTGGACGGCGTGGCCTGCTGAGCGCTGATCTTTTGATCCGTTGAATGTCCTTTTTGGCAGTTTAACCCAAACGCCAAGCCAAAGCATACACCGATAATAACAATGTTTCTCATTGATGCCTCTACTTGTATTTGAAAAACTTAAAGTCATCCTTGGCTTGATCAATTCCTGAAATTGTCACTTCTTGAAGTTCCTCAAACTTCCAGTGAGGTTTCTCAGGATATGCTGCAGGATTTTCTTTGTGCAATTTTGCCTGCGCTTGAGGGCTGTAATAGAGGACGGCCCCACCGGCCACGTCAAGTTCCGCCTTCTGATATACAGGCTCAAGAGCTTTTATCATTTGATCAAGTTTGCCGTTGCCGGGTTTCTTACCATTTTTGAAGTAAGCATCAGCGCTTGAAAAAGGTTCATTCTTCTGTGTATATGCATCAAATCCGCTTTTGGTTATGATCGAAGTTACACTCTCGCGATAGGATGAAGGTGCAAGATATTTTTGCCCACTATCATGAAGACGATTCATGATCACGTGCCCAACAGCACGCCAGGCAATTTCTGAGCATCCTGCAGCTTCACCGTAAATAGTGCAAACGAACAACTGAAATTCTTTGTCATCCTTTGGAACCTTCCCGCCCTTGTCTACCAGCTTTTGCAAATATTCCTGTGTCTTTGGGCACAGGTCGCCTTTGCGATGGCCAGTCAGCTTCTCGCCGAAATCGCTAAGAACTCCGTTGATGATAAACTCACCCTTTTCCGCAGCTGCCTGAAGGAGTTTTACGGCAACCTTCATCTTGTCGAAGAACCATCCGTCAACTGCACTGCCTCCATACACGTCCACGCTCTGCAAATTCTTCTGGGCATCCACCACGGGCGTGCCTTCATGGTGGTCATCAGTTCCGCGCTTGCCCTTACCGTTGCTGACGCCGGTGTCGTCGTATTCGCCATGCCTTAGAGTCGGAATGGGTTTAATCCAATCATTTTTCAACCATCGGTCAAGTTCATCGCGAGATTTCTTTCCCACGATGCCATCCGGCTGCTGCTGGTCGAGCGTAGTATCGGTGGTCTCAGTCTTTCCGGCCTTGCGCTTCAATCGTACCGATTTAATTGCATAATCCTGAAATTTCTTTACCGCTGCTTCAGTCTTATCGCCGAAGAACCCGTCGTCCGATCCTTGCGGCAAAAATGCGGTCTTGATGAGGTCGCCTTGCAGGGATTTTACGACGCCGTTGGGCTTGAAATTCTCTCCGGACTGCGGCTTGTCATATGTGCTTGCTCCATCCTCGTCATAGTGGTCCTTTTTCAGTTCCACAAATTTGGAGGGCTTTGGAAAGGTCAGTTGCTCGCTTTCCAAGGGCTTTTCCGCCGTGGCACCGTCTGCGCGAACAAACAATTTCCAGGTCGCGTCCGCAGGCTTGCCACTGTCCTCCGAATAAGGCCTGGGATCGAATAGACTATTGCAGGTCCCGCAAAACTTGTTTGTGCTCGTATCAAGGTCGGCCTCGATACCACCCGGGACGAATTTATCTTCTTGGCCGTTATAAAGGCCTATGGGATATAGCAGGATTCTCGATGCGGTCAACTTGTCACCAAGAAGCTCGATTGCGCCTTCGATATCGAATGGCTTGTTGCGTTCAAAGCCCTGAGCAGGTTCAACGATGCTCACATCCTTGAACCGGTATTCCTTTGCCCTTGGTTCTGGCGGTTTGGCCGGGCTGTCATCCAAGCCCGTATTCGGCTTCTTCTCTTCGGGCTCCGGCTCAGGCTTCTTCCAAGTACCGGGGTCATTGATGCCATGCCACGATTCAGAAGACAAAGTTCCCCCCAAATTACCAAGAATTGAATCACTTCGTCATGTTATGATTGCTTCAAATATAATAGAAACGGTAATCTGATTGATACTTCCAGTCACCATCTTCACCTAAATCAAAAGTGGCGCGATGCGTATCTCTCGCACCGCGCCACTTTTGGAAAATAGACTGTTAAGACTCTGCCGGGCCGCCGAATTACCCTCTCAGAACCCGCATGGAACCGCTGTCCGAACAACAACGTTCCTACTGTCCAGGTCAGTGACCTTGACAATGTACTTGGTCGGCACAAGCGCATGTGCAAAGCTGACCTTGTTTATCCCTGATTTCACCGTGCAGTCGATCGACTGCACGAGTTTTCCGTTTACAGAATAAACAGCGACCGCGTACCGTGCGGCTTTCGGCGAACTCAGCGAAAACCATTTTGAGGTTACCAGTCCGACGCTCAACATCGTTGAGGCAACCGCGCTTTTCTGCTTGACGGAAACCATCCCGGCGTAAAACGTCAGGTTTGTTATTGAAAAATTCGCAGGCGCCTTGGCCACGTTCTGCGGGGCGATTTCGACGCCCACAATATTTTGCGTTGCCGGCATTTCGCTGTACCCCACCGTGTCCTTTTGGAACGCCGACAGCGGAATATTGCCGCTTTGGACCGCAGGTCCGCAATTGTTAAGCAACAGGTCATAGGTTGTCGAGGTTCCGCTCAGCACGAGCCGCAGCTTGAGCGGGGCAGTGCTCTTGTAGGTCAGGGAAACATGATCAAGTTTGTTGAGCGCACCGGCGGTCACGGGCGCAAGGAAACCGCATTCGTCGGACGCTGTGGCGAACGTTACGTTTGCCGCCAGATTTCCGGACGCAGTCGGGACGCTGGATGTCGGCGTACCAGTGTACTTCTGGAACGTCCATGACGGCGTAAACGTGACAGCCGTACCGAGCTGGTCCTGGGCCTGTAATGCCTTGATTTGCTGGATGAGCTCATGGCCGGAAACAACATAGGCGCCAAGTGCAATCGCAGAATCGATAAAGGCCTCGACCCCTGCTTTGCGGTCTTTCCAGGTGTTCCATCCTTTGGACACAACGAGACCGTAACTGTCCTTGTTGAAAGCGTTCTGCAGCGTGGCATTATCGTAAATCGGCGTGTAGTAGTCCGGGTGGCAGCCATAATGGAACGGCGCCTTTCCACCGGCAATTCTTTGCTTGAGGTTATAAACCATAGTCTGAATAAACTCATCCTTTGTCAATCCATAGAGGATGAACAAGTTAAAATCAAAGCACGTGATTTTACCGCCGCCCCCGCCGACGCACCACTCAACCGAATCCTGGGCAACCATGGTCGGATCTTTTGTCCAGTCTTCGCCCACGGCCCCGGCACTGATCTGATGATATTTTGAAAAGATTCCTGCGCGAAGAGCCTTGGGAACAATGACGCAGTTCGAGGGAATTTCCCATACGCCCGAAGGCATCGAATCAAGATATGCATGTTCGCCGTTGAACTTCTGGACAAATGCGTTCACAGACCCGTTATCGGTCGTGTAGGGCCACAGAAAATTGGTCCCGTCGATATTCTCGTCATAGCCTTCTTCAAGCCCGCAGTCGTATTCGTAATTAAGATCTTTCATAGCGTAAAATTGGCCGGCGTCCGTTTCCAGCCGGGGCGCCCTGAACGCATGAAGGGTTCCCTTTGCAACCGAAACCCCCAAGTATGTGTCAAGCTGCTGTTCGGCAAGAGTCATCAGACCTTTCCATGCCTGTCTGGTCAAGATTTGGCCAGCATCGTATTTCCATCCCATGCTTTGCGCTGACGCGCCGACCCTTTCGCCGAATTGGGTGGCTTCGCTGATAACTTCACCCCACGGCATTGTGTCGATACCGGTTGCATCCCAGCCTCCGCCACCCCAAGCATCGAAGTATGTCTTTGGAAGAGGAGAGTTTGTTTCCATGTGATCGATCGTGTGATTGCCGATTTCATGCCCATTTGCTATGGCCCGCACCGCAGCATGCAGGAGAAATGGTCGAGCCTTGGAACTATCGCCCTCGCTGGCGCCGCACATCTGTTCTCGTCCCCAGGCTACGGCAATCTTGGTCTGTTGCACGGAGTCAATTGGTTTTGGCACCCAAAAACCGAATTTTGATTGATATTGCGTCCAATCCGGACCCCAAATAGGTGTGAAAAGACCAGTAATGAAATTGAAGGTGAAATGAATAGGCGAACCGTCAGGATTCTTTCTGCTCAGAGTGACCGGTGGAATCACCCCGTTGTCGGTCCAAGCCGAGCTGCTCCCGGTGTCCGGAGCCGCACCGGATGTCCAGTACTTTGCAGTCCAAATGTGCCCGTTATACGACACTTTCTTTCCCTGTGTATACGTTTCGGTGGCACCGTAGGGCGTGTAGTCAAGAGGCTTGATCCCGGCCAGAGGACCTTCGGCCCAGCTGATTCCGAAGTCTCCGACCTGATAATTGTCCGGGTTTGGAGGATTATAGGTAAAATCAGGAGAAACGCCACCGACAAAACCGCTCATAGCATAATTCTGTGATGCAGGATAAGAATAGGCAGGCAATCTCTCGTACTGGGTCCCATTTTCACCTGAATATTGGTTGTCGTCAAAAATGAAAGTCACGAACTGCTTGACCTGGGAGGGCTTGAGATTTGCAGGAGGATTCGGTGACGGAAAATTATAGTCCGCACTGTATCCAGCGGTGAATAAAAGGAGCACACTAGCGCACACTAATCCTTTAAACATACTATCTCCTTTGACGGTGGTTGCTCTACGGTTTTGGGGTTACTCACTGCGTTATCCAATAATATATCGTGCTATGATGCTCGGATGGTATCAAAAATGAAAAGGATAATTAATAACAGGAAAAATATCAATAGGCTCTGTGACATGCATTTTGAAAAGCGACGACAGTGTCTTCGCGTCACCTCGAAGGATGCCTTAGAATTTCGAAAGAGATTCTTTGCAAAAAGGGCAACATAAGTTTGCATAATTTCCTAAAGCGCGGATTTCATGGTGCAAATCCAATCATCACATAGTCCAAGTAGGTATCACGGGGGCGTCAAAACCACGCGCGAACAAAAGATTTTGGCCTACCCTGCTGGCGAGGTGTAATTTATATTTTAAGTAACATGTATATACAGCTTTGATTGCACAAAAATGAAACAAATACGCCTCATAATACTATTTCTGCATCGTAACCGTCTTCTTTTTGTAATTCCTATCCTGGCTCTTGCGTTTTCTCTCATTTGGACCGAGACCAAGAAGACCCTTACCATTTTTCCAGGAAAAAAATATCTTCATTCAATCCAGACATATTCGGACGCGAGCGAAAACGGAAAAACAACGATCTCCACTCCCGCCGTAACTGACCAAAACGTCACGATTGATTTCACGCTCAGGAAATCCGATGCCTACCCCTACGCCGGCCTCATGATTTCATTGATGGCAGACAGCGCCTTTCTTGACATTTCAAAATACAACTACGTGCTTATTGACCTTGACGCCGGCAAAGCGAAATCCCTGGCGCTCTATCTGAAGGCATATATTGACGGCATCACAAAATTGAATGACCTGTTCACCCATGAATTTCTCATGAAAGAACTTATGGTGGATAGTAGCAGGGCCAAACACCTGATCAGCCTCAAAGAATTTGTCCACCCGACATGGTGGCTCGAGGACTACCACTTCAACGAAGCGAACCTTGGAAAGCCCCACTTTTCAAAAATGATCAGTCTGGAACTTCAGAATGGCATTTCGACCCCCTATGACACGCCGATTCGGATAACGGTAACCAAAATTGCTTTTGTCAAGGATAATTCTTTTACCGTAGTCCTGATTTCCGGGATTACCTTGCTCTATTTCTTCATCTACACGCTTGTATTCATGATGATCCAGAGGAAATTCAAGGCCAAACAAACGGTCATTTCCTACAAAGAGCTTGTGGTTGAAAACGACGCGGACAAAGACATGCAGCGGCTCATGGACGCAGTCGCCAAACACTTCGCGGCTCCGGAATTTTCCGTTGAAAAACTTGCTCGCGAGGCGGGCGTATCCGCGTCACGAATTCCTGGCATGCTCAAGGTGCGATTCGACATGAATTTCAAGCAGTATCTTAATGCCATACGGATTGCCGAAGCCAAACGGCTCCTGCGAGAAACCGACAATCAGATCACGACGTGCGCGTACAACGTGGGGTACAACAACATTCCTCACTTCAACAGGACTTTCAAACAGCTCGAAGGTATTTCCCCGAAAGAATACCGCAAGAACCTGCGCGGCGAAAAGCGCGAAACAGGCTCGACGTCAAGAGTCTAAGCTCAAGCCTTCCTGAGTACCATTGCCTCTCCGACCTTGCGCACGGCTATCCTTCCCTCTTTTCTCAAACCGTGGACTACGCCGCGCAGTTCATTTTCATTTACCTCGAAGCCTAGTCCTTTTCCAAGGGCAATTTTCAGATCGCCGAAATCGCTTTCGAAGCAGGATTCGAGAATCCGCATGATAGCAATTTCGTACCTGTATTCCACTCTGATCCTGTTTTTCAGAAGGTGAAGGTGGCTATCCTGCACGCGCCGCCCGATTTCCACAAGCGCGCCTTGGAGGTCCGGCCGTCCCTTGACATACGTCGCGGTTTTGTCCTCGGTGCCTGAATTGCGCATGAACACGCACCCCTGCAATCCCTGATCATTGACAAGTGATACATACAGGACGTTTGGGTCATCCTTGTCTTCGAATTCAAGCCGCAGGTCGGACGGAAGGCGTCCGGATTTTTGCAGTTCGTCGACTGTCGCGACGACCAAGTCCCTATCACTCTGCCAGACGCTGCTGTCCCGGTAGAACTTCGTCCTATCGACAAAATAGGCATACCAGGTCTTCGAAAACCCGGGCGCATATGGCTCGATGATGTCGTGCAGGCCGAGGCCCATTTCTTTGATAGCAACGAGCGTCATCAGCCCGGTCAAGAGTCCGATTCCGGAAAGGAGAAAAGCGTCTTTCCCCGATTCATCCATGAATTTGACGGGGAAAATCAGGTGTCCTGATACCTCACACCCGA
>Ga0182027_10007338_pt1 | contig 16261 bp, 11 predicted proteins | sample 712E1DmetaG_FD_121300 | JGI IMG/M metagenome (GOLD analysis project Ga0182027, IMG submission 121300) | Permafrost microbial communities from Stordalen Mire, Sweden - 712E1D metaG (Illumina Assembly) | ecosystem: Environmental > Terrestrial > Soil > Wetlands > Permafrost | place: Sweden...
CGCCGACGAATTGAAACACCAGTTCGACATCACGCTCGACAAGCGGAAAATCCATCTCGAACACCCGATTCGCGCGCTGGGCGACCACGAAGTCGAATTGCATCTGCACGCCGAAGTCAAAGGGACGCTCAAGGTTCGCGTCGAAAGCCTCACGCCGGTGATTACGCCAGCGGCACCGGCTGCCGAACCGAAAAAAGAAGAGGGCAGGGAACCCAGGCGCGAAAAACACGGCCACGCCAAACGGGATGCTGAAGGGAAAACTGAAAAGGCCGAAGCGGTGGAGGCCAAACCCAAAGGCGAAAAACCGGCCAAGGCCGAAAAAGCTGAAAAGGCCGACAAGGCTCCAAAAGCCCCGAAAGCTCACAAGGCGGAAAAAGCCGAGAAAACGGAAAAGCCGGCGAAGGGCGAGTAACCAAACATTTTTCCCCTTCAAGCCGCGGAAATTCTCCGCGGCTTTTTGTTTACGGGTGATTCCAATTGGCCGCGCTCCTTTCCAGATTTGGGTAATCCGTTCTTTGCGCCCGCGCCCAACTGGTGGCAGGCATCCCTCCTCAAAACCCGCCAGAACAGTGCCCGTTTGAAATCATCCTGACAACACGAGCATGGAATCCAGCTTCGCTTCATCGCGACGAGGATGGCGGCTGGCGGATTTCAGGCGCAAAGCATTTTGAAGTGCGGCAGTCCTCGACCGCTTCCAACGGGCGATAAACTTTCCGCTGTCCCGCAAAGCGCCGGCGGTCCGGCGCAGTTCAAAGCCTGGCGGCTGCGGCTGATCTATTTCTGCTAGCTCCAGCACGATTTCAGCCGGAGGTCCGCGCTCCGAGCTGCCAAGCGACCACGATTCGCGAAGCGAACAGGCCAACTTGGGGCACTCATCTGGTGGCGGCTTTGGGAAGGCAAATTAAGCCGGAAGACCAGTTCTGAGGACGCGAAAACGGAAAAGAAATCTGATTCATAATTTCGGGGTAAATTGCAAAGCGATCATTTGCTGGTGAGTGTCACAGTGCCTGTTTTCAGGCTGACGGCACGGGCTTTCAGCTTGATCGTGCCGGCTTTGCCGGTGGTTTGCACAATGACCTGAGCCAGACCGTTGAAGGCCGATCGGCGGCTGGCCTTGTCTGGTTCGTGGCTGCTGGGATCGCCGTTGCCCACGCCAATCAACTTTGCGGGACCGGTCAGCGTGAAAGCAATCTGGTTGTCCGCCACGGGCACCACCCGGCATTGCGCGTCGAGAATTGCCACGTTCACCACGGCCAGATCGGTGTTGTTTGCCGTCAGCACTGAGCGGTCGGCGGTCAAACGCACTGCGGCGGGTGCGCCCGTGGTTTCCACGACGGCTTCGATTGGCTTGCCATTGCGCACGCCCTTGGCGGCGAGTTTGCCGGGCGCATACTTAACCTTCCATTCGAGATGATGATACGGTTTCACGGTCTGTTTACCCTGCGAAACTCCGTTAAGAAACAGTTCCACTTCCTGACAGTTGCTATGCACCCAGACCGGAATCTCCTGGCCTTCCCTGCCCGGCCAGTTCCAGCGCGGGAAAAGGTGCAGCACGGGTTTGTCTGTCCACCATGATTGGTAGTAGTTATAGCTGTCCTTGGGGAAGCCGCATATGTCCATGAACCCGTAGTGCGAGTTGATGCACGGCCACTCGAACGGACGCGGTTCGCCCTTGTAATCAAAGCCGGTCCAGACAAAACCGCCGGCCATGAAATCATTCGTGGCGATGGGCGGCCACGCCTGCTCGACCGTCTGGCCGCCCGGCCCTGCGTTGATGCTGTAGGCGGCGACATAGCCGCGATCTTGGTCGCCCCAATAACTGTCCCAATGGTTCTGATCATAAATGCCGCGCGTGCCGATCTCGCTGGCAATCTCGGTCGCGACCATCGGCTTGGTGGGAAACTGCGCGTGAAACGGCGCATAAACCCAGGGATTGTAATTGAACCCGACCACGTCCAGCACGCTGATGAATCCGTTCGTTTCCATGAACCCGCCGTTCATCGCCGCCGTCACGAGGCGCGTGGGGTCCAATTCATTGACGCGCTGCTTCATGGTCCGCGCCATCGCCGCGCCTTCTGGCGAACCTTGCGTCCACTGTTCGTTGCACAGCGACCAGAGAACGATGCAGGGATGGTTGCGGTCGTGCATCACGAAGCTGGTGAGGTCGCGGTGCTCCACGGCGGGCGTGTTCTTTGGCGTCTGATCCGCGTAGGTGTCGCCGAGGTGACGGTTTTCGGCGATCACGAGAAACCCCATGCGGTCGCAGAAATCCAGCATCACCGGTTCGACGGGATTGTGCGACAGGCGGATGGCGTTGCAGCCGACCTCCTTCAACCGTTCCAGCCGCCATTGAATCAGCCGGTCTGGCATCGCCACGCCAACGCCCGCGTGATCCTCGTGCATCGTGACTCCCTTGAGCTTGAGGTTTTTGCCATTCAAGAAAAACCCGCGCGCGGCGTCAAAACGAACCTGCCGCACACCAAAGCTCGTCGTGACTTGATCCACAATCCTGCCCGACACGCTGATGGTGCTGCGCAACTGGTAAAGATACGGCTTGTCCGGCGACCACAGGTTTGCCGCTGGCAGCGCAAGTGACTGCGCCACGTTCGCATCCGCGCTGGCGGCGAGCGATTGCGTGGCTGGTGCCGACAAAATCACTTTGCCATCGGCGTCGAGGATTTCACTCAACACCATCGCCGTGACTGGTGCGCTGGTTTCATTAGTCACATCGGTATGCACCGCCACCGTCGCGTCCGTCTGGATGCCGTTGCCCGGATCGGCCACCGCCGGCGCGACGAAAATTCCCTCCGGCGCGACATGCACCGGGTCCACGATCACCAGCCGCACGTGCCGGTAAATGCCGCCGCCCTCATACCACCAACCGTCCCAACGCGGGGCCACCCGCACAGAGAGAATGTTTTGGCCGCCGAACTTCACCGCGTCCGTGATGTCAAATTGAAAGCGGTTGTAACCGCTGTATTGGCTGCCGATTTCCCGGCCGTTGAGCCAGTAGCGGCTGTTGCTGAATACGCCGTCGAATTCGAGCCATAGCCGTTTGCCTTGGTCTGCGGCGGGAAGGGAAAGCGTTTTGCAATACCACGCCGGCGGCGTTGGCAGGAAGCCGTGGAGCCAATACCACGAGGCGCGGTCGCCCGGTTGCGGATACGGATTAGTCTCGGTGAAGGTGCCTTCAATCACATAGTCATGCGGCACATCCACCCGCCGCCAATCCTGGTCGTTGTAGGCGGGATGGATGGCGTTGGTGAGGTCGCCCAGATGGAATTTCCAATCGGCATCGAGGGAAACGATCCGGCGCGGGGTATCTGCCAATTCGGTTTTAGCGAACCCAAGGCTGCTGGCCAGTGCCAACAGAATAATTGCGGGGTAAAGCGATTTCATTTCGGGATGGGTGGGTTTCCAGTGAATTTGGGCGGGGGAGTTTACTTCTTTGAACCGGCTTCCTGAGCCGTCATTGGCATCGGTTCGATGGTCCCGTCTTCGTTGTAGAAAAGACGTTCCACGCAGACGCGGCGCTCATACGGGCTTGGGCCGGCGACATGGTAAAAAAGATACCACTGGCCTTTGAACTCCGTGATCGAGCCATGCACATTCCGGGAGTGATTGTCGAGAATCACTCCCTGGTAATCAAACGGTCCCAGCGGGCTTTTCGCCATGCTGTATTCCATCAAGTTCGCGATTTGCCTGCCCAGATACGAAGGATAGCTGGCGTAGTAAATGCCGTTTCGTTTGTGAATCCAGATGCCTTCGTGATAGTGCGGCAGGTCCAGCACCTGGATTGGCCCGTCCCGCGTGACCATGTCCTCCTTGAGCTTCACCACCCCAACATGGTCGTTCTTGTTTCCAAAATAAAGATACGCCTGGCCGTCATCATCAATGAACACACAGGGATCAATGCAGAAAATTCCCGCTTCGTTCCGGTCAATAAGCTGCTTGCCCAAGGCGTCCTTAAACGGCCCGGTGGGCGAATCCGCGATGGCCACGCCGATCTGCCCGTCGGCGGGAAAGTAGAAATAGTATTTGCCATGGCGTTCGATGCAATCCGGCGCCCACGCATTGGTTTTAGCCCAAGTCGTGTCTTTTAGGCTGAAAATGACGCCGTGATCCTGCCATTTCACCATGTCATCGGTGGAAAAGACGTGCCAGTCCACCATGTCCCATCCCTTGCTCCCGGCGATGTCATGCGAAGGGTAAATATAAAGCCTTCCACCGAAAACACGGGCGGATGGATCAGCCTGGAAATCCGGCAGGATTGGGTTTTGCGCCAACAACGGCGTACAGGTGGCACTATTGGTCACGCAGCCGGCTTGCAACACCAGCAAGGCCGCCGCCATCAAAATGGCCTTACATGGATTCTGTCGTGATTTTTTTCGCATGATCAGAAAAGCTATTCTTTCCACTCAATTACCTTTTTTCCGCGCCGCAGGGGAAGGGTTTTGCCGATCGTGATCGAGGGCTGCCCCGTCGAATGGAACAACAATTATTTAGCTGCCATGATTGTCGTTTCCCCGCTCCTGATCCTTGGGCACATCAATGACCGCGAAGGTGAAACAAGTGATATGGCCATTTTCCAAGAACACGCCGGGACGCTCGATTTTATTCCAATGGTTCACGGTTCCGTCCGTATAGCGAATGAAGTCCGCCGTCGGATCGTACGCCAGCCCCCGGTTCGTCCAGTGGCTGATGCCATCGGGCGACGTCAAGTGGAACGCCTTGCGGTCATTCCAGCAGTTCACCACGATGTGATACAGGCCCCCGCTGAACCAGATGACGGGATCTTCCAGGTTGTGTTTCGGTAGGCCAGCCATGCCCGGATAAATGCTGGGCTCCTGAAGCTTGTAAGGCCCCAAGATGCCGTTCGTGCTGATCATAATCTCGCCGGATCGCGCCACAATCTCGAAGCCGCCATCCGGGCGAACCATCAGGCTCACATTCGACGCGTGCCAGTCCGTCTGGCCTTCCACCTGGATCGAACCAAGCTGTTCCCACGGCCCATCCAGCGACTTGGAAACAAACACATCCCCGTTTCTGGTCTCGCTGACAATCACGGCATAACGACCGTCCGGCAGCACCAGCGCCATCACATTGTGTCCTTTACCGCCTTGATTATCCGGCCAGCAAAGCCCCTTGTCCAGGTAAGGCCCGGTGGGATTGTCACTGACCGCATGCACGGCACATGAACTCCACCAGCCGTTATGGCCTTTGGCTTGATCCCAGCGGCTGGCAAACATGTGATATTTGCCGTCCGGCCCCTTGATAATCTGCCCGTCCCAATAACACCACTGCTTCAGGGTCGGGTCTTCAAGGCCGTTCTGCGGATCGCGCGGGAGAACGCCGGGAGCGCCCCAGGTGTTCGTCGTCAAATGGCCGTGAACCGGCATCGGCAGAAAATAATCCATCAAAGTCTTGTCGGCGGCAGATGATGTGGCGGCGATGGTCAACAGCATCGCTAACAACAACTTTATGAAGGTTTTCATAGAACTTGTTGAATACTCACGTCCGTTATTTGATTGTGAGGCGGGTAGCGAAGCCGCCCCGGGCCGCCAGGTTCACCTCAATCTGATCGCCGGGCTTGGCAACGAAGGTGCGGTGGGCGAACTCGTGTGGCGTGGCTCCGTCGGTGATGAGCGAAATCTCAGCGGGCGCGGCCAGGAATGCGAGTGGAACTTGAATCGTCTTCGCCATCTTCTCGCCGTTGATGCCGGAAAGATACCAGGTCCTGCCATGACGCCGGGCGAGCACGGCGAGTTCACCGGGAGCGCCGGCGACGACGCGAGTTTCGTCCCACGCAGCCGGCAACCCATGCAGATAATCCTGAATATAGTCCGGCTGGGCCATCAGGTCCGTGGCGGGGTCAATGACATGCTGGATGCCGCTCTCGAAAACGACGAGCAGCGCCAGTTCGTGGGCCACGGTGGTGAGATGCGGCTGGCTTTGCGGATTGGTCGCGATCACGTTGGTAAAGTCGGTCGGAGTGTAGTCCATCGGGCCAACGGCGTTGCGGGTGAATACGTAAATCGTGTCAAAGGTCTGGGCGTTCTCGGCATAGGTCTTGTCCCAATATTGTTCTTCGCCGCGCACGGCTTCCATCGAGATGAGGTTGGGATAGGTGCGCTGCCAGCCGTGCGGAATCGTGCAGCCGTGAAAATCCGCCATGAGATGGTGCCGGGCCGCGTCGCGCAGGATGTCGTGATACAGGGCGATCACGAACTGCTTGTCGCTTTGAAAGAAATCCACCTTGATGCCTTTGATGCCCATGGCGGCGATGCGGGCCAGCTCGGCATCGCGGAGCAAGGGATCGTTCATTACATCCTTCGGGCTGGTGTCGGGCACCTGCGTGTGTTTGCCGGCGGAATTATACCAAAGGATGAGGCCGACGCCTTTGGTTTTGGCATAGGCGGCGAGTTGTTTGATATCGCCACCGTGCATCCGGTCCCAACCAAGATCAACCAGGGAATACTGCCAGCCCATCTTGGCGGCGACGTCAATGAAGGGTACGAGTTTCTGATACTTCTCAGGGCTGGCTTGATCGCTCCACCAGCTCCATGACGCAATGCCAGGCTTGATCCATGATATATCTTTCAACTCACTTGGACGGGCGAGGTCGGTGACGAGTGTGGATTCGACGACCCCGCCGGCTTGATTGGCCACGATGATCACGCGCCAGGGTGAAACCCACGGCAAGGTGATGCTGGCCGCCTGCGGCGCGACGCCGTAAGTCTCGGGCACTTCAGGGAGCCGGACGCGGTAAAGGCCGTCGTCCGCGCGTTGCTCGAGGTGGACGCCAAAGTAGCTGGGCTCGAGTCCGGTTTCGGTGACGAGCACCCAGAGGTTGCCTGTCTGGCAGAGGAGCGGCAGGGACCAACCCTCTACAGCGGGAGCCGGAGTGCCGACCGGAACGCCGTTGACGTAATCGTTTTCGTAGGCTGGCGCCCAGATGCCAACTTTCGAGTAAGGTTGAGTCCAGACCCGTCCGTTGACGGGCAACTTGAAGCCGGTGGCTTCGCCCGAGATTTGCAGCAGTTGGGAACCATGACCGGGCAGACCGTAACGGAAAGCGATGCCATCGCGGTAAGCGCGAACGGTGAGGTCAAGCCGGATGCCGAGGGCGTTGCGCAGCGCAAAGGTGCGCTCGACGCCGCGACTGTGAATTTTCAACTGCTTGCCGGAAGCCAGCGTGTAGTCATCCTCAACGGCAGCCACGGACGAGGCGGAGACAAAGGCAAGTCCATTGGTCAGTGCGAGGTCAGTGCGAATCAGGCCCAACGGCGAGCGTTCCAGCACGGGCGTGGCAACTCCCTTGTCCAAATGGTCAACACGGTAGCCGGGTCCAGCGGCGTCAACGAACAGGGTGAAGCGCAGGGAACCTTGCTCGTTGGTCAAGGTGAGATCCGCCGTGGCAGCGGTGCTTGCGTGTGATGACATTACGATAGCGACGACGGTCAGGAAGGCGCCAAGGACAAATTTGAATGCAGAGTGATTCATGTTAGATGGTTTGTTTAATGAGAATTCAAGGCCAAGGCATGATGAGTGTGAGGTGATTTCAATCCCGCTGAATACCGTGTACCGGTAGATTCCGTAGGACCGCAGATTCTGCCAGCGCCGGTTATGGTCGGTTTCGTCGCCATTCAACCGGCGACCGGGTACCCAGCGGCCATCCACCAGCATGCTCTCGTCAAAGCTTCCCAGGACCACGCCGCCCGGACCAAGCGTGTTGGCAGTGAACGTGACGTTCGCAGGTCCGCCCACAAACAGATACGCTCCGGGGCTGGTATTAATGACGAAGCGGGCGGGGGAAACATTGGTGATGGCCGGCCCGCCACCGAAGCCACGAAACCCGCCAAAGCCACCACGACCACCGAAGCCACCGCCGGTGTTGGGACCGACGGACAGTGTGTAGTCACCCAGCTTCAACTCTTGCGGCGGCGCATTGGTGTCATCCATCGGTTGCAGAAACGCAATCGTGCCCCGGCCCTGATTGTCGAGAATCACCGGAGCCAGATAATCCAGAATAGCGTAGGTCTGGGCCAAAGGGTCTGGCGGCGGAACCGAATTGGTTTCCTGCGACCGCCGCCGGCCAAAACCGTCAATGCCAAACGGCGAAAAGCCTATGCCATTGAATTTCAAAAAGGCGGTGAGCGCATGGGGCGCGGCGCCATCGGTGTTGGCTTCGGGAATGAAAAGCGGATTGCCGTTGCGCGTGTAGCGGGCGCAATCCCAGTCGAATTCCGGAATGTAAAGATCCGGCGCAAGGAAGTCTATGTTCGGAGCGCCAAACCGCCAGATGTCATTCACCTGTGGCACCGGGCCGCCACTGGGATATTCCCCGGGGCGCGGGCAGCCGGGCTGTTGCTGCCAGGCGTTGCAATACATCGGGATGTCATATTCCGCCTTACCGGAGGCGGCCACTTTGTTGACATAGGTCGAGTAGCGCCAAGCCATGAAAAATTCATCCGACGCCCAGTTCAACTGTCGCCAAAGAACATTCTTTTTCTCGTCGGTCAGGTCGGGGCCGTAAAGTTGGACCGACGCCGGCTTGCCCGGACCAAACACTTCTTCCCAAGTGCCTGAAGTTTTGTTGTCGTTGGCCGCCCAGACCTCAAGAAGTTCCGGTGCCAGCGTGTCCTTGTGACGCACGAGATAATTCATCAACGCCTTCGGCACCGGTTGGGCGTAGGCTGCAATGGCGGCGGGACTGCGGTCCCGCGAATCGTCCCGGATGCCCACCTCGTTCTCCACCTGCATCATGAGCACCGTATGTTGCTTGCCATCAAACTCACGAATATGGCGCATCAAGGCGGCGAAGGCCTTCGCATCCGCCTGACAGGTGGCATCGCTGAAAGTGGTGAGAATGTCCAGGGTCTTGCCGGCGCTGTTTTTCACCCACGGAAAGCGCTTCGGATCGGTCTTCACCCACAATGGCGGATAGGAGGACAACCCATTTTTCCACGCGCCGAACCAGAGGAAGACGACATGCAGATGGTTTTGGCGCGCGCCCTCGATAAAAGCGTCCACCGAGGAGAAATCGAACTTGCCCTCCTCCGGCTCGATCAGTTCCCAGGAAACGGCCGCCAGAACGGTGTTGAGTTTCTTTTCGACAAGGCGCGGCCAGATGCGTTTCATGTATTCGCGGCTGGAGGAACTGGAATTGTGCAGTTCGCCGCCGAGAATCAGAAACGGCTGTCCGTCCACGACCAACTGGCGCACGCCGTGGCGCGTTTCCAGATGTGGCGCGAGATTTTCAGACGCCGCGAATGCCGTGGCACAGGCGGCGGCGATGGCGATGGTGAATAATATGTTTTTCATTTGAATAGTTGTTGTGAGAACCAATAAAAATTAAGGGTGTTGTTTAAGAACGGTGTCATTCTTACCGCCCTTTCACCGGCAACCCCGCAAAACTCAAATACGCAAGCTTGGGTCAATTGCGCTTGTCGGCTCATTGTAACAGCAGTTTTAGTTGGTCAAGGTTGACGATGCCCGCATCGGTGCCACTGATGAGAATTCCATTTTGCCCGGCCTTGAGTTCGACAATCGCGCCGGCTTCCGCGTAATTATCCCAGGCTTCAGTGGAGGGCAGTGACACGATGATGCTCTGGCCGCCGGGAAGTGTGAGTGCGACCTGCGCATCGCCATTGCCATTGGCATAGCGCAGGGCGACCAGATATTTGCCGTCGGCCGGCACGTTGACGGGGATTTTCACCGATGACGCTTTGCTGCCGATGCCGGCGACAAAGCCCTCGCCTTTGTAACCCTCGTGATCGTTGTTGAAACCCGCGCCGGTCATGGCGCCGGTCTCGGCTTCCACCGTCACGCTGGCGTCCCTGGCCTTGGTGAAGGTAAAGTTGCCAAGCTGAAATCCGGGTTTGGCGACGCGCGCGGTCAGGATTTGCTCGCCAAGCGGCAGGTAAAACAGCGATTGGCCCGGCACGCTGATCCACTTCGGACCACTCTGTCCGGGCGCGGGAATATCCACAGTGGTAAGCGTTTTAACCCGATCCCGCAAAAAGACGAGCGTGCCGTCGTTGGCGGGAAGCACACGCGCCGAAATGGCAAACCAACCGCCGTCATTTGCGTCGAGCGTATAAGCCAGCCAATCGTCCTGCTTGAGATCCGGAATCGCGTAGCCGCCGCCCTCGTCGGTGGAGTTGATGATCGGCACGCCGTCCTGACGATAGACGGCATTCGTGGCCGGAGTGGCTATGTGAAAAGCGAGATCTTCGCCGCCCTTGTCAAAATTGGCCGCTTCGACGCGGATGGGCAGCTTCGGCGGCGGAAGGAATTGCGCGATTTGTTTGGGTTCCACCGCCGACGTTGAGCCATTTTCCGGCGCATACACCTTGGGAGCCGCCGGGCGCGGATGGGATGAACCATCCAGCATGAGGGCCAGCGCCTGGGCGGCATGTTTGCCCGGCAATCTGACGGTGAGCGTGTAGCTGGCGGTGTCAAAAGCCCAGCCGGGACTGACGGACTCGTCAGCCGTGGCCGGAACGGATTTGCCATCCAGCTTGACGGCGGTGGGAACCGAGGTCAGATGAAACCGGGCAATCCATTTTTTGGGGCCGAATTTTTTGTTGGAAGGCTTGATCGTGAATGTCACGCTTTTTCCGGGCTGCTCAACACAGTGAAACATCGTCGTCGTGGATTCGCCCTTCGTGAACGCGGTTGTGTTGTCATCGTCCTGATAAAGCGAATCGGTGGATTCGCCCTCCGGCCAGATTTCCAGCGTGATGGGGTTCCACGGTTTTTCGCTCGTGAACATCATGTCCGGCGCCATCGGCAGGATGGTTCCGGCGCGCACAAACAGCGGGATGCGGTCGCGCGGCGCCGCCACGCCCAGGGTGTTACCGCCCGGCGTTTCAAATCCTTCATCGTAGCTGATCCACCGGCCCGGCGGAAAATAGACCTGGCGCGCCGTGGCATTGGCCCAGATGACCGGCGCCACCAGCACATCGCCGCCGAACATGAATTCGGTCTTGGCGGTCGCGGAGTCTGGGTCGTTCTGATATTCGAGCACCAGCGGACGCAGCATCGGCAGGCCCGTGGCGGCGGCTTCGTGGGCGAGGTTGTAGATGTAGGGCAGCAGCCGGTAACGCAAATGCAAATACTTTTTCGCCGTGGCTTCCACCTCGGGGCCAAACTCGTAAGGCTCCGACGGACCCGCCTTGTGGGCGCGCGTGATGGGTGCGAAACAGGTGAACTCAAACCAGCGTTCGTAAAGTTCGGCGTGGGCGCCGTAACGGTCTTTTTTCAAAAAACCGCTGATGAACCCGCCGCTGTCGTTGGCCCAATACGGCAGACCCGAAAGCCCGGTGTTCTGCGCTTCGGGAATATGCGCCTGAAACGTCGGCCAGTCCGAATTGACATCCCCAGTCCAGACGATGCCGCTGTAACGCTGTGTACCCGCCGAGGCCGCGCGGCCCAAAATCACCGGCCGGCCATCCGGCTCGATGCCGCGTTGGTAATCAAAATAAGTCCGGAAGTTCAGCAGCGGAAACGTGTTATGGATGTCCGCGCTTTTGCCGGCGTAATAAACCGCTTGCGGCGGTTCGCCTTCGGGTTCAATCAGGTCGAGCCACCAGCAGTCAATGCCCACCGCGGAAAGCGGTTTAAGTTGCGTCGCCAGCCAGGCTTCCATGCCCGGATTTGTAAAATCCATCAATTCCCCGCCGTAATATCCCGTCGTCAACGTCTTCCCGTGGCCATCGGTGGCGAAGAGGCCCTTGCTCAAAGCTTCGGGATAATTTTCCGCTTCGGTCCTGATCATCGGTCCTTTGGTCGAAAGCATTACCTTGGCGCCGCCCGCATGGAGTCCGGCAATCCACTCCGCCGCCGATCGCCCGCCCAGAAATTTCGCGCTCCACAGAAAATCCATGTCCACCTTTGACCAGGCCGAGTCAATCACCAGAATATCCAGCGGCAGTCCATCCGTCTTGAGGCGGTCCACGGTCTTCTGGATGTCCGGAAAGCTGTTGAAAAAGCAGCGGCTCTGCCAGTAACCCAAGGCATACAGCGGCAGCATCGTCGGCCGGCCGGTAAGCTGCGTGTATTGAGCGATCACCGATTTGAACGACGGACCATTGATGATGTAATAATCGAGCGGACCGCCGGGCGAAGTCCAGGTGAGCCGGTCCTTGTGCGTTTTGCCCAGATCAAACCGCAGGTGCCAGACGTTATCCACAAAAATTCCATAGCCGCGGCCATCCGGGCCGGTGGAAAGATAAAATGGCACGGGATAATTCGCCGTGACGTTGCCCGAACGAATCTGCTGGCCGGTCCACAGGTCGCGCACGGTTCCCCGGCGATCCAGCGTGCCGTGATTGGCGTTATCCTGGCCCAGACCATAAATGTGCTCGGCGTCATCCAAGATGCGGTTCTGCCGAAGACTTCCGGTGGTCGCATCCCAGCTTGTCCCATCGCCCGGACTTTCCAGCGTGAGCGGACTTTTATCGTCCGCGTCGTAAGCATCCACGCGCAGGTGGGCTTTGTCCAAATGCAGTGAAAGTCCCTTCGTCTTGATGATGAGCGTGTCTTCCGCCTCCAAAACCTTCACGTCCAGCAGCGGCGGCATGATGCCGGCCACCGCCGGCGACGGATTGGGGGTGAAGACTCCCGTCGGGGAAATCTGAACCCGCGCCATCGTCGGCGTGAGAAAGGAAATGCGCAGCCTGGCCGCGCCGGAGGTGTCAATTACGACGGCACCCGCCTCGACTTGGTGGCCGGTGTATGTGAAATCGGAAAGTTTCTGCACTGATGCATTCGCCTGCAAGGCCAGAAAACCGCCGATGACCAGAATAACCGCCGCCAGTGCCGTTGTTCGGCCGGATGTGTGCTTGTTCATTTTAGATTTTGGAGATCAATGGTTGATGGCTTCCGGCACTTATCGGAACAGTAACGGCGCTGATCCCAATCCGGGACAATTCAGTTTTGGTTTGGATTGAAGGATTGGAAGGCAACAAGGAAATCTCTTTGAAACAGTAAAATGACCAACAACCCCGCAATTGAACAGGCTTTGAAAAATCTCGAAAGAGCGCCCATGTATGGAGTTTTAGTGTTCATGCCGGTTCACTTTTTTAAACGGGCTTTTTGGGTTCGTTCAGTCAGATCGAATTCCCAATCGAATTCCCGATCACTTTCCCAGATACTTCGACGGGTTGCGTATCCGGTCAAGCCGTTCGACTTCATGTTCGTTCCAAACAATCCGGGCCCGTCTTTGCTGGACGGCATTTGTAACCGACTGGGGAAGGAACCAGACCTGTTTGACCAGTTGGAAGAGGGTCAGGCAAATGAGCTTGAGGGTTTGCATAAAGCGGTGTCACCCGTTCCGTTGTCGGTATAGAACAAGGTGCAGAAAATGATAATGGATGATTCCTCCGTTCTGGGCATGGCATTCGGTTCGGCGGGCGTGACCAGGGTGCTCATGTGCGTGGCTACCAACTGTAGGTCCGGGTGTTGTGAGAGGAACTCGTTGATCAGTTCTTCCAAGGCGGTCGCCGGCGACTTGCCGGAGGGCAGCTTATGGAGAGTGATTTCAAATATTTTTACTTTCATGACGGCGCCAGCTTCGACTCCGATCATCAAACCCGCTTGGGATTTACCACCAGCAACACGATTCCGACGACGAGCGCGAACGCTCCGACGACCGGCGGGATAAAGTGGCTGACGGTGGTCTCAAAGTGCATTCCAAGGAATTCGACAGGCTTTCCCGGAGTCGTGAAGGTGATGCCGGAGTAAGCGAGCACCACGATACCCATAATGACCAGGAGGACTGCGATGATGGTTTTTGTATTCATATAAATTCTGCAGTTTAATTTCTTCGGTTGGCGGCGTCTTAATTCCGCCGCCTGCGCCCGGAGATAAGGTTGACGAGCACCATGACAATGGCAATGACCAGCAGGATGTGAATGAACCCGCCCATCGTATAACTGCTTACCAGGCCAAGCAGCCACAGAACGAGCAGCACCACGGCAATCGTGTATAACATAAGGTTTTTCTTGGTTTGTATTGTCACTGCGGCCGGTGCGCTTTCGCACCAGCCAACAGCGATCTGTCAGTTTAGTTGGTGGCCACCGGCACGGCGATGGTCATGTTGTTGATCACGCTGTTCACACCGTTGATGTCGGTGACGAGCTTGGTGACCAGGCTCTTTTCGGCGGCGTTTTTGGCAATGCCATTCAAGGTGACGATGCCGTCCGTCGTGGAAACCGTGGTATGCACGGCGCTGGTCGAGCGGTGCGACAGCAATGACGATTTCACCTGGGCGGTAATGGAGGCGTCATCAATCTTGTCGCCCACCGTTTCGCTGGGAATGGCCGGGCTCTGGGCAATGGTCATCTCATTCTTGACCTCTTTGACGTTGTCAACGTCCTTGGCGTATTCGGTCGTGAGTTCCTTTTCGGCCAGGCTGGAGGCTTCACCTTGCAAGGTGACGATTCCATTTTTCACATACACCGTTGTTCCGGTGGCGCTCACGTTGCGATGGAACAAGAGCGCGGATTTCACTTTCAAACCGATCCACGTGTCCGAATGTTCGGCGGGTTGTTCGCCACTGACCACCAGTTGATTGTCCACGCTTATGACGCCGGGCAGACTCGCCACAGTGTCCTGGGCCAGGGACTTATCGGACGCTTTGGTCACCGTTCCGGTCAGGGTGACGGCGCCGTCTTTGGATTCAGTTTTGATGGAATCGTCCTTGAGGTAAGTTTTGAACACATACGACTTTGCGGCGGATGATTCAATGCGGCTGTCCGTATCAGAGGCGCGCACGGATGGGCTGGTGACTAACAGGGCGCTCATGGCTGCCAGGAGCGCGAGTGTGTAAGTTGATTTCATTTTCATTTGCTTTTGCTTTCGGTTGTTGTTGCGTTAATTGATGTTTTTGTACGAGCAGCACGCTACGTTGCGGGCTGGACCTTCGCTATGGGGTGTAACCCTACCTTGCATTTGGGGATTATTTGGCGAAGACTGATCCAGTCCGACCTCAATTCGCAGAATCCCTCGGCGAATGAAGACTTGGCAACGGCTTCTTTTCCGGCATCGCGGTTTCGGGCAGCGGATGCGACGGCGGCGGGTTGGTCTGGTTTACGTATTTGCGCACGAGCCAGTGCCGTTGCAATGTTCCATGCTTGAAAGGAGGCCCAAATACATCCGGTGCTTTGGTTAAACTGGAGAACATGGCACACTTCTCAGTTCATAATTTACCGCGCCGTCACTGCGGATTTGCTGGTGTTATGATTCAATTCGCAGACGGATCATTCGCTTCCTGGCCATGATTTTCGCGCCATTGGTTCTGCGGATCGTCCAAAATCGCGAGTTGACCCGGTGTCAGCAAAGGCCTGATTTGAATGACGGCGGTCACCCGGTATGGCCGGAGACCGGCCCAGACCTGTTGCAACTGTATGCGCGCCGCCTGAATTTGCGCCGGATCCTTCGCAGCGCGCGCCTGCCGGGTCGCCTCCTCGGCGGCGTCAATCCGGGGTTGGTTGGCTTTCTGGTATTCCCGGCAGGTTTTGGCAAAGTCATCCTCAATTGGCTTCAACTCGGTTCTCTGCTCGTCGGTAAGCTGCAACTTCTCCTTGAGCCCGGGTGGCAGGAGGGATTGTTCGCCCAAAGACCGGTCATTTTCAAACGCTTTTTGATATTTCCAGGTTTGGGTGAGGGTGTTGGTGCCGTTGGTGTTGGTATCTTGCGCCAGCAATGCGGGCGCGGCCAGCACCAGTGAACTGCCGATGGCGAGCAGGGTGAGTTTGGTTTTCATGTATCTCCTTTGCTTTATGTTGGGCAGGCGTGTTTATTGCCTGATTGGCTGACACTAATTCAGGAAGCTGCGTGTGCGCTATGGGGTGTTACCCTACCGAAACCATTTTGATTCAGACGCGCCACTCGCGCCGCCTGGGTTTCCGCCAGCCGGATCCCTCCGAAAAGCACTGTGACCATTGCGCGAGATCACAAAAGCATATTAATCCAACTCGCAATTGAGCAACTGGCGAACCTCTTCTGGCAGTTCATATTGGTTTCGCGAAAGTGAAAGTCCTGGGTTCGTGCAAGCTTCAACTACGATAACCAGATTGCTTTGGATAAGATGGAGCGGACTAACGTCCGCTGCTACGGAAAACATCTCCCGCGCCCGCATTGCCGCTTGACTCTCAACCCGCATCTCTCAACCATCAACTTTCAAATGGGCACGCTTTATTACGGCGACAACCTCGACATCCTCCGGCGTTACCTCAAGGACGAGACCGTGGAC
>Ga0182027_10007339_pt1 | contig 16259 bp, 14 predicted proteins | sample 712E1DmetaG_FD_121300 | JGI IMG/M metagenome (GOLD analysis project Ga0182027, IMG submission 121300) | Permafrost microbial communities from Stordalen Mire, Sweden - 712E1D metaG (Illumina Assembly) | ecosystem: Environmental > Terrestrial > Soil > Wetlands > Permafrost | place: Sweden...
ATATTTTGGTTTTTTTATAAAGGTTTTCGGTTTCAAGAAAGATATTATGAATTCTTCTTGCCGCTCGTTCAAGACGCAGGTTTGACCGAACAATACCGACATAATCCCACATAACCTGTTTAACTTCCCGGGTACTATGAGTAATGAGGACTTTTTCATCAGCCGACAGAGTTCCCGAATCATCCCAATCAGGGATTTCAGGAGTATTTAAATCTTTGTCATTAAGGAATTCCTTAATATTCAAGGAAGCACGAAATCCAAAGACAACCGCCTCAAGGAGAGAATTGCTTGCGAGACGATTTGCACCATGGACACCTGTCATTGTGACCTCACCGCAGGCATATAGGCCTTTCAGAGACGTCCTGGCATATTCATCAACAATGATGCCTCCACAAGCATAATGAGCCACAGGGACCACCGGAATAAAGTCTTTTGAAATATCAATACCGTATTTAAGACAATTTTCATAAATGTTAGGGAAATGCTCTAAAATATCTTCTTTCTTTTTATGAGTTATATCAAGAAAAACAAACTCATCTCCTCTTCTTTTAAGTTCGCTGTCAATTGCTCGAGCAACAATATCTCTTGGGGCGAGATCCTTACGGCTGTCATATTTCACCATGAATTCCTTACCATCCTGTGTTCTAAGAACTCCGCCAAAGCCTCTAACAGCTTCAGATATTAAAAAAGCCGGAGCATGAAAATCTCTTTGATTTTCAGTTGTGTATAAGCCTGTGGGATGAAATTGAATAAACTCCATATTTCCCAAACGTGCTCCAGCCCGATATGCCATTGCAAATCCATCTCCGGTCGCAATCGGAGGATTTGTGGTATGCAGATAAACCTGCCCTAATCCTCCAGTGGCAAGGACAGTTGCTTTAGATACTATTTTTTCTACTTTGTTTTCATTACATAGAAGTACATAAGCACCCCAGCAATTCCTATTATTCAGGGTTGCTTCTTTAAGATTGTGGGTGTTATGTTCTGTAAGCAAATCAATTGCTAAAGTATTCTCTATAACTCTTATATTTGGATGTAAATTGACACTTTCAATCAAAGCTCTTTCTATTTCTTTTCCTGTAAGATCTCTTGCATGGACAATTCTTGGCATAGAATGCCCCCCTTCTTTAGCAAGATCCAATTTGCCATCCTTCCTGGTAAACTCAGTTCCAAGCTGTATAAGGTCTTCTATCCGGTCGGGTCCCTCATTTACAAGAACTTCAACAGCGTGTTTATTACACAACCCTGCTCCCGCGACTAAAGTATCCTGAATGTGTTTTTCGAAAGTATCCTTGGTGTCGATAACGGATGCTATGCCACCCTGGGCAAAATTAGTATTTGAATCATCCTTATTTTTTTTAGTTATTAGAATTACATCTGCATATTTTGAGATTTTCAGAGCTGTAAATAAACCAGCAATACCGCTTCCAATAACAAGTACGTCAGTTTTAAGACTCATTGTATCTTATCGTTTTCTTTCATTATTTCATGTAAATTATACAAGAAATAATCTATATCAGTTTTCACAGCAATTAAGGGGGGTAATATTCTTAAAACTGTAGTATTTGTGCAATTTGCCAATATTCTCCTTTCTCTTAATTTCTCAACAACTTTAGTACATTCATAGTTAAAATCCACACCAATCATGTAACCACGTCCTCTAACTTCCCTAATATCCTCAGGGTACATCTTTTTCAACTCATTGAGTTGTTCAATAAAATATGTGCCGTTCTTTTTTACTTCATCAACCAGTCTTTTTTCAAAGACTTCATTAAGGACAACAATTCCAGCCGCACAGCTAACCGGATTTCCTCCGAAAGTTGTACCATGCTCTCCTGGAGATAATACCTCTGCAAGATCTTCAGTAACCATTAAAGCTCCGAGCGGTAGTCCGCCTCCTATAGCTTTGGCTGATAAAACCATATCGGATTTTATATCAAAATATTCGTGAGAAAAGCCCTTCCCTGTCCGGCCTATGCCGCATTGGATACAGTCACTTACCAATATGAATCCGAATTTTTCTCTGAGAGCTGCAAGTTCATAAGCAAACTCTTCAGAAACCATATTAATGCCCCCTTCACCCTGTATGAATTCAACAAAAACTGCGGCAGTGTTTGAATTAACTTTATTTTTTAGGTCAGTTATATTGTTAAATTCAATCTGACCTATGTTTGGAAGCAACGGCATAAAAGGAATTCTATATTTATCCTTCGCAGTTAAAGAAAGGGCTCCGTAGGTTCTGCCATGGAAAGCATTGGATAATGAGAAAATGATTTTATCCGGACCTTGTTTTTTCCTTATTAATTTAATCGCAGCTTCAACAGTTTCTGTACCACTATTGGATAAAAACACTTTGGACATTTTAGCAAACTTCAGCAGCTTTTTAGCAAATTCAATTTGCACATCGGTTATAAAGTTATTAGATAAATGTGCAAACTTACCCATCTGATCAGAAACCGCTTTAGATATCCCGGGATGTGAATAACCCAAGGCATTTACCCCAAGTCCGGCAAAAAAATCAAGGTACCTATTCCCTTCTTTGTCAAAAAGATGGACACCTTCGCCATGAGAGATGTCGATAGGTATTCTTTTGTAAACCGGTATAAAATATTCTTTCTCGTTATTAAATAATTCTGTGTTCATAATGCCAAATAAATTGAATAAAAGTAAATAGATGCAAAAATAATGATATTAATGATTAATCCACTAATCATTGAAAACATTTTAGATTTTGACTGAGCATAAATTCCTGAAATCAATAAAAATAAACTCCATAATACTATTAATATTTCAATTGCGACTAAAAACCAGGCAAGAAAACTTTTAATAACAAAAGGAGAAGGATTCACTGAAAACAAGTCACCGCCGAAAATAACAATTTCTATTGCAAAAAGTATAATTGCAGCAAAAGTATATGGAAGTAAAGAATATGTTAGTATGGCAAAAATGTCCTTTAATCTTGATTCAATAGAACCTTTTTTAAGCGCAAAATATAACGCTGTAGAAATAAGAAGCATCAGAATCAGCATACCGCCAAAAAAGTATAACAGCCTTGGAAAAAACATATTTATAGCATCTTCATTTCTGAATATCGCAAGTGACAAAAAGATAGATGTAATAAATAGTTTAAAGACAGATAAGAAAAATATAAGTGAGATGAAGTTTTTATGTTCAGACTGAATTATAACCCTAAATGCACTAAGGGGTGTTTCAATTAGTCCGGAAACGGTTTTCCATAAATCGATATTAGATATTTTTTCTCTTAGGAAAGAGTGGCATTTTTTACAAATAACCTCATAAAAAGGATTTTCAGAGCCACACGATTTACAAATAACTACGTTATGCATATTAATCTATTTTTATGTAAACGTAATAATCAATTTATTCTGAATAATATTCAATATAATTTATTAAAATTTGAGTCTAAAACTGATGGACGGTAATCCTGTGTGATAATCTTCCTGCACGGTAAAATCAAATAGTTGGGAATCAACATAGGCATCAAATAACTGCAATACATAAGTAATCCCCATATAAATAGTAAAAAGGTCTCTCTGGTCTCTGTAAACATTTCTGTTACTTTGATAATAATTTTTTAAATTGTCATAACTATTCTGATTATAAAGGTTTGGATTATTGAGCATCTGTAAATATGTTTTTGCATTTATCCAATACTGGTTATTATTATATATCCAATTATAAATAAGCCACGCACTAAGTCCCCAAACAATAGGCGCTTTCCAGTAAGATTGATTATAAATTTGTCCAAGACCGGGTAAAATTGCACTCCTTAAAACTGCTCCCCACGGAGATTTTTCCATAACAAAGGAGGTATCATTCTTCCCTTTTACATCATTAGTATCTTGCGCATAAGCTGCAGAAATAAGAATAAATAAAAGGAATAATATTTTAATTATATGTTTTGCTGATAATCTCAAATAATTCAAACAACCGTTCAAGTTCATCAAAGGAATAAAATTCAATAACTATTTCCCCACTTCCATTCTGCTTCTGTTTACAAATAACTTTAGTTCCGAATATTTTCCTGAGTTTATCCTCGACATCATTGATACTAGCCGCAGTCTGGGTAATTTTTCCTGAAACGGAAACTGATTTCTTTGGTTTATGACCATCAGAAAGAAATTTCTTTACGAGCTGCTCAACCTTTCTAACAGATAAACTCCCTTCCCTGATTATTGAAAGAGCTTCAAGTTGTAGCGCTTCAAACGGAAGATTTATAAGTGCCCTGGCATGACCGGATGTAATTTCTTCTGCTATAAGGCTATCAAGTATTTCTCGAGGTAATTTTAACAGTCTAATAGAATTAGCGACAGTAGTTCTGTCCTTTCCAACTTTATCCGCAATTTGTTCCTGAGTCAAGTGACATTCTTCCATAAGACGTTTATAAGCCATCCCAATTTCAACAGGATTAAGTTTCTCTCTTTGGATATTCTCTATTAAAGCCATTGCCAGCATGGATTCATCTGAATCTACTTTTATTATGTATGCCGGGATATCTCTGTAACCGATATCTATGCAGGCCTTTAATCTTCTCTCGCCGGAAATAAGCTGATACCGATGGTCTTCAACTCTTCTTACTGTAACCGGTTGTATCAAACCATTCTCAAGAATTGACTTTTTAAGCTCTTCAAGAGCTATAGGGTCAAAATTGGTTCTGGGTTGAAATGGATTAGGGGATATTAGTTCGACAGGAACTTTAGCAAGAATATCATATTGAGTTCCATCGTCCTTTTTTAAATCGTTATATGAAACAGATTCAGATGAATCATTTAAATAACTCTGCGGATTCATCAATGCATCAAGTCCGCGACCTAATCCGGGTTTTAACTTACTCATCCTAATACCTTCGAATTCCGTTCGAGCAGTTCAGACGCAAGTGAAATATAATTTTTTGAGCCGGAAGATATTGCATCATACAAAATAACCGGTTTACCAAAGCTTGGAGATTCTGATATTCTTACATTCCTGTGGATAATAGTATTAAATACTTTTTCGCCGAAATATTTTTTAACTTCTTCGGCAACCGAATGAGATAATCTTAATCTGGTATCAAACATTGTAAGTAGAACCCCTTCAATAGTAAGGTTCTTATTGAAATGCTGTTTCACAATATTTATTGTATTAAGGAGCTGCCCCAATCCTTCGAGTGCAAAATATTCACATTGCACTGGTATTAAAACCGAGTTTGATGCATTTAATGCATTTAAAGTAAGTAATCCAAGAGACGGAGGACAATCTATAATAATATAGTCATACTCTTTTTGTAATCCGGCTAAAGCATTTTTTAACAGCGCTTCCCTGTTTTCCATATCGACCATTTCAATTTCGGATCCCACAAGATTTATATTAGATGGGAGCAGATCAAGAAATGGCATAAAGGTACCAATAATTATATTATTTATGTCTTCTTTTCCAATAATAACTTCATAAATCGAAGGGGAATGGTTTGTTACGCTTAACCCTGAAGATGAATTTGCCTGCGGATCAATATCTATGAGTAATGTTTTTTTTTCTGCTGCAGCAAGTGAAGACGATAAATTAATTGAAGTAGTGGTTTTACCCACACCTCCCTTCTGATTCGCAATTGAGATAACTTTACTCATTAAAACAAATATTAATTTGTGATTAGAAATCCTTTAATCGGATGCCTAAAATAGTTATTCTATTTTAATTTTCATAGAATAATTCTTACTAATTACAGCTCAATCTCCTCGCCAAACTTCATAACCCTGCATTTATACCCTTTTTCTTCAACTTTCTTTTTAAATACTTCAGGATCAGCCTTTATCACCGGGAAAGTATTATAATGCATCGGAATGGCTAAACCCGGCTTAACTAATTCTACTGCTTTGACCGCATCATTTATTCCCATTGTGTAATTGTCCCCGATAGGTAATAGCATATAATCAATTTTGGTCATTTCGCCAATGAGTTTCATATCATAAAACAACGCTGTGTCGCCAGTATGATAAATAGACCTATTTTTTATTGTAATAATAATTCCAGCAGGTTCACCGGCATATTCCCCGTCGGTAGTTTTTGATCCATGATGAGCTATTGTAAGTTTAACTCTTCCAAAATCATAATCATGTCCTCCCCCGATATGCATATTATGCGCCTTAAAACCTTTAGATGCACAAATATTAGCAAGCTCATCAACACATATAATTGTTGTCTGCGGGCCGGCGATTTTGAAAGTATCACCAATATGATCACCGTGAGCATGAGAAAGTATGATGTAATCAGCTCTAACTTCTTTTGATTTAACCGGAGAAGTCGGATTATCGTCAAGAAACGGGTCGATTAATATTACTTTGTTATCATCAGTAGTTATTTGGAAAGCAGAATGAGAAAAATATTTCAACTTCATATAACCTCATTTATTATCTGATTATTTTACAAAATATTAAATTTCTTTTACCATGACAAATTATAGAAACATCACTTTAATAAAACCTTTAATTGCCTGAAAGGATTTCATCTTACTTTCTTCATCCCCATAAATCGCGGGTATTTCTCTGAATCCAATCTTATAATTATGCCTGGCAGCATTTATCAATATTTCACTTTCAGCTTCAAAACCGGTAAAAGAAGGTAAAATATCAGGTAAAATAGCGGTTCTGTAAACCCTAAACCCGCATTGACTGTCAAGAATTATTTGTTTGGTTTTCTTGGATAGAAGAAATGAGGTAATAGAGTTGCTCATTTTTCTTTGCAAAGGCATTTTGCTATTGTCATTTAACCGGTTACCTATTATAATATCTTCAGAAATGACATTTAATAAGTTGGGGATTAATTCAGGCGGATGCTGCAAATCAGCATCAAGAGTTACGGTATAATCAAATCCCTCTCCAATACTGAGATTAAATCCCTTGTTAAGGGCAGTTCCTTTACCATGATTATGGGATAAGTTTATTAAAATAACTCTGGGGTCATCAGGTACTTCATACTCACCTCCGTCAGTTGAACCATCATTAATTGCAAAGACTTTAAGTACGAAAGGTAAGGTTCTGTCTATAGTTTCTTTTATAGATTTCCGTTCATTATAAAACGGAATCACAGCTGAAATCTTATTTGTTAAGTGCGTCAACTATTCTCCTTAATCCTTTTGTATCAGGAGTTTTTATAGCCTTTGTTAATCTGTTACGCAGGGCATCTTTTGAAAGTCCCTTTATCAGATGACCATTTTCAGCAATGGAAATACTACCAGTCTCTTCCGAGACAATAATACTTATTACATCAGCAATTTCAGAAATACCAAGACCTGCTCTATGCCTCATGCCAAGAGATTCACCCCCCACAGAAGTTGTAGCAGATAAAGGCAAAGTACATCTGGCAGCTTCGATAATATTATCATTAACCACAACAGCTCCGTCATGAAGTGGTGAACGAGGGAAAAAGATTGTTCTTAATAAATCTTTTGAAAGACGTGCATTTATCTGTTCACCTGTCTCTGAAAAGCTCCTGATTCCTGTAGATTTTACCAAGACAATAAGTGCACCATGCTGCTGCTGAGCAAGTTCAAATGCTGCTTCAGTTAATATTGCAGCAGCTTCAGGAGATTCATGTTTTGCAAACATTCCTAAAATAGGATTCCTTGCCACATAAACCAGAAGTCTTCTGATTTCCGGCTGAAAGAGGATTAAAAATGCAATAACCCAAATATCTGTTACTAATTTCAACAGCCAACTTAAAGCCCTAAAATTAGCCGCCTGCGAAATAAATGAAAGGACAAGTATTATCATCAGACCCATAAATATTTGAGCTGCAATTGTTCCCCTTAAAAGGCGATATAGTTGAAAGACAATAATTGAAACAATTATTATATCCAGCAAATCGGAAAAATTGAAAGTTAAAAATCCTAGTTTAAATATTTCAAACATATATCATCAATAGATTTTGTTCATTAATTTTGTTGTCTGAACCCCAAATTTAACATTATGGGTCCTTATTATTTTTGCACCATTTTTTATAGCAATTGCGTTAACAATTGCTGAAGCCGTATCTCTTTCGGTAGGATCAAGCTCCAATGTTTTCCCAATAAACGATTTTCGCGAAGCGCCAAATACCATTGGGAATCCAAGGCTTTTGAAATCATCAAGTCTTTTTATTATTTCAAAATTATGTTCGACTGTTTTCCCGAATCCAATACCGGGATCAACAAAAATATTCTTAATTCCTGCTTTTGAAGCAATTGAAGACTGTCTTAAAAGAAAATCATAAATTTCTTCAATAATATTGTCATATTCAGGATTATTCTGCATAGTCTTTGGATTACCTTTAATATGCATAATTATTACAGAAGCATCATGTTTTTTAATAACATCCAAAATTTTAGAATCGTACATTAAACCGCTTATATCATTAATTATTTTTGCTCCTGACTTTAATGCTTCATCTGCGACCACTGATTTTGTGGTATCAACGGATATAATAGCATCTTTCTTTTTAGCAAGAATTTCTTTAATAACTGGAACAATCCTATTAATTTCTTCATCTTTACAAACTGGTTCAGCGTTTGGGCGTGTAGATTCACCCCCAATATCCAGAATATCAGCGCCCTCCTCGATCATCTGAATTCCATGTATTACTGCTTTTGATTTATCCAAATACTCTCCTCCATCTGAAAAGGAATCGGGAGTAACGTTTAGTATACCCATAACATAGGAATATTCAAAATTGAAAATCCTATCCCCAATTTTATAAATTTGATGGTTATATTCAGAATTGTTAACCTGACTGATCAAATTGTTTCCATAATTAATATAATTTAAATTTAAGATAATCACTCATAATATTCCACACTTGTACAATCATTTCAAGAAATAACTCAATCAGGTCAAGCTCCGGCCATTTTATCATTAATAATCTAATTATTTTGGAAAGGATAATTAAAGTGTGAGATATTCTTCGATTGTGTTATTGTAACCTGACAGGATTTCTATCTCAATCAGCTTAATAATCATTATACAGTTTTTTAGAGTAAGGTGAGGGCGCCATAGATAATTCATCTTCTCTTTAGTTGCACTTCATTCAGCAGAGATCCTTTTCCTACGATAATGTTATGTTGTATTATTATCAATTAGTACTACGGTTTCATCCGCCATCCTGCCTGGTCACTTCACTTTAATTTCTTTATATGAAGTGTCTTCTTGTCAGGCGAGGGCTTCAAATATTTCTGGACACTCTATCCATTCGTGTCGCCACTCACTTCCTCACCTAATTAGTAAGTTCAGACTTCGTATGGAAGTCACTTCATTAATATCATCTTTTTAATTTGACTGAACTCACCAGCTTTTATTTTGTAAAAATAGATTCCGCTTGGAAGATTGGATGCATTAAATGAAATACTATATACTCCACTTTCTTTAAATCCATTTTCAAGAATATCCACTGTTTGTCCAATTGCATTGTAAACCGATAGATTGACCCTTGATGCCTTGGGTAAACAATATGAAATTATACAGTTTGGATTAAATGGATTAGGATAGTTTTGCAATAAAGAGAACTTAACAATACCTGAAAAATTAACCTCTGTATTGTTTGAATAATTATATAAACCGTTAATATCTAATTGCTTTAATCTGTATAAATACATCCCAGGTTCTGATATTTTTGAATCACTGAAATAATAATTGTTTTCAAGAGATGAGGTTCCCGCCCCCATTATAAATCCAATTTTCTCCCATTCATTATTTTTTGATTTTCTTTCGATTTCAAATCCGTAATTATTCAACTCAGTTTCTGTTTTCCAATTAAGAATAACTGAATTACCATTTAATCGGGCAGTAAAGCTGGATAATTCTACAGGAAGAGGAGCATCAAGTGAATCTATTATTATAGCACTTGTACCTCTACTTGGATTAATGGTATTGGCTCCATTAGGCCATATTCCAGTTGAACATGTATTGTATCCAATTATTAAACCTGTACTTATGGATCTTTGTTCAATTCTTTTTACCCCATTTGAATTATTATTAGGAATTATTGTCCCCCATCTACAACTTTTGCCATTTACGCTATCGATATAAAACTGAACTTCACTCGAAATAGTAGTACCTTCATTTTCTATATAAGAAATACTTAGAGGTTTTCCTGTTCCAGATAGATTGTCAAACAATAAAACGAGATTCATAGGGAGACCGCACGATCTGCCCCAAATACCAGTTCCACAGGTATCAGCTGTTATAGTATTAAAACTACATACCAAGACGGAATCATCCAATGCAAGCTTTGAAACTAATACACCCAAACTATCCCCGATTGCTAAAGTTGGCATTAAATAATAACCGGGTGTAAATCTTGTGTTCCCGGTATTGACACAGGCAAACCAGCCTGTATAACTCCCATTTGCATCTGTACGGAATACTGAATAATTACCGCTTGTAGTTAATGAAGGCCCTGTAGAATAAATGTACTTAGCACTATCAGGATTAATAAAAAGAGTATTCCCAGCACCCGTATTTGTTGAACCTAGATCAGTAAATCGGGCTACCTGATTATAATATCTGTATAAAGTATAGTGATTAAGATTTGAAACAGTCCCTCTGAAGATATTTGGAAGCCTGGTTGAACTTCCTGATCCAATAATTTTAGAAATTATTTCTGCCTTAAAACCACTCTGAATCAGGTTTTGCGAAAATGTTGCTGCTGATAATATCAAAATTAAAAACAGCGATAAAGTAAATTTATTATTCTTCATTTTATTTCCTTTATTTATGAATGGTTGACCACTTTTTATTTGACAAAAGACATTTTATTTGTAATCGTTTTAGTATCACTTGTTAAAGAATAGATATAAACTCCGCTTGGCAGAAAAGAGGCATCAAACTTAATTGTATATGTCTTCCCTATTTCAGCAGTTCCACTAAATAGTATTTTGACTAGCTGACCTAATAAATTGAATACATCTAGTGTAACTTTTTCTCTTGTATCAACTTTGAATTCAATTGAGTTGGAAGGATTAAATGGATTGGGGTAATTTTGTTTTAAGACATAACTATATGATTTCTGATTTTTGTCACTTTCAACTGATGTTATTGGATTTAATGCATTATAAGTTGGAACTGCGTTTTGAAATCCTCCTGTACCATTAGGAATTCTGGCAAAAGAAATATTATGTTGCTGCTGTCCATATGTTATAGAATCGACAATAGTTTGATCTATATTCGATAAAAACAGTTTACCTCCGGTGCCTGTTAATGTAAAATTGCAATGAATTCCACTTTGCATTTTATTGCCATCTGCCCATACTATAGTATAACCTCGGGGAGTTATTTTGGTTCCCCATGGAAATAACCATTTCTTCATATTTGTTGCATCATTACTAAGATATCTACCAGCAAGAGCTAGTGTATCGGTACCGTTATTAAAAAATTCAATCCAACTATTATGATCGCCATTAGGATCTGGGATTGAATCATTGTAGACCATAATTTCATTTATAACGGCATCTGAAGTCGTATATTTTCTTAAACCTGCATATGTATGTGAATAACGAAGAACTCTAACTATCTCACCACCAATATTGTCATTCCATACTGTATTTCCTAAAGAAGCGACTTCAAACAGAATACCGCTTGTTGATTGTGCTACCATAGTATTACCGTTTGGAAGTCTTTGTACTCCACCCAAATGATCAGAATAGAATCCAGTTTTTGTGAAAGACCAAACAGGAGATGTTGGCCCATAACCAGCAGCTAATGGATAGGTGTAAAATCCAGAACTGTCCTGTGGGGGAGCAATTTCAACCACCATTGAGGTAGGTTGATTTGCCCTATTGTTGAATGCCAGAATATGTCCTTCTCCCGGATTTCCTTTTGGTATCCAGGTTGCTGCATGTACGACATTAAAAACCTGTGTTCCTGAAGCCCTGTAATTAGAAGGACATCCCCATCTATATAGAAAATCTCCTCCCTTTCCATATTTCTCACCAGTATGTCCTGCAGCCTGTGCTGTGGTTGTGCTATGATCAATAACATAAAGTTCATTTAAATTATGGGAAGAAAATACAATCTGGTCAAGTTCAGGATTATATGTTAATCCATTAAAATGCATCCAGTCCCCTGAAGTGCTGCCAACATTTATATCGAGCAGTTCAGGATGATTGGCAACAACTCCATAATTGGACTGGGAAGAACTATAATCCTGAATGAGATGGTCCCAAACATGCCATTGCCAGACTATAGTACCTCCACTTGTCCCTGAAGGTTTAACCTCAATTATGTGGTCTGGCCAAATAGATGATGAATGGTTTAATCCAGCTGCTACTGACTGGGCTGCAGTTTTAACTTCCCACGCTATCATAAGAACATTACCATTTGGCATGGGACAAATATCATGATGTGCCTGATATGTAGAACTACTATAAGTGAAAGACCAAACCACTGTTCCGCTCCAATCAATTTTTTGAACCATCCCTGTAGCACCGCCTGCATTTAATGAACCCATTACATTTGCTGTCCGCATCAGTGTTCCATCTTCTAAAAGATAACTTGAATAACAACCGCTCTCAGCATGGGTCCAGGATTTGTAAGTGGTATTATCGAGATTAAGCAAATATGTTACTTTACTATTGTCTTGGGCATATAATGTAAACCCAGGATAAGCCTGTGCATTAATAAATTTGGTAAATATTATTTCAATAATAACAACAGCAATAATTATAAAAAATTTCCGCACAATTTTTCCTTATTTTATGACTATCATTTTTTTAGTAATTGTTGATGATTCTGCAGTCATTCTGTAAAAATAAACACCACTGCCAATCCGTGAAGAATTGAATTTAACCTTATAGGTACCCTCCTGAAGCGGTTGATTTACTAAGGTCTGGATTACTCTACCGGTTATATCATAGATTTTTAACATTACTAATGCCTTTTTTGCGATCTGAAAATTTATAGTTGTTTCTGGATTAAAAGGGTTAGGATAATTCTGTCCCAGGTTAAAGTAAGATGGACTATTTTTAGTTTTGTTGACGAATGTACCTTCATCGGAATATTTAAGAATAGTACCACCTATACCTGCAAAATAAACACCTGAATTTTGAATCATACATACAGAATAAAGACTATTATATGTCGGTGAAGTTATTTTTCCCCAATTATTCCCGCCATCGGTTGTATTTAATATTGTACCATTATAACCGGAAACATAACCATAAAGATTATTCATAAAAGATATACTGAATAGTGTATTATCTCCAACATTTAATATTTCTGTCCAGTCTTCCCCCCCATTAGAACTGTGATACATTATTCCTCCTAAACCAGAATTTGATCCGCCGACAATAAATATATTATTGATATCATATGATGCACTAGACCAAAACATAGTTAAAGGTATTGTAAATTTCGTAACCCAATCTACTCCCCCGTTAGTAGTTCTAATAATTGTTCCATCATAACCTGCTACAATTATAATATTCAAATTTACATACTGAAGAGATTGAATAATGTTAAATGTGCTACTATTAAGGGAAGTCCAGCTAGTACCTCCATTCGTTGTTTTAAGTATCACACCTCCATTTCCAGCTGTGAATCCGGTGGAAGGTTCTGTAAAGATTATTGAATACAGATTATTCATTGAACCGCTTGTTTGTGCCACCCAACTGTTCCCGCTGTCAGTAGTTTTAATTATTATACCACCCATTCCTGCTGCATAACCGATATTTGAGTCAATAAAGTAAACTGAAAATAGCGTATAAAAGGTATTTGGATTTTGCACAGTCCATGTGGATCCTCCATTAGTAGTGTGAAGAATTATTGATGCACTGCCATCTAAAGCCCCTCCAGATGCAAAACCATTATTAGAATCAATAAAATGAATACTATATAAAGCAATATTACTATCCGTATAAATTGATAACCAGCTATTACCTCCGTTAGTAGTTTTTATAATATTCCCTCCAATACTTGAAGCAAAGCCGACACTATCACTTATAAAAAAACATCCTAATATCTCTTCAGAAACCTCGTTGTTATTTATTACCCAGGTTTCGCCGGCATTTGTAGTTTTCATTATTGTGCCGGCATCACCTACGACAAATCCGGTGCTAGTATTTAGAAACTTTATAGAATAGAGGTTATCTCCCTGAGGTAGCGGATTTTGCCATGTGAATTTCTGAGGAAAAGATAGAATTGTACAAATTAGTATTAATATTATAGTGATATTTAATTTCATATTTATTATCCCGTTAAATTTATAGACAATGCATTATTTTAACAATAACATTTTCTTAACCAGGAAATTATTCTTAGTTGATAATTTGTACATGTAAATTCCGCTAGCCAGATTTGAAGAATTAAAATTAATTTTGTATTGCTTTCCTGGTAATACAGCTCCCTTAAATAATATTTTTACAGTTTCACCCAGAATATTAAATAGTGTCAATTCAACATTACCGGGAATGTCCACAGAAAATGAAATAGTTGTCGAAGGGTTAAAGGGGTTGGGATAATTTTGAGATAAATAGAAATTACTTGGGTTTGTACTTGATTCAGTAAATGATGTCAACTGTGAATTTATATATTTATATCTTGAAGTAATAAATGATTTTAGCCCGGGTATACGTTGATTATTAATTACTAAATCACTCTGAATATTTGATTCAAATTGTGAGTTAGTGAACATTTTACGCAAATCGGCATAGACATAAGGACGGATAATACTTGCTAAGCTGTCAATGTGCATAAAAAGGTTTTCCTGAACAAAATAATTACTAAACAATGAAGAAAATGTATTAAGGTATTTCGCTTTCAGTTCAGGTGTAGCAAGGATTTTACCAAATAACGGCCTCAGAGAATCACTTACAACATAATACAAACCGAGTTTTTCGACATTGCTAACTCCACTTGAAGGATAAGCTCCAAAACTCAGACTTGCGTCCCAGAATACCCAATCAAATTTATTTCTAGATGTATTATAATAAATATAATAATTCCTTCCGCTATTGATATAAGAATCAAGATTAGCCAGAAGAATATCAGTAGCAAAAACTTTATATACAGAAGTATCGTTTATTAGATTTGGCAGAGAAGTAGCCAGATCTGATGAAAAATTCAAAGTATCAATCAAACTCATTAATCGTGGCCAGGCAGTAGTTGATCCATCTGTTTTCAAATCATAACGTGGTTCGTAATAACTTACGCTATCGCCATACCAAATTTAATCAGAAAAGTATGTTGATGTATCGAAACCATCTACAGCCTTAAAGAAATCGCCATTTTTATTCCCATATCTCCCGGTTAAAAAAGTCTTATCTACTTCTTCTACTAAAGAATAAAATGCGAAAAGGGTATCGTTTATATAGAGTTGAGCATAATTTCCCCTTGGTGCTGGAATTCCCGCCCAGTTAAGATAATCAAGATGAAGTTTCTCTCTTATAAATGTTGGATCTTCCCAGCAATTACTAAGGTTGATAGTTTTCATCCCATCCCATTTTAGGTTTAAGAATTCATCCAGAGCAAGTTTAAATGGTTTTTTATCGTTTGGATGTGTATATGATGAATTACCTTGAAATCGAACACCAATACTGTCATAAGAGACACTGTCAATAACCGCTTTTGCAGCAATATATTGGCTATTCCCCAGGTTATAATAATATGTTAATGAATCCCAATAATGTGGCTGATTAAATGTTAATTTAATAGTATGAATTTGAATACCACTAAAAACATTGTCACCTGCTTTTTGAGAATAAACAAGAGTAGAGAAAGCGAATGCAAGGATGAGTATTTTTTTCATCATTCATTTAACCTTATATATATACAGAATTAAAGTGTTCAAATATTAAGCCAATAAAATTGTCTCAATTTCACCGAATTATTAATAAATATTAATCTTTTACTGCGAAAATATTTCATGGCTACATTATTTTTCGCACCTAATTTCTATATTAGACAAATTAATCTTATCAGATATTTCATTTATAATTTGTTTTTTGTCGAGTTATTGCAAATTTCTAAAAATGTTGTAAACTCTTTTTATCTACAAATATTTATTAATTGCTAATAATTTTATGATGTGATAAGTCATAAGACTCATACATAATGAATAGTGTCCTTAAAACATCTGAAAATACCCCTAATTTTAACATCCCTTATAAAAAATAAGAAAAGAGCTCTTTCTGTTAATTATAACTTTTGTTGCAGGTGGTTAGAAATAAAAATGGGTCTCCTTGTATTGGTTTATGCGGGCAGGTGGGATTGGTTTGGGATTTTTATACAAGGGAGACCCAC
>Ga0182027_10007340_pt1 | contig 16259 bp, 9 predicted proteins | sample 712E1DmetaG_FD_121300 | JGI IMG/M metagenome (GOLD analysis project Ga0182027, IMG submission 121300) | Permafrost microbial communities from Stordalen Mire, Sweden - 712E1D metaG (Illumina Assembly) | ecosystem: Environmental > Terrestrial > Soil > Wetlands > Permafrost | place: Sweden...
AAGAGGATGGTCGGTGCCGTCGGAGGCTGAAACCGGGACATTGCTCAAATCATAAAAGGTTTTGGCGTTATTGGCTCCGGCGCCGCGTCCCGGGGAATTTTGTTTTTGGACCGAGGCCCCTTTCGACGTAACCATGATATCGTACATGTCCGCGCCTTGCTTGAATTCCAGGCCGGAAGTCAGCTCCTGCGTAAATCCTGACAGCTCCGAAGCAACGGATTGCAGACCTATATTGTTCTGTCTCATGAGCTGGGTATCGAAGAAAAGGTGCACTTCTCCCTGGCGGCCGGGAACGTCAAGCTGTACCGACTGGATGTTGGAAAGATTGTCAAGCTCAAACCTGATCTCGTCGGCAACGGCTTCCATACGGTCGAAGTCATCGCCGCGCACGACCACAGTTTCGTCCTGCGTTCCCACGCCCAAAACCTGCTTGAGCCGCGCATTGGCGCCGGCCGAGTTGTTTCCCCGATACCGCGAACTTGAAGTTGGCTGAGTAAAACCGACGTTTCCAAGAGGAAAATTATCAAGCCGTTTCTGTATATCGGACTTGATTTGCGGTAAATCGCGCCGCGCGATATCGATAAAATCATTCTTTAGCTTGATCGTAAGCGCGGCCTCGTCTTCGTAGACCATGCTGAGCAGATCATCGGTTTCATCGATGCCCTGTAAACGTTTTTCAAGTTCCCTGACCGCGAAATCCGTCTTGTCCAGGGTAGCGCCCGTGGGCATGGTAAGGTAAATGTTGAATTGCTCCGAGTCCGACTGCGCGTCCAAATCTCCGCCCTGGGATAGACAGATTCCCAGTGAAATGAGAAATACAGCAATGGCCCCGCAAATCGTCATTGCAGGATGACGCAAAGCGGTTTTCAGCAGTACGCGATACAGCCGGACCACCGGCGTGCGAGAATCGATCCGTTGGAATGAAAAGGCGCCGTTCGGGTTTTTGCGCAACCGCTGAAGGATCGCCATGGGGACAAGGAGGAAAGCGGTAACGAGCGAGATAAGAAGCGTTGCTATCACCGAAACGCCCATGTGTTTACCGATCAACCGGATGGTAAAATCGGAAGCGAATAAAAACGGAATGAAAATCACGACGGTCGTGAGCGTCGAAGCGAATACCGAGCGCCAAACTTCCGTTACGCCCCGCGAAACAGCTTTTTCCGCTTGGTTTTTGCGCGAGGCAAGGCGATAGATGTTCTCCATTACAACGACGCTGTTGTCCACGAGCATGCCGGTCGCAAGGGCCATGCCAACCAAGGTAAGGCTGTTGAGCGTGATAGCGAAAACGTAAAAAAGATTAAACGCTCCCAAAACCGATATGGGGATTGCTGCCGCGACGATCAATACCAGCCTGAGGTTGCGCAAAAAAAACCATAGCACTCCCACGGCCAGAAGTCCCCCGGTCAAGACCAGCATTCCGATCTCGCGAAGGCTTTCTTCGATGGCATCGGCGGCATTTGACTGGACTTTGATCTGTACATTTTGAGGCGCCAGGGCCTTGTTCAAAGTCTTTATGACCGATTGCGTGCGGTGCGACAGGTCTATGAGGTTTACCTGCGCGTCATGCACGAGCTGCACGCTTACCGCTTCCTTGCCGTTGATCCGGCTGAGGCTCGTGGGCTCTTTGACGCCATAAAAAACATCGGCGATGTCTTTGAGGAGCACCTTGCCGTTTTTATTGCTCACAGCGATGTTTTTTAAATCGTCAATGGTTCTGAACTCCGCGTCAACGTCCACGAAGAACCGTTTGCCGCCATCACGCAGTGCGCCGACGTATTGGCGGGCGTTATTATTTTGCTTGAGCAGGTTTTGAATGCGGGTTGGCGTTATATTATAAGCGCGGCAGATATCATCGTTCATGACTATTTCGACTGTTTTTGAACGGCCGCCGAAAACCTGAGCGCTGGCGATGCCGTCGATATCTTCAAGCCCCGGCGCTATCCGCTGGTCGACGATATTGCGTATACGGTCGGGCCCGCCTTGGCCGAGCACCTGCAGGCTCATAAACTGGTTGGATGCCTGTTCGGTATTGACTTTGTCGACTTCCACCGTAAATTCGGTTGGAAGCGAGGCCTTTATCGCCAAGACGCTTTGCTGCAGCTTGAGGTAAGCGTACTTGAGGTCAACATCCTTATCAAAATAAACATAAACCGTGCCCCTGCGCGGTTCGGCGTACGACAGCAGATTGTCCACGCCTTCCAATTTCGCCGCCACGCCTTCCATCGGAATGACGCCGTTGCTTTCCATATACGACGGGTCGACGTCGATGCGGCTTGCAACCCGGACCAGAAGCATGGGCAGTTCGGTATTTGGATACAGCTCAAGCGGCAGGTACCGCAGCGACACAACTCCCAACAGGCAGATGCCTGTGAAAAGCACGCTAATGAATATTTTACGATTGAGCAGCTTTATCATAGGTAACAATTCTTGTGCTTTTCTTCGTCATGATTTTTTCCCGCCGGTCCTCTACCATATCGTAAACGCACGGGATGACGAAAAGCGTCAGCAGAGTCGAGGCGGTCAAACCGCCCATAACGGCCAGGGCCATGGGCGCGCGCAGCGCCGCTCCGGCACCGAAGCCGAAGGCGAGCGGAAAAAGCGCGAGTACCGTAGTGACGCTTGTTATGACGATGGGCCTGATACGGCGCTTACCGGCCAGAATTAGGGCGTCATGGCGCGAAGTTCCCGATTCCCGCAGTTGTCTTACCGCGTCAAGCAGCACGATGGCGTTGCTTACGACGATGCCCGCGAGCATGATGACGCCGATCAATGCCATGATGTTAAACGACTTTCCCAGCGCGAAAAAGAGCGGGACCACGCCAACGATGGCGAGCGGCACGGTGCAGATTATAACGAGCGGATGCACTAACGATTCCAGTTGCGCCGCCAGCACCATATACACCAATAAGACCGCGAGAGCGAGGGCGAAAGCGAGATCATGGAACGATTCTGCGCGTTTTTGCTCGTCCCCCGAAATGGTCAGCCGGTAGGCGGGCGGCAGGGCCATCGCCCCGGTAAACCGTTTGATCTGAGCGATTACCCGGCTTAGCGCCGTGTGACCGGTCAGTTGCGCCGTGATTCGGGCGAGCCGTACTTGGTCGCGGCGAAGGATCTCCTTCGGCGAAAACCCTCGCTGTATCCGGGCAACGTCCTGCAATGGCACGGTTGAACTGCCTTCGGTCAAGATAAAGTCGGCAAGCTGGGCCTGGGTCATTTCGGGGAACTTGATGGTGATGTCTTTAAGTTCGCCGCCGTGGTCCCATTGTCCCGCCGTTCTTCCCAGGATTTTATCATGGAGCTGGGTCGCGATGTCGGCCGCGCTGGCGTTGTAATCGCCGGCGCGCAGGCGGTCCACCACAACATCGATTGACGGCGCGCCTTGCTCGAAATTGGAGCTGATGTTGGTCAGGCCCTTGATTGCGCGCATGGCAACCATGATCGAATCGGCCAGCCGCTCCAACGCGGCCAGATCGTCGCCGCGCACCTCAACGACAACGGGCGGCGCGTCGTTTCCAACCACCTTCTGAAGCACATTTTGGTCGGGCTTATATTGGATGGCAAGCCCCGGGCCGCCGATACCGGCCGTGGAAAGCATGTCGGCAGCTTTGGCCGCATCGATCGGTTGCTTCTGCTTGAGCGTCACGCGGATTTCCGCGGTGTTTTCATCCTGTGGTTCGTTGTCCGTGTTGGCGACCGCCGAGGTGGTGATTGGACCGCTTTCGCTGTACACGGTTTCAACCGCGTTTTTTAGTACCGACCGTATCAGGACCTCCAAACCGGCCACGGTATGCGCGGTCCTGTCCAGGCTCGTGCCTTCGGGAAGATGGACGGACACGGTGAACTCGCGGGAGCTTATCGTGGGGAAAAACTCACTGTTCACAAAAGGGATTAGCGCCATGGAAAGCGCCATGAGCAACGCCGCGCCAAAAAGCACGAACGCGCGTTTCTTGAGCGCGCCTTCAAGCATCGTGCCGTACCACGAAAAATGGAGCGATTTCGTGGTCGTTTTCTTCCCCAGGAATTTTGACGACAACATGGGAATGAGCGTCAGCGCCACCGCAAGCGAAGAAAAAAGCGCGAACGTCACCGTCAATGCCTGGTCCTTGAACAGGTCAGCGGAAATGCCGTGCAGATATACGATCGGCAGAAAAACCACGACGGTCGTGAGCGTCGACGCCAGAACGGCCCCGCCAACCTGTCCCGTTCCGCGGATGGCCGCATCTTTAATGGAACAGCCTTCCTCGAAATTGCGGATGATGTTTTCCACCACCACTACGGCGTCGTCGACAAGCCGTCCGGCTGCCAGCGCCAAGCCTCCAAGGGTCATGAGATTAAGGGTCAGCCGGTTGAAATACATGAGGTTAAACGTGGCCACGATGGAAAAAGGGATCGCCACACTTATGATTACCGTGGCGCCGAATCGCCGAAGAAAAAACAGGAGCACCATGATCGCCAGAAAAATCCCGATCAGCGCGGTCTGCTTCATCTCGCCGATGGATTCATCGATAAACTGGCCCTGATTGCTGACCACGGTGAAATCATATCCGGGCAGCGACAGGCGCAGCCGCTTGATCGCGCCGTAGATTTCCCGAACGGCCGCGACCGTATTAAACTTTGTCTCCTTGTAAACTCTCAGCCCGAGGCACCGCACGCCATTGACCCGCACGATGTTTTGCGGGTCCTTGTTTTGCAGCGATACCCTGGCAACGTCCTTCAAATGGATCGGCGTTTTATTGCCCGTGACGGTGTCCTGCGCGCCCTGCATGGTGGCGCTCGGTCCGAAAGCCACCACGAGATTTTCAAAATCGGCCAGCGAGTTGAACACGCCCACGCCTTTGACCACGTACTTGAGGCCCATTTCCTGAATGGAACCGCCGGAAAGATTGCGGTTGAAGTTCTGTATCTGGGTCGCCAACGCGGCCGCCGAAAGATTATACGCCTGCAAAAGATAATCGTTCGTTTCGATCGCCACCTGGTCCTGGTCCTGGCCGCAAATCTCCACGTCGGCGATCCCCGCAAGGCGCACCAATTCGTTGCGCACGCCGGTTTCAGCCGTTTTGCGCATGGCATTCATGTCGCTGATTTTCTTGTTTGAAAAGCCGAGGATCATGATCGGCTCGTCGTTGGGGTCGTACTGCGAAACGCTGATCGTGTCAAGCAAGGCGTTTTGAGCGAACGTGGCCACTGCTTTTTGCAAGTCAAGGAACGCCTCGTTCATGTCGGCGTTCCAGGCGTATTCCACGGTCACCTGTCCGCTGCCGACGCGGCTGATCGACGACACGCTCACGGCGTCATGCTGTCTGATTGCCTGCGCTTCAAGCTTTTCCACATATTGTTTTTCAATTTCTTCGGGTGGCTGTTCGCCCGCGTTAAAATCGATAAAAAGCCGGGGATTGTTGAGGCTCGGGAAAAGCTCCATACCAAGACGGCTATAGGACAGGATGCCGAGCAGCAATACGCCGAGAGCCGCCATCAGGACCGCGACCGGATTTTTTACGGAAAATGCGGCTATTTTGTGCATGCTATTCCAAAATCTTCACGCGGCTGCCGTCCTGGAGCGTCTCAAAACCCTTGATGACCAGCCGGTCGCCCGGTTTTACACCGTCAATGACCTGGATTTCATTTTCGCTTTCGATGCCGGTTTTTATCAGGCGGACCTGGGCCCGGCCCCGGTCGACGATAAAAACGGTTTTTCCCTTCAGGTCGGAAAGTATGGTTTCCTTGGGTATGACGACGGCGCTGTCTTTACGGGCCACGACAACATTGGCCATCACGAACATACCCGGACGGAATTTGTGCTCGGGATTATCGATGATAAACACGGCCTGAAACGTTCGGGACGTGGGATCGATGGCGGGGGAGACCTGCGTAACCTTGCCTCGGGCCGTATCGCCGGGCAGGGTGTAGTTGGTCGCCAAAACGGTCTGTCCGATTCGGACGCGCGCCATGTCGGTTGCAGGCAGTTTGGTTTGCAGATTAAGCCGGCTGAAGTCCATGACTTCCACCATAAGCTGGCCAGTCACCGTTATGCGGGTGTCCTGCGTATAATACGGCAGGTTGACAATCACTCCTGAAAAAGGCGGCCTGATCCGGAGTTTTGAGTCCTTTTCCACGGCGTCGTCCAGGTTATATTTGCTATTCGCAACAGTCAATTGGGCATTCTGAAGGTCGGTCGTTGCCGCGCCGCCTTTCTGGTACAGCGACTGTTCCTGGTCTAAGCTTTGTTTCGCGATATCGAGAGACAGTTTCTGTGATTCCACGCGGATGGTGGTTTCGTAGTCCACGTCGTGGAGCTTGATGATGACCTCGTCTTGTTTTACCCGATCGCCGAGGGCGAAAAGCTTTCCAGTGCGCGGATTTACCTGAAGGCTGTAATATGCCGCCATTTCATTGATAATTGATACGTCTTTGTCTGCGGCGACCGTTCCCGTCGTTTGCAAGAGTTCGGCAATGGGCCTTGGCTTTATCTCCGTTACGGAAACCGGAATAGTGACTGTATTCTGGTCCTGCGATTGCTGATTTCCGCACGAAAGTATCAGGAGCGCCGCACCTGCCGTGAAGCAGGCCGATCGAAAACAATGCATTGGTTCATTCCTTTGGCTTGAATTCGGGAATTGCGGGTTCATTTTTCTGGAAGTCCCACAGGCTCTGGACTTTCATGTTCAACAGCTCGATGCGGTAATTGGCAAGCGCGGTAACGATTCCGCTCTTAGCCTGCGCTAGCTGGATCTGGTATTGGTTGAGGTCCATCGCGCTCAGCCCGCCGTGTTTGTATTTTTCAAAGTTGACGTCATAGGTAAGCGTGGCGAATTGCAGGGTACTGCGCGCCAGATTAATCTGCTGCTGCAAATTCTGGATCGAACGATATTCCTTGCGCACCGCGAGGATTATCGTCGTCTTCTCATTATCGCGCAACAACTCATCTTGCCTGAGGGCTATGCTCGAAGCTTTGACTTGCGCGCGGTTGGCCCCGAAGTCCCAGATCGGCACTTGGATCGAAAGCGACGCGCCCATGTTTTTTGCCGGGTTATTGAAAAGAGTATTGAAAGTCTGGCTGGCGCCCACGAGGCCATAGGAAACATTAAGATTGCCGCTGACGTCACCGCCGCTTTTGGCTTGGGTAAGCGCAAAGCGAGCGTTTTCGATGGTAATGGCCTCCTGGCGGAGCTCCATGCGTTCGAGTAGCGCATTGGAAATCGCTTTTTGCACATCGATGTTTACGATCGTGGCGTTCGTATCGATCATCAGATAGATTGCGGTGTCAAGCGGGATGCCGAGCCTTTGTTTCAAGGCCTCAGCCGCGTTTTGCCAAGTTATCTCTTTGTTTTTCATGTCCGATTCGCTTTGGGTCAAAGTGACCGAGGCCTGGTAAAGGTCCGATTTTGCTTGTTTTCCGGTCTCTACGCCGATCTCGGTAATGTCATAACTTTGCTTTGAACTTTGATAGGTTTCCCGGGCGATCTGAAAGGCCATCTGGTCCTGGTAGAGGCCGTAATAATCGGTGGCGATGCTCGCTTCAACGGCCAGGGCCTGCATGGCATAGGTGAGCTGATTGTTTTCCAGTGTGAGCTGTTGCTGGCGCAGGTTCATCTTAAGCTGGTTATAGATAAGCAGCGGTTGCGAATAACTGATTGTTGAATGATAATCAAAGGAACGGTTTTCGCCACTCCTTGAATAACTGGTGTACAAATCGTTCCAGCCCATGTCACCAGAAAGCGAAACCGTCCCGCCCGTGAACAGTATTGGTTGTGAAACCTGGAGCTGGCCGCTTGACTTTAAATTCCGCGTCGTGTCCCAGAAATCGTTGGGGCTCAACTGCAAATCATTGGTGTAGCTGAACGGGGAAAGGGTCAGGTTGACCGAGATTTTCTGCGCCGCAACGGCGGCATCGTATGTCGCCTCGCTCTGCGCCAGGGTCATTTGCGCCTGCACCATTTCCGGACTCTTGTGCATCATTAACCAAACTGCCTTGTCAAACGAAAGCGTGTCCTCCGTCTGGCCGCCGCATATGCCGGTCAAGAACAGGATCGCCGAAAAAAGCGTGCTTTTAGGCATTATTGCTTTTCCCATTTGATCGCATCGCCAAAAACCGCACCCTGGCTTCCCTGGTCCGTCAACTCCACAAGCGCGCCCCCCGGCGAAAGATGGTACCGGCCGAGCGAATTCCAACCGTTCTGGATATCTTTAAAGTCAAGCGTTGCGTTTTCAATGCCGTCATCATGATGGACAATATAGTGATATACGCCGCTGAGAAGTTCGCGGTTCCTGCCTCGGCCGTTTCCCCGCTGAAAGCCCATGGCGCCGTAATACGCGAAAATTTCATAGGTCCCGCCCGCCTTAATTAACGCGCGCCAGGCTACCCGTTTTTTGCCGCCGCCCGCCTTAATATAATGGACGGAATGCACATACTTCCCGTAATATTGCGGGCCCGCGGCCTCGGTCCATTCCGCGGGCGGATCGAACATCCGCATACCGGCAAAACGTTCCTTCTCCGAAGGACCTCTAAACCAGTTCAAGATGCCCGCGGAAGAAGACTTGTTTTCAATTGAAAAACCGCTGTCCTCGTCATCGATGATGATAATCCCCGGATCAGGCGCCGTTGTCTCTTCCATGATTCGCTCGCCGTCGAACGGCGCCTGTTCGGCGTCGAATTCAACCTTATCAAAAGGGTGGGCGAGTGTCGCGGGGATGTTTTTTGAGATAAGTGTATTGACCGTGAGCATCCCCGGTGTCTTGTCCATCATTATGTCTATTTCCTTGTTTTGCCTCGGAGCAAGCATTATGATCCGATCTATTGACGCGTCCGAGCCCGGGAAACCCCCGCGGTTGCCGCCGGGAAATCCGCCTCCGAACCTTCCGCCGCCGAGCGTTCTCGTCCGGACGCTCACCCTGACAATGCCTTGAGCGGATTCCGGATTGCTGATCTCGAAGCGCACCTTAAACCTGTTGGCCGTTTTATCGCGGACCTCGTTTGCCACTATATTATCAAGCAAATATCCCGGCAAAAGGCGTTTGGCGTAACACGATTGAAGGTAGGGAAGGAAATCAAAAGCAAAGCGCTTTTTAACCGTTACACAGAAATCTTCAAGGTCAATGGTCCCGAACCTGTTTTTCCGCACCACTCCCTGCATGAAATCATCAAATGCCGGATCGCCGATATTTTTTTGAAGTACGGTGAAAAGGTAATCGCCAAGCTTACGTGTTACGTCGGGAACAAGCAACCGGTTTTGCGGGTCTTTGCAAATTGAGTCGAAGCCATGGTTTTGTAAGGCCACGTTCACACGTTCATCGACCGTCGCGCCCCCCATGAAGCCGCGGAGCATTTCAGCGGCATCGCCATTAGCCCGTTTTTTATAGTATGCTTCCAGGGCCTGTGAAAATACGGGGCATATAGGTGCCAACACATGCACCACATATGAAAAGTATTCCGGGAAAATAAAAAGGTCGGCGTTTTTCGCGCTTAACGGCGGCAGCCATTGAAGCATCTGGGCCGCCGGCCCGGCGCGATCGACGGGACGCAGCGTGATCAGGCGTCCTGTGTTATCGCGGATGAATGTGGAAGTAATAAACCGTTGCAGCATCAAGGTCTGTTGTTCCTGTGGAGTCACTACCTCGTCGCGTCCGCGTCGGTTGAGGCTGCTCAACCGTATGGCCTTGAAATCTGCGTCGCTCAGCGAAAACCCGTTCTCCGGAAACAGAACCATTTCAGGCTGCACTGCTTCGTGACCGGACGTCCAGACGCGGGAAAAATCGGTGAATTGCAGGGGGACTTCAACGATGGAAAACTGGGAATAAGGGTACGAAAATTTAAGACGGTTTTCGAAATCAGCTTTCAACCCACGGATTACCGAAGCCACCGTATCGGTCTGAATGTTTTTGAAAAAAGGCCTGAAATAGTCGTGATGCGCAAGTGTCAAAAGACTGTATTCGACTGAATCAACGACCATGGATTGCCGTGCGTAGACGCCGATGATTACCGTTATTCCCGGCATCGCCGCGGAAGGAGTGAACACCCAAGTACCGTCGGCTTTTCTCTCGGGCGTACCCTGGCTGACCACCGTTAATTCGCGGTCAGTTCTGATTGAAAGGCTGAATTGCGATAGCGCAGTGAAATTCACTTCGGGATGGTCGGAACAATAGCCCGGGCCCGCCTGGGGATAATAATCGGATTCGGGCGTAAGCACGACCATTCGTTTGTTGATAATTGCTGGGGTGGAATGTTTTTGAAAAAAATACACGGCGTCGGCGAGGGCCAGTTCTTCGGGCGGCACGTCAAGATAACAGGCCGATTCATCAATGGACCCGGCATAGCTGAAAATGACCGTGTCTATCGCCCCGGAAGACAGGGGGTTAATGGGCTTAACAAACACGTAATCGAGGTTCCTGCTGAAGCTCATGGGATGAACGCCGCGAATTTCCCGTATGGAAAGTCCTGGATTCAAGCGGAACTGGTATTCCCCGATCGGTCCGCCGGTTTCATTACGAAGCGTCATACGGGCCGTGGCGTTGATAGTGGTTCCCGCGTGTTGGATGCTCAAATCGTCCTTCGCTACCGAAACACAGGACTCCCCGAATTGGCGGTTATGCCGTTCGATCATGTGAATTCGGCTTTTCTGATTGCGTAGGTTGCCCTGCACATACAATGTCCCGGAAATGAGGCCAACGCAACCGAAAAGCAATGCGGCAATGAGCGTTGCCCTAGAAACTATAGGTGATTGAGGAAGGCGTTTTAATTGCAATGCGGTTGAAAGCGTAAGCGCAATGCCAATAAGCAGATACATTGAACGGATTACAATAATTCTACCCGTTGAACCGAACCCGATGACATCAGAAAACATGAAAGGCGTGCGTAATGCCGCGAAATCAAAAATTGAAAAAAGCCTGCCAGGTAAAAAGAAAAAAGCCAGTCCCAACAGTCCGAACAGCGCAACCAGCGACAACGGCTGGCTTCGAATGATCGACATGATGAAAAACGTCAGCCCCACGCAGAAAACAAGCGTTGGGAGACTAATAAGAAGCTCATAATAGCAATATGCGGCAAGGCGGACGGGTACGTCACCTGATAAAAAATTGAACAGAGCCGCGCATAAAAGCGCCGCAGCGTCGAGAAAGATAAAAAGCATAAGGTTTCCGCATGCTTTTCCCAGCACATACGACGTGTTGGTCATTGACCTGATGTACACCACGTCCGTCGTGTCCATCGAACGGTCACGCTTCATGAAATCGGACGCCAGAATGACTGCTATGATCGACTGAACCAGATTAATCAATAGCACGGTCGCATACGGAATGTTGGCCGGGATGCCACGAAAGACCCAGGTAGGAAATTGGCCGACGCTGAATATTAAAAGGTTCAGGCCGATCAGCAGAATAAGTATAACGCCAGCGAAAATCCTGAAAAACCAGCTCCGCCAGAGCATCTTTGCTTCGTAGAGGGCAATGGTCGAAATATTCCGAAAAGAATTCACGGTTAATGGCCCCCTTTAGACTTTCTGTTTTCCATAAAGTAAACATATGCATGTTCAAGGTCCGGTTGGATGATTTCACCTTCGAAGCCGTCGGGCAACTCGGCCACGATTTCAATGATCCATCCGTCCGCCGATGGAATGGTTGTTACCACCGCATGGCGTCGTTTAAGGTCTTCAAGTTGCTCATTGCTCGCCGAAACACGCCAGACATGTCCCTGCGCCTGGCCGAGAAGTTCATCAGGCGTGCCAGAATAGGCCATTTCACCCCTCCATAGTAGGGCAAGATTTTCACATGAGCTTGAAATGTCGCCGACGATATGCGTGGAAAAAATGATGATGATGTCATGCCTGCTCAAGTCGCCTATCAAGTTTCGAAAACGGATTCGTTCATAGGGATCAAGGCCCGTGGTCGGTTCATCAACAACAACAATCTGCGGGTTCCCGATTAGGGCCTGCGCTATACCCAGACGGCGTTTCATGCCGCCTGAGAGCCGGTTGGCCATGCGGTCGCGCGCTTCGAAAAGTCCCACCTGCGTCAGCATACTATCGATTGCATTTCTTCGCTGGGCGCGATTTTTCAAACCGGCGAGCAGAGCGATATAATCAAGAAATTCCCATGTTTTTAATCGTGTGAAAAATTTAAAATCCTGCGGCAGGTATCCAAGCATGGAACGTATTCTCCCGCGTTCTTTTTGCAAATCCTCACCATTAACCAATACGCTTCCCGATGTCGGCTCCATCAGCGTCACGAGAATTCGCATGAGCGTAGTCTTGCCCGCGCCATTGGGACCAAGCAGTCCAAACATACCGTTGGAAATTTCAAGATTAATGTCTTTAAGCGCCGTTTTCCCGTTTTCATAAGTTTTTCCGAGGGATTTAATTGAAATATGCATGATTGCCTTTAATTAATGGTTTTGCCGACATATTGGCACATAAGATCTTTAAAGTCTATTTGATAAAAAATAAAACGTCTAAATTCACTATCTTTGCTTAATTAACCAGCAATTCATATGCTTTAGACGAATGGGCTATTATTTTTATTACAAAGTTAATAAAAATATTTAAGTGACAAATAATTTAATTGGCTGTGTAACAAAAATGAATCCTTATTCGTCCAATTTATTTTTAAGAAAGGAACATTGTGAATTACCGAATTATTATTTCCGTCGGGGTCGTTGCTTTGGCCTTTTTAAGCTGTAAAACCGTTCAACTTGATAGCCGGTGGATGGACCGGAAGATTTCTTTTGAGGGAAAAGCCCCCGAATGGAACGATATTATTCAATATCCTCAAGACGCAAAATTTGGCGTAGGAATCATGAACGATGATAAATATTTGTATTTATGCATGACTTCATGGGACCAGACCGTTACCTCCAAAATAATGCACAGGGGATTTACAGCATGGTTTGAAACCAAGAGCGGTAAAGGAAAACCGATGGGTATTCATTATCCCGTAGGCATGGCAAAATCGGGCTTGCGTCGCGAACTAGATCAGGACACCGAAATGATGAAGGCAAAAATGACAGAGGCCCTTGAGCATATTGAAATTTTAGGCCCAGGAAAAGACGATACCTGTCCGACGCGGACTATTATCTGTGAATCAATGGGTATTATTACACGCATAGTTTCTTCCGAAGGAAATTGCGTCTATGAAATAAAAGTTCCGTTAAACGTAGACTCAATAAGCAAATTTGCAATCGGCGTCGGGAAAGATGATATTGTTCAGGTGAAATTAGAAACATCAGCTTTTGATAATGAAAGAATGAAAAATGCAACTGGCGAATCGGCTGGTCAAAATAGTGGTGGCGGAATGGGTAATGGAGGTGGAGTGGGAATGGGCGGCGGCATGCATGGAGGCGGAGGACATGGCGGAGGTATGCATGGAGGTGGTGGAGGTCATGGCGGCGGCGTAGGAGGGGCAGGATTGTCAGAACCGTTCAAAATTTCGTTTGACATAAAGCTTTCAACTAAAGCTGGTGCAATGAAATAAGTGAATAAGATAAAGAAAGAGTGGTTTGAAACGGCAAAAGGGCAGAGAAAAACAAAGTGCATTTGCGTAATATTTAGTAGTTTACATAATATATATTATGCGACACATTATGATCAAACTCATTTGACTATTGCAATTGAATAAATGCATTTTCTAATCGATCTATTGCATTATCTATCTATTTTTCAATACCAGGCCGGGCAATAATCCCTTCTCTAAAATAATGTTTTATTTCCTTCATTTCAGTAACCAGATCGGCAATTCTTATAATCTCTTTTGGCGCGTTACGTCCCGTTAAAATAATTTCAACATATTCTGGTTTATTCATCAGCATTTTTAAAACTTCAGAAATTTTAATTAATTTCATTTTCATTGCACAGTTAATTTCATCCAGAATAACTACATCGAATTGCCCCTCGTTAACAATTCTAAAAATCCTTTTGAAGGCATATTTTGCCTGGCCTATATCGTTTTTTTGTGGTTCTTTGATTATAAATGATTTTTTACCAAATTGTTCGACAAGAATCAAATCCTTGAATCTTTTCAAGGCATTAAGCTCACTATATTTTTGGCCTTTTAAAAATTGTCCAAAATAGACCTTTTTGCCAGCTCCTGCAGCTCGCAAAGCCAAGCCCAAAGCTGCGGTTGTCTTTCCCTTGCCATTTCCTGTGTAAATTTGTATAAATCCTTGTTTCATAATATCTAAGCGCTAATTTATCATAGTTCTTAATCAATTAAAATATATTAATATCCTTTTGATTTTTATGAAATAGCAATATCCATAAAAAAAACGGGGCACCAAAAATGGCAGTAATTACTCCAACGGGTATTTCGGCCGGGGCTATAATCATCCTTGAAAATGTGTCGGCAATTAGAAGAAACATTCCGCCGATTAAGAATGTGGCGGGTCCTAAAACTCTATGATTTAAAACAAAATATCTCCGAGCAAAATACGGGATAATAAGACCAACAAATCCGATCGGGCCGCAATTAGCAACGATAATGCCCACAATCAGGGTTGTTGCAAAAAGAAGATAAGCCTTTGTTTTTGAAACAGATATACCTCTACTTTTCGCCAGGTCATCACCAGTCAACAAATGATCCAATTCCGGAAGCTTCCAGACAATTATTATGGCTCCTAATATAATGAAAATCAACATGATAATAACAGAGTCATAACCAAAAACTTCCAGCCCGCCCATAAGCCAGCGAACTATTTGAAAGGAATCGCGCATATTGCTTAAATATTGACAAAACATTAAGATGCTGCTAAACATGAAACTTACAGCAATCCCCGCAAGTAGCATCGTAAAACTATCGCTTTTTTTTGAAACCTTGGAAAATTCATAAACAAAGAAAATAGCTACAAAGGCGCCTGAAAATGCACCGATTGAAGTTCCCGAAATACCAAACCAATTTAGCTCAAATCCAAATAGGATCGTTAATGCAGCTCCACAAGAGGCTCCGCTGGCAACTCCAAGCGTAAAAGGTTCGGCCAGAGGATTTCTAAACATGGCCTGAAAAACCATGCCGCACAGTGAAAGTCCGCTGCCGGCCAAAAAAGCTGCAAATGTTCTAGGCAATCGTAACGAAAAAAATATGTTTGTTTGCAAGGAATTATGCAAAAGTTCGAGCGGTGAAATTACATTCATCCCGAAAAAAGGGCAAACGCAAATGATAAGGATGCTTGCAATGCCAAGTAAAAGAATCTTAAAGTTGTTCATGGTTTAGATTCATATTCTTTGGAAAATTATTTTTCGACCGCTTTTTGACTCTGCAATTTCAAATTCAACATCAAATATTCGATTATAAATTATGGCAGTTTTATCAGAATCTGCATTGAATTTTCCAGAGAATACAACTTCACCTTCTTTAAGCCCTAACACATTGGAATACCTGTCAATTATTGATGATATCTCATGTGTTACTGCAAGAATAGTCGTTTTAAAATCACGTTGGATTCTTTCGAGCGCTTTAATAATTAATTGCCGATGAAAAGGATCAAGAAAAGTTGTTGGTTCGTCTAAAAGCAAAATGGGTGTTCTTTGGGCAACTGCTCCGGCCAGAAAAACCCTTTGCAGCTCTCCCCCGCTTAGCATGTTCATTTTTCGCGATGAAAAATCTTCGGTGTCAGTTAAACGTAATGATTCTTGAACAATGTTTTTATCAAGCGCGGTTGGAAGCGCCATAAATCCCTGATAAGGAAATCTTCCCATCATTACATAGTCAAATACGGTGAAGGGCAAATTTCTGCCGGAAACCTGCGGTACATATGAGATTAGTTTTGCAAGATCCTTTGCGGCAAAAGTCTCAATGTTTTTCCCCCAAATAACGATTTGCCCCTGTTTTATTTTTTCAAGACCGGCGATGCACTTTATGAGCGTGGACTTCCCTGCCCCATTCTTTCCAATAATTGCCCATTGTTCGCCTTCGTTAATGTTTAACGATACATTTTGTAAGATCTGTTTTTGATTATATGAAAATGAGAGATTATCTATTTTGATGAGCATTTTTATTGGATTTTATCCGTATTTATTTTCTTAGTAAAATTAGGAAAATTCGATGGTCATTTAAAAAGAAGAAGCGCTTTAAAGAAAGCTAAAGGATTTGAAGCAAATGTTCTTAGAAAAACTTCCAAAATACTCAGCTTTTTTAAAGTCTTTTTTGAAAGCGATTCCGCAATTGCGTTTAAAAATGCATCATCATGCTTTTTAATGAGAAACGTTTTCAGAGCAAACGATCTCAATTGCTGCTTTCCAAGCCCCTTTGCCCAGATTTTTTCATAGTTCAATAAATGATTA
>Ga0182027_10007341_pt1 | contig 16258 bp, 17 predicted proteins | sample 712E1DmetaG_FD_121300 | JGI IMG/M metagenome (GOLD analysis project Ga0182027, IMG submission 121300) | Permafrost microbial communities from Stordalen Mire, Sweden - 712E1D metaG (Illumina Assembly) | ecosystem: Environmental > Terrestrial > Soil > Wetlands > Permafrost | place: Sweden...
CCTTACTACAACTTCCAACAATAAGCATATAGAGCAGACTGGTGACTTCAATATAATAATAGATACGCGCAGCATACTTGTCGGAACATATGTAATACCTGTAAGAATATACAACAAGGATTATTCTAAGACAGTCAGCGTAATAATAGATGTTGTTCCAAAAAACAATCCTAATATAGAACTAAAAATTGATTCTCCCCTAAAAATTTACGGTGTTGATAAGGAATTGAAAATAGAGTTAGATGTTGCTGATGTAAAACTAAATCGTGGAGACGTTGTCACATACGAAGTAATAGACCCTAAAGGCAATATACTATCTCAACAAGGTGGAACTGTAGAAAATTCCTCTAAAATAAAGGACGAGATACTGCTGCCTTCCGATATAGGAGAAGGATACTATACTCTTTCAACAAAAATTGAAAGCGCATCTGGAACATACACAAAAAGTACAACATTCACTATATTGACGCAAAATAAATATGCGCCTATTATAGAAAAACCTTCAAAGACCAATTATGTCACAATCACTATAATAGCTATATTAATCATAATCGGAACATTAATAATTTTATTTAATACAAATCTTCTCTACAAAAAGAATAAGTTTGACAAAAGACATAAATATTCTAAAGGCATAACCATGTTCAAATTATTTATGGCCAAACCAATTATACAGATAAACCTCGGCACAGGAGAAGGTATTAAAAAATTATCTGAAAAGTTCAGAAAAAATAAGCTTGTCACTGATCCTGATAAAAAATTAGATTTATTGAAGAGGAACTATGAAAAAGGATTCATATCATTGAAAGAATATCGTGATTCGCTTAAGTATCAAGGGTTTATAGTGGAAAGCGATAAGGTAGCGGAGTACTATGATGACTTAAAAAATAAAGAAAGGGTAGAAGGAATATCAAAACACGCTTTTGAAGATAATGAGTCTGACAAGGCTAAATATGTCGAAGCATTAAAAGTAAAGGAAGAGCAAAGAGAAGAGATGGAGAAGACGGAAAAAACGTTATTGAGACAAGAAGAGGAATTAAAAAAAGAAATTGAGAATGAAAAAGAATTGAAAGAGAAAAAATTGGAGGAAGAAAAATTAAAAGAAAAAGAAGTCAAAGAAAAAGAGATAAAAGAGGAAATCAAAGAGATAAAGACAGAAGTCGAGGAAGCCCGTGAGACACTTAATGAAAAAACTTCAGATGACACTCCAAAATATACACTTGAAACAAAAGTCATTCTTACACCGTTATCTCATTCCATATCTAAGGAAAACGTCCTAGATAAAAGAATCAATGATAGTCAAGCATTCACATTAAACAGTGGCGAAAGATTGTATTGTATCAGAGACTTACTCAATATATTATCGCATATGCATGAACAAGTATTTAATTATCATACAAAACATGGTCGCAATGACTTTGCTAATTGGATCGGAGATGTATTCCAATATTATGATGTAGCAGCACAAGTCAGAGATACAGATACAAAAGAAGAATTGTTGAAAGTATTGAAAGATCTGGAGTAAGAGTAGAATTATTCTAATAGTTTAGTTCATAGTCTGGGCAGGACTATAGCTATCTAGTGGTATACTTACATAATAGTATTTTATAACTGTGTCTGCGGCCAGTTAACGCCCCAATACGTTAGAATTTGTGCTTGATAGAATTTTTGTTCGAATTCTTTTCACAGTTTTTTTTGGCGAAACGTTGAGTAATTTCATATTTTTTATCTTCGATATTAAATTATTCTCTCGTCTGAGTCCCTCCAGAAATCCCTCCAGATTTAGCTTTTTTGTGCTTGTTTTTTCTTTAGTCCATCCTGTTTTTTAGCGGGAATAGTATTCTTAATATTTTAGAATGTCCGGCTCGACTAAATTCTAATATTGAAGGAGTTGGATTAGAAATTAGGCTTACATATTTTAATCACTCACGATTATTATGTTTATGTGTAGTCTCTGTTCTAGTTCTTATAGCTCAAATTTGAGCTAGACTATCATCTAAACTTTTCTAGAATTAAAATCGAATATAAGAAAATAAAATAAAAAGAAAAAATACTGTTTTACTTATTCGTCATGTGCCAATGCATAGATCGCCTTTAGAGCTACTATGATTGTTGCTGGAATAACAAATGTTGTTATGGCACCAAGTACACTTTGTAATTTTGGTCCTATTTGTGCTACAGCGGACAATACTGGTCCACCCATGTAGGATACAATTACTAGGGAAACTGATGCTAGTAAGAAAGGAGTTGTCTCTTTTCCAGTAACATTCAATAAACCTACAATTAATCCCAATATTATTAATACTGTGGTAGCTACAGGTGTATCGCCTGCACTAAATATTCCTAATAGTAAGGCTACTACTACACCTATAATAAATGCCCAACTTCCAACTTTTGCAACTAGATCTGTATCTTTGCTCATTTCAAATCACCCTCCAAGTTTTTTTGATAATTATTAGTAAAAAGAGAATTATAATATTTATAAAGTTTATCCTTTATTGTCGATTATTTTAGAATTAAGATACATAACTTATTTAAGTATATATACTATTATTTAATCAGATTTATAGCTATATTTAGCGAAAAAATTTATAAATAAAGGAAATGTGATGAAAGTAAGCTTAATTTAATATTCAGAGGTGAATAAAATGGGTCCAATATTATTAGGAATAATAATTGTAGTAGCGATAATTGTATTATATTTGATTATAAAATATAATAGGTTTGTAGTATTAAAAAATAGAATTGATAATGCGTGGTCGCAGATTGATGTTCAATTAAAAAGAAGGTTCGACCTTATACCGAATTTAATAGAGACAGTAAAAGGTTATGCTAAGCACGAGAAGAAGGTCTTTACTGAAGTGACTGCAGCTAGAACTGCAATGATGAGTGCCAATACTCTTCCTGAAAAAGCAAAAGCAAACGCACAATTGTCAAACACATTAAAAAGTTTATTTGCTGTTGCAGAAGATTATCCGAAATTGCAAGCGAACCAGAATTTCATGATGTTACAAGAAGAATTATCAGGAACAGAAAGTAAGATAGCGTATGCGAGACAAGCATATAATGATTCTGTATTAAGTTATAATAATGGAATAGAGATTTTTCCTGGAAGCGTTGTTGCTGGAATGTTTAGTTTCAAGCAGAGAGAATTCTTCAAAACTGATGAAGTAGAAAAAGCTCCTGTGAAAGTTAAGTTTGAATAAAATTATTTTATTTATTTTTTTATAATTTATTTATATATTGGGAGCATAATAATATTATGCATAAAATAAAAATTGTATATATATGATGAATTATTATATAATGAATATTATTCAATGTTTAATTAAGAGGATTTCATGAATGCATTTGATGAGAGCGCTATAAATAAGTTTAAGAGTTATTTCTTAATGTTCTGTTTTGCATTAGTTATAGTTGCATTAGGATATGTTTTTGGAATGATATATGGAAAAGGAAATATAGGTATAATAATATTTTTTATGGTTATAGCATTCATAATCGCAGTCATCATGGCACTTGTAAGTTATTATATGGGAGATAAAGCAGCGTTAAGCATGAGTAAAGCTTATCTTGCAAATCGTAAAGATCATGCTCACTATATTAATAGTGTAGAAGGATTGGCAATTGCTGCACAAATACCTACACCTAAAATCTATGTTCTTCCTGATCCTTCAATAAATGCTTTCGCTACTGGAAGAAATCCTGAAAATGCATCAATAGCCGTGACAGAAGGTGCGCTAAAGAAATTAAATAGAGTAGAGCTAGAAGGTGTCATAGCGCATGAGATGAGTCATATAAAAAATTATGATATGCTCCTTATGACTGTTACAGTAATACTTGTTGGATTAATAGCATTACTAAGTGACTTCTTTATTCGAGGAATGATATTTGGCGGAGGGCGTGATAACAATCGAGAAATGAATCCTATATTCCTGATAATAGGAATAGTATTAGCCATTCTTGCACCGATCATCGCTCAATTGATACAATTAGCAATATCTAGGAAAAGAGAATATGCTGCTGATGCTACGGGAGCAATACTTGGAAGAAATCCTGAAGCCTTAGCAAGTGCACTAAAAAAAATCGAGAAAGATGGACTTGTAACAAAGAATGCTAGTACAGCAACAGCGCACATGTATATTTCTAATCCATTAAAACCTGGATTTTGGAATAATCTTTTCTCGACTCATCCACCACTAACTGAGAGGATAAGAAGATTAGAAGCGATGTAAAAAAATAAGTAACTAGCTATATCTATCCAACGAATTCTCCTAGATTTGATTGTCTCATACCATTGATTTCTATAAACGATTTTGCCCTATCGATACTGACTCCTAAAGAATCTAATTGTGAAAATGAGGATATTCTTTCAAATCGTGTCCTATTAAGGATTGTTCTTGCAGTCTTCGGACCTATGCCAGGAATGCGTATCAATTCTTCATAGGAAGATTCATTTATGTCGATAGGTTTATCAAATAAAATCTTTGCTAATTCAAATTTAGGATCAGATCTTGGAAGCATATCATTATCCATTATCTTAAGAAACTCTTTGTAGTTATATCCATAAGTTCTTATTAGAAAATCTACATTATATAATCTTGATTCTCGAGTCTTGGGTTCTGCAGGCTCATTCTCAAGTGCCGTTCCACTTATAGGAGAGAATGCAGAGTAATATACTCTTTTAAGTTTTAGATAATCATATTCGTAATGCATAAGCTTCAACATATCTTTGTCATTTGACAATCTACTAAGTACGACTTGAGTAGATTGGCCAGACTTTGGACTAATGTCTTTTATCCATGATTGTCTTTTGAGTATATCGTTTTTGAAGTCTTTACATGTTGAGTATTCTGAAAGTATTGATTTATTCGGCGCTTCAACATTTATACTCATACGATTAGCATAAAGGCTGGCTTCTTCTATTAGATATTTGCTAACACCTGGTAAAATTTTAAAATGTACGTATCCTCTAAAGTTATAATCTTTACGTATAATCTTTACAGCCTCAATCATTTTAGAAGTTGCATAATCAGGATTGACTGTTATTCCAGAACTAATAAATAATCCGTTGACGTCGAGTGTCTTATGAAGATGATTGAATAATTTAGCAAGTTCCTGCGGTTCAAATGATGCCTTATTCTTTTTACATGTGTTCTGACAATATTTGCAGTCAAAAGTGCAGGAGTTATTCATCAGCGTCTTAAAAATCCTGCAAGATTCATGTTCAGCTTTTGCATGATATATTCCGCCCAAACCTTCCTTAATATTGACTTCACACATTTTTGGGCCGCAACTGTCAAAATGTCCGGCACTAGATAAAATATTTGCTTTTGTAAATATATCCATAAAAAAATTAGTCATATAATCTGTTTAAATATCCTGCGGACGGATGTCTTTTGTGTCCATTGAGCTGTTTATTGAATAAGTTATTCGTCAATATCTACTATCTATAATCCTAAAATCTTTATATTTGATACCTATTATATTGAATTCTTCAATTGTTTGCGTTTCGACTCTAGAAAGTATAGGAGAATCAAAATGTTTCAAGAAAGTTTTATCATTAATAATTATTTCAACACCTTCTGGAATGTTTCTTACTGTACCTACAAAGCTGTTTGCATTTGCATACTGTGATACTGCGTATCTGAAGCCTATACCATGAAGCCTTCCTCTTAATATGATTAGATACATTTTAGAAAAATCTTTTTTTCTAGCCACGCTTTTCATATAATCTGACATCCAATAGAAATATATAAAGTTATCTTAGACAAAGTTTTTTAACATAATGACATTATAGTTAAACTTATCTGAGATAAATCTCACTAGTCATCCCACAAAAACATATTTAAATTGAGTTGGATTCTTGAAGACATGCTCACCTTATCCGAAACATTATCATACTATAAACGAAAAGATGTAGAGAAATTAATTCTAGAACACGCCAAAAATAAGGAGATAGGAGTAAGATTCGGCGAAAGCTTTGGCAAGAGGCCAGATATTCTTGTCTACGAAAATGATATACTAGAATCCGCAAAGAGAGGATGCACAAGTCTGCATTGTTCTGAAGAGACATGGATTAATCCATTGGATTTAAATGCAAATCTTCGACGCAATGAACTTGATAATCTCAGATGTGGATGGGATTTAATCCTGGATATAGATTGTCCATACTGGAATTTTTCTAAGCTAACAACATATGTTTTTATTAAAGCATTGAAAGATCACGATATAGATTGCGTTACAGTAAAATTTTCAGGTGGAAAAGGGTTTCATATAGGAGTGCCTTTCGAAGCATTTCCTGAAAAAGTAATCGGTGTAGAGGTTAAGAATTTATTTCCTGAGGGACCTAGAAAAATAGCTGAATATTTATTGCACTATATCACTGAAAATCTAATTTTTGTTGATAAAGATAAAAATTTGATAAAATTCGGAAAAGTAGACGTCAAATTTGACAAGATGTTAATTGAAACAGGAAAAACAGAGAAAGATTTGACATTAACACGCTGCGAAGTATGTAAGAGAAAAATTATTGAGAAAGACAGCGATGGTTTTGTAGAATATGTATGTCCTAACTGCGAGTATAGATTAAAAGATGTTGATAAAAAATATATGACTTGTCCTAAATGCAAAAAAATTATGGATAAATACGACAACAAAAAAGCATTGTGTGAATGCGGATCTAATAAAATAAAAAAAGAGCTAGATTTATCTTCTATTATTAACGTTGATACTATATTAATTAGTTCTAGACACATGTATCGTATGCCTTACTCTTTGCACGAAAAAACAGGTTTAGTGTCCGTACCGTTCGATATTAAACACATTCTGAAGTTTGATAAAATAGAAGGAGACACAAAGAAATTCAAGCCGTACAAATTCTTAGACAGAAATGAAGCTAAGTCTGGAGAAGCATCAAACTTATTTCAGAAAGCATTCGATTATAAATCAGAGAGCGCAACCAAATATCAAGACAATGTTCGTAAAGTTTTTGAGAAAGAAAAAAGAGAAATAACATCTCAAAATTTGAATGTAGACAATAGTGCAATACCTGAAGAATTTTTTCCACCATGCATAAAAAAAATCAGCAATGGAATAGAAGACGGTAAAAAGAGAGGCCTACTTGTATTGATAAATTTTCTTAGCAGCTGTAATTGGGAATATGAGAAAATAGAAGAATATGTAACGAAGTGGAATGAGAAAAATAAGCCAGATAAACTCAGGGAAACATATATTAAAGGACAATTAAGATATCAAAAACAACAGGTCGGTATAACTAAAGAGAAGATGATGCCTCCAAACTGCGACAATAAAGGTTATATGATAGACACATCTTTTTGTAATCCGGATGGATTATGCAAGACTATAAAAAATCCTGCCCAATATGCAAAAAAGAGAGCATGGCTAGCAAATAACGTTGATAATAAACCTAAATCTAGAAAGAAAAAATCTGAAGAAAATGTGAATGATAAAAAAGTTTAAAAGAATGCGCAAGAGGTTTTTATCCTCTTGTGTTCTAATTATAAAAAAAATAGAAAGAAAGTGTTTACTTTTTCTTCTTTCTGCCGCCACGAGCCATCTTTGCTCTAGCAACATTACCCTTCTTATCTACAAAGTATAGATAACCGGATACCTTCTTTACACCGACTTTTGCAACTTTCTTTGCGCCCTTCTTAGCCTTACCGCCACGAGCCATTGTTGCGCAGGATATGTCTCCTTGCTTGTCTACAAAGTATAACATTCCCTTTTCTTTCTTTACACCGACTTTTGCTACTAATTCAGCCATTTTTTCACCCCAACCCATTTAATGAGTCATAGTAATAAATCTTAGAGGAACTTGTTTATAAAGTTTATTATTTAAGGCCTTTTTTCTAGTCGAAGAAAAGTTTTTTAATAGTCGGCCCGTCTATTAATTAGGCTGTTTAACAACCGTAGTATATACTATTGTTGTTATCAATGCCAATGCTAACGCCAAGAAAAAAGAGAATAAGTTTGCAGTCAATATTAATATAACATAGAATAAAACAACCAGTGCACATAATATATATACCTTTCTAGAATAAAAAAAGAGTCCGAGGCCGTCGCTAGCACTATCTATCTTTGTAGGAGAATCTATTTTTGGAACAGGCAGCATGGAATATATTAATAATAACAGATTTGCAATGATCAGATGAAATACTAAAGAATTTTTATTAGTACTAAAGTATATTATCCCTAGTACTGTCGATAGTAATATGTGTGCTAGTGGTCCGGCAAGACTTACTCTAGCAATATCTTTAGCATTAGTGCCATATCTGAATTTTCCTAAACGCAATTTTGGCAAATGTTCAAGTGTTACGGCTCCGGGCAGAATAAATATAGATAATAAAGGAATTTTCCCTAAAGTAACTACAGAAATAAACAATCCAATTAATATGCCATTAAGCCAATAAGTATACTTCACTTTATATCCTAGTTTTATTCCAACAAGCTTTTGCAAGACAACATGAAGATACATTGCAAGAAAAATAACCATTAATGACAATATAAAGAATGAAACAAATGCGCTTGTTATTACAATTCTCACGTCAGTACTAACTGAAAAAAGATTCTCATAATAAGAGGATATCATAAAAGCAAACGCTAAACTAGTCCAGAACAGTTCAGCTAATTCTTGCTTGCTAAAAGAATAATTCTCCTTTACCGAATACCAAAAACCATACATATGACAATCCTTGATGTGGGATTATATAAAGTTTATGCTAAAGATTGACTAATCTAAACCTAAAAAATAATAATATTACAACCTGAGAACAGATTCTAATGCAGTCAATATGGTTCTAGAACGCATAAGTTCTGGGCGCGTAGCCACACTTAATGTCAAATGTGTTAATCGATATTTTTTAATTAGGATAGCATTCTGGAATAACTTACCCATCACATTGCATGTGTCTAAAAACAAATTGCTAAAACTCAAAACAATTTGGATTTCATTTTCTTTAGCAAGCCCTGCATGCACTTGATTAAGACTCGTAGATTTATAATGAAAAGAATCTCTCCTATCTGAAAGCTCTGCATCGAGTATAAAATCAATTTTTGACTCAAAATATTTTCGATCGGATTTGGCGCAGATATAATCAAATTTTTTTCTAGCTTGTGATATTTCCGAAACATCCTTCAATAAATAAGCTGTCTTTACGATTATATTCTCTGAGATCGGCTTGACATAATTAATATTCATAGATAAAAAGATTATCTCATTATATCCTAGAGCTAGCGCTCTTTCTATGAATTCTTCTTCATTACCATTAGGAATGACTAAATCAAAACTTGGTATAATGACTGACATATTATAGTTAATGTGACAGATTTTAAAAATGTTTATATAAGAGTTCGATATACTAAAATTATGGAAGAAAGAGTACAGAAAATAATATCGAACAGTGGGTATTGTAGTAGACGTAAAGCTGAAGAATTGATAATCAATGGCAAAGTTCGTGTCAACGGTAGAATAATACATATAGGAGATAAAGCAGACATAGATAAGGACGAAATATATGTAAATACATTCTTATTACAAAAAAATAAATTAATATACATAATGTTAAACAAACCTAAACATTATGAGGCCACTTTAAGCACTACTGTGGATAAAAGTGTACTAGATCTTATACCGGTCAATACAAGAATATTTCCAGTAGGAAGATTAGATAAGAATACAACAGGATTATTATTATTGACAAACGACGGCGATTTCTCAAACAAAATAACACATCCTCGTTATGAGAAAGAGAAAACATATTTTGTTAAGCTAGATAAGAAGATAACTGATAAAGACATTGCACAATTACAAGAAGGAGTATATCTGCAAGATGCAAAAGTAAAAGCAAAAGTGAAGATATATCATAGAGATCAATTAGAAGTCACAATACATGAAGGCAAGAAGTGGATAATCAAAAGAATGTTCTTCAAACTAGGATACTACGTCAAGGAATTATCACGAACAAAGATTGGCGGACTAAAGATGGACGTCAAGATAGGTAAATGGAGATACTTGACAAACAAAGAAGTACAAGATTTGATGAAATAAGATTAGCTAAAAAAATTTAATAAGAAGAGTGATTTTCTTCTTCATACACTGCATCTATTGCTTCTTTTAATGCTATCTTTTCTGGTTCCCATGTCAATTTATGTTGTACACTATCAAGCATCGCCCATAGATAATTGTCGTGTTTCTTTGCAATAGCATAATTTTTTACAGGGATATTCATAGAAGCATTCACTAAAAAGATTTGGAATACATGTGTATCTTGACCGTCTTGGAAAGCTTGTGTACTATTTAATTTTTTTACAAGTCGAGATTTGCTTATACCTACTTGACTGTCCACTAATCGTGCAACAGCTTGTTCTTCAGTCTCTCCTTCATGTATTAATGTTTTTGGGAATTCCCATCCATGCCATCCTTCTACTCTACGTAATATCAAGAAGAACATCTCGCCATTATTATCATAGATTATAACTTGAACGCCTTTCATTTCCATAAAATCACCTTTCATGAATTATTAACCTTTACAAAGTAGTTTCTGAACTCTTTTTTATATAGTTTGCGATTTAAATATAGTATAAAATTATAATTTAGTATATTAGCAAAAAAAATATTTTAAAAGGAGAATATAACAAATTAAAGAATAATTAAATAATACGAAAAGATACGATTTTTTAGGGTATTTGTAGTATCACTTTTTAGTAATGTTCCATATTCATTGAGGGGGTTATCCTGGTAGCTAAAATTGTATATTCAAATTAAATTCGGCGTTTCTAGAGTCTAAAAACGCTAAATTAACATAAAAGTGAATCTCCATAGGAAAAGAAGGTTGTCACCTTCATAGGGACAACAAACCTCTATTTCATATGGACATATAACGACACGAGCACAAACAATAGCATTTATAAATAAAACTTAATTTCTCTTTATAAATAACGTACACAAAATGTACTAAAAATTATTGTTAAATGTTAGGGGGTCACGAAAAATGGCTAAAAAAACTGTAAAAAAAACAAAAGCTAAAGTTGATGAACCACATACAGAAAAACCTGTTTTAGAAATAGTAAATATCGTTGTAAGTTCTTCATTGGAACACACTATCCCTTTAGAGAAGATGGCTGCAACATTAAGTAATACAGAATATAATCCAGAACAATTCCCAGGATTAGTAATTAGAATTAAAGAACCAAAAACTTCCGCATTAATATTCAGCTCTGGAAAGATTGTGTACTGGTGCAAGAAGCATACAAAAAGTCGAAGAATCAATTCAAAAGATAATTGAGAGCTTACAAAAAATAGGCATAAAAATAACTATCAAGCCAAAGATTACAATCCAGAACATGGTTGCATCGGGAAGTATAGGAATGGCTTTAAACCTAAATCAATTAGCGATGAAGCTTCCTAACACAGAGTATGAGCCAGAACAATTCCCAGGATTAGTATATAAATTAATAGAAGCGAAAGCAACATTCCTATTGTTCAGTAATGGTAAAGTAGTATGTACTGGAACAAAGAGTGAAGAAGATGCTAGAATGGCTCTTGATAAATTAATTGTAATATTAAAGAAATTACAATAAACTGACAAAACTAATCAAAAAATTTTTTATGTTCATTTTCAAGTATAAAATATAAGGTTGCGGGGGTACGACATTTGAAGTCGTATTATTAATATGGAGATTACGGAGCAAATTGAAAAGTTCCACGAATTCTTCGAGGTAGTATATAGTGAACCGTTGCATGCAGCTATTTCTAAGGGTGAAAAATTTTTAGTTGTAAATTTTAGCGATTTGAGTAAATATAACCTTGAATTAGCGCAAGAACTAATCGAAAGTCCTGAAGATGTATTGCGTGCATGCGAGATATCTATCGAACAATTTGATTTTCCTAATTCTAAAGAATTCAAAATCAGATTCAGAAATCTTCCTAAATCTCAAGAAATAATGATTAGAAACATCAGAAGCACACATTTAGGTAAATTTATTCAGATAGTGGGAATAGTAAGACAGAAGACAGATGTTAGACCACAAGTTACTAGTGCAAGATTTGAATGTCCATCATGTGGAAATACAATGAATGTATTACAGCTAGATACTAAATTTAGAGAACCAACAAATTGTGGGTGTGGAAGAAAGGGAAGATTCAGATTAATTGGAAAAGAAATGATTGATGCTCAGAAAATTGTCATTGAAGAATCTGCAGATGATATTGAAGGCAGTGAGCAGCCAAAGCGTATGGATGTATTCTTAAAAAGTGATCTAGTTAGTCCTATGTCTGAAAAAAGAACAAATCCTGGAAGTAAAAATATAGTTTCTGGAGTATTAAAAGAAGTTCCAATACTTGCAAAAGATGGTGGAAAATTAACCAGATTTGATTTAATGATTGAAGCTAATTATATCGAATCTGTTGCTGAAGATTTCACTGAGCTAAATATTACTGAAGAAGAAATCAAAGAAATTAAAGAATTATCTGAAGATCCAAAATTATATAAAAAAATAGTTGGCAGTATAGCACCATCAATATATGGTCACGATAAGGTTAAAGAAGCTTTAGTACTGCAAATATTTGGTGGAGTAAGAAAAAAGAAAGATGATGGTTCTATAAGTAGAGGAGATATTCACGTATTACTCATCGGAGATCCAGGCTCTGGAAAAAGTCAATTATTAAAAAGAATAAGTATTGTAGCTCCAAAGTCGAGATATGTATCTGGCAAAAGCGCTAGTGCTGCAGGACTTACAGCAACCGTTGTTAAAGATGAATTCTTAAGAGGATATGCTTTAGAAGCTGGTGCTTTAGTATTGACTAACAAAGGGATTTGTTGTATTGATGAATTAGATAAAATGACTAAAGAAGATACTAGTGCTATGCACGAAGCATTGGAGCAACAAACAATTAGCATTAACAAAGCTAATATTTCTGCGACATTACGTGCAGAAACTACAGTTCTTGCGGCAGCGAATCCTAAATTCGGAAGATTTGATCCTTACGAACTAATACCAAAACAAATAGAATTACCTTCTACATTAATTAACAGATTCGACCTAATATTTCCAATAAGAGATCTTCCAAACAAAGCTAAAGATGAAAAAACTGCTGATTTTATACTTCAATTACATAAAAAATCTAGCGGTGGAGCTGCAGAGATTAGAACAGAATTCTTAAAAAAATATATTGCATATGCTAAGCAAAACTTTAATCCTCAGCTTACAGATGAGGCATTGGAAGAAATTAAAGAATATTATGTAAAAATGAGAAGTACAGGTGATGAAGAAGGAGCATATAAAGCCATTCCAATATCAGCAAGACAATTAGAAGCATTAATCCGACTTAGTGAAGCCAGTGCCAGAGTCAGACTTAGTACTAAAGTTCTAAAAAGTGATGCACGTCGTGCAATTGAATTAGTACATTTTTGTTTAATGCAGATAGGTGTTGATCCAGAAACTGGAAAAATAGATATTGATAGAATAACTACTGGAGTCTCAGCTTCGCAGAGAAGTCATATATCTGTTGTTAAAGAAATAATTAAAGAATTAGAAGGATTAATCGGAAAACAAATTCCTGTAGATGATATATTATTAAGAGTTAAAGAAAAAGGTATGGATACAGAAAAAGCAGAAGACATAATTGATATTCTAAAAAAAGAAGGAGTAATATTTACACCAAGAGCAGGGTTCATTAGCAGAATATAATTCAAATATAGGAATGCAAAATGGCAGAACAAGAGATAAAAAGACAAACAGCATACAAATGCACCATTGCAACATTAAATAAAGGAGTGTTTGTAAAAAAACAAGGATGGGAATCTAACTATTTAATGACTGAATATGGTGATTTTTCCAGAGTAAATATAATCGCTGTGGTTGTAGGAAAAGATGATAATAATAGCATAATATTAGATGATGGAACTGGTCAAATAAACGGAAAACTATTTGAAAGAGTAGAACAACTTGATAGCATAATTGTTGGAAGTCTGGTACTAATAATTGGAAGGCCAAGAGAATTCAATAACAAGATATATCTAACAATAGAAATAGTTAAAAGCGTGACTCCTGGCTGGATAGCATATCGTAAAAAAGAGTTAACGTTATTAAAAAGAATCAGAGAATCAGAAGACTTACCAAAGGAAAAGAAAACTCTGGAGCCGGAAATCATTGAAAGTTCTGGCACATTAAGTTCTAAAGAAAAAATTACTAAATTAATCAAAGATTTGGATAGAGGCGATGGCGCAAGTATAGATGATGTCATGAGACTCTCCAGAGTTGTTAATGGTGAAGAACTAATTAGCGATATGATGATGCGTGGAGAAATCTATGAATCAAAGGCAGGACACATTAAAACAATGTAAATCTATGCGCCGTATTATTTTAGAATATGAATTATTTATGCAAGCCCACATGAAAACATACCAATGCATGAATTATAAAAATTCTTATCAAAACTTAATGCAGGTGTAACAAAAACCTCCAATAACGCTGCAATAAATAATATTCCAATTGCTAGCATCAATAAATCTGCACTATCTAAAAGTATATGCTCAAACTTTCTTGAACTAAATTCATGATTAATAACAGCAATACTTATTATTCCTCCAGCAAGCGCTGCAACAAAATAAGCCAATATTTCAGGTATACCATGTATAGTATATCTCAATATTCCAGAAGTGACGGCACAGAAAGTCGTTCCAGCAGTCGGCCCACATGCACTACCAATTAAGGCACTTATACTGGTCCTAATAAATGATCCTATAGCTGAACCTACAATAGATGCATTCCACATCAATATAAATATTGCTCCAGCACCATACATAAAAGAAAATAATATACAGAATAATAATACTTTTACGTTATTAAAAAATATTCTGCTAAACACCGCGCCAGGATTGGTAACGTTGCCTGTAGTTCCTACAACATCTGTATTTATTGCATTAATTGTAGAAGATTGTGCATGAAATACTGTGTTAACCATATCTTGCGGCAAAATAACATACCAAAAAGCAAAACATAATGTTGCACCGATAAAAAGATATACAAATGCTTTTAATGCTTTAGAATGTTCCTTTAATAGAACTTTTTCTTCAATATCAGTAAGATCTTTTTCTTCCTCCATCTTCATCAATCTATATATTGTCGGAGTAGCTGCCAATGTTGTCAAAAAAATCATAAAAATACTGCTATAAGCCTCAAAAATGTAAAAACTCAGAAAGAGAGCTAGAGTAGCGTAAAGAAAGCCTAAAAGTATCATAAGTGAAGGCCTATTCTCTGCTCCTTCAGGACTAAAAATACTCTCTAAAACCATGCACACCTCTAATGATTATGTAATAGTATATTAAATAATTGCTTAATGTAATAAGCGTCCGAATACCGCTCTAATACGATTCTAATAATATTCAAATAAAATCTAACATATCTACTATATAAAGCTTTTCCACAAGAGATATTAAATAATATCACAAAGTTGCTTAAAATAATAGGGATAAAATTTATAAGTCGCCTATTATTCTCATGATAATGGATTATGAATCAATGCTTGAGCGTGGAAAAAGCAGATTACCGGAGAATACTGTATCTACAGAGCGTTTTGTAGTTCCAAACGTCACAGGACATTTAGAAGGTAATAAGACAGTAATAAGCAATTATCTACAAATTGCTAGCATCTTACGAAGAAATCCTGAACATTTATTAAAATACATAAACAGAGAGACTGCAGCCAGAGGAGAAATCAAAAAACAGTTGTTAATATTTAATACTAAGCTCCCTTCTCAAAAGATTAATGAAAAAATTCAACAATATGTGGATGAATTTGTTATATGTAAAGAATGTGGCAAGCCTGATACTAAGTTAAGTAAAGAAGGTGTCATAACATTCATAAGATGTCAAGCATGTGGTGCCAAACACAGCGTAAATTCTAAGATATAAAATAATTTAATATATTTACAATAGAACATTAGTTACTATCCGAACCATTTTCCTAATCCTTCTTGTCTTTCTTCTTCTTTTCCAAAATACTCTTCTATACGACGTTTAGTTAACTCTATAGTTTGTGACAAATATACTGGAATGTGATATTTTTCGCCAAGACTAATTGTAGGTTGAAGGTATTTAACTATACTTCCTTCAGATATTGTGAATATTATCTTTCCACCACATTTCAAACACTTTCCAACAAGTGGAGGCCTACGATATTTTGCATTGCAGGTGCCACACCTAAATTGTTGTGTACTGAACTTTCTTAGATTAC
>Ga0182027_10007342_pt1 | contig 16258 bp, 14 predicted proteins | sample 712E1DmetaG_FD_121300 | JGI IMG/M metagenome (GOLD analysis project Ga0182027, IMG submission 121300) | Permafrost microbial communities from Stordalen Mire, Sweden - 712E1D metaG (Illumina Assembly) | ecosystem: Environmental > Terrestrial > Soil > Wetlands > Permafrost | place: Sweden...
CACGCTCATTACGGCAGCAAAGAGAAATACCCGCTTTTGTATTATACGTTTTGGGCAATGAGCTTGCTTCTTTTCGGGACCTTCGGTTTCTTCGGCCTCCACACCGCTCTTTGGGTCCCGCGCTCCCTTATCGAAAGATTAAAGCGCCGCCCCACCAAATCGGAAATAGACGGCAAATGGGTACGGCGTTTTCCGGCCTATTATCGCGTGCTTCACGTTTTCGTAATCGTCAGTTTCCTGGGGCTGGCCCTTACCGGCATGGCGCTTAAATTTTCCGAACATGCTTGGGCCGAAGGCCTTTCGCGGATTTTGGGAGGGATTTATTTCAACGGCCTGATCCACCGTTTCTGCGCGCTTATTACCTTTGGATATTTCAGCGCCCATATTATCGAGCTTTTCGTACGGATGAAACGGGAGAAAAAGCGGTGGATCGATTTTCTTTTTCTCAAAGAAAGCATGGTCCCCAACATCCGCGACGTACGGGAATTTATCCAAAGTGTCAAGTGGTTCGTCGGCCTCGGCCCTCGCCCGATTTACGGACGATGGACCTATTGGGAAAAATTCGACTATTTCGCGGTGTTTTGGGGCGTTGCGATCATCGGTTCAACGGGGCTTGTCCTTTGGTTTCCGGAATTCTTTACGCGGTTTTTCCCGGGATGGATCATCAATATCGCCACCATAATCCACGGCGACGAAGCGCTCTTGGCGGTCGGGTTTATTTTCACTATACACTTTTTCAACACGCATTTCAGGCCCGATAAATTTCCCATGGACTTGGTCATTTTTACCGGAAGGGTCCCCTTTGAAGTTTTTGCGGAGGAACGGCCGCGGGAGCTTGCGCAACTGCAAGCCGATAATTCCTTGGATGGCTTTTTTGTAGCCCCGCCGTCAAAGAGACTAATACTTGCCGCGCGAATTTTCGGGACCGCCGCGCTTATCACCGGGCTTATGCTCGTAGGACTTATCATCGGCGTATTTGCGTCAAAAATATGGTAAAATTTCTTGTCGGCCATGGAAAGAATTAAATTGTATACGAATGATTACCGTTTCAACCCGACCTTTTCTTCACCCTATTTAAGGAGGTAGTGCATGCGTTTTAAGTTAGTAGCCGGATTGGCGCTGATATGCGCCGGAGGTCTTTTTGCCGAAGCCAACTACATTGGCGTTGACAAGTGCGCAAAGATGTGTCATAAAAGCAAGGAGAAAGGCGAACAATACGGTATTTGGAAGAACACCAAGCACGCCCAGGCATGGGCCACGCTTGCAACACCCGCCGCGCTTGAAACGGCAAAAAAGGCCGGCGTCGCGGGCGACCCTCAAAAGTCCGAAAAATGCGTTAAATGCCATGTAACAGCCTGGGGAGTCGATCCGGCCAGAATCGATTCGACCTGCACCAAAGACCAGGGCGTCGGCTGTGAGGTATGCCATGGACCAGGAAGCGCCTATGCCAAGCTTAAAATCATGAAAGACAAAAAAGCCGCGCTTGCCGCCGGGCTTATCGAACCGACCGAAAAAGTTTGCGTAAAATGCCACAATGCCGAATCGCCCAATTTTAAGAAATTCGACTTTGCGGAATTCTCCAAGAAAATCGCGCATCCTCGCCCTAAAACCGATGCAAAGCCCGAATCGGAGGCCAAGCCGGCGGAGGCGAAGTAATTGCGTTCAGGAATTGAAATGCGGGGCGGGTTTTACGCCCGCCCTTTTTGTTCGTTTTATAAAAGGTTTGCAAGGCATGATTAAAAAAGTTTGGAATTTGTTGGGGTCCGTCCAATTGGTGATCCCGCTGCTCATCGTCATTACGCTTGTTTCCCTTCTGGGCGTGATTGTTCCGCAAGGGCCCGTCCCGCCGGACTTCCTTCACAAGGGCCTTCGCGCGGCGATCATCGTACGGTTCGGTTTGAACCAAATATTCACCTCGTGGTGGTTCTACGCGCTGCTTGGGCTGCTGTCGATTAACGTCGTGGCGTGCTCGATATCGCACCAATTTAAAAGTGTGGGGAAAGCGCTGACTCCTCATTTTCATAAAACCGCCGACGACGTCGCCCGGCTTAAATGCACGGCGCAATTTACGCTTTCAGGCGATCCCGCACGGCTTGCCGAAGGCTTTAGCGCGTTTTTTAAGAAACGACTTTTTTTCGCGGCCCTGCAAAAAACCGACTCTTCGATACAAATGGCGGCGCGGTCGTTTTTCTTCAAGGAAATCGGCTCCTTGCTGTTCCATTTCAGCATCTTGTTCTTTTTTGCCGGCGGGATCGTCGGCTCCATGCAAGGGTTCTCCTTCGTTAAGGAATTCCACAAAGGCCAGACGGTCGCGTTTCCGGAGTGGCCGTATATCCTGCGTTGCGACTGGTTCAAACTCGACCGCACCGCCGACGGCGCCACATCCGATTACCAATCGAAAATGACCGTTTTGTCATTGGACTCGGCCCCCTTGTTCACTAAAATCATCCAAGTCAACCATCCGCTTTCGTATCGCGGATTGAGTTTTTTCCAAAACAGTTATGGAGAACAACCCGACCTCATCGACGAGGCCCAAGTTCGGGTAATCGGTCCGGGAATGGATTCGTCGGGCGCGGTAATGACCGTCCCCTTCGATACGGAAGTAAAACTTGGCGGTTCACTTTCAATGGTCATTCGAAAATTCGTCTGCGATTTCGTCATCGGCTCAGACAGCCGCGAGGTTTCCTCGCGCTCCGACAAACCGAATAATCCCGCCATCAAAGCGGTTATTTTTAAAGGCGCTGACACGCTATTCAATTCGTGGTCATTTTTAAACTACCCTGATATTCACCAAGAAAACGCCAAAGGTTTTAAAGTCGCGTTTTTAGATTACACGCCCCAGTATTATACCGGCATTAAAGTATCGAAAAACCCGGGAAATGTTTTCATTTGGCTGGGTTTTGCCCTCATGACCGCCGGGATTCTTTTGGTTTTTTATTTTCCGCATAAAAGTTTTTGGATTTTTATCGAGCCGACCGGCGATTCGTCTTCCCGCGTTATCGCGGGAGGTTCATCAAGCCGGTCATTGTCGGCTTTTCAGGATGAATTCAAACATGTTTTAGACACGCTGCAACGCGCCAGTAAGAAAGGACCATAAAGCATGGAGTCCGCACATCCGGGGATTGAACTGTCGTTTTTTTGGTGGGCGTTTATCGCCTATTCGATCACGTGTTTATTATATGTCGTGTATTTCGGCGTCGAGAAAAAATGGCTGGCCCGCATAGCCGTAATCACCATGGCCGCCGGCTTGGCGATGCATTCGGCCGCGCTTATCGCCCGATCGGTCCATATCAAGCATTTGCCGCTTACCAATATGTTCGAATATATCAGCTTGTTCGCCTGGTTCGCGGGCTGTTTTTATTTTGTCTATTTAAAAATATATAAGCAGCATATACTCGGCGCGTTTATCGTTTTCATCGTTTTTATGCTCATGGTGTCGGGTTCTTTGTTGCCCAAAGACGCGACCATGCAACTCGTGCCCGCGCTCCAAAGTTATTGGCTTCAAATCCATGTGACGGTCGCCTCGCTTGGAGAGGCGGCTTTTCTCGTGGCCTTTGCGGCAAACATCATGTATTTCCTAAAAACCGGGCTTTCTTCCGGATCGCGCTTCGCCGCGCGCCTGCCCGAACTCAAGGCCCTTGACCGCATCGCTTATAAAGCCATCAGCGTCGGCTATCCGCTTTTTACCATCGGTGCGCTGTTTGCCGGGGCCATTTGGGCCGAGCAGGCATGGGGAAGTTTTTGGAGCTGGGACCCCAAGGAAGTCGGCTCGCTTATCGTATGGCTCGTGTATTCCGCGTATTTGCATGCGCGGTTTGTCAAAGGCTGGACCGGGACCCGCGCGGCAATATTGAGCGCGGCCGGTTTTACCTGTTCGCTCTTGACGTTTTTTGCGAACCTTATCCTCGGCGGGCTGCACTCGTACGGATGATACTCGGACCGACTATGACGCCTTTTTTTCTTGTCATATTGCGGACGCTTGTTCCGCTTATCTATCTAACGGTTTCCGCCGGTTTCATCGTCAATTCCGTCAAGAAGCGCCCGAGCGTTCCCGCGAGGCTTTTTTACCCCCTTATTTTCGCCATCGGCTGCCACGCGCTGCTTATTGCGCTTTTGCTGCTTAAGCACGGCGGGTTTCCGCTTAAAACCTCCTTCGAGGGATTGGCCTTTTCAGCGCTTGTTTTCATGTCGGCCTCGACGATACTGGTCTTCATGCAAAAAGAAGTGAATTTCGCGGCCTTTTTATTTCCGGTCGGTTCGATCATCGCGCTTATATCCCTGGCATTTCTTGACAAGGGCGTAACGCTTCCGCCCGCGCTTTGCATCCAACCCTACGCGGCGCATACCTGGATAGTTTTTGGGGCATACACCTGCTTTCTCTTATCGGCCGTTTCTTCGGTTATGTACCTGGTCCAGCACCACGAAATCAAGGGCCGAAGCCTTGGCGCATTGTACGACCGGTTACCGTCTTTGGAAATAATGGACCGGGTGGTCTTGCGCGCCGACGCGATCGGCGCGGCGCTTATGATTATCGGCATCGTCATGGGGTTTTTATGGCTCAATTCCCCGGGATTTAAGCCTTCGAACGTCCATGCGAAAATCGCGCTGAGCCTTCTTGCCGCGGTCACGTATGTGTGTGAACACATTTTGCGCATGGGGCAAGGCTGGGAAGGCAAGCGCGCATGCATCGTGTCGATTGTCGGCTTTGCGCTGATCATGGCGACGCTTTTGGCGGGTCACCATGGGTTCTAACGGCGCCCTTCACAAGCATGTCGTGGTGTTCGGCTTGAACCACGCTTCGTCATTGACCTGCATTCGCGACAAGATGCTTTTTGCCGAACACGAAATACCCGACGCTTTGCGGGAGGTCCGCGAACTTCCGGGGATTTCGGAAGCGGTCATCGTTTCGACCTGCAATCGGGTCGAAATTTACGCCGTATCGACCTTCCCCGACCAGTCGGCCCGCGTGCTCGCCGATTTTCTTGCCATGAGGCGCAACGTGGACCACGGAGAATTCGGCCCGCACACGTATTTCCATCGTTGCGAGCAGGCCATTGAACACCTCTTTAAAGTCGTTGCAAGCCTCGATTCCCTCATCGTGGGCGAAGGCCAAATTTTATCGCAAATGAAAAACGCTTTTAAGACCGCCCAGGAAGCCCACGCAACGGGCACCGTTTTCAACAAGCTGTTCCAATTCGCCCTGACCGCCGGAAAACGCGTGAGGGCGGAAACCAAAATTGGCGAAGGCGCGGTGTCGGTTTCGCAAGCCGGGGTCGAACTGGCGAAGAAAATCCTGGGGCGTCTTAATGACCGCTGCGCCATGATAATCGGGGCGGGAGAAATGAGCGAGCTGACCGCGCGCCATCTCAAGGCGGCCTCCATTGGAAAGCTGTTTTTTGTCAACCGAACGCTCGAAAACGCCGCTTCCCTCGCCGAAGAATTCGGTGGCCTTCCGCTGACGCTTGCCGAGCGCTCGACGGTCATGGCCGATTGCGACATTGTTATTTCGTCAACAGCATCGCCCGATTTCATTATTGGGGTCGATGAAATGCGCACCGTCATCATGAAACGGAAAAACAGGCCGATTTTGCTCATCGATATAGCCGCGCCCCGCGACATTCATCCCGACGTGGCAAAAATCTACAACGTATTTTTATATTCGATCGACGATCTGGCCCAGGTCGCGCAAATCAACGTACAATTGCGCGGCGGCGAGATCAAGGCGGCGCTTTCGATCATCGAATCGGAAATGCGTAAATACTACGAATGGTACAATTATCTGCGGGTGCAGCCCGTAATAATTTCCTTGAGGAAGAAATTCGACACTCTGCGCGATAGAAAATTAGAGCAATGCGCTTCACAAATTTCGGCCCTGCCGAAAGAAACGCGGGACTTTGTCCGTGAATTCGCTGACGCTCTTATAAACGAGTGTCTTGAAAAACCTTCCAAGAACCTTCGGGAATCGTCGAATTCGGCCGATTGGCTGCAATTGTCCGATTCCATGGTAAAGATATTCGATCTTGATTCCGAAGGGACCGAGGGGTGAGGTGCACTTGACTTACTATGAAAAATAACCATCGCTACCCTATTTTCCTGGATTTACGCGGCGTCAAGTGTCTTGTCGTGGGAGGCGGACCGGTCGCGACCCGCAAGGTCATGGGGCTTCGCCAAGCCGGGGCCGAAGTTTTCGTGAATTGCCCCGAGATCACGCCCCCCTTGAGGGCCCTTGTCGATAAAAAAGCGATTACGTGGATTGACAAAAATTACTCTCCCGCCCGCTTGAAAGGAATGCGGCTTGTTATAGCCGCCACGAACAATGCCCAGGTAAACCATGGCGTTTTTATGGATGCGGAAAAACGGGGACTATTTTCCAATGTCGTGGACGACCTCGACTATTGTCGTTTCGTCGCGCCTGCGCAATATTCCGACGGAAGCTTGGAAATCGCGGTGACTACCGGCGGCGCGGCCCCGGTCATCGCAAAAATTGTACGCGACGACATAGGCCATAGTATCGGAAAACGCTTTGCTCCGGTCGTATCACTTCTTGGAAAGCGACGGGCCGTCATTAAACGGCTTTCCGCCGAAGCAAAAAAAACATTTTGGCAGCACGTGGCGGCCGTGGTAAAAACGACAAAATCCGGCGAGGCGATCCCCCTTAAAAAACTGGACGCCCTACTGGCGGACATGGTGGGCGGCGGCGCATGAACAACCGTCATTTTCGGGTCGTTACGCGCGCGAGCCTTTTGGCCCTGACTCAAACGAAACAAACCGTGCTGCTCCTAGAGCGGGCCAACCCCGGCTGCACCTTCGAAATCACGACGCTTACCACCACGGGCGACCGCGTTACCGACACGCCTCTTTCGAAGTTCAGGGGCATTGGCGTTTTTGTCAAGGAACTGGAAAAAGCGCTCATCGACGACCGTGCCGACATCGCGGTCCACAGTTTGAAAGACGTTCCCGTCGAGCGCGTGGAGGGCCTTATGCTGGCCGCGTTTCCATCGCGTAAAAACGCCTCCGATCTGCTGCTGACGGAAAGTGGTATCGCCTTTTCGGATTTGCCCCCTGGCGCAATCATCGGCACCGGCAGCCCCCGCCGAATCGTCCAATTAAAGGCCCAAAGATCCGACCTCGTTTTTAAGGATTTGCGCGGAAACCTCGACACCCGTATCCTAAAACTTTCGGAGGGGCTCTACGACGGCATCATCGCGGCGGCGGCGGGCATGATTCGACTAGGAAAAGCCTTCGAAGAAAAATGCGCGCTTCCTTTTTCCGTTTGCCTGCCGGCGGCCGGACAAGGGGCGCTTGCGCTGGAATGCCGGGAATCGGACGTATGCGCCCAGGCCGCCGTTTTAAAAATAGACGAACTTGCAACGAGGCTCGCGGTCTCCTGCGAACGGATGTTTCTTAAAACCGTGGGCGGCGGATGCCAAACGCCGATTGCCGTGTACGCCTCAGTTTCAGAATCTACCATATTGATTTCCGGCGTCATCGGCGATCCCGAAACAGGCAGGATTGTCAGGGAAACGCTTGCCATGGATAAAAATAAAGGCGATGAAGCGGGCAAACTCCTTGCCGAAAAATTAATTTCCTTATGCAAAGCCAATTCAATAAAGGTTTGATAATGACTACAGCGGGAAAAAGAGGGATAGTTTACCTTGTTGGAGCGGGGCCGGGCGATCCGGGCCTGCTAACCATCAAAGGAATGGAGTGTTTGCAAAAAGCCGACGTCGTGATTTACGATTATCTTTCCGATCCCGCGCTGCTCGTTTACGTCCCCGACCGCGCGGAGAAAATTTACGTTGGAAAACAATCGGGTCTCCATACGCTTAAACAGGAAGAAATTAACGACCTTTTGGTTACCAAAGCCAAGGACGGTCGGGTTGTCGTTCGTCTGAAAGGCGGAGACCCGTTTGTGTTCGGACGCGGCGGCGAGGAATGCGAGGCCCTGCTTACTGCCGCAATCCCGTATGAAATCGTTCCGGGCATAACGTCGGGAATAGCCGCCCCTGCCTATGCGGGAATACCCGTTACCCATCGGAAAGTCGCTTCTTCGGTTGCGTTTATTACGGGCAACGAAGATCCTACAAAGCCATCGACGAACATCCATTGGGAGCACCTTGCCCATGGCGTGGATACGCTGGTTTTTTACATGGGCGTTTCCAACCTCGGCGCGATCACCGCCGAACTTATAAAGCACGGTCGAAGACCTTTGACCCCGGTTGCGGTCATTCGCTGGGGGACCAAGGCCGCGCAGGAAACCATTGTCGGAACGCTTGAAACCATCGTCGAACTCGTAACCCAAGCGGAAATCAGGCCCCCGGCCATTACCATTGTGGGCGAAGTGGTTTCGCTTCGTCCAACCCTTCAATGGTTTGAAAACCGTCCGCTGTTCGGCAAGCGGATCATCAACACGCGCTCGCGCCTCCAAGCTTCGGCGCTCACGCGCAGCCTAAAGGACCTCGGCGCGAGCGTCTTCGAGCTGCCCACGATCGACATCGAACCCGTCGGCGAAAAAAGCGACCTTGCGCGGGAGATATCCTCTATTGACAAATTCAATTGGATCGTCTTTACCAGTCCGAACGGCGTCGACGTTTTCTTCAGGCTTTTCATGAAAATCCATGGCGACGTCCGGCTTCTCGCCAAAATTAAAATCGCCAGCATCGGCCCCGGAACCACCGCGGCCATTGAAAAATATTCCATTAAGGCGGAAATCACCGCCACTGAATCGGTTGCCGAAGGCCTTTTGGATTCCCTTAAGGCGGTTTCTTCCTGGAAGAACCTTTCGGTGCTTCTTCCCCGCGCGGAAAATGCGCGCGATATACTGCCCGACACGCTTATTGCATGGGGCGCGCATGTCAAGATCGTCGCCGCCTACGCAACCGTCAAACCTTTGCATCCCGACCGCGCGATTATCGACGACATTCTTTCCGGTCATTACGATTGCATAACGTTTTCCAGCTCTTCAACTTTCGAAAACTTCGTTTCGCTCCTGAGCGCGGAGGAATTCTCGCGGATTTCTTCAACGCTCAAAGCGGTCAGCATCGGTCCCGTAACCTCATCAACCATTAAGCGTCACGGCGCGGTCCCGGCCATGGAAGCCTCCGAGCATACCATACCCGGACTTATCGCCGCGATCAGGGAGTATTTAAAAAAATGATCGGCATTTCAAAACTTTATTGCGGTACGATCGAACCATCCGACGCCTTGCGCTACGAACGCAAATCATCGGCTTTGCCGTCGCATCTCTTGCAGTTTTCTTCCGATAAAAAACCGGTCGTGGTTTGGAACGTGGGAAGGCGCTGCAATTTGCGGTGCGTACACTGCTATTCGCACTCACGCGACGAGAACTATTCCGGCGAACTTACCACGCAGGAGGCCGAAACATTCATCGACGGCCTGGGGGAATTCAAGGCGCCCGTGCTGCTTTTTTCGGGAGGAGAGCCGCTCATGCGGCCCGACCTTTACCGGCTCGTTCGCCGCGCCAAGAGCGCGGGCATGCGCGCGGTCATTTCGACCAACGGGACCCTTATTTCCGAGAAAGTCGCCTTGGAGCTCAAGGACATAGGCCTTTCGTATGTCGGCGTGAGCATCGACGGGTTGCAAGACGTCAACGATAAATTCCGCGGGGTCCAAGGCGCGTTTGCAAACGCCATGACCGGAATCAGGAATTGCCTTAAAGCCGGAGTAAAGGTCGGGCTTCGCTTTACCATCAATAAAATGAACGTCGATGAAATCCCCGGCATTTTTAAATTGCTCGAAGAAGAAAATATCCCGCGCGTGTGTTTTTATCATTTGGTCTATGCGGGGCGAGGAAGCAAAATCCGCGACGAAGACCTTGACGCCGCAGCATGCAGGAGGACCGTGGACCAAATCATCGATTTGACCGCCGACCTTCATGCCCGCGGAATCGCCAAGGAAGTGCTGACCGTGGACAATCATGCCGACGGGGTATATTTGTATTTGCGCATGGTTAAGGAAGGCAATCCGAACGCCGGGAAAGTATTGGATTTGTTGAAAATGAACGGCGGCAACAGCTCGGGCGTCGGCATAGGGTGCGTGAGCTGGGACGGATCGGTTTATGCCGACCAGTTCTGGCGCCACTATTCCTTCGGCAATGTAAAGGAGCGAAGTTTCCAGGACATTTGGACCGACACGTCCAACGAGCTCATGGCGGGCCTTAAAAACCGTAAAAGTAAATTAAAAGGCAAATGCGGACGCTGCGTTTGGCAGGACATTTGCAACGGGAATTTCAGGGTGCGCGCCGAGGCGGTATATAACGACGTTTGGGCCGAAGACCCGGCGTGTTTCTTGACCGAAGAAGAAATCTCAAATAGAATCGAGTAGAGACAAGGCGCCGCCTTGTCTCTACAATAAGAAAGGGACATATGAAATTTCCTCAAGTCCGCATGCGACGACTCCGGGAAAATCCGCTTATCAGGAACATGGTCCGTGAAACGGCCCTTTCAATCGACGATTTTATCCTGCCGCTTTTTGTTTGTCCGGGGCATAAAATCAAACGGCCCGTAGCCTCCATGCCGGGAATATTTCAACGCTCGATCGACGAGCTGGTGCTCGAATGCAAAAAGGCGGCCGACCTTGGGATCAATGCCGTCATTTTGTTCGGGGTCCCCGATGAAAAAGACGAAGAGGGCAGCGTCGGCTGCCGACCCACGGGCATCGTGCAACGGGCGATCAAGGCCATAAAAAAGGAAGTTAAAAATCTTTACGTGGTCACCGATGTTTGCAATTGCGAATATACGACCCACGGTCACTGCGGCCCCGTTGCCGACGGCCGCGTCGACAACGACCGCACCGTCGAAATTCTCGCGAAACAGGCACTCTCGCACGCGCGGGCGGGCTGCGACATGGTCGCTCCGAGCGACATGATGGACGGGCGCGTCGGGCGGATCAGGGAAAAACTCGACGCGTCGGGTTTTGAAATGCTGCCGATCATGTCGTATTCCGCGAAATACGCGTCGGGATTTTACGGCCCGTTTCGCGAGGCCGCAGGGTCGGCCCCGCAATTCGGCGACCGCCGGGGCTATCAGATGGACCCCGCCAACGCGCGCGAGGCCATTCGGGAAACGGAAATGGACGTTGAAGAAGGCGCGGACATCGTCATGGTCAAGCCGGCGCTCAGCTATTTGGACATTATTCGACGCATAAAGGATTTTTTTGAAATCCCGCTTGCCGCGTATAACGTGAGCGGGGAATATTCCATGGTCAAGGCCGCGTCCCAGAAGAACTGGATCGACCACGACCGCGTCATGATGGAAATATTAACGTCCATCAAACGGGCGGGCGCGGATATTATTATTACGTATCATGCTTTTGAAGCGGCGAAATTGCTGGGTCGGAAATAAGAAACATTATGAACACAACCTCTAATAATCCTCATTCCACACGCGGCGGCAAAGGGGCCGATTTACGTCTCATTGCCTGGGAAGTAACGCGTTCCTGCAATCTCAATTGCCGTCACTGCCGGGCTTCGGCCGAGAAAGGGCCCTATACCGGGGAGCTTACCACGGCGCAGTGCGAAAGCCTGCTTCGAAATGTAGCGAGGTTCGCAAAGCCCATTATTATTCTTACGGGCGGCGAGCCCATGCTTAGGCCCGACATTTACCATATCGCCGCGTTCGGCACGGCCCTTGGACTTCGCATGGTCATGGCCCCCTGCGGAAAGCTCTTGACTGAAGAAACATGCAATAAAATCAAGGCTTCGGGAATCCAGCGCATAAGCCTGAGCATCGACGGTGCGAGCGCCGATACCCATGACGCCTTCCGGCGGGTCCCCGGAGCATTCGACAGCGTCATGAAGGGCATTGAAGCGGCCCGTGTAACGGGACTTGAATTTCAAATCAATACGACGGTGACCAAACTTAATGTGGAGGAGCTTCCGGCCATTTACGATTTGGTTATTAGCTTGGGCGCCGCGTCGTTTCATCCTTTTTTGCTCGTTCCAACGGGAAGAGGCAAGGAACTTTCGGACCAGGAAATTCCTCCCGCCGAATATGAGCGAGTGCTTAACTGGATTTATGAACATAGGTCAACCGCGGGAATGGGCCTCAAGCCCACATGCGCCCCGCATTACTATCGCATTCTCAGGGAACGCGAACACGCGGCGGGAAGGACCGTGAAACCCGAAAGTCATGGTCTTGACGCAATGACCAAAGGATGTCTCGGCGGGCAAGGCTTCGCCTTTATCTCGCACGTAGGCCAGGTCCAGATTTGCGGGTTTTTGGACGCGCCCGCCGGAAATATCAAGGAAAACGGTTTTGATTTCCAATCGGTTTGGGAGCGCTCCCCTCTTTTCCTTGAAATGCGCAATCTCGACGGCTACCACGGCAAATGCGGATATTGCGAATACCGCCGCGTTTGCGGCGGGTGCAGGGCGCGGGCATATGCCACGACCGGCGATTATCTTGCGGAAGAGCCCTATTGCGTGTATGAGCCTGTAAAGGTGCGGTCTTCGCGCCCGGAGTAAATTATTTGTTTCGTAGGGGCGCGGATTGCCCGCGCCCATTAAAAGTGGGAAGAGCATGATCAAATTTACAAACAGTGAACGAGCGTTCGAAGAGGCCCAAAAAGTGATTCCCGGGGGCGTAAATTCTCCCGTGAGGGCGTTTAAAAGCGTTGGCGGGAAACCGATTTTCATGGCTTCGGGTCAAGCGGCGTATATTACCGATATCGACGGAAACCGGTACCTGGATTTCGTTTGTTCATGGGGCCCGCTTATTCTCGGGCACGCGGACCCGCGCGTGGTTTCGGCCATCAAACAAGCGGCCGAACACGGAACGAGTTTCGGCGCTCCCACCGAAGGTGAAACGCTTTTAGTGAAACAAGTGATTAAAATGTTCCCGTCAATAGAACTTTTGCGCCTGGTAAGTTCGGGCACCGAAGCCGCCATGAGCGCACTTCGCGTGGCGCGCGGATTTACGGGAAAAAACCGCGTGGTTAAATTCGCGGGCTGCTACCACGGGCACGCCGATTCGTTTCTCGTGGCGGCCGGATCCGGCGCGTTGACTTTGGGAGTTCCTGATAGTAAAGGCGTCACCCCCGGCAGCGCAGGCGACACTTTGATCGCGCATTTTAACGATTTAGGTTCGGTTGAAGACCTCTTCAGAAAACATGGATCGGAAATCGCCGCGATCATCGTTGAGCCGGTGGCCGCGAACATGGGCGTTATCGCCCCAAATCAGGGATTTTTACAGGGGCTACGCGAAATCGCTACGCGCTATAAAGCCGTGCTTATTTTCGACGAAGTGATTACGGGCTTTCGCCTTGCCAAAGGCGGAGCGCAAGAATTGTTCAGCATACAGGCCGACCTCACGGTGCTTGGTAAAATAATCGGCGGAGGACTTCCAGTAGGCGCATTCGGCGGCAGGCGAGATATTATGCAATGCATTGCCCCAATCGGACCGGTGTATCAGGCCGGGACGCTTTCCGGAAATCCGCTCGCCGTTGCCGCGGGACTGGCGACTTTGAAACTGATCGATACCGAACCGAATTTTCATAAATCCTTGGATGAAAAAGCATCCGTTCTTGAACACGGGCTCATCGAACAAGCCGAGAAAATTGGCGTTAAAGCGACGATAAACCGCGTAGGATCATTAATGACCGTATTCTTTAATCACGAAAAAAATATTCTTAATTTTAAATCCGCAATGCAAAGTAATACAATACAATACAAAGTATTTTTCATTGCCGCTTTAAATAATGGCATATACTTTGCTCCTTCCCAATTCGAGGCCGCCTTTGTTTCCGCCGCCCATTCGTATGATGATATCGAAAAAGCGATTTCGGCGAGCAAGGCCGCGTTTGAAGCGGTGGCGGCGCTCCAATAGCTTCAAAAGAAAAGACCCGGCATACAATGGATTTACTAGATCGTAAACTTCTCACCGCTTTGCAAAGGGACTTTCCCCTTACCGTTATGCCGTTCCAATCGCTTGCGCGAAAGCTTGGAACAGACGAGAAAAACGTTTTGGACCGGACAGCGCGCCTTAAAGAGCAGGGCGTCATCCGCCAAATAAGCGCAATTTTCGATTCCGCATCCATCGGTTACCAAAGCACGCTCATTGCTTTCAAAGTTCCCGCTAAAAAGCTTACCGAAACCGCCGCTCTGATAAGCGCCAATCCCGGCGTCAGCCATAACTACGAACGGTCCGGCAAATACAATTTGTGGTTTACGCTTACGTTACCCAAAGGCAAAGACCTTCGGGCCGAGGCCCAAAAATTGGCGGACGCGGTCTCCATTATCGACTGGCTTTTTCTGCCCGCGATTCGGACCTTTAAAATCAATTTTCAGCTTGATTTGACGGGGACCGCGAAGAACGCTCCCGCGGCGATAAAAGCCCCCGCAAAGCCATCGGCGCGCCGTACAATAAAAGTCCCTCAAAACTTCATTCGGGAACTTCAAAAAGACCTTCCCATCGTTTCCCGTCCGTATAAACAAATCGCAAGGGCCCTTACCGTAACGGAAAGCGAAGTCGTGGCGCGAATAAAAAAATATATCGACTCCGGCGCAATTCGCCGAATTGCCGCGGTGTTGCGTCACAATAAAGCGGGGTTCCCCGCAAATGTCATGGTCGCCTGGGCGCCGCCGGAAAATTTAAAGGACGACCTTGCCCGGTACGCGGTGCGACAGCAAAAAATAAGCCATTGCTACGAACGTCCGTCGCTAGGGAAATGGCCTTATTCTGTTTACACGATGATACATGGAAAAACGATGGCCGAATGCTCAAGGGTCATCAAGACCGTTTCGACCCAAAGCGGCGTGAAAGAATTCAGTTTGCTCCCGACCGTGCGGGAATTTAAAAAAGTCCGCGTTCAATATTATTCTTAACGAAAACGTTTGAAAGGAAAAACCATGAAAGCCTCGCGATTACTGCTGTTTGGTGCGATCCTCCTGATTATTGGTTGCGGAAAAGAAAAAGCCAAAACAATTTCGAAAAGTTCATGCCCCATGCCGTCGTCCTGTAACGCAGCGGGGCCTCATTTGGAATCTTCAGGCATGGTGTTGGAATCGATTAATGCCGCGGGATATACCTATGTCCGAATCAATACGGGAAAAGACACGGTTTGGGCCGCTGCCCCGCAATTTGCGGCAAAAACGGGAGATACCGTTGAATTTTCGCGTTCGATGCCCATGGAGAATTATCAAAGCAAAACGCTCAAACGGACTTTTAGCGTTGTTTACTTTAATGGGGTAATCGCGCGTAAGGGCGATAAACCTTCATGCGCAATGGGTGCTGGAAACAAAAATCCGGCCTGCGAGATGGGCGCGTCTTCAATGGGACAAATGATGTCGAACCATAACGCCGTTACCGGCCCCGACACCATGAACTACTCGGCCATAAAGAAAACCGCCGGCGCTAAAACCGTTGCCGAGCTCTTCGAGCAAAAAGACGCGCTTACGGGAAAGCAGGTAAAACTCTGCGGCAAAATCGTCAAGGCCAATTACAATATCATGAACAAAACGTGGCTTCACCTTCGCGACGGCAGCGGAAAGCCCGGCGAGAACGACGTTGCCGTCACCACGGCCGCCGGCCCGCAAAAAGGCCAGATCGTGGTCGTGGAAGGGACCCTGACGAAAGACAAAAACATCGGGTTCGGGTATAATTTCCCGCTCATCATCGAAGACGCGAAACTGGAAATCCAAAAATAGGGCGGCGCATGAGCAACTTCATCGTTTTAGTCAAACAAGTGCCCGACGTCAAGAAGATAAGCGACAATTGTTTCAATCCGGAAACCGGTACGCTCATCAGGTCCAAACTGCCTTCGGTGCTCAACGATCTTGACGGGCAGGCATTGTCGATGGCCGCCCAGATGAAACGCCTGCAAGGCGGGAAAGGCACGCTGGTTTTGTTGACCATGGGCCCGCCCATGGCCGACGAAGTGCTTCGATACGGGCTTAAGCGCGGGGCCGACGCGGGCGTTCTCCTTACCGACAAGGCCTTCGGCGGGGCCGACACCGTTGCCACCGCCAATCCGCTTGCCGAGGCAATCCGTAAAATCGTGCGCGATTATTTCAACAATGGCCCGGACTATTACATCGTCTGCGGCATGCAATCGGTTGACGGCGATACGGCCCAAGTCCCGCCGCAGATAGCCGAGGAACTAGGAGCGGCGTGCATTACCTACGTGACGCAGGTCGAATACGCAGACGGGCAATTTGAATTTACCCGGATCGTTTCCGGCGGCAGCCAGGTCATTGTCCCGATTAAAGTTCCGGCCGTCCTTACGGTCGCCAAATACGACA
>Ga0182027_10007344_pt1 | contig 16254 bp, 22 predicted proteins | sample 712E1DmetaG_FD_121300 | JGI IMG/M metagenome (GOLD analysis project Ga0182027, IMG submission 121300) | Permafrost microbial communities from Stordalen Mire, Sweden - 712E1D metaG (Illumina Assembly) | ecosystem: Environmental > Terrestrial > Soil > Wetlands > Permafrost | place: Sweden...
CACGAGGGCCGGGGTGCAGTAGGCAAGATCGCCGTCCTGGCCCTGCGTGAACGCGGAGAAAGCGGTCGCACGGTTGGATTCCCCGTGGCCTCAGTGGACAGCGCAACGATTCACGCTGAGATCCGCGCGCACGTTGAAGCGGGATCCACGCTTCACACTGACGAAGCCGTGGTCTACAACGGGTTGGAACCTGCCTTCAAGCACGAGAGCATCAACCACAGCGCCCACGAATTCGCACGCGGCGACGTGACCACCAACGGCATCGAAAGTTTCAACGCCCTGTTGAAGCGTGGCATTCTTGGCGTGTACCATCACGTCACTCCGAAGCACCTCCCACGCTACGTCAACGAGTTTTCATTCCGATTGAACGAAGGCAATGTCCGCAACCACACCACACAACGGCTTGACAGTCTTATCCGTCGCTCGGCTGGCAAGCGACTCACTTTGGAGGCACTGACAAATGCCTGAGACAACCAACGAAGTCCCAAAGGCTCTTGAGGCTATGGTGGACATGGTGCTGCGCTACAAGCCCAAGCCAATTTCCAAAGCTAGTAAGAGAAGAAAGCGTAAAGCTAAGAAGGTCAAGGCAGCGTGAAAGGCGCCAAGAACAAGTTCTGTCGTTCCGACGATCTGTCCAACGAGGCGAGCGTTGAACAGTTCTTCGTCAATCGGCTTCTGTCATCTCTTGGCTATAAAGATCGGGAGATCAAGCCCAAGACCGCCATTAACGAGTTGCAGATTGGCAAGGGCCGCAAGAAGGAACCTTGGAAGCCTGACTATATACTCGTTTGTAATAAGAAACCGCGTTGGATTGTTGATGCGAAATCTCCGACTGAGAATCCTGACGCTTTTGTGGATCAAGGGGGCGGTTACTGCTTCGCTGTCAATCAGAAGACCGAGGATAACCCAGTCCACTACTTCATGCTCACAAATGGATTCTTGACCCGAGTCTATCCATGGGACTCGGCCGAGCCAGTTCTGTCATTGCGCTTCGGTGACTTCGCCGATGGAAACACCAAGTACGAAGCCCTGCGGAAGCTGTTAGGCGTTGACGCCGCGCGGACGGGTTGGTCTGATGCCGGGCCGGTGGCCGTGCCACACGAGATTCACCGCCCGAGCATGGAGGAGGCCAAGAAGACATTCCTCCGGTGCCATCGGATCATCTGGAAGGCCGATAAGGTTGGACCACAGGGTGCGTTCGAGCGGTTTGCAAAAATCCTGTTCGTGAAGCTGTGGGAGGACCGCCGGTTGCGCGACACCGCCGAACACCTCTCTACCATTGGGCGAGGCGACCCGCTGCCCGCTGATGCCGTGCGCTTCTCAACGCGATGGATCAAGCAGCAGGAGGACAACACTGAGAACCCGATAGACAGAATCCTGTTTCGGGACTTGGTCGAGTCGCTGGAGCAGGAGATCCAAGCGAAGAAGCGCAAGCGCATCTTCGACCCTTCGGCCCGTCTCGGTGTCCAGCCGGGCACCGTCAAGCTGGTTGTGGCAGAGCTGGAGCATCAGTACCTCTTCGGCATTGATGAGGATCTGAACGGCCGGATGTTCGAGGCGTTCCTTGTCGCTTCGATGCGGGGCGACGATCTTGGGCAGTACTTCACCCCGCGCAGCATCGTGAAACTGGTCACGAGGTTGGGCGCTCCCGTGGCGAGCCCAGCGAAGATAGAACGCGCACTGGACGGCTGCTGCGGTACGGGCGGTTTCTTGATCGAGCTACTTACTGAGATGCGCCGCCAAGTATACGAGAACAAGTCGCTGAGTAGCGCGAAGCGAACCGCGATGCTCGATCAAGTCGCCAACGAGGCGATCTTCGGGATCGATGCCGCACAGGATCCACCTCTCGGCAAGATTGCGCGCATCAATATGTACCTGCACGGCGATGGGGGCAGTCGCGTCTACATGACGGATGCTCTGCGCGCGATACCCGCTCCGGCGGACACGGACACGCCGGAGGCCAAGCAGGATGTGCAGGAGCTTCGCAAGCTGCTCACTGGGGATGATCCGCTGCGCTTTGACTTGGTGCTAACCAACCCACCCTTCTCAATGGACTACACCCGCGATGCTCCGGACGAGTGGGAAGTCTTAAAGGACTACGAGCTGAGAACCGGAGGGGACAAAGATCGTGCCACGCTGCGATCCGCTGTCATGTTTATCGAGCGGTACTACCACCTACTGAAGCCCGGCGGACGGCTCCTCACCGTCATTGATGATGGTGTCCTGTGCAGTAAGAAGATGGACTTTGTGCGCGACTACATCCGCTCGAAGTTCATCATCAACGGCATCATCAGCTTGCACGGCGACGCCTTCCAGAGGGCCGGAGCGCGGGTCAAAACCTCGGTGCTCTGCCTGACGAAAAAGTCTAGTGAGGACGAGCAGCAACCATCAGCGTTCGTCTATGAGACGCGCTACGTGGGGTTGGACGACGTGCCTGGGCGCACACCCCCTAGCGTGGCCGAAGAGGCGCGCAAGAAGGCGTTGGAAGAAATCGAAGCGGTAGCGGCTGCCTACTACGAGTACCGGAACGGACAGGCCGGACCGTGGCTAGTGGAGCCCGACCGACTTCAAGGACGCCTCGACGCGAAGAACCTCAATCCGTGGTCTGTCGAGAAGCTGTCGCGCACATGGAGCAAAGTTGGCGCAACCACCGAAAAGCTTGGCGAGCTGGTGGACCCGATTGAGGACTTGGTCCAGCTCAGCCCCGACAGCCACTACACGTTCCTGCGGATCTCGTATCTCGGCTTCGCGGAGGATGGAGAGAGGCGACTTGGCAAGGAAGTCTCTTACGCTGGGAAGGTCGGTCACGGAAAGGTGGGGGACATCATCGTCAGCAACATTAGCGCCGTATACAAAGCGATCTGCGTCCTGCCGAAGACGCGGGAGCATTGCTTGGTGACGCCAGAGTTCACCGTCCTGCGGGTCAAGAAGGAGCGTGAGGCTGAGGTCGATGAGGTCTACTTGTGGTCGGTGCTTCGCTCCTCTGCCGTGATTGCGGAATGGTTATCCGCCTCTACGGGGGTCGGTCGGCATCGAGTGGAGTGGAAAATGCTCAAGGAGCAGCGGATACCGATGCTCCCCATCGCCAAGCAGCGGGCGATTGGCGGGCTCTACCGGAAGGCGGCGGCGCTCGCTGAGGAAAGCAACGCAGCGATGGAGCAGGCCGCGCTTGGTTTGGCCCCGCTCGATCTGGACGGAGAGGTTGCGCGGGACCAACTCGCCCGCGCCAAGCCGCCAAAATGATGACCGCCTGATTAGGCCAAGAGAGTTTTTGGGCTTGCGCGCTATCCTACATCACGAGGGAGTCAAGTATATAATTCCCGTTGGTTTTGAGGTCGACTCAGCGTATCCACGCTCGATCATGGATTCTTCCCCGCCGCGTCCCGCGCGGCGATCTTCTCGGCCAGCTCTTTAGCTGACCAGGGATGCACCGGCAATCCTCCCGCGGCGGCCTTGATGGTCTGGCGCGAGCATCCGAATATTCGCGCGGCCTGCGACTTGCCATTCTTGGCGGCAATGATGGCGGCGATGCGTTTCTGGTGAGCTTCGGGGATCGGCTGGTAGTTGATCATCGGTAATCAGTCAACACCGAAATGGCCTCAGAGGTCAAGCGTACATTGCGACGGCGAGCGCGTTGTGGTGCCCTGAAAGCACACGACCAAGGACGCTCGACCATGTCGCATACTGACCCGCGCAAACTCAAGGCGATGATCCAAGACTCCCAGGCTGTCATTCCGGAGCCGGAAGAGGACGGGGAGGACAAGGATGGCGCCGCCGACGCCGATGAATACGACGACGAGGGTGAAGACGAGGGTGGTGACGGCGAGGAAATGACGGTCGAATCGCTGGCGAAGGCGTTCAAGCCGGCCGTCGCGACCATCAATGAGATCATCGACGAGTTCCGCACGGGCAGCGACGCGCAGCCCAAGGCGGGATTGGAGCAGCTCGAAGAAGACGTCGACGCCGAGACGGTGCACGACTTCTGCGCTTGGACCGACGACGTCGGGAAGAAGGACTTCCGGAAGCTCGGCGAGTCCCTTGACCTCGAGGACGTCGACGGCTTTGTCGGCTGGTGCCGGGCCGTCCACAAGCTGGAGGCCTCGGGCGAAGGCGAGGACAGCAGTGGCGGAGACGACGAGGGTGGCGACGAAGGCGAAGAGACCGGAGACGAGTCGGACGAAGATGCCGACGAATCCAGCGGCGATGAAGAGGCCAACGGGTAGCGATGGACTTGCGAAAGAACAGCTTGCGCCGGTTCTCGGTCCCCGCGGCGGGCACGGTCAACACCGATCTCACGCAGACCGAGCCGCCGGTAGATCCGCGATTCTCTGGTGAGCCGGCAGAATACCCACCGGACGCCGCAAGCGGCATCACCATCACGGGCCCATCGACCGAAGCGAAGATTGCAGTCCGCCACCAAGCGGAGCTGGCCGAGACGGTGCCACCGGCGCCGCAGCAGCCATTTCCACTCACGATCCACGGAAGGAAGCGACGATGAGCGAGATCGGCAAAACCATTTCGCCTGGCCGAGCCCGCGCGCTCGAGATTTCGGGCGGCAAGATCGAACCCGACCAGAAGTACATGGCGCCCGACGGCCATCCGGCCGGCCCTGGTGCCGCAGAGGAATTGGCGGCGAAGCTCCCTGCTCCGCTGTCGCCGGGCGGAAACGAAACGACGCCGAAGGCATCGCGACCGTTCCCCGTCTCGAAAAAGTAAGGCGAAAGGATCCAGTCATGATCGAAGAGCGAGACCCCATCCAGGAATACGACGAGAAGCACGGCACGCCCAAGGGCGAAGAGATGTCCGAGAACGACACCGGCCCGGCCGCGGCGCCGATTCACAACAAGCCGTACCCGATCAAGCACATGGCGGGCGGCGAGTCCAAGTAGGACGGTCGTCGCAACCCATTTTCTGAAAGGAATTTCCGATGTCCAGCAGCACTACGCAAACGACTGCTCTCCAAGACAAGCTCAACAGCCCCGCGCTCGGGAAGTTCGCCGATGCACTCGCGCTCGCCCCAGTTGGCGACATTCTCGCCGTTCTACTTGCGGCCGCGACCGCGACCGAGACGGGCCTTTCAGCGTCGGGCAACAAGGGTGCGCTCGGCCAGGCGCCGACGCCGAACGGTCTGTTTCAGGTCAACGCGACCACGGCGACCCACGCAGGCGTGAAGCAGATCGTAACCGATCCGACCGCAACCCTGATCACCGGCCAGGTCTACTGGGACGGTGGGGTCAACCTGACCTTCGCGGCCGTCGACGGCGTGACGGCGTTCTCCGCCTTGTACTGCAAGGGCGACGGGTCGGTGAAGGTCTCGTCGCTGTTGCAGATCGTATCGCCGTAAGGAGACGACATGGCATCCAGTACGACTACCCAACCGGTCACGCTGCGGGACAAGCTGAACGAGCCAAGTCTCGGGAAGTTCGCCGACGCCTTGGCACAGGCTCCCGTGGGCGATGCGCTGGCGATCCTGCTCGATGTGAGCAATCCTTCGACGACTGTTCCGGCCACCACCGTGGGGGCCGCGGTCAGCCAGACCGGTGCCACTGTGGCGACGGCGAGCGCGGCTACTCAGACGTCGAGCTACGTCCAGGCCGACGTTCAGAGCATTGCCACGTTGGCGAATGCCCTCAAGGTCGACTACAACAAGACGATCGCGGACGTAGCCGCCCTGGTGGCGCAGGTCAATGCTTTGCGGGTCGACGATCTCGCTCTGCGGGCAGCGGCAGCGGCGGCTCTGGCCGGAACGCTCGGCGGTGCGACCGAGACGAGCGTCACCGTCACGAGCAACAAGGCGGTGCTCGCGCAGGCGCCGACGCCGAACGGTCTGTTTCAGGTCAACGCGACCGGCGGCACCACCAAGGGCGTCAAGCAATTGGTCATGGATCCCACGGCGACCCTCGTGACCGGTCAAGTCTACTGGGATGGCGGAGTGAATCTGACCTTCGCGGCCATCGATGCCGTCAGCTCGTGCGACCTCATCTACGCCAAGGGCGACTTGAGCCAAAAGGTCTCATCGCTGTTGCAAACCGTATCGCCGTAGCAGAGGCGATCAAACCCCAATGTTTTTCACCAGCTCCACATGCAGCCTCGGATGTCCCAAGGAAGCCCCTGTGGCGCGAAACGTGACTCGGACACTTGCGAGTGCCAGCCCGTTGAAGTCGTCATTCGTGACGACGGCGACGATACAGCCGGTAGACCGCGACGAAAACGAGTAGCCCCACAAGGAGCGAGTCATGCCGAACGAGAACGTACAAGTCCCGAACCCCGGACAACAGTCAGCCGCAGATCCCATTCCGAACGTCACCCAAACCAGTTCACCGCCACCGCAAGTCACAGCGCCCGAATCGTCGGGCAAGAACATCATGCTACCGCAGGCCGCATTCAAGGAGCGCGTACAAGCCGCCAAGCAGTCGGGACGCCGTGAGCTCACGAGCGAACTCGACAGGGAGGCGCAAGCGTTGGGGTATGCCAACCACGCCGCGATGATGGAGATCCTGCGTGCGAGGAAAGGCCAGCAGGCCGCTCCGCGCCCGTCGGGAAATCAACAGGCCAGGCAGCCGGCCCCGGTGACCATCCAGTCGTCGCAGCCGGAACCATCTGCACCGCCGACCCCGCCCAAAAACGGCCAGGACCGCAAAGCCTGGCAGAAGTACGAGCAGGACAGGCGAATCTGGGACCGCGACCGCCAGCAGCTCCAGAAGCAGCTGACGGAAGAGTCCAACCGGCGCAAGAAAGCGGAGCGCAAGGCCGCAGCATCCGAGGCCCGCGCGAACCTGGAGCGCATTGCTGCCGGCTGCGGTGTCAAGCGCATCGGGCAGGCCATCTATCTTTTCGAGCAAGCCCAGCAGGGCAAGACGGTGGAAGAGCTGGAGAAAGTCGACGAGGCAAAATTCTTCGAAGGGCTTCGTCAAACCGATTCTTATCTTTTCGGGGAAGCAGTGATCCCAGCCACGACGGGCACGACCAGCGCGCCGCCTGGGTCGCGAACTCCTCCGAGGCCGGCCGAAACCTCGACCGCCGCCGGAAGTGCGAACGATGTCGACGTCATGAACATGACCGAGCAGGAATTCGCCCTCCGCCAGCGTCAGCGAGGGATCCGAACGGTCCCCATGGGATTGGGCTGAGCGATAGGCACGGGGACACGAAACACAAACAAAAGAGGAAGTCATGGCACTGAATTTTTCCGTCATCCAGCAAGATCCAACGATTCGAGCCCTCGTGCAGGACAACTCGCTTGTCCGCCAATTCCGCGACCCCCTGTTGCCGCGCAATCTGTTCCGAGGCGAAGCGATGCCTGTCCATCAGCCGGGCAACGCAGGCGACTTCTTCTACTTCACTGGCGCGGGCCTGATGACGCCGAACCCGAACCCACGCAATCCTCAGCACGAGCCCGTGGCGAAGGACTACCAAAAAGAGCAGTGGAGCATGCAGCTCCACGAATACTACGACCGATGCCCGGACACCCACATGCCGACATCGATCGTGGCCATCGTCAACCTGCTCAACGAGAACCTGAAGGCTCTCGGGTTGAACGCAGGCCAGACGCTCAATCGCGCGGTTCGCGACAAGCTCTACAACGCCGGGATGAGCGGCTGGACCGTGGCGAGCGCAAACGTGGGTGGCGCGAGCACGATTCCGGTGACCCGACTGAAGGGGTTCACCACCGCGCGCCGTCCCGATCTGGCCAACGGCAGCCCCGTTGCATTCCAGGCGGTCAGCAGCACCAACCCGCTCTCGATCAGCTACGTCCACTCCGCGACCACGTACACCGCGACGGTTGTTGAATACACGCCGACAACCGCGGGAGACGATGTCGGGCCCGGCACCCTCACGGTGCTCGAGACCGTGACGCTGACGGCACGTGACCCGATCTTCGCGAGCGACGCGAGCTTCGTGGTGCGCGCGGCCGCTGGCGCCAACAGCATCGACGCTCTCACGAGCACGAGCACGAACGGCTTCACCTACGACCTGTATCGCCAGGCGATCGGCCGTCTCGAAGACATGAACGTGCCCAAGTATGCCGACGGCTACTATCACGTGCATATGAACAGCTACTCGAAGGGGCAACTGTTCGGCAGCGAAGAGCAGCGCCAGTTGCTCACGAGCTTGCCTGACCATTATTGGTTCAAGCGGTATACGCTGGGCGAGGTCCTGGGCGGACTGATCTTCAACGACACGGACTGTCCGCGCAAGAGCACCGTGGTGGGTGGCCTAACGAACACCTACGTCGGCGGAGAGAACGGCGAAATGTTCGCCGGCGAGACCATGAACGCGACCGGCCTGGAAATCCAGCGCCCGATCTTCTTGGGCGCCGAGGCGGTGTACGAATACTACAACGACCTCTCGGGCCTCATCACCGAGGCGGGTGTATGCGGCGTGGTCGGCGAGTACCAGCCCGCGCAGCTCACCAACAACGGCGTCGAGGTGAACGTGGACCGCGTGCAGGTCTACATCCGAGCGCCCGTGAACGTGAAGGGCGACATCGTGACGAGCATCTGGCGGTCCATCATGGACTGGCCGACCCGCACCGACGCCACGACTGGTGATGCCGCGCGCCACAAAAGAACGGTCGTGGTGGAACACGTCTAATCGCAGAACGTCCCCACGATGGAACCTCAGCGGAGCAGCTCGCACACGGACGGCCCTTCGGGGCTGGCGGGCTGCTCTGCGTTTGATTTGCCCTTCGGGGCAATAAATGGACCTGGGCTTGCTTCTGGCAGCCGTAACCACACGCGGTCGTGTCGCTGTGGTCTGGTCCGCCGGCTTGGTGGCGGCATTTCGGTGCTTGCCCATACGAACAGGCCGGTACGCCGCACTGGTCGCCTGACGGTTGCTGATACGTGCTGTGCCCGCTTGGTCGGTGGGTCTTCATGCCAGCCTTTAGATGGCGAAGTTGGACTGGCTTCGGCCGTGTCCAATTTGTTGTGCGGTTTGGTGAGCACGCGATCTTCGGATCGCGCGCTCTTTGGTGGCTCGGATACTAGTGATCCGCAGGTGGCTTCGGCCATGACGTCGGCTTCGAGTCTGTGCAGACCCCATCGTCCTGGGAAAAAGGACGTAACTGCAAATACTGGATTCCGACGCCCCACCGCTCTTTTCTCGACCACCCAAAGGACGGACCCATGAGCCAGTGGAGCGACAAGAACCAGAAGCGGGCGCCCGATCAGCCCAAGCTCGACGTCGACGACGCGAAGATGACGCCGGAGGAATTCGCGGCATCCAAGCGCGCGCCCGAGCCGCCTCCGCCGGAAAAGCCGACCGCACAGCCTCCCAAGGTGGCCGACACGTCTTGCCTCTACCGAGTTCTCGAAGCGAAGAAGTTCCGCATGGGGACCGTGATGGCGCGCTTCGAGGCTGGCCAGGTCCTGAACGCTACCCACTACATGCCAGAGGCATTTCGCGAAATTCTCGCTCAGGTAAAGACGGAGCCCGTCAAGGGGTAACGTGCTATCTGCCGCGGAGAAAATGAGGATCCGGCATCACTTCGGGATGCCGTTGTTGGCGATGAACCCGACCATTTCGGCCGGCGTTCCGTTGCCGACGCCTCTTTTGACTCGTCTCGAATTGGCGATGGATCTTGTGCTCACCGATGCCGAGCCCATCATCAGGGCCGACCTGCAGCGGTGCGATGAATCGGAGAACGAGCTACGCGACGCCCAGGTGCGACTCGCGGCCAGCAAGGTCTCGGACATCGACCTGCGCCCCGACGAGCTCACCCAGCGCGAGATCGCGTATATGCGGTGGGTGGGGCGGCTCGAGGACGACCTCGGCGTCTGCATCAATCCGTTCTCGGATCGGGCGGCGTTCCGGCCGTCTGCCAGCGTGAACAACGTGGGCAACATCAGGGTGACCCGATGAGCTTGCCAGTCGTCGTCGAGCACGTCGGCGTGGCCACGTCCAAGGCCTGCCTGGACAGCTTCGGCTCCGGGCCCATGGACACGAACTTCACGGCGTACTACTCGGCGCAGTGCCAGAACCAGCAGGACATCGTGGGCGCGGTGGGCGCCAATCCGCCCGTGGTGCTCGAGCTGGGGAACGTCGCGAGCGTGCGCGTGCTGATCGCCAGGGTTGTCGGAAACAGCGTTACCCTGCTGCTCACCAGCGCGGACGGTGTCCAGCAGAAGCTTCCGCTCAGCGGGGGCGGGCTCGCGCTGTTGTTTCTGCCAAACGTCGGCGACGAGATCACCGAGATCGATGTCGCGGGAGATGGCTCGACCGTCAGCTACTACGTCGCGGGAGACGTTGCGTGATGTCGGTCCCAGCGCGCATCAAACACACCGGCTCGCTGATAGCCGAATCGCAGTCGTCGTGCTTCTGGACCCTGAGCGGCGGCCCCATCAACACGAGCTTTCACGCCACCTACGCGGCCCAGAAGCAGGCCCAGGACGGCGTCCTGAACGTGCTCGTGGGCGCGCCGCTTTCGCTTCCGTTCGAGAACATCACGAGGGTACGGGTGGGGATATTCCAGGCCACCGGCGCGCCTTGCACGCTGCTGCTCACGAGCGCCGCTGGAGCAAGCCAGGCAATCCCAATGAGTGACGGCGGGATCTTCCTGTTCCACAACCCGGGCGGCGGCGACGAGTTCACGGCCATCGCGGTCGCGGGGACCGGCCCGGCGACGGTGAGCTATTTCATCGCGGGTGACGTGTCCTGATGCCAGACGAGCGCACCCAGGTAGATCCGGCCCTGGAGAAAGACCAGGCGAGTGGCGCCGTGCACACGGAGCGCCAGCCTGCGCGGAATCTCGTCTATTCGATCGCGCCTTCGATCGATGTGATTCGCCAAATCGCGACTGACCTCGGAGTTCGGCCGTACCGGGTATTCATGATCCACGTGCAGTGGACCGGCGCCCGGCGTGGCGAGGGCCAACCGACCGAGATCGCGCGCATCGAGATCTTGCCGACGCCCAAGGTGCAGGACATGGCCGCCACCACGCAGGTTTTGCAGGCCATGGGGCTCACCGAGGCCGGCGGGCTGACGGTGAGTCAGATCAGCTTGCGCTTCACCGAAGACGACTTGATGGGGAAGACGCAAGATCTCATCGATCCTGAGATCCGCCGGACCGGGCTGCGCAACGCCGAGTTTTTCTGGGAAGTCGTGGAGGCACGTCCCACGGGCCCGGCGCCGATCCCCAGGCGGTACGTGCCGGCAGACGTCCCGATGAGGGGCAGCTCGGGGTGGCGGATTACGCTCACGAAGCAGACGGGCGACCGAGCCCGCGGCCAAACCTTCAACCGGACGAGCGCCTGATGGCCAGCCGAGTGGTGAAAATCGGCGAGCTCGGCGCGTTTGTCTCCGGACTCACGCGCGACCGGCACAAGGCTGGCGTCAAGGCCATTCAGCAAACTGTGCGCGAGCGCGGGCGGCCCTTCATCGCGACGGCGATCCAGACCACCACGCCGCGCAGGCCATTCGACCGCGGGACCTACCAGAATTCGTGGAAGGTCGTCCCGCTGCCGGATGGTGCGCGGCTCTACTCGTCGAGCCCTTACGCTTCTGTCATCGAGCGTGGCCGTCGGCCTGGATTCGGCGTTAGCCGCGCGGGCATCCAGGCATTGCAAGGCTGGGCACGTCGTCACGGGATGGATAACCCGCTAAGCGCGGCCTTCGCCATCGCGGCCAAGATCAAGAAAGAAGGCCAGCCTGCCAAGCTCGTGCTCGAGCGCGCGTCGAAGCTTCTGGCCGCCGAAGTCCGCAAGGCGTACCACGCGGCCATCGCGGGAGGCGCCCAATGAGGGCCATGGCCAAAGACGAATTCAGCCGCACCGCCACGATGGACGTGCGGGGCGCCATGGCGGCGACGCTGGCTCGGTACATCGCAGGTCTGAAGTTCGATACGCTCGATGGTGGTCCTGACTTGCAGTTCGCCGAGGTGTTCGACGAGTGGCCGAGCTACCTAGATCGTGCGGTTCCGCCGAGCGGGTGCGTTTTGCCCAGCTCGTGGAAGTACGGCGCGGCCGTGCTGACGCCGGTGCTCATCGAGGACACCTGGGAGCCCAAGGGCGAGCCAGGGTGGGGATTGTGGAAGACGGCCGAGGCGGAAGTCGAGTTCGAGCTCTCGTTTCGGACGACGTCGGCTGTCGAACGCGGAAAGCTGATCCTTGGGATCGAGGACGCTTTCCAGTCGACCTCGCAGGAGGCGAACCGGGTTGTACTGCCCTTGCCCGACTATTACGGCCTTGACGCTCGCTACTCTCTCCTCAGCGCGCGCGTGATCGACTCAGAAGATCAGGCGATACGCGAGCAGCGCGACGCCGTCATGACCATCTCGGCCCAGGCCGACAAGGTCGTTTTGAGGCCGGTTTTCCCGATGTCCTTGACCATTAAGAAAGTTTCCGTGGACACGAACCCACTGACCATCAGCTAGGAGCCATCATGTTTTTCTACAGAACAGCCACCATGCCGAGCGTCCAGAAAATTCTGGAGCTCGAGCGAATCATCGTTGTCGATGGCGCCGGCAATAACGTGCCGGTGTCGGCCTCGGCGGCCAATGCCTGCCTGGTCGGAGAATTCGTACAGGGGCCGTTCTCCCCGCAGGTCATCCACAATCCTGGGGACATCAACACGCTCTACATGAACGACCCGAACAAGTTCACCCTCATCAGCCAGGGGAGCTTCGACCGGGCCGCCGACGACCAGAACGGCGCCGGCATCGCTTTCGACGGCAACGGCTGGGCCGAGCTCAAGGGCAAGACGCTCACGGGTCTGGTTATCCAGCGTGTCGACACCGACATGGTGGTGGGCAACCCCAGTACCACCAAGGCATTCGTATCGTTCACCGTGACGGTGAATGCGGCGGACATCACGTCGGGCGTGACCAACAAGGACATCAACATCCCCGCGGGCACGCGCTTCGGAAACGCGGCGCTTGGTAGTGCCAGCGCGATCGTGGCTCTCACGCAGGCGATCGTCATTCCGGCCGGCACGACGTGCAGCGGCTCGCTGGCGCTGGCGATCTCGTTCACACAAGATCCGGCGACGGGCGTTTTGACCTACGTCAGCTCAGGAGCGACCACGGGCGCGACGGCATTCTTCGTGCTCGGGCTGAGCGACGCCAGTGGTCCGATCAGTACGATCTTCGATGCGGCTCTGCCGGGCGTGAACGTCGGCACGGTCATCTCGAGCAGCGGGATCCAAACCGTCAGCGTCGCCAGCCCGGCGACCTACGTGCCCGTCTTCGCGCCCGCCGGCGGCGGCTCCCAGGGCAGCACGCTCGGTGACTGCATCGCGCTCTGCTACCCCAACGCGATCGCGGCCACGCTGCCGGGCACGGACGCGACCAACGACATCATTGTGATCTGGTCGGCCCGCAACTGGAAGGGCTCCGATGCAAACACCAAGGCCATCCGGACCGCTCTGTGGTCCGCCAATGCCGTCGTGGCAAGCGCGAGCGGCCGGGGCCGCATCGCCTGCGTGACGTCCTTCCCGGCCAAGTCGGCCAGCGCGACTGACCGTCTTGCGGCCTTCAACGCCTACCTGGCGCTGGTACACACGACCGACGCCGTCACCGACCCGGATTCCGACCGCTACTGGGCATGTGGCCCCTACCAGCAGGTCTTCTCGACCGAGCTGAATCAGGACATCGTCATCAGCGCTTGCGGGTTCCGCGCCGCCATGAAGGTGAACCTTTTCAACGCCGGCCAGTCGCAGTACCTGACCTCCGTGGGCAGCCCATTCAACACCAGCATCCAGGGCATCGATGCTCAGGAGCCCGCTTTCGCCGCGCAGCCCTTGCAGGACAACCCGCTCGGGTTCTCAGAATACGTCGCCATGAAGGCGGCGGGCGTGGCGTGGCTGGTGAAAGACCGGACCGTCGGGTGGTGGTTCTACTCGGGCGTAACGGGCATCAACCCGACCGGGCCGTTCGCCAACCGGGTGGATGACAACCGCCGAAGCTTCGCGGATGAGATCCAAGATGTGATCTTCGGTCTCGCGGCGTACTACTCGAAGCTTCCGGGCACGCCGGACAGGCAAGACGCCTTCGCGGGCAGCGTGCAGGCGTACACGGACCAGCTCGTCAATCCAGGGCCAGGCATCGAGCAGCGCGCGCTCGCGCAGCAGGTTCTCGACGGCGCCGCCGCGGGAAATACCCAGACGCTCAACGCCCAGGGGATCTTCTTCTACTCCGTCTCGGTCGATATGGTCGGCTCGCAGAAGAGCATCGTCATCAACACCCAGATCGGGACCAACGTCGTCATCACCCAGGTCGGGTAAGGAGCAGTCATGGCCGATTTTCGCCTATTAGGTAACGAAGTCACTCTCCGGCTCACGAGCAACGGCGCGCTCCTATCCGAGATCACGACGATCAAGGATCTGACCGCCAAGATCGGCATCAAGCTACTCTCCGAGGGCTACCTCGGCGAGATGGCCAACCGCCACCGTGAAATCTTCGAGGAATGCTCGGGGACGTTCAACATCGTTCCCGAAAACGAAGCCCCCTTCACGCTGCAACAGCAGATCTACAGCCGGGCCAGGCAGGCGGGCGCGGCCGACGTGCAGATCAACCTCGGCGTGCGGCTGGCGTTCCCGAGCGGAACGATCTTCCGCCTGACGTTCCCGGACCTGCACTTCGAGACCATCGGCGACTTCAACCAGGCGGGCCGCGACAGCTTCGCGTCCATGGCGTGGGCGTGGAAGTCGACCAAGTACATCCCGAGCTTCTAGGAGGATCTCATGGCGGAGCAATTCAATCCGGCCCAACCGGGCAGCATCGAAGCCGCGCTTCTGGCGCAGATCCCAAAACACACCTTTAAGATCCCAGACGAGAAGCGCGACAGCGAAGGCAAGCTGGTGTCGAAGGGCGTGCGCGAGTTCGCGACCGACCCGCACACGATCACGCTGCGCCAGCTCACCTACGCCGAGGAGACGCAGGCATTCGAGGCCGCGTCCGTCCGCAAGACGTCGTTTAACTACGAGGGGGCGCTGCGCTCCATCGTGGCGGCCGACGGCAAGCCCGTCACGTGGACCAACAACGAGAAGGAGACCTTCTTCTCTGGTCTGTCGAACAAGGTGCGGGACCTGGTCATCCGTGCCTTCGCGCAGGTGGCGCTCCCTACCGTGCAGGAGGCGTCCGATTTTTTAGCCAGCGAAACCATCGAAGTCTAGCTGAACAGAACCTTTGGGACTCGATCGCCTACATCGCCCGCTACGGACACCAGCCACTCTCTGAGATTTTCAAACTCACATCGTCTCAAGGAGAAAAGTTCGCACGGGCACTTAAGAGGCTAATTCAACAGGAGAACGCGGAATAACCCTTGGATGAAAATACCACCACAGTTGAGGGCATAGATTTTCGAGCCGCGGACGTCAATGCGTCGGCCGTCGCGGACAAGATCGGGCACTCGTTCCACAAGCTTCACGAGGTCACGGAGCGGGCGCGCGAGAAGCTGAGCGAATTCGGCAAGAGCGCGCTCATGGGCGGCCTCGCCTCGGTCGGACTCGGGCTCGGTCTGCACGAAATCTATGGCAAGGCCAAGGAGGCCCACCTCGAAATCGACCGCGTGAAGAAGAGCGTTGCGGGCGCGCAGTTCGCGTTTCAGGGCTGGAAGCCCGGCTTGTCCCAGCTCGACAAGATGAAGTACTCGACCGAGCAGGCGTCCGGCGTGACCAAAAAGCTGCGCGAGATGGAGTTGAGTCTTCATGCCCCGCTCGAAGACCTCGGCGCCACGTACAACCAGGTTGCGCAGGTCGGATTCGGCCGGCTCGGCATGTCCCAGAAGGGTGTCCTTGAGCTGACCGAGAAGATCACTGCCGCGGCCAAGGTCTACGGCATCTCGGGAACCGAGGCCATCGAGAAGGTCAACCGAGCACTGCTCATAGGCCACGTCGGCTTACGTGACACGACCGGCCTGGCCGACACCCTCCGCACCGCCCTGCACATGAAGAAGGGCGAGCACCTCAGCCCCGAAGAGATGATGAAGCGGATGGAGAAGGGCCTCGGCGACATGGTCCCGGCCGCCAAGGAACTCGGCAAGGACATGGAGGGCGGACTGTTCGAGGCCGAGCACTTGGTCAAGGAGATGCTGGTCGACCTCACGGGACCATTATTCAGCGAACAGACGAAGAGCCTCTCCGAGTGGGTGAAGAAACTTCGCGAGGTCAAGGAAGACGGCAAGTCCATCATGCAGATCTACGGCGAGAAGCTGGCCGGGTACTTCGACAAGCTCAAGTCGGCGACGGCATTCATCGTCGACCACTGGAAGTCTTTGTTCGCCCTCTACGCCACGTCGAAGTTCGCTGGATTGATGGGCG